>Ga0315543_1001807_pt1 | contig 22162 bp, 15 predicted proteins | sample SalMarSW160210MG_2_FD_203098 | JGI IMG/M metagenome (GOLD analysis project Ga0315543, IMG submission 203098) | Salt marsh sediment microbial communities from the Plum Island Ecosystem LTER, Massachusetts, United States - Salt Marsh Sediment SW1601-210 ...
CTGGAGCTCGTCCTCACCTGTCGGACGACACCCCGGACCCCGGCGCCGTCGTCACGGTGGCGGCCGCCGCCGGCCTGGCACCGCTGTGCGATCTCGCCGAGGCGCATCGCCTCGATCTGGGCAACGGCGCCGTCGCCCGCTATCTGCGGCGCACCCCCGACGACGGACCGCGCCGCTATGCCCTCTCCTCGCCACTCGCCCTGCTTCCCCTCGGCATCCCCCAGGTCATCGTTCACGGTGGGGCCGACGACCACATCCCGGTCCAGATGAGCCGCGACTACGCAGGCGATGCCGCCCAACGGGGAGACACGGTCGTCTATCACGAGATCGAGAACGCCGGGCACGATGACCTCGTCGATCCCGCCTCCGACGCCTGGCGGGTCGTGGTCGACGAGCTGGACGGGCTGTTCTGAGGAAGGCTTCTCAGCCGGAGCGCTGCACCAGGTCCTGAAGACGCCGCAGACCCTCCTCGAGGTCGGCATCAGCGAGCGCGAACGAGAAACGGGCGTAGCCCGGCGCCCCGAACGCCTCGCCGGGAACGATGGCGACGTTGATCGTGTCGAGCAGCAACGTGGCGAGTTCCAGCGTCGTGGCCGCCGAGCCTGCTCCGAGCGGCCGGTTCAGGAGTCCCTTCATGGACGGGAAGGCGTAGAACGCGCCTTGTGGTTCCGGGCACACCACACCGTCGACGGCGTTGAGCATCTCGCACATCGTGCGTCGCCTCCGGTCGAATGCCGCCCTCATCTCGACGACGAGATCCATCGGGCCTTCGAGGGCGGCCAAGGCAGCCCGCTGGCTGACGTTGGCGACGTTCGACGTCGTGTGGCTCTGCAACCGGATGGCTCCGGCTGCGACCGCCGGCGGGCCGATCAGCCACCCCACCCGCCAGCCGGTCATGGCGTAGGTCTTGGCGACGCCGTTGACGACGACACAGCGCGGCGCCGCGGAGGGAGCCTCCACCGGCATCGAGCTGAACGTGGCGTCGCCGTATACGAGATGCTCGTAGATCTCGTCGGTCATGATCCAGATGCCGTGGTCGGCGGCCCATTCTCCGATGGCCCTCACCTCGTCGGCCGGGTAGACGGCACCGGTCGGGTTGGACGGGGAGACGAACACGAGCATCTTGGTGCGCGGGGTCCGGGCCGCCTCGAGCTGGTCGACGGTGACCCGGTAGCCGGTGGTCTCGTCGGCCTCCACCACCACCGGGACCCCGTCGGCGAGCCGCACCGCCTCCGGGTAGGTCACCCAGTACGGGGCGAGGAGCAGCGCTTCGTCCCCGGGATCGAGCAGCACCTGGCAGGTGGCGTACACGGCCTGCTTGGCACCGTTGGTGATGACGACCTGAGACGACTCGACGGCGTAGCCCGATTCGCGCCGCGTCTTGGCGGCCACAGTCTCCCGCAGCTCGGGCAGCCCGGCCGCCGGCGTGTAGTGGTGGTTGCGAGGGTCGGCGGCTGCCGCGATCGCGGCGTCCACGACGAATTGCGGCGTCGGGAAATCGGGCTCTCCCGCCCCGAATCCGATCACTGGTTTGCCTTCGGCACGCAGTGCCTTGGCCTTGGCTGTGATGGCTAGAGTCGCTGACTCTGCGACACCTGCGATGCGCTGCGACAGCTCGCCTGGGACCGCACCGGACATTGCTCTAGCCTCCCGTCGTACGCTCAGCGTTTCCATTCGAGCCGCACGATACCCGGGGTAACCAAATGACAGACAATCCAGAAATCCCGCTCCCAGCCGACATCGTTCCCGACGACGGGAGGTTCGGTTCGGGGCCGTCGAAGGTGCGAACCGAGATCCTCATGGAGCTCGGAGTCACCGGCTCCGGTTACATGGGGACCAGCCACCGGAGACCCGGCGTGCGCAGCGTGGTGGCTGCGATCCGTGCCGGCCTCACTGAGATGTTCTCACTGCCGGGCGGCTACGAGGTGGTCCTGGGTGTCGGAGGCGCGACGTTGTTCTGGGACGCCGCCTCGTTCGGCCTGATCCAGCGCCGCAGCCAGCACCTGGTGTTCGGAGAGTTCTCCGGCAAATTCGCTGCGGTGGCCGCGGCGGCGCCCCACCTCGAGGATCCGCAGATCATCGAATCGGAACCGGGAAGGCATCCGCTGCCGGTGGCCGATCCGGACATCGATCTCTACGCCTTCACCCACAATGAGACCTCGACCGGAGTGATGATGCCGATCGAGCGGCCGGACGGCTCATCAGGCCTCGTGGCCGTCGATGCCACGTCCGGCGCCGGAGCGATGACGGTCGACCCGTCCCACTTCGACGCCTACTACTTCTCCCCGCAGAAGGTCTTCGGAGCCGAGGGCGGCTTGTGGGTGGCGCTGTGCTCACCCGCCGCAGTGAACCGCATCGATCAGATCGCCGCCTCGGACCGATGGATCCCGCCGACCCTGTCGCTGGCAACCGCGCTCTCCAACTCGCGTAAGGACCAGACCTATAACACGCCGGCACTGGCAACACTGTTCCTCCTCCGCCGTCAGATCGACACCATGCTCGAGCTCGGCGGGCTCGAATGGGCGGTCGAGCGTTGCCAGGAGTCGTCGTCAATCGTCTACGCATGGGCGGAGTCCCGCGACTACACCACGCCTTTCGTGACCGATGTCGCGATGCGCAGCACCACCGTGGCCACGATCGATTTCGTGTCCGACGTAGACGCCAACACGGTGGCCGCGGTGTTGCGCTCCAACGGCATCGTGGACACGGAGAGCTACCGCAAGTTGGGGCGCAATCAGCTCCGGATCGCCATGTTCCCGAACATCGAGCCGTGCGATCTCGAGAAGTTGACGGCGGCCATCGACTACATCGTCGAGCGCCTCTAGGACACTGCGGCCCAGCCGGCCGCGGCGCAGGCGGCCGCGTCTCAGCCCCGGAGTCGCTCGCTCAGGTCACCGATCTTCTCACCGCGGGAAAACTCGAATCGAAGATCGTGCCCCTCCGCCCGAAAGGCCAGGTGGTGGGGCCGCAGCAGCCGCCCCGGCCGATACCGCACCGCGCCGACGGAGGACCGGCAGTATGCGGCCGCCAAGGCGTCGCGCGAGTCCCCGAGAGCCCGGTCGAGGACCAACACCCGGCGCGTCGTCACCGCCAGGGTGACGTAGGGGCCGGTCAGGCGCGGGTCGTGGCGCCGGGCCATCGGCCGGCCCACCAGGAGCAGCACTGTCACGAAGCCGGCGACGACGATTCCCACGATGGCCGCCGCCCCCGTCCAGAATCCGAGGTTGGCGGCCCGCGGCACGGTGAGCGCGATCAGCACCGACACGGCGCCACCCAGGCTGGACCACGTCGTGAAACCCTCGATCACTCCCTGCACGGATGCCTCGAGTTTCTCACCCGCCTCGAGTTGAGTCTCGACCGCCGCTTCTCGTCGCGCCATCTCGCCGCCTTCTCACCGGCTCGGCTGCATTCCTCCTCCAGAAGCTACTTCGGTATCGTGGCGCGCATGAAACAGCTCCTGGTGATGCGGCACGCCAAATCCGACTGGGGAGGCGAGGTCGCCGATCACGACCGCCCCCTCAATCGCCGGGGCAAGGCCTCGGCGACCGTGATGGGACAGGTACTGACCCTCATGGACCACGAGCCTCAGCTCATCTACAGCTCGACTGCGGTGCGGGCCCGCACCACAGCCGAGCTCGCCGCCGACGCCGGTGGCTGGGGCGCCGAGATCGAGCTGATCCCCGAGCTGTACGGCACCTCCTCCGCCAACGCCCTCGACGTCGTCAGCAGGGCCCCGCGGGCGATCCGCTCCCTGATGATCGTCGGACACCAGCCGACCTGGGGCGATCTCGTATCTGAGCTCACCGGATCCAACGCCCAGATCAGGACCGCATCGGTGATCGGCATCGATCTGGCGATCCTGGAATGGACGGAGACCCGCACCGGGCGCGCCGAGCTCGCGTTCGCCCTCCACCCCCGGCTGTTCATGGAAGGCAAATGGGGCGACCTGTTCGACTGAGCGGCCGTGTCCTCGAAGGGAGCCAGGCGAAAGGATCCCCGGCGGACGACTCTCGGCTCGGGCCTGCGGCGCGAAGGTGCCGGCACGACCTACACCAAGAGACGGCCCAGCCTGCCGGATGCACCGCTGCGCTCACTACGATGAGGGCGCCGCCGGGATGCTGATGGAGCGGGTGCCTGTGGTGAGAGCCACCGGCCAACCAGTTGATGCAACACCGGCACGCACCGTGGTCGAGCATTGTCCTGGAGAGAAGCGGTAGGGGAATCGAAAATGAGAATCGCGGTACCAGTGAGTGACGGCGTCCTCTGCCGCCACTTCGGCCACTGCACGACGGTGGCCTTGTTCGAAGTGGACCCCGACACGTCGACCATCCAATGCCGACAGGACCTGATCCCGCCGCCTCACGAGCCCGGAGTCCTTCCCCGCTGGCTCAACGAGCAGGAAGCCACGGTCATCATCAGCGGCGGCATGGGAAGACGGGCACAGGACCTCTTCGCCCAGAACGGCATCACCGTGGTCGTTGGCTCGGTCGGCGAGCCCGAGACGATCGTCGAGGACTACCTGGACGGCCGGTTGGAGACGGACGACAACTTCTGCGACCACTGACCCGTCCGCCCGGACACCGGGCAGAAAGACAGAACCTGGTGAGGACCGAGCTCGAATGCATCCCGTGTCTCTTGAGGCAGAGCCTCGAGGCAGCCCGGTTCGTCACCGAGGACCCTGCCATCCACGAGCTCGTGATGCGGGAGACCTTGCGCACGGTGGCCGACCTGGACTTCCTCGAGTCGCCACCCACGATTGCGCAGGTCGTTCACCGCAGGCTGCGTGAGCTCACAGGTGACCCCGACCCCTATCGGTCGGCCAAGGCTGCCGCCAATCGCCTCGTCATGGCATTGCTGCCGGAGCTGGCCGCCGACGTGGAGCGGGCGCCCGACCCACTGCTGGCAGCGGTCCGGCTGGCGATCGCAGGCAACGTCATCGACCTGGCAATAACCGCCGATCTCACCGAGGCCGTGACCTGTCGGGCGCTGCAAGACGCGTCACGCGAGCCGTTCCACGGCGAGTGGACGGAGTTCCGCCGAGCACTGGCCGACGCGACGGACATTCTCTATCTGGCGGACAACGCCGGCGAGATCGTCACCGACCGCCTGCTCATCGAGCAGATCGGCCCGGCGCGGGTGACCATGGCCGTCCGTGGCCACGCGGTCATCAACGACGCAACTCTCGCCGATGCGCGCGATGTCGGTCTCTGCGAACTCGTCGAGGTGGTTTCCAACGGCTCGGACGCGCCGGGCACGATCCTCGACGACTGCGATGCCTCGTTTCGCGAGCGATTCCGGAACGCCGATCTGCTGATCGCCAAGGGACAAGGCAACTTCGAGACGCTCAGTCACGCCGAGGACGACGAGGACACGAAAGACGGCGTCTTCTTCCTCTTCAAGGTGAAATGCCCGGTGGTCGCCGGCCAGGTCAACCTGCCGGTCGGTTCCCAGGCGCTGGTTCAAGCCCATCCGACCCGGCCCGTGCTCGATCCCGGAACCGCCTGAGCAAGCACACGGCTCCCTTGGAAGCCGGCGCCGTCATGGCAACCGGTCGAACCGCAGCCGCCTCCGGAGCGGCAGATCGATTCCGCCGTACTCCCCGGTCACGACCCGGTCAGGGCGAGCCCCACCATGCCGACGATGGCGATCACCGCGCCCACGAAATACCACGGCGGCGGCCGGTGCTTCTCCAGCCACCTGGCGAACGGAACGCTGATCAGGGGGGCAACGGCGGCGATCGCCTGTACCTTGCCCGGCTGCATGGTCTGCAGTGCCCAGACCATGCAGGTGACGCCGAGGATGGGGCCAAACAGGGCGTTGGCGCCGACCCAGGGCCATGCCTTCTCCGGCGGCGACTCGGCGCTCTCGTCGGCATCGCCGGCATCGGCGGTGACGCCTTCGACGGGGGTCCCCGCCGGACCGAGCGCGGCCCGGGCCCACGAAACGCGCCGGGAAGCCCACCACACCGCCAGGAACACCAACAGCGCCACACAGAAGCCGCCGGTGAGGCGATCGAAGGCGGCCGTGAACACGTAATCGAAGCTGCTGCCGACCTTCACCTTCGGGCCGTCGGGAACAGCCTGCACCGTCTGCTGAACAGCGATCAGAGCCTTGCGGCTGATCACAGCGCTGATCCCCTGTGCGATCGCCGCGATGCACGCCAGCGTCACACCACTCGCCGCCCCGACCCGCCGGGCGGCGCCCCTCACGTAGGGGAGCAGGCCGATGACCACTCCGGCCAGGACCACCAGGCACCAGACGATCTCCTCGCCGGTGAGCCGATCGGAGAACCACACCCAGGCCAGCACGGCAGCGGCGAAGGCGGCCACGGTCTCTACCACCAGTGAGGCCAGCGGCGCCCCCAGCGGCGGCAGTGCCCGGAACATCGCCAGCCCCCCGATGCCGAACCCGATCGCCCCCGCGGTAGCGAACATCCAGTACTCGGTGCCGAGGCCCCTGCCGACGGTGAATGCCAGCACGCCGATCACACCCAGGGCAATCAGCAGCCGCAGCAGATTGGCCCTCACAAACCCGAGCAGCCGGATGGCGCGTCGGGCACAGACCGGGGTGATGCCGTAGAACAGTGCGGTGAGGCTGGCCCCGATCAACCTGCGGCACCCCGGAGCGCAGCGACGATGTCGGTGACCTTCTCCGGGGTGAGGTCGCCGTATGCCTCGTCGTTCACCAGCATCGCCGGGGCCTGGTCACACATGCCGATGCAGTTGGCCCACTCCAGCGTGAACAGTTCGTCCTCGGTTGTCTCCCCAAATGACACGCCCAGCTCGCGCTCGAGCTGATCGGCCACCGCCTGCTTGCCTGCGAACTCGCAGCTGAGCGTCCGGCACATCCGGATCACATAGCGGCCGGTTCGTCGTGTGCCGAGGAACGAGTAGAACGTGGCCACCCCATAGACCTCGACGGGTGGCACGTCCAGCCGGTCGGCGATCACCTGCATCGCCAGGTCGCCGATCTCCCGATACCGCTCGCGTAGGTCCTGCAGCACGGGGATGAGCGCATCGCGGCTCCGTCCGTGGCGCTCCACCAGAGCGTCGATCTCGTCGACCAGCTCCGCCTGTTGCGCGGTCAGCTCGGGTGGCACGGTCAGCATGCGGAATCCTCCCTCTCACGATCACCGCCGGCGGCTATGAACGTCCCCCGCGCGGTGTACTCGGTGTGCAGCAGATGGTGACTGGTGTGCCCACACGGGCCGTCCGTGAGCAGCTCCTGGTAGAGACGGAGCACCGCCGGGTTCTCGTGGCTCTTGCGTGCCCGGCCCGCCTCGCCGTAGGCGGAATCCTCGGCGTAGATGGCCCTGGCCCGTGCTGCGCGGATCTCCGGAGTCGTCGGGATCGGCTGACCGCCACCGCCGAGGCATCCTCCCTCGCACGCCATGAACTCGATGAAGTGACACTCGCTGAACTTCCCACCCGCCTTGATGTCCTCCATCACCTTGTGGGCGTTGGCGGTGCCGTGCGCCACCGCCAGCTTCAGCGTCGCTCCCCGCAGCCAGTCCCAGTTGGGAACCAGGTGCGCGATCAGCTCGGGCACCGGGCCCACCTCATCGGGGATCGTCAGCTCGACATAGCGGCACCCTTCGAAACCACGGACCGGCACGATGTCGGCGTGCTCGAACAGGCTCTCCACTTTCGTTCCGGTGACGAACTCGACGACGCTGCGCAGTGCCGCTTCCATGACGCCGCCGGTGGCCCCGAAAATCACGCCTGAACCGCTGGCGGTCCCGAACGGGTCGTCGAAATCGCTCTCGGGCATGTCCGGCAGGTTGATGCCCGCCTCTCGGATCATCTTCGCCAGTTCGCGGGTGGTCAGGGCGTAGTCGACGTCCTGGTAGCCGCTGTCGCTCATCTCGGGACGCTCGCACTCGTACTTCTTCGCCGCGCACGGCATCAACGACACGGAGACGACGTTGGCGGGATCGAGGCCGTTCGCTTCGGCGTACCAGGTCTTGATCAGCGATCCGAACATCTGCTGCGGGCTCTTGCACGTCGACACGTTCGGCAGGTACTCGGGGTAGAAGTGCTCGATGTACTTCACCCAGCCCGGGCTGCACGACGTGAACTGGGGCACCGGCTGCGAATCGTCGCCGAGCACCAGGTTCTTGTAGAGCCGCAGGATGAGCTCGGTGCCCTCCTCGATGATGGTGAGGTCGGCGGCGAAGTTGGTGTCGAAGACCCGGTCGAAGCCGCACTCCCGCAATGCCGTGTTCATGTGCCACGTCATCGGGGTGCCCGGCTCCTGGCCAAACTCCTCACCGATGGCCGACCGCGGCGCCGGGGCGGTCTGGATGACGACATGCTTGGCGGGATCCTCGATGGCGACCCACACCTCGTCGGTGGAATCGACCGCCTGGAGCGCCCCGGTCGGGCAGCGGTTGATGCACTGCCCGCAGTTGATGCAGACCACGTCGGCCAGCGGCAGGTCCAGGTAGGTGGAGATCGTGGTCCGGTCGCCGCGACCGACTACGCCGACCGCGCTCACGCCTTGCATCTCAGCGCAGGTGCGCACGCAACGCAGGCACTGGATGCACTTGTTCATGTCCCGCACGATCGAGGAGCCAATGCGGTCGATCGGCAGGGGCGGCCGGTCACTGGTGCCGAGCCGGAACGAATCCACGCCGTACTCAACAGCGAGGTCCTGCAGCTCGCAGTTGCCGTTGCGCACACAGGTGATGCAGGCGCCCTGGTGCTCGGAGAGCAGCAGGTCGATGACGTCCCTGCGGGCCCTGCGGACCCGAGAGCTGTGAGTGTGCACCTCCACCGGCGCCGTGATCGGGAAGGCGCAGCTCGCCTGGAGGTTCCGCTGCCCGGAGACCTCGACCACACAGACACGGCAGACGCCGGCCTCGGGCAGGTCCGGGTGGTGGCACAGTGTCGGGATGGTGATACCGCACTGCTGGGCGGCATCGAGGATGCTCGTCCCCAGAGGGACCCCCACCTGCCTGCCGTCGATGGTGACCTCAACTGTCCCGATGGCTGCGGTGTCTGCTCCGCCTTCGAGGGTTCCGACGCTCGTCTCAGGCGCTGCCGCATCGCGGTCGGGGCAGGAATCTTGTTTGCTCATGCTGATTCTCCTCTGCTTCCTGCGCTCAGACCGCCGCAGCGGCGCGGTCGAGGATCTCGGACCGGTGATGCTCGACGATGGACAGGAAGACGTTCGGACTGGATTGCCCCAGCCCGCACTTCGAGGCCACCTGCATCGTGCTTCCCAGGTCACACAACTCTTGGAGGTAGCCGGTGGAGCACTCCCCACGTTTCAGCATGCGGATCCCGTTCAGGATCTTGACGTTGCCCACCCGGCACGGAGTGCACTGCCCACAGGACTCGTCGACAAAGAACTCCATGAAGTTCTCGGCCACGTCCAGCAGGTCGCGGTCCGGGCCGATCACGATCACTGCACCCCCGGTTGCCACGTCCTCGTAGCAGATCCCCCGGGAGAACTCGGCGGCGGGCACGCATCGCCCGGAGGCTCCCCCGACGACGACCGCCTTGGCTTCCTCGCCACCGGCCGCTGCCAGCAGGTCCCGGATCGTGACTCCCATCGGGAACTCATACACACCCGGGCGTTCCACGTCACCCGAGATGCTCAGCAGCTTGGGACCGGTGGAGCCATCGGTGCCGATGCCCTTGAACCACTCGACGCCGTTGGCCAGGATGGCAGCCGCCCAGGCGAAGGTCTCGACGTTGTTCACCGTCGTCGGCAGCCCGTGCAGGCCGGTGCTCACCGGGAAGGGGGGACGGTTCCGCGGCTCGCCCCGCTTGCCCTCCAGGCTCTCGAGCAACGCCGTTTCCTCTCCACACACGTACGCTCCCGACCCCATGTGAATGTGGATATCGAAGTCGAAACCCTCGTTGCCCATGACGCCGGCTCCGAGCAGGTTCGCGTTCCGGCGCCGTCCCAGACATTCCTCGAGCCGGTCCCGCAGATAGGTGTACTCGGCCCGCAGGTAGACGACCCCCTCCTCCGCTCCGATGGCGTATCCGGCGATGGTCATCCCCTCGAACACCAGGTCGGGCCACTCGGACAGGATCACCCGGTCCTTGAACGTCCCGGGCTCGCCCTCGTCGGCGTTGCAGACGACGTAGCGCCGCTCGCCGGGAGCGGCCGCGGCCAGCTCCCACTTGAGACCGGTCGGGAATCCGGCGCCACCGCGGCCTTTCATCCCGGATTCCCGGATCACTTCGATCACCCGAGCCGGACCGGCCTCGATCGCCGTCCCCAGCCCCGCCTCGGCCTCGATCGAGGCGAGCGTCATCGGGCCGCGTATCGTCATCTGCACCTGCTCCTTCTCGTCAGTGGCGGCATGAAGTCCAGCTGCCACGACATGGACATCTACGGGCGCCGCGAGCCCGCCGGCGGAGAAGTAGCCGTCAGGTAGTCCGCTCCCGGCCCCTGCTCCTCTTCCAGACCACCCGGCCGAACACGGGCGCGTCGCACGCGCATGGTAGCTGGCTTTTTGGGAACCCAATCTCTCCTCGGCTCGGAGGCGATCGGTGGCGCTAGTCGCCTACCGGGAGACGATTCGACCGGGCCACCGACGAATAGAAACGGCCGCTGTCCCGGACGAAGCGCTTCTGAGTCTCGTAGTCGACGCGCACGATCCCGAACCGTTTCGAATAGCCGAAGGCCCATTCGAAGTTGTCCAGCAGCGACCACTGGAAGAACCCCCGTACCGGGACTCCGCGCTCGATGGCGCGGTGCACCGCCGCCAGGTGGTCGCGGAGAAAGGCAACGCGCTTCGGATCCCGGAACGGCGGAGCATCGTCGGTGTCTCCGTAGGCAGCCCCGTTCTCGGTCACATAGAGGTTGGCGATCCCGTACTCGTGCCACAGCCACTCGAGCATCTCCAGCACACCGGCGGGATACACCTCCCATCCCATGTCCGTGAACTCGTCGCCGGGGGTGACGGCGCCCGCGTCAGGAGGCGGCAGGTCGGGGCTGCGGAAGATGTCACGGGTGTAGTAGTTGAGCCCAAAGAAATCCGTGGGTAGGGAGATGATCTCCAGGTCCCCCGGCAAGACCTCATCCTGATCCCATTCGAGCGCCTCGACGAGCAGGGCCGGGTAGCCGCGCCCGAACACCGGATCGAGCATCCAGGTGTTGCGGAGGGCGTGTTTCAGGTTCGCCGTCACCACGTCGAGGGGATGGCCCGAGGCCGGGTGGCAGGGGGCCGGATCGTTGACGAGCCCGATCTTGGCCGACGACGACTCGGCCCGGATCGCCTGCATCCCCAATCCATGTGCCAGCAGCATGTGGTGTCCGGCGGCGAGACGCTCCGCCACCGAGGAGCGCCCCGGAGCATGCACGCCGAGCTCGTAGCCGGCCAATGCCGCCACCCGGGGCTCGTTGAGGGTGACCCAGTGGCGGACCCGATCACCAAGGCGTCGCGCCACGACGGCGGCGTACTCGGCGAAGGCTTCGGCCGTCGATCGCTCCGGCCATCCCCCGACGTCCTCCAGCGCCTGGGGAAGATCGAAGTGATAGAGGGTCACGAACGGCTCGATCCCCACCTTCAGCAACTCGTCAACGAGGCGGTCGTAGAAGTCGAGGCCCTTGGAATTGACGGCGCCGCGCCCTTCCGGGATGACGCGTGACCAGGCGACCGAGAAGCGGTAGGCGCCCAGCCCCAGCTCCCGCATCAGCGCAACGTCCTCCCGCCACCGGTGGTAGTGGTCACACGCCACGTCTCCCGTGTCGCCTCCTTCGACCTTGCCGGGCTCGTGTGAGAAGCGATCCCAGATGCATGGACCGCGCCCGTCTTCGGTGACGGCACCCTCGACCTGGTAAGCGGCGGTCGCCGATCCCCAGGTGAAACCGTCGGGGAAGATCAGCTCTGTGGTCATCGATTCCACCTCACAATGTGCGCTCTCTCTGTCTTCGTGACGCGTCGGGCAACCTGACAATTCGTGACCCGCATCAGTACTCGAGTCCGAAACCGAATGGGAAGAGCGGCTCCTCCCCGCTCGTGGCAACGGCACTCAACGGGACCTGGTCGAGCGAGCGCGGCCAGGTGTATGGCAGCGTGCCGCCGAACGGCTCGTTGCCGAAGAGCACGTCGGCGACGCCACCGGCTTCTGTCCCGGGCAACCAGGCGGCCACCACCGCGTCCCACTCGTCGATACGGTCGGTGATCATCACCGGCCGGCCCGAGACGATCACCACCACCAGATTCTCGCAGCTCGCCGCCAGTGCGTCGACCACTGCCAGGTCCTCCGTTGGGAGGGCCAGGCCGACGCTGTCGCCCTGGTACTCGGCGTAGGGACGCTCCCCCACCACCCCGATGCACAGGTCGGGTTCGACGCCGGGATCCGGCGTGCCGTCCCCGTCGTAGAAGACCGTCGTGCCGGCGGGGGCGACCTCCTCGATCCCGCCGAGGATCGTCGTTCCCGGTGTGATGTCGCCGGCCCGCCCTTGCCATTCGATCGTCCATCCTCCCGACTGGATCCCGATGTCGTCGGCGGGGATCCCGGCCACGAGGATCACGTCGTCGTCGGAGCCGACGGGCAGCACGTCGTTCTCGTTCTTCAGCAGCACGAGGGACCTGCTCACCGCCTCCCGAGCGAGGGCACGGTGCTCGTCCGACCCCACCTGGTCCAGCAGCGCCGGGTCGGAGTAGGGCTCCTCGAAGAGCCCCAACTCGAGCTTGACCCGCAGGATCCGACGCACCGCGTCGTCGATGCGTTCCATGGGAACGTCGCCGTTGTCGACTGCCGAGGTGAGCGTCTCGATGAAGTTCACGTAGTCGTAGGGCACCATGTTCATGTCGATGCCGGCGTTGATGGCGGTGACGACCGCCTCGTAGTAGTCCGGGGAGATCTGGTCGATCGCCTGCCAGTCGGAGATGAGGAACCCCTCGAACCCGAGCTCGCCCTTGAGCACGTCGGTGAGGAGGTAGCGCTGGGCGTGCATCTTGGTGCCGTTCCAACTCGAGAACGATGCCATCACGATCTCGGCCCCGCTCTCGAGGGCGTCGAGGTAGGGAGCGAGGTGCACGGCGCGCAGCGTCTCCTCGTCGACTCGAGTATCGCCCCGGTCGAGCGGCCCGCCGTCGGTGGGGACGTCCCAGGTGGTGCCTCCGTCACCGACGAAGTGCTTCGGTGTGGCGACGATAGTGAGGGGATCGCCGAGATCATCACCCTGGAAGCCCGCCACGGCGGCGGCGCCGAGGGACGAGACGAGGGCAGTGTCCTCGCCGAACGCCTCATAGGCGCGCCCCCACCGGATGTCCTGAGGAACGGCGATCACGGGACCGAAGTTCCAGTGGATGCCGGTGGCGGCGACCTCGGCCGCGGTCGCCTCGCTGATGCAACGGACCAGGTCGGAGTCTCCGGCGGCGCCGAGCCCGATCTGGTGCGGGAAGATGGTCGCCCCGCGCACGTTGTTGTGACCGTGGATGGCGTCGACACCGTAGAGGAGGGGAATCCCGAGACGAGTTTTCATGGCGTACCGCTGAAACTCGTCCACCATCTCCGCCCAGGCTTCGGCGTTGTTGGTCGTCGGGTAGCCGCCGCCGCCGCTGAGCACCGAACCGATGGCGTGTTCGGTGACGTCGTCGGGGCGCATCCGGCCCTTCTCGACCTGGGTCATCTGGCCGATCTTCTCGGCCAGCGTCATGCGTGCCAGCAGGTCCTCGACCCGGTCGTCGATCGGTGCATCCGGGTCGAGATAGACGGCCGTCGCCTCCGGTGATTCCCCAACGCTGGACGTGGTCGAGCCGCCGGTGCCGGTCGATTCCGAGGATTCGGACCCCGTACACGCTGCCAGAAGTGCCGCCAGCACCACCATCGAGACCATCGACCGCAGGACCGCTCTAAAACGCTTCGTCGCCATGTCGTGCCCCTGCTTCGGGATCGTCGCCGGAGGCCCGGGTGGCGTCGCCTTCCCGGCTTCCGGGTCACGTGATGGATCTCGCGGACAAGACCACTGTCAGTCTGACATCACCGGGCGTGAGCGTTGCAGGGTCCATCAACTCTCACGTCGCCCACGACCGCACATCCATCGAGCGAGCCTACCCGAGCGCCACTTCCACCCGCACCCGATCGCGGTCACTCGGCACCGGCACCAGATCGCCATCGAGAGGCTCGCCATCGACTTGGAGAGCCACCTCGTTCCCCGGTCCGGTGCGCCGGACCGTGATGTCGAAGGCAACGCCGCGGAACACCCGGGTGGCGGTGAAGCCGTCCCACCCGGACGGCACCACCGGTCGGAGGCGCAGCCCGTCGTGCTCGGCGCGGATGCCGAGGATCCACTGCGTGATGGCGACGTAGTTCCAGGCGGCCGTGCCGGTGAGCCACGAGTTCTTCGCCTCGCCGGGGGTCTGGGCGTCCTTCCCGGCGATCATCTGGGCGTAGACGTACGGCTCCGATCGGTGGATCTCGCTGATGTCCTCCCGCGCCGAGGGGTTGATCCGCAAGTAGTAGTCGTGTGCCAGGTCGCCGTTGCCGAGCATGGTCTCGCAGATCATGATCCATGGGTTGGTGTGGGCGAAGACCCCGGCGTTCTCCTTGTACCCGGGCGGGTAGGTGGTGATCTCGCCGAGGTTCAGGTAGTAGTGAGTGAAAGCCGGCTGGTGCAGCACGATGCCGTGCTCGGTGGCGAGACGCTCGTTGACGACCTGCATCGCCCGTGCCAGGCGACCGTCGTCGAGGCCGACGCCGGCCATGCCGCACATGCCCTGCGGCTCGACGAAGGTCTGTCCCTCGACGCATGATGAGGAGCCGACCTTGTCGCCGTGGGCGTCGTAGGCCCTCAGGAACCAGTCTCCATCCCACCCGTGGTCGTCGATGGCTTGAACCATGCGCTCGCCGGCTTCCCGGTACTCGGCCGCCTTGTCGGCGTCTCCGCGGCGCTCGGTGATCGGTCCCATCTCCTGGGCCGCCAGCACGAACATCCCGGCGATGAAGACCGACTCGGCCACGGTTCCGTCCCGGCTCTGCGTCGTCTGGAAGGACTCGCCGGGCTCATCGGAGAAGGTGTTGAGGTTGAGGCAGTCGTTCCAGTCGGCGTGTCCGATGAGCGGCAGCCCGTGCGGGCCGAGCCGATCGAGCGTGTAGCCCATGGAGCGCTGGAGGTGCTCCTCCATGGGGGCTTCCGAGCCCGGCACGTTGTCGTAGGGCACCATTTCGTCGAGCAGCGACCAGTCACCGGTCTCCTTCAGGTAGGCGGCGACGGCGAGCACCAGCCACAGCGGGTCGTCGTTGAAGCCGCTGCCGACGGCGTCGTTGCCCCGCTTGGTGAGCGGCTGGTATTGGTGGTAGGCGCCGCCGGTCTCGAGCTGGGTGGCGGCGAGGTCCACGAGCCGCTCCCGGGCCCGATCCGGGATCAGGTGCACGAACCCGAGCAGATCTTGGTTGGAGTCGCGGAATCCCATGCCGCGTCCCACCCCCGACTCGAACAGGGAGGCCGAACGGGACAGGTTGAAGGTGATCATGTTCTGGTAGGCGTTCCAGATGTTCACCATCCGGTTGGTGTGAACGTCGGGCGTGTCGACATGGAGCACGCCGAGCACTCGATCCCAGTACTCGCCCAGCTCGGCGAACTGCCGGTCGACCTCGGCCGGGTCGAGCTGGCGGGCAATGATCGGGAGCACCGACTCCTTGTTGATGGTCTGGGTGTCGGGGGGATCGAACTTGGCGTCGCGGGGGTTCTCCTGGTAGCCGAGCACGAAGATGATCCGCTTGGTCTCCCCCGGCTCGAGCGCCAGCTTCACATGGTGCGAGCCCAGCGGAGCCCACCCGATCGCCATCGAGTTGGTGGCCTCGCCCTGCTCGACCACCACAGGCCGGTCCCACCCGCGGTACTGCCCCAAGAAGAACCTGCGTTGGGTGTCGAACCCGGCCAGCTCCTCGGAGCAGCCGAAGAAGGCGAAGTGGTCGCGGCGCTCGCGGTACTCGGTCTTGTGGTAGATCACCCCGTCCACTACTTCGATCTCGGCGATGTTGAAATTGCGCTGGAAGTTGGTGGCGTCGTCGTTGGCTTCCCACAGGGCGAACTCGATGCAGGAGAACAACGACAGCCCGGCGGCCTCGGGCCGGCGATTGGTGACCTTGACGTCCCACACCTCGAGGTTCTCGCCGACCGGCACGAAGTAGCAGGTGCTCGCCTCGATTCCGGCGTACGAGGAGCTGATCGTGGTGTAGCCGAGGCCGTGGCGGCACTCGTAGGAGTCCAGGTCTGTCTGGGTGGGCTGCCACGTCGGCGACCAGAAGATGCCGTCGCGGTCGTCGCGCAGGTAGAGGTAGCGGCCGCCGGCGTCGTAGGGAACCCCGTTGTAGCGGTAGCGCGTCAGCCGCCGCAGCCTGGCGTCCTGGTAGAACGAGTAGCCCCCGGCAGTGTTCGAGATGATCCCGAAGTACGCCTCGCTCCCCAAGTAGTTGATCCAAGGCAGTGGCGTGTCCGGCTGGGTGATGACGTACTCACGCTGCTCGTCGTCGAAGTGGCCGAAGTGCATGCTCGTCTCCTGCGGGTTGGCTGGGCCCACGTCGGGCCGGACCCCATATGGGCCAACCTCAATGATGGCCGCTCACATGCGCGCCGTCGAATCATTCCCGGAATCTCTGGGAGCGCTCTCGGACATCACGACGCTACGAAGGGCGCCCCAGCAGTGATTCGATCTCGGCCATCTGGGCAGCCGGGAGTGGACCGAAGGCGAGCGCTCCCGCGTTCTCTTCCGCCTGGGCGACGGTGCGCACGCCGGGAATCGGGATCGTGTGCTCGTTACGGGCCCACAGCCATCCGAGCGCCCCCTGGGCCAGCGTCCTGCCCCCGGTGGTGAGGAGCTCGCGGATGGCCTCGAGGTTGTCCATGATCGGACCCTGGAAGCCGTCCTTGAACCACTCGGCCGAGCGCACGTCGTTGCCCGGGAAGACGGTGTCCTTGGCGTACTTGCCGGTGAGCAGTCCCATGCCGAGCGGGCCTCGGTTGATGCAGGCGAGGTCGAACTCGTCGCACACCGCCAGGATTCCGGGAGCGTCGTGGATCACGTTCATGTTGCACTGGATCGACACGCAGTGCTCGCCGGCGGCGAATACCCTGGCGCCCTCGGGATTGTCGGTGCTCCAGCCGTACCAGCGGACCTTGCCTGCGGCCACCAGGTCCTCCAGGGCGTCACGGACCGCGGCGGCCTTCTCCACCGGGTACTCGTTGACGTGAAACTGGTAGAGGTCGATCACGTCGGTGCCGAGACGGCGCAGACTCGCCTCGCAGTCCGCGGGGAGCTGGTCGACGACCTCGCCTTCCTCGTCGTACAGCGTGACGTCCTTGGCTGCTTCGTCGACCCGGTAGCCGAACTTGGTGGCCACCACCACCTGGTCCCGCCGGTCGGCGAAGGCTCTCGCCACGATCTCCTCCGCCCACCCGGCGCCATAGTTGGCGGCGGTGTCGAAGAAGGTGATCCCGTGATCGAAGGCAGCCTGGAGGGCCCGCACCGACACGGCGTCGTCGACCTCGCCCCAGCCGGCCGGACCGCCGCCCATGGTCCAGAGACCGCCGATGGCCCACGTGCCGACGCCCATCGCCGACACCGTGATTCCCGATCGTCCGAGTTGGCGTTCCATGATTCCTCGCTGTGCTCGCGTCTCCGATCAGCGCACATGGTACGGCGTCGTCGCCTGCGGAGGCCCTTCGAAAGCCCCCTTGGTATCGAACACACGTTCGTGAAATCGCGGAGCCGCCTGGTAACATTGGGGGATGACGCCAATCAGGAATACGCGTTTGGCCCTCCTCGCCCTGATAGTGGCCGTCCTCGTGAGTCTGGGCATGAACACCCATGGCGCAGTGCTGAGCGCTCTCCGCTTTGTCCTTCTGATGGTTGTGATCACCTGTGTCGCACTACTCCTCTGGACGTTCCCAGCAGTCCGCAACCAGCTGGCTCAGTTGCTCCGTCGTATTGACACGAAGAGGAGGAAGAAGTGGCGCACCGATTCCTACCAGGCGACGCGCCGAAACGTGAGATTGTCGCTCTCAGCACCGAAGGGTCTGGACCGGCCCATGGATCTCTCGGTTTCGTGCACCGTGAAGACGCCGACCCAGATCTGCCGATCAGAGGACGCGAGGCTGCCGCCTGTGCTCGGGCCAGCGGCCCTCGGTTTCCCAGATGACTTCGATCCAACACAATCTCTGCCACTCGCCCGAGGCCCCTACCTGGCCATTTGGAGCATCGAAGGCACGGTCATGGGCAGAACCCGGTTTCGAATCGACGAACGGGGCACCCTCGTCCTGAGTCGACGTTCTCGATTGGCAGCCCGTGTTGGATCGCTGGTCAGGACGAGTGTCCTGGGACTAGATGGCGCAGCAGGCCAAATCCACCGATCGACCTGATTCAGCGAGTGCGCACCTACCTCCGTCCACGACCATGGCTTCCCGCAGCCGTGTCGCCGGGTTAGGCATACGTAGTGCAATTGGGGCCGGACCCGCGAGGTCGTCGTAGACAGGCGGACCCTCTGGAAGCAGTCGCTCCCGGGCGACCTCTCCCCTTGGTATCGAACACACGTTCGACTACGGTAGAGCCATGGCCGCCCTCGCCGCCATCCTCCACGCCGACCTCGACGCCTTCTACGCCTCGGTCGAGCAGCTCCTCGACCCGTCGCTGCGCGCCCGGCCGATCGCCGTCGGCGGCGGGGTGTTGCTGGCCGCCTCGTACGAGGCGAAGGCTTTCGGGATGCACGGCGGCATGCCGGGCCGGCGGGCCCGGGAGCTGTGCCCGCGGCTGCGCTTCGTCGGCGGCCACTTCTCGGAGTATCAACGGCTGGGCGACCGGGTCATCGACGTGTTCCGGGACTACACGCCCGAGGTCGAGCGCATCTCGATCGACGAGGCGTTCCTCGACGTCACCGGGTCGATCCACCTCTTCGGGCCGCCCCGGTGGATCGCCGACGACATCCGACGCAGGGTGAAGGACGAGATCGGGTTGGCGGTGTCGGTCGGGTTGGCGAGGACCAAGCATCTCGCCAAGATCGCTTCCCAGGTCGCCAAGCCCGACGGCCTGGTGGTCGTCGACCCCGATCGTGAGGTCGAGTTCCTCCACCCGCTCCCCGTGGATCTCATGTGGGGCGTCGGGCCGGTCAGCAAGGCCCGCCTCGCCGAGCAGGGCATCACCACCATCGGCGACCTGGCCACCACCACCGGGCGCACCCTGGAGCGCTTCCTGGGCAGGGCGTCCGGTGCCAAGCTCGGGCTCCTGGCCTGGAACCACGATCCGCGCCCCGTCGAGGGCGGCCGGCGGGCGTCGTCGGTCAGCGCCCAATCGGCCCTCGGCCGGCGCGACGTCGACGGCGAGCTGACACGCAGGGTGCTGCGACACCTCGCCGACCGGGTCACCTTTCGGCTGCGGGCCAAGGAACGGGCCGGCCGCACCATCATGGCCCGGGTCCGCTTCGCCGATCTCCGCAGCGTCACCCGGTCGATCACCCTCCCGACCGCCGTCTCGGCGACCGCCATCGTCGCCGAGGTGGCCGAGACCCTCGTGACATCGGCGTTGGCCGACCATCCCGGCGAGAAGGCGATCTCGCTGCTGGCGATCTCGGTGTCGCACCTCGTGTACGAGCCGGCGCTCCAGCTCGAGTTGCCCCTCGGGCTCGACGACGAGGAGCGGCGCCCCGGGACACCGTTGGGTGCGGCGCGATGGGCGCTCGACCGCTCGGTCGACGCCGTCCGCCACCGCTACGGGCGGACCCCGGTCGGGTACGCCTCGGTGGCGCTGTCGGCCGAGGGCACCGTCCCGGATGCGTTTCGCGAGCTGGCCGAGCGGGAGGTCTGAGGGAGTCCGGGCCGATCCGAGGGAGCTGGAGGAGGTCGACGAGGTCGCTCTGGGTGGCGATCTGGCGCCAGGCCACAGCTCGGCGCCGTCGGTACGGAGTGAGAACGTCTGCAACCACCGCGATTGCGTCTCGTCGGCGTAGAGGCAGTTGACGAGCTCGGTCTCGTCCCAGCGGTTCCACAGGCTTGGCCAACCGGAGCGGAAGTTGCCGGGTGCCCCGCGACGCTGGTGCGTCGCTGAAGTAGTCTGGATGGTTAGTGTGGAGGGATGTCGCGGCTGATCGCTCCCCCTCTGGTCATGTCCGACGAGAAGTGTGCCGCCTTGGCGATGGCTTGTTCGGATTCGCTGAGGCGGCAGGTGGTGCAGCTCAAGGCGTTGTTGCTGACGGCTGATGGGGTGGGGACCATTTCTGTGGCCAGACCGCCAACGAGATCGTCACTAAGGTACGACGCCGCCGAACCGCCCTCACCCCCCAAACCAACTCCGCGACGCGCCACACGATCGATTGAGTCGTGATCACCGCCTGTTCATACGATGCTGGCAACCCGCTCCGCTGCTGGCGGCTCTTTCCCCGCATACTTTCGACCACATCACGTTTCAAGCGAACAGGAAACTGGAGCCCACTGGGGCAACGACAACGACTGGCATATGGATGATCCGGGTGTCCTGTCGTCATGGCATACAGCGCGCAGCAGCGACCTTCCTCGTTGCCGGAGTTGTCTTCTTTCTTGCTCGGGTTGAAGCCCATGCCCAGGACGGCTGTTCTATACCGCCGAACGAAGAATGGTCCGCTGTCGAGGCCTCAGTTTGGGAACGGCTCTGCGCCGGCCAATGGGTGGACTTCAATCGGGATAGACCCGAGCCGCTCGATCCGAGTGTCGTGAACGGATGGGATGATCAGCGAGTGGTCTCTCCCGCGTTCCTGGAGCGCCTGCTGCGCGAGCCGTACGCGACTGTCATAGGCCGGCACGGAATCCAGATGGAAGGGGCGTGGATACCCTCGACGCTTCGTCTTGACGATGCCGAAGTGCCGTTTCCGTTTCGTTGTGTGCGGTGCCGGATCGCTGGCATCAACGCTGCAAATGCAACCGTGCTCGGTCCGGTCATTCTCGAGGGTACCCGGATCGAGTCGGATCTGGTGCTTACCGGTGCTCATGTGTTTGGGGATCTAGTGCTGGGCGTCGATGCATCTGTACTCGGCACCCTCTGGGCCGAAAGGGCCACGGTGGACGGGTCCTTGCTGCTCGTGGACGGTTCGACGTTCACTGATATCATTCTGGTCGGAGCCGACATTGGCGGGGACTTTGCAGTCAGCAACGGCTGTACTGTCAACGGCGTCCTCTGGGGCGACCGGCTTAGGGTCGGAGGGGCCGTGTTCCTCCGGGACAAGTCGGAGTTCGGCGACATCAATCTGGCTGCCGACATCGGCGGCGACCTAGATGTGAGCAACGGCAGCACCGTCACTGGCGCTCTTGACGCCGACGGACTCACCATGGGTGGGTCCGTGTTCCTCCGTAGAGGGTCGACGTTCGCCAACGTCGACCTGATCAGCGCCGACATTGGCGGCAACCTAGATGTGAGCAATGGCAGCACCGTCACTGGCACCCTCGACGCCGGCGGACTCACCATAGGCGGGTCCGTGCTTCTTAGTAACGGCTCGACGTTTGCCGACATCTACCTAGTGGGCTCGGAAATAGGCGGCGTCTTAGATGTGTGCAACGGCAGCACCGTCAACGGCGCCCTCTGGGGTGATGAGGCCACCTTCGCTCGGTCCGTGTTCCTCCTGGGAGGGTCGACGTTCGCTCATGTCTCCCTCGTGGCCACCGAGATCGGCGGCAACCTTGAGCTGAGCGGTAGCACCGTCACCACTCTCGACGCCAATGGCGTCACCGTGGCTGGGTCCGCACTCCTTGGTGACGGGTCAGGATTCGCCAGCATCAGTTTGGCGGACAGCCAGATCGGACGCGAATTGAGGCTCGTCGGTGCTCATTGGCACGGCGAAGGATCGATGGATCTGCGATTCACATCAGTGACGTCATTCTCAATGGACGATGGAGCGTCGCTGCCCGGATCACTTCAACTGGATGGGTTCTCCTACGAGCTCTGGGAGCAGCCTGATCCCAGCATCATCGGCTCCGGTTGGTTCATCGACGAGTGGCTCGGAAGACTGCCGCAGTTCACGCCGAGTGCGTACGTACAGCTTGCATCGGTGATGGAAGACTCCGGACACGTGACGATCGCAGATGACATCAGATACAGCCTCAGCGACGCCGAGCGTCATGCCGTTCCCTTGTTTCGATTGGACCGTTGGGCTCGGGACCTGTATTGGTTGGTGTCCGGCTACGGGCACAAGCCATGGAGAGTCGTTGCGTGGGTATTCTCCTTGTGGTT
>Ga0315543_1001808_pt1 | contig 22158 bp, 14 predicted proteins | sample SalMarSW160210MG_2_FD_203098 | JGI IMG/M metagenome (GOLD analysis project Ga0315543, IMG submission 203098) | Salt marsh sediment microbial communities from the Plum Island Ecosystem LTER, Massachusetts, United States - Salt Marsh Sediment SW1601-210 ...
TGTTGGAAGTGTTTTTGCCTGTCGAAGTATACACCTTTGTATCCTGAGATTGGGTTTCGCTTCTTCGAGTTCCAAGCGTTCTGAGCAACAGTGGCGAGGCGAAGGTTGGCCCTGCGATTGTCGAGGCCGTCGCCGTTGATGTGGTCAATTACTCGTATGTCGGATGTCGTATTTCGTATGTCGTGGAGAACGCAACTTTTAGAAAGACCCATGATTTGACGATGCATTAAAATGCGCGAGTATCTGCCGTTGGGCAGGCGGATGGAGCGTTCGGCGTAGAGGACGTTTTTTCCTTTTGTTCTGCAGAGCCGCCATTTGTATCTGGCAAAGCGGAGATAGTCGGCGGGGTCGACAATGGCGAATTTACCCTGGGTTAACGGGATTTTGCGGAAAGAGCAGCCGAAGCGTAGACGACGATACCATAGAATTGGAAGAACTACCCAGCGTTCAAGCCAAATGGGGACTTTGATTTTGAAGGTGTACTCGATAATTTCCGCCGAAAGGAAGAAGAATTTCACATTTCACATTTCAAATTTCAAATTGTACTCCCCCTCTATAAATGCCCGAATGTTCACGTTTGATGCGAAAAAAGTGCGCTTTTTGACAGGATTAACAGGATTAAGTTGATACCAGAAAAGGACTTAAATTTTTTTATTTTTTTTGGATTTTGTTCGGCGCCATGTTCAGATTTGATTGAAAAAACACGGACTACACAGACTTTTTACCACGGACTACACTGATTTCGCAGACCTACTTGGAAAGTAGACAAGGATCATTAGCCACGAAGACATCCGCCTTCGCTGTTCTACTTCGCCGGAGGCTATGTAGAAACCAGCTTCGGCGGACAGGCGATGCGGGCATCCGGCTTTGGCGAAAAGATGTGTGTTGCTAAAAGCGGTTTTTTCCCTCAAGGCAAGTATTGAGAACGTAAAAATTTTTTAGAAATACCTTGCGAAATCTTTTGTTTCCGTTAGTTTTTGATTTGTATGAGAAGTGATGTTTCGGCCGGGTCGCGTGGTGTGAATGACAATTGATTTTTTCCTAAGATGTAGAAAACAAGTGGAGGTATATACTATGTTAGCAATCCTGGAAAATCAAACACCGATAGTTAAATTCCTCGGTGCTCTGGTCATTGCAGTCGGGTCGGTTTTAGTGGCCAACTACATATTGTTCCTGATCCTTAGGCGTATCAGCAAGAAGAGCCCGCTGATACCGGATGGTTCAGTGAACAGGCACTGCCGGGGGGTTGTGCGTATGATATTGCTGCTTATTGCCGTCCGTTTTATTGTTCCGTTCCTTGAAACATTAGGTGTCGATGAAAAATACGTCGAAACATTGCTGCACATCATCGGGCTGCTGCTTATAGGTTCGGTATCGTGGTTTGTTATTAGGCTGACGGATGTTCTGGAGGACGTGATTGTCAGCCTGTTCGACGTTGACGCGAGGGACAACCTGAGAGCGCGTAAGATACATACGCAGTTGAGGGTGCTGCGTCGAATTGTGATTGTCATCGTCGGTATTTTGGCGCTGGGGACAATGCTGATGACGTTTGGGAAAATTCGTCAGCTTGGAACGACGATTTTGGCGTCGGCAGGGATTGTCGGCATCGTTGTCGGAATGGCGGCGCAGCGGACGATAGGGACATTTATAGCGGGACTTCAGATTGCGTTTACTCAGCCGATTCGGGTGGATGATGTCGTTATTGTTGAAAACGAATGGGGGCGAATCGAGGAGATAACGCTGACCTATGTTGTTGTGAGGATATGGGATTTGAGACGGTTGATTGTTCCGATTACATATTTTATCGAAAAGCCTTTCCAGAACTGGACTCGCACAACGGCTGACATACTCGGTTCGGTATTCCTCTATGTTGACTATATGGTTCCGGTGGAAGCGATACGAGAAGAGCTTCAGCGGATATTAGACAAATCGCAACACTGGGACCGGAAGGTATGTGTGCTGCAGGTCACCAATACGTCGGAGCATACGATTGAGCTGCGGGCGCTTATGAGTGCGGCGGATGCTTCAACGGCCTGGACGCTGCGTTGTGAGGTCAGAGAGAAACTGGTCAGCTTCATCCAAGAGAAATATCCTGATGCGCTGCCAAGGGTCAGGGCCGAGCTTGAGAAAGTTCAGGACTGATAGAGGAAATACAGTTTGGAGCTCCACATTTCAAATTTAGCGGCGAGGCTTGCAAAAGGCGAGATTCTATCTTATCATAAACGTATGGTCAAAACGGAAACATTGAAAATCAAGACAAAAGGTAACTGCGATGTCGTCAATATAACCGAACAGGTCGGGGCGGCAGTGGCGAAATCAGGTATCAGTAATGCGACCGTAACAGTTTTTAACGTCGGCTCAACGGCAGGTATAACGACGACGGAATATGAGCCGGGATTAGTGAATTACGATATCAAGGCGGCGTTTGAGAAAATCGCGCCCGAAAATGGGCGTTATGAGCACGAGGAGACGTGGCACGATGATAACGGTCATTCGCATGTACGGGCATCGCTGCTGGGGCCGAGTTTGAGCGTGCCGGTGGTCGACGGGCAATTGACGTTAGGGACGTGGCAGCAAATTATATTAGTAGATTTCGATACCAGGGCAAGAACGAGGACGGTCATCTGCCAGATAAACGGCGAGTAAGTAATTGACTATCGGCTATTTACGGTTTATTATTGAAGAAGGCAGGTGTTTTGCACGAATAGTAAATCATAAACACTCATCGTTTTTTGGAGTACTAATTATGTGTGCCCGAGTGAACAAAACAATTGGTGTTATGGCCGTGCTGTTAGTGGTTTGTTTTTCGGGCGGTTGTGAGAGCAGCGCGGGGCCGCTTGGGCCCAAGGTGGATTTGGGTGTAACAATAGGTTCTCTGGTTAAGGTTGTGACTCCCGGGTTGATAGCCGTGGAAGGTTACAGTATAGTCGGCGGATTGCGGGGAACAGGTTCGGGCGAATGTCCTACCCGTGTCCGGAGATACCTCGAACAGTATATACTGAAGCAGCTTCCTGAGCCGAGGATGGATGTCGATGGTTTTATCAACAGCAGCGATACGGCAGTAGTGCGGGTATACGGAGTAATGCCGACGGCAGTTACTGAAAGCCGAGACTTCGATGTGACGGTATCGGCTCTACCGGGTACACAGACGACATCTCTTGAAGGCGGTTGGCTTTATAGTGCCGAGCTTAAGCAATTAGGAAGATTCAGGATAGCTACCCGGATTTTGGGTGTTGCGGAAGGGGCAGTTTTTATAGATACACTCGAAAGCATCCGGGCTGATAAAAGGGTCGGGTATGTGGTTGGCGGCGGGACAGTGCTTGGTGAGTACCCGATAAACCTGGTACTTCGGAAGCCGGATTTCAAATTTGCCAACGCCATTCGTAATCGTTTGAACGGTCGATTCGGGCCCGATACTGCCAAGGCAATGACACGCGGCCGAATTGAATTGAGGGTCCCGGCTAAATATGGAAAACAACAACAGCGTTTCATCTCGATGGCCAAAGCAATGTACCTTTTAGAGACGCCGGAGGTTACCAAAGAGAGAATAAAGAGCCTTGTTGGAATGCTTGCAGTTTCGGATGACGATGGCTTAAGTGAAATTGCCCTCGAGGCGATAGGCAATGAAAGCCTTGGTAAGCTGTCGGCCCTGTTGAATTCAGGGTATGAGCAGGTGCGTCTTCGAGCGGCAAGATGTATGCTGAATTTAGGCAGTGACGCGGGACTGGAGACTCTGCGGACGATAGCAATGGACAAGAATTCGGCTCTTCGAGTCGAGGCGTTGGAGGCACTTACGGCGGGGGCGAAGCGGAATGATGCGGCAGCGACAGGACGGCGATTACTTCAGGATGAGAATTTTGAGATTAGACTTGCTGCGTACGAGCAAATGCGGCAGATAGATGATATTACCGTAATGCGAAGACCGGTCGCTCGCAGTTTTTATCTGGACCAAATCTCTCAAACACAATACAAGTCGATTTATGTATCCCGCAGCGGTGAGCCGCGAATTGTTATATTCGGCGTACCAATACTTTGCCGTGACAATATGTTCGTTCAGTCAGCGAACGGGGAGATAACGATAGATTCTCGGGCCGGCCAAAAATATGTATCCGTGATGCGTAAACATCCCACCCGGCCAACCGTAGTAGGCCCGCTGAGATGCTCACTGGAACTCGGCGATATAATTCAAACACTCTGCGAAGAGCCTGTTCGAAAGACTGAGAATGGACGCATCGGCTTAGGTGTATCGTATGCAGAAATGATAGGTCTTTTGAAGCAGATGTGTGAGAAAGGGGCTATAGAGGCAGAGTTTAAGGCTGGGCCCCTGCCGAGAATCGAGTAAGGCGGGTTTGTTGCCACGAAGGCACGAAGACGCTAAAAAAAACTGGCCACAGAGGACACAGAGAACACAGAGGGATTTGGCCACGAAGGCACGAAGACGCTAATAAAAATTAGACGGGATAACAGAATTGGGCTGTTTTCGGCAAAATCCTGCGAAGGCCAAAAATCAAACTTACACATAATACCTGACACTATCTTTTACATTGCTTCGTTGCACTTATGCCTGTCTTTTTGTAGTATATATGTGAGTTTACCGACCAAAAACGGCATATCTCCTGAAGGATGAAATATGCGGTCTAAATGTCAAGAGAAGAGTGAGGGTCGGCCGATAATAATATCGTATATAGTATTGCGTATTGCGTTAACCGCCGGTTAAGTATTGAGATTGCCATTCGCCATAGGCGGACTTCGCAGGCCTGGCAATGACAACGTACTGTTAACAGGGTGACAAATGAGACTAAAGAAAATCGTTCTTAACGGATTCAAAAGTTTTGCGGACAAGACGGAGTTTCCGTTCGATTCTCCGGTAACGGCGATTGTGGGGCCAAACGGGTGCGGTAAAAGCAATATCGTCGATGCGGTCAAGTGGGTGCTTGGGGAACAGAGCGCCAAGAGCCTGCGCAGCGGGCAGATGTCTGATGTGATATTCGGCGGGAGCAGCAGCAGAAAACCTCTTGGGACGGCTGAGGTGAACCTGTTTATCACCAATCCCGAAGGAGACAGGCGATTGTCGGTCGAGACCGACGAGGTGCAGATTACCCGCAGGATTTACAAGAGCGGAGAGAGCGAGTACAGGATAAACAACAAGGTGTGCAGATTGAAAGATGTTCGCGAATTGTTTATGGATACCGGTGTAGGCGTCAAAGCCTATTCTATTCTTGAGCAGGGACAGATAGATAAGGTATTGAGCGTGTCGAAGACGGAGCGAAGGGCCATATTTGAAGAGGCGGCGGGCATAAGCAAATATAAAGCTCACAAAAAAGAGGCGCTTCACAAGCTGGAGTACACGGAGCAGAATCTGTTGCGTCTTGCGGATATCTTAGGCGAGGTGGGTAAGCAACTGCGGAGTATAAAGCATCAGGCGGGGAAGGCGCGGAGTTACCTGCGCTATACGGAGCGGCTCAAGGAACTGCAGGTCAACTACTCACTTTCCGAATATGCAAAGAACCGGACGGAACTGAAAGAGAAGGAAAGTATCATCGAGCGTGAACAGAAGCGGTTTGAGCAGTTGGCGGCGGAGGTTGCCAGAGAAGACGACTTGACGAGCGAATTAGGGCGTAGAATAATAGAGACGGAGAACAAGCTAAACCGCACAGACAACCTGCTTGTAGCCGTGCAGAGCAAAATTGAACAGAATCTGCAGCGGATTGAGTTTTTGCAGGTGAGGGCAACGGAGCTTCAGCAAAGAAAAGAATCCGCAGAGGCGCGAATTAAGAAACTGAGGGAACAGGAACAATCTTTTCAGACGGATTCACTGCGTATGGGTCAGGAGCTTTTAGATTGTGAAGAGAGTTTCGAGGAGAAGAGCCTGGCCGCGGAGCAAATCCAAAAAGAAGTCCAGGCAATAAAGGCCGAATGCGCCTCTTTGGAGGCAAATCTGGAAGATGAGAAATCGGGCGTTATCGATATAGTAAGAAGGACGGCGCAACTTCATAACGAAATCCAGAGCATATCTGTTTATCGTAATAGTTTGTCCAGCCAGAAAGACCGACTTTCGGGCAGAGCGGCACATGGACGCGCAGAACTCGAGAAGCTGCTTACGGAAAAGGCACAACACAAGGCCCGCCTTGATGATATCGAAAAAGTGCTGAACGAATTGACGCAGAATCTGGAATCCAAGCGCAAAGAGTCAGAAGAAATCAACAACGAGCTTTCCGTGGACAACAGGCGATTATCGGCGAGCCGAGAGGCGCGAAGCACACTTAGCGGTGAACTGGCGATATTGACTGATATGGAGGCGAGGCGTGAGGGACTTACATCGGCGGTGAAGAGCATACTGGAAAAGCGGTCGGAAAAAGAAGGCAGACTGGATTATGTCGAGGGTGTGCTGGCAGATATTGTTACGGCAGATTTCGATTATGCAAATTCGGTCGAGGCCGCTCTTGAGGGCCAAACGGATGCACTTGTTGTCAATAGTACGAGAAGGCTGCTTGGCGATACCGGTCGCAAAGGCGCATTTGAAAAACTCGACGGCAGGGTGAATTTCATAAGCATCGACCGGATAAAGCCGTTTGTGGACAAAAAGGATTTGTCAGGATTTCCCGGTATAAAAGGCAGGCTTGTCGAGTTTGTGAAGTACGACAGCAAATACGCACCGTTAATGTGGAAGCTGCTTGGTAAGACGATAGTAGTTGACTCTATGGATGCGGTGATTGAATTAGCCGGCGAGTTTGGAAGTGAGTATGAATTTGTTACGCTGAAGGGTGAATTCTATACAGGGGACGGCATAATAAAACTTGGGCCATTAGGCAAAACAACCGGTTTGATATCCCGAAAGAGCCGAGTGCAGCAATTAGAGCAAACCATTGCCAATGTTACCTCGGAGATTGAAACGCTCGAAGAGCAAATCGAGAAACGCAAACAGAGCAGCTTGCATTTGTCCAACCTGCGCAAGGAGCTGCGGACGGCTGTTTACGAAGCAAATACCGAAGAGATGCAGGTAAACTCAAAGCTAAGCGGGTTGGAACAAAATATAAATCGGCTGCGACAGGAACAGCCCTTGATAGCCAGTGAAATTGACCAGCTTGAAGCCGAGATTGCGGAGTCGGTGCAGAAAGAATACGATTCAAAACAGAAGCTGGAGGAGCTGGAGGCGGTAAACAGCCAGCGGACAGAGCGTATAAAAGAGCTTGATGGAAAATATGCCGAGACAAAAGGTCTGTTGGAGAAGGAAACCGGGCGACTTACGGATTTGAAAATTGCATTAGGGCAGATTAGCGAACAGCGCAAGGGGCTTAAGCAAACAATTGAGCATCTAACAAACCAGATTCAGGCAGGGCGGAGTACAACAGATTCCGTGCTGACGGAAATACAAACGTGCAGTGAACAGTTGTCAAAGGCCGGCAGTGATATACTTAAAAGTGAAGCGGCGGTTTCGGAGCTGTACGTCGAAAAGGAAAAGACACAGGAAGGGACGGGTAAGCTGCATAGAGAAGTAGAGGCGCTGATAGAAGAACAGAAGCAAGCCGAACAGCTTGTCCGACAGAAGCGAGAAGAAAAAAGCGAGATGGAAACGGCGATAGGCGAGCTTAGAATAGAAGCGGGCCAGTTGAAGGTAAGGGGACAGGACCTGGTTGAGAGGGTGCAGGAGGAATTGCAGATGGATTTGGCCGCCGCATACGAAGATTACAGGCAGAGCGATGTCGACTGGGACAGTATCAGAGAAGAAATCACAGAGCTTCGTGGGAAAATCGAGAGGCTGGGCAATGTTAACCTTGACGCGATAGACGAACAGGAAGGCCTGGAGCAGCGTTATGAGTTTTTGAGTAAACAGGTTGAGGACCTGAACTCAGGCCAAGCTCAACTTCAGCAGTTGATAAAGCGTCTTAACAAACAGAGCAGAGAGAAATTCAGGCAGACTTTTGAAGAGGTCAGAGTTCATTTCCAAGAGGTCTTCCGCAGGCTCTTCGGAGGGGGCAAGGCGGACATATTCCTCGAAGAAGCCGAGGATATTCTTGATGCGGGAGTGGAGATAATGGCGCGGCCGCCGGGTAAGCAAACGCGCAGCATTTCTTTGCTCAGCGGTGGTGAAAAGTCGCTGACGGCGATAGCGCTTCTTTTTGCGATATTCAAGACAAAGCCGTCCCCGTTCTGCTTCCTCGATGAAATCGACGCGGCCCTTGATGAGGCGAATAACGAGCGGTTCAATATGATGCTTCAGGAGTTTCAAAAGTATTCGCAGTTTATAATAATCACGCACGCCAAGCGAACAATGAGTATTGCGGACGTTCTTTTCGGTATAACGATGCAGACACAGGGTGTCAGTAAGAAGATAAGCGTCCGGTTCGACCAGTTTGAAGAGGCGACTGCAGTGGCGTAATCGTATTGCGTCGTGCGTATCGCGTATTGGGTTGAGTATTTGCGTGTAAAGTTATGAAGAAGTGTCCCTTTTGCGCAGAGGAAATTCAGGATGAAGCGGTCAAGTGCCGTTTCTGCGGTGAGTTTCTCGAGAAACGCAAGCCGACATCAAAATGGTATTTCAGCACGTCGTTTGTTGTAGTCGCCCTGCTTTGCGTAGGCCCGCTTGCCCTGTCGTTAGTTTGGTTCCATCCACGTTATAAGATAATTACCAAGGTCATCGTCACAATTTTAGTTATTGTCTTTACGTTTTTGTTAGGCTATTCCGCAATACTGATGTACTCTCGATTATTAGACTCGATAAGTGAGATGGGGATACATTAATTTCGTATTGCGTATTGCGTCTTGCGTATATCGTATTTTGGAGTGGAGCCATCCCCAAGCTGCGCTTGAGACTGCCACCCATCGATAAGTGACCTTGTGATTCACTAATATACTTGTGTACGTTCGCTTCTTGGACTCGATAAGTGAGATGGGGATTCGTTAGCCTCGTATTGCGTTGTGCGTATATCGTATTTCGGAGTGGAACCATCCCCAAGTTGCGCTTGAGGCTGCTACCTGCCATCAGGTGAGTTTGGATGCGAGATGGTTGCCGCAGGTGTGACGTGTTTCTTCATGTAGTTTTCATGACGAACCTTGTTTAGTCTCCAAACCATATATTTCATTGACAAAAACACGACCAATATCAGGCAGACTAATTTGACAATTCCTGATATTTTAATTATTTCTCCATCAGCCAGAATCATACGAAAAGTCATAATGCATGCCCATGCACCGGCTGCATAAAGAAGCACAGCACTGGCACCGAAAGCTAAATGGACGTGCTCACCGAGCGTGAAAGACACTATCACAAAGCAAAAAAACAGAAACGACATAATCGTATAAAAAGTTGTTATTCTCATTTTATGCTTTTGAGTATCAGCTGCAAAAATAATACACAGTATGAGAAATATGCCGGCAGGAAGACCAAAGATTCCGTGAACGATTATCCCTAAAATTATAAATAGAACGACAAGGATTGCGCAGCCAATCGATGCGATGTAAAGAAACTTATTTGTTTCTAACAATTCCTGCGTAACCTTGCTATCGATAGACTGGCTGGCATTTGCCTTGTCAGGTTCTTGCGAGATGTCGCTACTTTTCTCCATAATTAACTCTATTATTTATTATTATATGTGATTTTTAAATATTAACAAAAGGAAAGTCACATATTTTCGAAGAGGGTGGAATCTGCTCAATCTATAATACAGACCAACTCACCGATGGCGTGCCTGAATGTGGATTTGGGGGATAAAACGTTGTTTTGGTCAGATTCGGCAGTGAGATAATCAATTTGGCGGTTGAAAGTGGGTGTGATTGTTTGTAGAATGCGGAATTCTTTTTAGACTCCCAGCAATGCCGGGGGCTAAAAGAACCCCGCAATAAATTGCGGGGCTAAATACTCTGGATTCCTGCCTTCGCAGGAATGACAAAAAGGGAGAGGGAATGACAAAAAACCGGTAATGACGGAAAGAGTTGACAAACATATTTTGAAGAACGGGATGGTCCTTGTAGGTGAGCCGATGGAGGCGGTTGAGTCGGTGGCGTTTGGATTTATGCTGCCGGCGGGTGCGGCGAGGCTTGCGGAAGGCTGCTGCGGGGCAGGGAGTGTTATTTGCGACTGGATTTTCAGAGGTGCGGGCGAGAGGGACAGCAGGCAGCTCGGGGATGCACTTGACGGATTAGGTCTGCACCGCGCAGGCTCGGTGGGCAGCTCACATATAAGTATTGGGTCAGCGCTGGAGGCGGAGAACCTGGCGGATGCCTTAGATTTATATGCGGATATTATCCTCAGACCCCAATTGAAAAAGGACCAGTTCGAATTGGCCAGGCAATTAGCGATTGACTCGGTGCATTCCTTGGATGATGACCCGCGGCAAAAGGTAATGCTAAAAGTGCGGGAGCAATTTTATCCGAGTCCCCTGGGACGCAGCACCGTAGGAGATATCGAGGAATTAAAGGCTTTGACGGCTGAGAGTACAAGAAGGATTATCAAGGAGAATTTCAATCTTTCGGAGGCGATTTTTGCCGTTGCTGGTAAATATGATTTCGATGCCGTTGCTGCGCAAATAGAAAAACTGTTCGAAGCCGACGGTGAGAAGCCGGTTGAGTCGGCTCCATTAGGCGCAAAAGGCGGCGCCTATACGCATCTGAATAATGACGGTGCGCAGGTACATATCGGCCTGATGACTGAGACAGTGAAGCCGACCGATGAGGACTATTACAATGCACGGTTGGCGGTGTCGGTTCTTTCGGGGGGGATGAGCACCAGATTGTTTACGGAGGTGAGAGAAAAACGAGGGCTGTGTTACGCAATCGGGGCGAGGTATCACGGATTGAAAGAGTCGGCGGGGATTATGTGCTATGCGGGGACGACGCCGGAAAAGGGACAGGAAACGCTGGATTGTGTAATCGGCGAGTTCGACCGGCTAAGTGAAGGGGTCAGCGAAGAGGAAATCCAGCGGGCGAAGGTGGGCCTGAAATCAGCGTTGATTTTGCAGAGTGAATCTTCGAGCAGCCGGGCCGGTGGGATTGCGAGTGACTATTATATGTACGGCAGGGTCCGAAGCCTGGATGAAATAAAGAACAAGGTTGAAGAAACCAGTGTTGATTCGGTTCTGAAGTTCCTGCGAAATAATAAGTTCGAAGATTATACGGTGGTGACGATAGGGCCGAAGGAAGTAGCTGTTAAAAAGCTGTAATAAAATGATGCTTTTGGTTGTTGGAAGCAAGAGATTGCCGCGCGAACCTACGGTTCGCTCGCAATGACATAATTTTTGTTAGAGAGTTTAAGTAAAGTCAGGTATGGAATTCAAGAAGAAACAATTGGCGAACGGCCTGTCTGTGATTGGCGAGGTCAACGAATCCGCCAAATCGGCGGCGGTTGGATTTTTCGTTAAAACCGGAGCGAGGGACGAGAGCGAGCAAATAAACGGAGTGTCGCATTATCTGGAACATATGCTGTTCAAGGGCACGGAAAGACTGAGTGCGTTTGAAGTGAATGAGGCGTTCGACCGGACGGGGGCGGAATTCAACGCGGCTACCGGTGAGGAGTATACCATCTTTTACGCGAAGGTCCTGCCTGAATACTTGGTCGAGATAACAGAGCTTTGGATAGAGCTGATGAGGCCGGCGCTTCGGGATGAAGATTTCGATATCGAAAAAAATGTTATCAAAGAAGAGATTGCGATGTATCAAGACCTGCCGAGCTTCGATGTTATGGACAGATGCCGACGTCTGCATTTCGACAGTCATCCCTGCGGCAATAGCGTGCTGGGCAGTGAGGAGAGTATTACGAATCTGACTTCCGAACAAATGCGGGACTATTTTGTGGGGCGTTATGCACCGAATAATATGGTATTAGCGTGTGCGGGTCATTTTGAGTGGGACCAAATCTGTTCGATTGGTGAGAAATCCTGCGGGCAGTGGGAAAGGCAGGATGCCGGCAGAGAGCTGGTGGATTACCCAGGCAGCAAGAAGAAGGAACGCATAGAAAAGGCAAACCTTGTTCGCGAACATATATGCCTGATGAGTCCCAGCGTGTCTGTTCAAGACCCGAGGCGATTTGCGGCTTCATTATTGGGCGTCATTGTCGGCGACGATGTCGGCTCGCGGTATTTCTGGGAGCTGGTCGACAAGGCGCTGGCGGAGGTGGCGTCGATGCAATATGGAGCTATGGATGGTACGGGGGTGTTTCACAGCTATATCCGGTGCAGCATTGATAACGTGACGAAAGTACTTGATACAATCAAAGGGATTTTCAGTAGTCTTTCAAAAAGCGGGATAAGCGAAGACGAATTGCAAAAGGCAAAGAACAAGACTTTAAGCGCATTAGTGATAAAGAATGAGCTGCCGATGGGCCGGCTGCTTGACCTGGGATTTAACTGGATGTACCTGGAACAATATCGCACTATCGAAGACGATATACATTCTGTAAAAGCTGTTACCGTAGACGATGTTCATTCGCTGATAGAACAATTCGACCTGGGTGAATTCACACAACTGTCTATAGGGCCGGTACAGAATAGTTCATAGTTGGTAGTTCGTAGTTCATAGTTAGTAGCTTGTGGTTCAATGAACAGAGAGATGGGTCATTTTTCACAAGTTGAATAGCAGGAGAGGTAAACGGATATGGGCAAGCAAACAAGGAGAGAGTTCCTTAAACAAATGGGTCTGGCTGCGGTTTCGACTGGGACGCTGTCGATATTGCCGGGATGTGCCGGCGCAAGCAAGGGGATGAGAACACAGGGGAAGCAGCCGAATGTCGTTTTGGTAATAACCGACGACCAGGGTTATGGAGACCTGGGATGCCATGGCAATCCGGTTATCCAAACGCCGAACCTTGACCGGCTGTATACACAGAGTATTCGCCTGACTGACTTCCACGTCGACCCAACATGCTCGCCGACGCGTTCGGCCCTGATGACGGGGCATTACTCTACGCGGACGGGTGTTTGGCATACGATTATGGGCAGGTCGCTGTTGGGCAAGGATGAAGTCACGATGGCGGATGTTTTTTCGGCGAGCGGGTATCGGACGGGCATCTTCGGCAAATGGCATTTGGGTGACAACTACCCGTTCCGGCCACAGGACCGGGGATTCGGCGAAGTGCTCATTCACAACGGAGGCGGGGTCGGGCAGGGACCGGATTACTGGGGCAACGACTATTTCGACGATACGTACCAACATAACGGTAAGTTTAAGAAGTTTTCCGGTTACTGTACGGATGTGTGGTTTGACGGGGCGATGAAATTTATCGAAGCCAATAAGGGGAGGCCATTCTTTTGTTACCTTACAACGAACGCGCCGCACGGGCCTTACAACGTCGCCGATGAATACAGCAGGCCTTACCGCGATAAGGGCGTGGCGGAGAGCCAGGCCCTGTTTTACGGTATGATAACGAACATTGATGAAAATATGGGTCGGTTGATGCAGCGTTTGAAGGAATTGAAACTGGAGGAAAACACCATTTTAATTTTTATGACGGACAACGGGACATCAGGGAGTTACGGCGGAGGGATGCGTGGCAAGAAAGGCTCGGAGTACGACGGCGGGCACCGGGTGCCGTGTTTTATTCGGTGGCCCAGTAGTGGATTGGAGGGAGGCCGGGACGTTGACCGGCTGACGGCACATATCGATATGCTTCCGACACTGATTGGTTTGTGCGGGTTGAAGAAACCGCGTGGCGTCAAGTTCGACGGAGCCAGCCTGGTACCATTGCTGAAGGACAGTTTCAGCGACTGGGCTGACCGTACGCTGCTTGTTCACTCGCAGCGGATTGAATATCCTGAGAAGTGGCGGAAGAGCGTGGTGATGACGGAAAAGTGGCGGTTGGTCAACGGCAAAGAGCTTTATGATATAAAGGCGGACCCCGGGCAGAAGAACAATATCACCGACAAACACCCAAAGGTCGTCGAGACACTGCGTGAGGCTTATGAAGAGTGGTGGGCGGACCTGTCCAATGTATTCGATGAGTACTGTGAGACTATTATTGGGTCGGACAAAGAAAACCCGATACGGCTGATGTGTCACGACTGGCATACACCGAAAGTGCCGTGGCACCAGGGTGCAATCCGCGACGGGATGCAGGCGAACGGCTTCTGGGCGGTGGAGGTCGAGCGCGAGGGTATTTATGAGTTTGCTTTACGTCGGTGGCCGATGGAGGTTGATAAACCTATCACGGCGGCTATTGAGGGCGGTAAAGCAATAGCTGTGACTAAGGCGAGGCTCAAGATTGCAGATGTTGATGTGAGCAGGTCTGTTCCCAAATACGCGCATTCAGTGACGTTCCGGGTGCAGCTCAAGGCAGGCAGGACGCGCTTACAGACATGGTTCATAGATAATAATGAAAAGTCACGCGGTGCATACTACGTTTACGTGAAACGCTTACGATAAGGGGACAGGGGATAGATACGAACGGACAAAGCAGAAGGGAGTTTCTTAAGAGCGTTGGTGCAGTGGCTGCATCGGTGGCGATTTCGTGGTGCGCGAGTATGAGCGAAATGATATGAAGGCAAGGCACATAAAACAATGTTCTCGTGCAAATTTTCAACAAAGTGGCTTTGAAAGAAAAACATCTTGAAAGCTCAGAGTGAATTCTGTAAGATTTTTGATGTTGAAGTGAGAAAATCGTATTTTTTAAGCATTTAAGCAGAAAATGTCAGTCCAAGAGAATTTGATGAGTTATTCTTGTACACGTCGAAGTTTTATGAAGTTCGTGGGGGCAGGCATTGCCACCCTTGCATTGCCGAACATGCGTGCCTTTGGTGCGGATAAAAAGAAGCCGAATATTCTTTTCATATTCGCAGACGACCAGTGTTTTGCGACTCTGCGGTCCCTCGGCAATGACGAGATACAAACCCCCAATCTCGACAAGCTGGTCCGGGGCGGTGTAACGTTTACCCACGCGTATAACCAAGGCGCGTGGCACGGTGCGGTGTGCGTGGCAAGCCGTACTATGCTTAACACCGGACGATTCCTCTGGCATTCACGAAACGTGGAACCAATTCTCAAGGACGAAGCAGCAAAGGGGAGGTTCTGGTCCCAATACATGAAAAAGGCCGGTTATGATACGTACATGAGCGGCAAGTGGCATGTCAAAATCGACCCGAAGAAAATCTTCGACAACGTCACCAACGTCCGCCCCGGTATGCCCAACCAGACAAAGCAAGGGTATAACCGCCCCATCGAAGGCAAGAAGGACGTGTGGAGTCCTTATGATACGAAATTCGGCGGTTACTGGAAAGGGGGCAAACACTGGAGCGAAATTTTAGGCGACGACGCTGAACAGTTCCTCGCACAAGCGGCAAAAAGCGACAATCCCTTCTTTATTTACCTGGCTTTTAACGCCCCACATGACCCACGACAGTCGCCCAGGGAATACGTCGACAAATATCCGCTGGACAAGGTCAAGGTGCCGGTAAACTATCAGGATGAATACGAGTACAAGGACGCGATCGGATGCGGCGAAAATCTTCGCGATGAAAAACTGGGCCCATTCCCCCGAACCGAATATGCCGTCAAAGTTAACAGGCAGGAATACTATGCGATAATCACGCACATGGACGCGCAAGTGGGTCGCATTCTCGACGCACTCGAAAAGACCGGCAAGGCCGAGAACACATACATTTTCTTCACCGCCGACCACGGGCTGGCGGTCGGTCATCACGGCCTGTTCGGTAAACAAAACATGTTCGACCACAGCGTAAGAGTGCCCTTGATGGTCAAAGGCCCGGATGTGCCGAAAAACAAAAAAATCGACTCCCCCATCTACCTGCAAGATATTATGGCAACTTCGCTCGACCTTGGTGGAGTAGAAATGCCCGCCCAGGTCCAGTTTAAGAGTCTGCTGCCCCTTATCGAAGGCAAAAATAAACAATCTTACGACTCTATTTACGGCGGCTATATGAAACTGCAGCGGATGGTCACCATGGACGGTTACAAGATGATATATTATCCCAAAATCGATAAGACGCTGCTTTATGATCTAAAGAACGACCCGATGGAAATGAAAAATATCGCAGACGACCCGGCAAATGCAGGAATTATCAAAAAACTCAAAAAGCGTTTCAAACAACTGCAAAAAGAAACCGGTGATACGCTTTCGATTTCGAATTAAAATTATCTAATTGTATTAGAAGCTGCGAGCCGTGAAGATAATGAACCGAAACATTTTTCCGTTGATTAACCGCATACATTGGATAACCAGCACGCCGGCGGTAATTGCGGTTTAAAGGCTATAGCACCAGGTGCCTTGATAGCAGAGAAATAGGATTTTTGTCCTTGATTAATTGTGATAATCCGATTATAGTCAGAACTTGATAACGGAGGTTATAGCGGTGAGTAACGCCAATAATGATGAACAATTTGATGCTAATAGCCCGCAACGCAAAGAAGATATTCTTCGCGGACGAGATATAATACCGGGGAGCACGCCATACGGGAATAAAGCCGGCCAGGAAGAAAATTTGCAAGAAACAACCCAAAACGAACCCCACCCCCCTGCCGAGGCGGAGACATCACCAGAAAATCAAAACCGTCATGTAAGTATTTCTGAGGCGCGGCCAGAACAGATAGAAACTCCTGATGATATACCATTGGAACCAGCAAATACGGAGCAGCGCCGAAGTGAAATACCGAGATTCAACTTAGCCGAAAAGATTATGGCCGAACAGCGACGGATTACCGCGGTACGAAGAAAGGGTCCCGGCCAAACAGAAGAAGCTCAAAAGCAGGTGCAGGAAGTGGAGTCGGTTAGCGACACAAAAGAGCCGATGTCGGCGGAGTTATCAGAACAAGAACAAATAATTGTAGAGATTGTAGCAAGGGATGTCGAAAAGCTGTGCCGGGGCGATACTTTGAGACTACGTAACTGGTAACTGGTTATTGGTTATTGGTTATTGGTAACTGGTTATTGGTAACTGGTTATTGGTTATTGGTTATTGGTTATTGGTAAATTGTAATCTACTTGCAATACTGGCCTGAAAAATATAGATTACTGTAGAATTGCTCGGAGAGGTGACCGAGTGGCTGAAGGTAACGGTTTGCTAAACCGTCGTAGGGGTAAACGCCTCTACCGCGGGTTCGAATCCCGCCCTCTCCGTTTTTGTTGTCATTTGAGGTTCACAACCGTTTTTTGAATATTAACTACCCTTACCGGACTGCTTGAGTGTGGCGATAGTGAAAGGGTAAATCGGGACTTTATAAAAGAGAGAAACATTATGAAGAGCATCGACCTGCGAAGTGATACCGTTACGCTGCCGACTTCTAAGATGCGGGAGGCGATATATAAGGCGGATGTCGGCGATGACGTTTTTAGTGAGGACCCGACCATAAACCGGTTCGAGCGGATGGCGGCGGAGCGCGTGGGCAAGGAAGCGGCGTTGTTTGTGGTGAGCGGGACGATGGGTAACCTGGTTTGCAGCCTGACTCATTGCGCTCGCGGGGAAGAGGCCATCTTAGGTGACAAGTCGCATATGTTTCTTAATGAAGCGGGCGGTATGTCTGCTTTGGGCGGGATTCATCCGCATATTGTTGAGAATCAGCCGGATGGTACGATGCGGCTGGAGGACATAGAGGGTGCTATTCGCGGTAGTAACGTACACTTTCCCCGCACGCGGCTGATTTGCTTAGAAAATACACACAATAGCTGCAACGGTGCCGCCCTACCGGCTGAATATATCGACTCGGTAGCGAGGCTGGCAAAACGTTATGGTCTTTCGTTGTATCTCGACGGCGCCCGCGTGTTCAATGCTGCGGTCGCGCTCGGTGTGGACGTGAAGGAATTAACCGGCAGTGTGGATTCGGTGAGCTTCTGTCTTTCAAAAGGACTTTCGGCGCCGGTGGGTTCAGCGGTTTGCGGCTCTGTTGATTTCATCGCGGAGGCACGACGAACACGTAAGGTATTGGGAGGTGGGATGCGTCAGGCGGGGTTCCTTGCGGCAGCGGGGATTGTTGCTATGGAAAAAATGGTCGAGAGGCTGGCAGAGGACCATATCAATGCCAAGTGCTTAGCTGAGGGGATAGCACAAATTGAGGGATTAGCCATTGATGCAGCGGCGGTGCAAACCAATATCCTTTATTTCGATTTAGTCAGTGATAAGCTGGACGTTAAGACCTTCCTAACGCGGCTTGGGAAGAAAGGAGTCAAGCTATTACATATAGGTAAACCATCCCGTTTTCGGATAGTGACTCATTACGGCATTGAGGCCGAGGATGTAGACGTGACGTTGGCGGCTTTGAGAGAGGTTATGGAAAAGGCGTAATTGCCGTACTCTTGCTATTGGCTCCGGTTTTTGTGAGAATTATTTCTCTTGTTTGTCGTCTTTGTCTTTGTCTTTGTCTTTGTCTTTGTCGCCAAATAAGCCTTTGATGAGCTCGGTTGGTTTCTTCAGGGTTTGCTTCAATTCATCGGGTACTTTGTCGCCCAGCTTTTCATCGAGTTTATCGCCGAGCTTGTCGTCGATTTCCTTGATGAGCCTGTCTTTGCCGGCTTTGACGAGGGCCTGTTTCATTTGTTCGGTTAGTTGCTTAGCATCAAATACCAGGCGCGGCTCGGTTGGAGGGCCGACAATGCGAATGGTCGTTTTGAGCTCCTTGAGGGCGCCGAAGGCTTCGGTTGTCGTATTGGCGCCGAGGCCCAAGATTCCTTTTCCCTGCCCTTTTGCCTGAAGGTTATTGAGGTTAATGTCCACGGCGAGATCGATAGATTCATTTGTAGCTGTGCCGTTGAATTGGCCTGAGGCGGTTCCTGATTCGAACATCAGGCCGGCGTTGTCGCTAAGAGACGACTGGATTTTTGCCATATCGAAGCCCCCAAAGGTTCCCGAGAGCTTTGGGATTCCGTCTTTTGAGCCGTAGTCGATTTTTATATTGATAAATGCAGGCGTGTCGAGTGATTTTATTTCGAGTGTGATGGGAAGTTTGGCCGCCTGTGGAGCATCGCTTATATTTGTCAAAAGGACGTTACTGCTGCCTAAGGTTGGTGAGGATATTTGAACGTTGTCGAGTATCACTTTTTTGGCCAGTATTCTCGGCGAAGGAGATACGAGGGCCTGTGCCTTTAGATAGTCGAGGTACTTTTGGGGTATTTGTTTGGGCTGAGCTGCGGTTTTGTCGGCGTCTTTCTTTGGGAGCCACTTACGGAGTTTTTGGAGCTTTTCTTTTAGTGCTTTGGCATCTTTTAGATACGTTTCGAGTTTGGCCAGGTCGGCGGGGTCGAGCTTGAGGTCACGGGGGTCGAAGGTGGCCGACTTATCGTCGGTGGAAAGCACTTTGCCGGGCGTTTGGCGTTTCTGGTCGAATTTTACATTTGAGACCTCCACCTTCTCCATCACCAGTTTTCCCAAAAGCAAATGATAAAGACCGGCATCGGCGACGACCTTGTCAACGGATAGCTGGTTGTTATTTGGATTTTCGGGGTCAGTTACTTCTATTCCGGAGATAGAGACGGCCCCTGTGAGGACAGAGATATCAAGGTCATCGAGATTGACTTCGGCTCCATTTGCCCGTGTCATTGTGCCGATGGCGTAATCTTTTATTGTGCTGTCTTTGATTAAGGTCGTTACGATTGCCGAGACTATGAGTAACAAGGCAGCCAGGGCGAGGCCGGCCTTTCGAAAGTATTTTGTTTTGGCTGTGAAGAGTGACTCGACGTCTTTTGTACGTTTTCCAATCAGGAGCCGGTCCAGGATTCGGACCCACCGATTGGAATACCACTTTTTGAACTTATCGGAGCCTTTTTCGAGTTTTAAGAACATTCGTCGAAAGCTTATTACGGAGCGTGCCATAAGCAGTCCGGCGATGGCGCCGAGGACAGGGCCGAGTACAACAGCAGCGGCCACTGAGTATCTGCTGAAATCAGTTATCCCTATCACAGGTACCGACGCCAGCAGACGAAAGAGAACAGACAAATAAATTTGCATCCATACCCCGAGATGATAGAGGACCGGTGCCGCTGCGAAGCAGAGCATTTTGCCTATACCGGCTGACAGGAGAAACAGGCCGATGTGAATATTCAGTACCAGCACAAGTATTACTAATATTGTGTGAAAGCCGTACCAGCCCGGCATAAGACCGAATGAAAATCCAAACATTATAGACAGAAAAATGGCAACCGGTGAAACTCCACCTCGTAATATCGCCAGCATTTTACGGACAAATCCTGGAATAATCATGTCAAAACCTCTTAGTGATAAGTGATAGCCCCAATTATAAGTTCATATTCGTGACGATGATTTTATCAGGTGAAGGCACGGTGTGGCAACTAAAAAACGCAGTTTTTGATAATTTATGTGTAGAAATCGGGTATATGAGGCTTTTGAAACCTATGTGAAACCGTCATTGAGCGTTACAATTGCGGAAACGACGAGATAAAGTACCCTTGCGAATTTGTCGACATATATTCCCGTATATACGCTGTTAGCTGCGGAGCAAGAAGATGGTCTTGAAATACATGGTATCGGACGATGATTTGGCGAAGGGAAAGTTAGCTCAGCCCGGAAAGAAAGCTGAGCTGCCTGAGAGAAAAGCTGCGCAGCCGGCCAAGAAAAAAGCCAAGCCCAAAGTGAGGGAACCGTCATCCAAAAGAAGAGGCACGAAACTCCTACTTTTTTTTCTGGTGGTAGTATCATTGGGGATAGCCGGCTACTATCTTTGGAGTGCCGGTATAATATCACCTCTTTTGGACTATTTGCCCATGAAGAGAGTAGTCGTAACGGCGATAGTATACGGCGAGGAGAATCCTTCCGCTATAGTTTCCGACAAAGTCGTCTCCGAAGGGGATATAATAAACGGTTGCAAGGTCGTCAAAATAAACAGATACACAATTGAATTTGAAAAGAACGGCCAGAGATTTACAAAACGAATTGATGAATAGCCGAGACCCAATTGAAAAAAATTGAGGGCATTGGATGTCCGGTTATGTCTGCTTTGTTACGGTTGAGATGAGGGCTTGAGGCGGCTTTATCAAACACAATCACGGAGTATTCATGATATTTCGAGGTTCAGATAAACACGAGATTCCTAATGGTGACAATCAGCAGGTTGAGGAACTGCTGCAGCATATGGGAATGATGACCCAGCAGGTGGACCAGGGATTAGCAATGGTCGACCTAAAAGGAACCATTTGCTTTATCAATATGGCGTGCGCGAAGATGCATGGATACAAAACAAGCAATGAACTGCTCGGGAAACAGCTCAGCGCGTTCCACAGGAAAGAAAAGGTGAAAGCCGACATGGTTCCGTTGGTTGATGAAGCCAAACTCAAAGGTATGTCTACCCGCGAGGTAGAAAACGTACGAGCTGACAGGACAACATTCCCGACTCAAATGAAGGTGATTTTAGCAAAGGATAAGAGTGGCAGGGCCAGCGCACTTATAGTCATCATTACAGATATTACCGAACGCAAGCAACTGCAGCGAATGCTGGTGACAGAGACGGCTAAACAGGGTAAAGAGCTGAAGGAGCAAATCGAGCAGCTTAAAAGTCAAATCACAGAACACAAGCAGAGCGAGGGAAGTCTCAAGCAACAGGCGGAGGAACTAACAGCAGCCAACGAGCAGCTCAAAAACCAAATCACAGAACGACAACAGAACGAGGAAAGTCTCAAGCAACAGGCGGAGGAACTAACAGCGGCCAACGAGCAGCTCAAAAAACAAATCACGGAGCGCCAGCAGAATGAGGAAAGTCTCAAAAAGAAGACAGACGAGCTAACAACAGCCAACGAACAAATCAAAAATCAAATCGCAGAACGCCAGCAGAGTGAGGAAAGTCTCAAAGAAAAGGCGGAGGAACTAACAGCAGCCAACGAGCAGCTCAAAAACCAAATCACAGAACGACAACAGAACGAGGAAAGTCTCAAGCAACAGGCGGAGGAGCTAACGGCGGCCAACGAGCAGCTCAAAAGTCAAATCACAGAACACCAGCAAAATGAGGGAAGTCTCAAAGAGCAGGCGGAAAAACTAACGGCAGACAATGAGCAGCTCAAAAACCAAATCACAGAACGCCAGCAGAATGAGGAGAGTCTCAAGCAACAGGCGGAGGAGCTAACAGCGGCCAACGAGCAGCTTAAAAGTCAAATCACAGAACACAAGCAGAGTGAGGAAAGTCTCAAAGAAAAGGCGGAGGAACTAACAGCGGCCAACGAGCAGCTCAAAAAACAAATCACAGAACGCCGGCAGAGCGAGGGAAGTCTCAAAAAGC
>Ga0315543_1001811_pt1 | contig 22137 bp, 21 predicted proteins | sample SalMarSW160210MG_2_FD_203098 | JGI IMG/M metagenome (GOLD analysis project Ga0315543, IMG submission 203098) | Salt marsh sediment microbial communities from the Plum Island Ecosystem LTER, Massachusetts, United States - Salt Marsh Sediment SW1601-210 ...
TGTTCAATCAAAGGCGTTTGCGTGTACGTTATGAAAAACGTGACGATATTCATCAAGCGTTCCTGATCATCGGTTGTTTTCTAATCTGTTGGCGTCGAGTCATGGAGTTTTGTTAGAGTGCCTTAGTATGTTTTGATCTACTCTTTTTTATAATCTTTATTTTCTTAGTATTTTTTGCACTTGATTTTTCTTTAGTGATAGTAGTTACAGCAATGTCTGCAGCTTTGAGCTTTTCTGTCGATTGAACAACCTCTGGCAAATCGAATCGTGCATACTCAACACTATGAGCGAAACGATTGCGTAGATTTTTTACTATTCCTAAGTCCTGATACATCCATTCACCTATCAGATCCATTGCATAACAAATTTCTAGCTTTGCTGAAAAACTATATAATGGTCTGAAGTCATCAAATAATTTTTTGAGAGAAGCTTTTGATTTCGGATGTCGCATAGAAAATCTCGCGCGGAGAAGAGACTCCAAGGCTTCTTCAATAAATGATGCGCTTACCAAAACCACTCCCCTATCAGATTCTTTCGATAATGACTCAAATAGTTCATCTCTTCTTCTGATTATTTCTTCAGAAGTTGTTGGAGGTTGCTTCCTTTTCATAATTATTTCACTTCTTACACACTTCTTTTAACCCTTTCCTTCACTGTTTTCTGTGCACTGTCACCAGCCATTAGTTGGTGACTGTCTCTATTTATTTGTTATCAAAAAAATGACAATAGCAGCAGCAGTTGCAAAAATAAGTCCGATATAACTTATGGCTTCAGTCAGAATTGTGTCAGAAGGCTTCGAAATTCGAATTCCTGATTTCTTCAAATATTTTACCCCTTGATTAATATCATAGAAGATGCTCTCTCTTCTTTCAAAACGACTATCTATATACTCTATCAATGTAGGCCATCCTTTTTTGTTTTTAATCTCCTTTTTAAACTCATATATCTCCGCCACGAATAATTTTGGATCAGTAATCAATAAGGCTCTGCTTTTCTCAAGTGCAGTAATCCTCTTCGCAGCTATCCAACGACATCTAAACTGCATATTAATAAATAAAAATGCAAGTATAAATGGAGTGAAGAAAAATCCACATGAGGATGGAACTGCAATAAAAATGACAAAAATATAACAGGGCAGATTTAAAGAATTCAAGACTTCTCCTGCTTTTGAACCCCAAAAAATAATTGCTGGTATATAGAAGGCAAAAGCAAGCCACGCCATTCTTTCCTTATGATCATGGTAAATTTGATTTCTTCGGGTTTCGAGATTAAGCTCATCAAAATATTTTTGTAGATATTCAGAATCTGCTTTATTGTTTAATTCCATTTTATTGTTAATCGTTGAATCTTCCAAGTTTATTTCTCAATACGTATTTCTTCAGCAATTTCTCTAAGTCTAACAAGGTCACTCATCGGTTCTAACTGCTTTGCAAGGCAAAACGATGAGGATCCGAGTGCAGCCAATGGTTCAATTTTCGTCGCTACCATTTCGTATATAGTATCTCGCATTTCGTATATCGCCAGTTGAAACTCCTGAATTCTGACTATTGTCTTCCCTATTGACCTTAGTATCTCATTTTGATTTTGAATTCAAATAATTTTGGTGTGCGGAGCACACCCTACCAATTTTTTTATGTAATATCAAAGGTGTCAATCCCGCTTGCTGGTGTTATTATTGTCGGGATTGTCGGAGAAAGGCAAGAAGAAAAACGCGACAAGAGCATAGGAGCATATAAAAATATAAAAAGGCGGAATGCAAGGGTTCAAAATCGTAGATAATGAAAAGCTCAGCGGCGCGGGCAACGCATCAACTGCAGCGTGTGGTTAGGCTATTTTCCTCAAATCGGTTGTTTCAAAAAGTCAAGCACTACACTCATTCATGACTCCTTTACACAATTGTGCCTATTGTCCCAGTAATGCTTGAGGTCCGCGTATGCCTTGCAGTGCAGCCGGAGATTGCTCCTGTATGAAAGATTGCCCACCAAGCTAATCAGCGGTTTGCGGTATTGCCACAAGTTGCCCCAGACCCTGCGGGTAATGCGCGATATCGAATAGAAGTCCCGGTCGCAGGAGGTCATTTCTTCGATGATGCCGTCAAGAGACAAATGCTTATACTGAGCTACCGGGAAGGTCAGCGTGTAATATTTCCAGTCTTCCGGGAACGTATCGAGGGCGATGCGGCCCTGCGATGTCATCTGGTTCCACAGTCGCGTGCCGGGCAGGGGAGTCAAAAACAGCACGTTGAGATTGTCCACGCCGTACTGACTGGCAGCCTCGGCGATACGTTTGCCGATGCCCGGTTCGTCTACGTCCAAACCGATGATAAAGGAACCCACTACCAGAATTTTGTGCCGTTGTATACGCCGTACGGAGGCGCGGAAGTCCCGGCTTTTCAGGAGGTTGAATTTTTTACCAACCTCCCGAAGCCCTTCCGGCGAGGGCGACTCAAAGCCGATGAAGACGCCTCTGCACCCGGCCTTCGCGGCCAGCGCCAGAAGCTCTTCGTCATCGGCGAAGTTTATGGTGGCCTGCGCAATCCATTCCTTTCGCAGCTTCGCCTGTGCCATAGCGCGGAACATATCCTTGGCGCGGGCGATGTGTTCAGGACGCGTGCCGATGAGGTTGTCGTCCACCACCAGAACAAGTTTCTCACGAATCAACTGGAACTCCCGCACGACATCCGAAATGGGTCGCTGGCGGTACTTGGCCCCGTTGAACCTCGTCACGCTGCAAAAGCTGCAGTTCAAGGGACAGCCACGTGTGGTCTGAATGGCTCCGAAGGCATATCCACCGTTTAGCAAATCATGGCGGGCGAGCGGAACATCGTTTAACTCGGCAAGCCCTCCGTCATACCGGCGTTTCAGGCTGCCATGCCGGACGTCGTCCAGGAGCTGCGGCCAGATGCCCTCGGCTTCCCCCGTGACGACCGAATCCGCGCGCCCCATGACTTCGTTCAAGCACATGGTTGCATGAATGCCGCCCATGACAACGGGCACACCCAGAGACCGGAAGTGGCCGGCCACTTCATAAGCTCGGTTCGCCTGTGAGGTGAAAGCGGTAATGCCCACCAGGTCTGGCCGAGGCATGGCCCGATAGTCCGGCACGCCGAGGTTCTCGTCCACTATTGCGATTTCCCAATCCGGCGGGGTCAGGCCGGCGAGAACCATAAGGCCCAGTGGTTTCCACACGCGGTAGCGGTTCCAGCGGCTCTCCTTGACGTTGACGATGCTGACAAGAGGATTTGAGGGATTGATTAGATATAGTCGCATAGAATCCATTCACTGACGGCTTTTGCATCGCCGCGCGAGGTCTCCTTTTTATTTAGCCACCACAAAATAATAAATGGTAAATAGTAGATAGTCAATTGATTTTGCCTGCCCCATTGTTTGGAGTGTCGTCAACTCTAATGGGGGCTTGCCCCTTTGCTTCGGCGTTTGCGCCGCTGTTTCTGTTTGCGAATCTTCTCGGCCTTTAATGCCGCAGGACTCTCAGAGCCGAATTTCTCCTGTTCGACCAGCTCACACAATCGTTTTCGTGCATAATACCGGTTCAAGGCTTGCGACCGTTCCCGCTGCATCTTCACTTCCAGCCCGCTCCGGATGTGTTTCAGATAAACACAGCTCGCTGTCTTATTTACGTTTTGTCCGCCCGGCCCCGATGAACGAACATATTTTTCCTCTATGTCCGCTTCCTGCACCCCCAGTGCCGCCATCCTCGCCTCAAGCTCTTCCTGCTTCTTTCGTGTCACACCAAAATTCATCTTCACCTGACTATTGTTTTATGATTCCCCCATAACATCAATCTCACCGGCACCGCTTTGACACGTCCGCTAGAGTGCTTGGTTAGGTGCCGTCTTTCTTCTTTTTCTCGCGTTCATGCGCCCTGAGAATTGTTTCACAGATTTGTGAACTCGGGACCACTTTAGCCAATTTTCCTCCTGTTCTGTCTGACAACGTTGCCGAGACGAGACCGTAGCAGAGCGTTTGTCCTGATAGTCCGGCACGCCGAGGTTCTCGTCCACACATCCACGCATTCACGCATCCACTCATTTACTCATCAACGCATCCACTCATCTACGCATCTACTCATTCACGCATTTACTCATCTACGCATCCACGCACCGTTTTCTCTGCACTGTCCCCAGACAGTAATAGGTGGATCTCCCTATTACTCTGGTTGTTCGACTCTTTTATCCTGAAACAAGTTGAATAATAATCGTGATCAGAGTCGTGACAAGAACACCAGCCCCGAAGAGAACATAGTCTCTCTTGGCACTCCGACGTTGCCCGGATGCCATCAGATTGGCAAAGTGCTCGGCGACTGGGATGGGAACATTCTCTAATGCTGCGATTCGATCCTTCAGTTCCTTTTCTCGTTTATCCAAGTCCGAGAGGCCTTGCTCGAGTTGCTTGACTGAGGATTGTTTTTCTTTGGCAACGCGGGACAACTCAGACAAGATGGAGTCGACTTCCGCGGACGCGTTGGCGAGACTGCGAGTCAATTCAGCGAGGCGTTCACCATAGGGTTTCTTCGGTTCTGGTTTGCCGAGGAACCGATACAGAATCTTCCTCACAAGTTCAGTTGACGCAAATCCTGCGCCGAGCAAGCTTGCCAACGCGGCAATCACCGTACCCAAAATTTCAGGCATCATGTTCTGTTATCTCTCCTTAGTCGAACATTGCGGCTCAGTGGCGCAGCACACGTGGTGTTCAAGTGCAGCCGCTGGTTCAATTCTTGTCGTTCGTATCTCGTATTTCGTATATCGCCAGTTGAAACTCCTGAATTCTGACTCCTGTCTTCTCTAACGACCTTCGTATCTCATTTTGATTCTGAATTCAAATAATTTTGGATGTGCAGAGCACACACTACGAACTATTTCAGAATCGGATAATGTATCTTAGGTTGAGCTATTTTGACCCAGGGCAGTTCTTCCCAGGTCAGCGTCTCATCACAGTCGTAGATGGCTCGAAATGGTTGCCGGATGCCGGAAGGCTCAAACCAGTACATAAACCATGTCCATCGTGGCTGACTTCGGAGTTTTTCCGGGCTTGGCACGGTGCCCACCTCGCCCAGTGCAATGGGTTTATCGCCAGCTAAAGCAAGGAGCTGGTCATAGTTCATCTGGTTAAATCCTTCCGAGTATACATCTGTTGCAAGAATATCCACCACATCGTGTCCAGGATAATACTTTTCATAAGGGTCTACATATGCTTTCACTTCATTGGCATTAAAAACCCAGAGCAGGTTGTTCAACTTATGAAAATGGACCAGACGTTCGAAGAGCATGCGATACAGCTTTTTATAACCCGTGTCGCCGGCTTTTTTACCCCACCAAAACCAATTACCGTTCATTTCATGATAAGGACGCCACAACACGGGCACGCCAGCATCGCGCAGTTGTTTAAGAAAAAAGGCGATCACATCCACCTGGGATTTCCAGCGTTCGTTAATCTCAGTCCCAGGCGTGATCAGATCCTGCCATTGCTGGTCTGTAAGTTCACCTTGTATGGACTCCTTGAAGGTGACCGGCTCCTCTTCAATGGGACGTACCGCATGCCACATAATGGTGATGATAAATCCCTCATGGTGTCGTCGAATGGCTTCATCTACGATCTGCTGGCGATAGTTAATGCCGTCCCAGGTGCCCGGCGCACTGAATCCGAAATCTTGTCCAAATACAGCAGGATAATGATTTGTTTGTTTATACACGCCAGCAAGGCGGGTGGAGCCGACAAGAGGCACACAGTGCTGGCCAGTAAGTGTGTGCTTGCCGGAAATGCTGTAGATATATTTCAACAGTTTCACTGCTTCAGGAGAAGGATTTGGTGTCACCGGTTGGATGGAGACCTCAGAGCCAAAGAGCGATGAAGCTCCTATATACAATAATCCCGTAAATAACCAAAAAGTGATTTGCCTGAAATTCATGGTTTGAACCTCCTTTATTGATGAATAATTTTATCAATCTGCGCTTTATAGCCCAAGGCTTTTTCTTCTTTCTGCAAAACGAATTTTAGAAAGTAATGCGGAAGTCGGTGTAGGAGGGATCGATGGAATATTCCTGGATGTCAGTTTTACGTATATAGTGGCCGAAGTAGTCGTTTATGTCGGCGATGCAGCTTTCGACATTTTCCACAGGACCCTGGGCGAGCATCTCAACAGTACCATCCGGCAGGTTGCGTACATAGCCGGTAATCTGATGACGGCTTGCAATACTACGCGCAGTAAAACGAAAGCCTACGCCTTGTACACGGCCAGTGAAGATAATACATCGTGCTATCTGGTCCATGCTCAACCGGATCTTTTTTGTTGACTATGCCTCAACGGATATTATTTTCACCCACACGCGTTCGGCTGTATACTAACGTGAAATAATCTTGCATGCAAACCAAGTTTTTATCGGTAAACAACATAGAATTGATATGATTGGTAAGAGAGTTACAAATCGAGTACACGCTGCTCTTCAAAGTAGGTACACACCAATCGTGTTGGCAATCGCGGCAGTTGTGTTTTCACTGCCTACGTTGAATAAGGGACTACTCTTCGATGACTGGTGGCACTGGGCGGAATTAGCTGGGCCTTCTGAGCTTGATGAGCGGTTGTCCGAGGTTGGGATAGACCCCAACAAGTCCGGCGAACTCTCCACGACGCTCTCGGAGCTTTTTGTAGTTGTCAGTCCTGACAAGAACCTGAAGCAGCTCATGCAGTATGGAGCACTGCCGTGGTGGACTTACGATCGGCTTAGGGTTGCGGCGTGGAGGCCATTGAGCAGCTTTACCCACTGGCTCGACTACCGTGTGTTTGGTGGGTCGGAAATGATTATGCACGCTCATAGCATTGTCTGGTTCGCAGCAGCAGTAGCTTTATTGGCGATGCTCTATCGGTCGCTAATTGTGACCGGCTGGGTAGCAGGATTGGCAGCGGTGTTCTACTTGTTAAGTGACAGCAGTTACTTTCCAACGCTGTGGATCTCCAGTAGAAACTCGCTTTTATCGCTATTCTTTGGGCTCGCCACACTACTTGCCCATCATCGATGGCGTAAGCAGCGTTCTGCGACCGCAGCAGTTGTAGCTGTGTCTTGTTTTCTCTGTTCGCTACTTTCGGCTGAAGCCGGTTTGGCAACCTTTGCATATCTGATTGCTTACGCTGTTATACTTGAGCATACCAACTGGGCTCGGCGTTTTCTAAGTTTAGCTCCGGCAACTGCTGTGGTATTGCTTTGGCGAGTGGCTTATAACCTACAAGGATACGGTGCGTACGGCGGAGAATTGTACATAGATCCATTTCAAGAACCTCTGCGCTTCGCACGAGCATTGTTGGAACGAGGACCGTTTCTTCTTGCCGGTCAGTTGAGCAGCGTGCCCGCTGATGCGTTCAGCTATCTGTCCGAATCAGCCAAGACTGTATGCCTGCCGGCCGCTTTGGGTTTTATAGCCTTTGTGTTGATTATCTTTGCACCTCTACTACGGAGGGACCGCGTTGCAAGATTCTGGTTGGTGGGAACGCTTTTATCGGTTGTGCCGATTTGCGCGATCATACCTATGAGTCGCAATCTATTATTTGTAGGAATCGGAGCCTTTGGATTAGTCGCGCAGTTTGTCGGCGGCTTGTTGAGCAAGCAGAACTGGCTATCCACTTCCCGTAGTTGGCAAACGGGGGCTTGGGTCCTTTGCATATTTCTGGTGTTGGCGCATCTACCTGTGGCCGCTGCTCGAAGAGTTGCAGCGCCATTTACAAGTTCCGCGATTACGGACGAGATAATGTCAACAATGCAGTTCAACCTACCACCCGGATCAGAAAATCAGGACATTGTCGTGGTCAATGCCCCCTATCCGATTGGCTTTCAATACATACCTTTCTTAAAGGCCTATGAGAAAGAGCCATTACCTCGGACTATTCGTCTGCTGGCTCCCGGATTCGGGCCGCTTCAGATAACCCGCACAGATAACAAGACCGTTTTGCTCCGGGCTCGGCTCGGAAATCTTCTGTCAAACCAGGAAAGAGACTGCCTGCACTTCGTTTATTTCTACAGGTACATCGGAGCCGTTCGAGACGCTGGGCAACCAATGCAGGCCGGCTATCGTATCGAGTTGCCACGGATGTGTGTTAATGTACTTGAAGTCGATGACAATGGCCTACCAACAGCGGCGATGTTCACGTTTGAAGTTTCTCTGGAGGATCCATCTCTTAGATGGCTCATGTGGGATTGGGACAATAACCGCTATATTCCTTTTGATGTACCAGCGATCGGCAAAGACGTTTATGTGCCCGGCCCATTTTAGCATCTCTTCGGCTTACTACTTGCAACAATGCCCATATATCCATCAACGAACCTCAATACCACTAACCAAGCAGAATTTTTCATCAGTTTCACGAACAGTCCCCCAAGATATAGGCTAAATATGACCATTGTCTAAATTACGATTCACGACAAGCACAAAGTGCCATATAATAAAAGAAATCGACTGTTGTGATTGCTTATGGCAAAGAAAACAAAAAAGCAAATAGAAAGAGACGAGCAGATTTATCAGCTAACCACACTCGTTGCGGGAGACTTCTCGCTTCAAGAGGTGCTGGATAAGCTTGCCGAAGCGGCGGTCAAAATCGTTGGTGTAAAAGCCTGCTCCATCCGACTGCTCGATGCCCAAACCAACGATCTTAAAATGCGCAGCACTTATGGCCTCAGTGAAGAGTATCGCAGCAAAGGAGTTGTCTCCAAGAACGATACGGTCATCAAGGCAGCTTTCGCCGGCGAGGCGGTTATTCTGGATGACATGCGCGTTGATGACAGGGTCAAGTACAAACAGGCCACCATTAAAGAAGGCCTTGTCAGCCAGCTCACCGTTGCTATGCAATTTCGCAACAAGCCCATAGGCGTGCTCCGGCTGTACAGTCCAAAGCCCAAGCAATTCGACGAAGACGATATCAATCTCGCCAGGGCGGTTGCCTCTCAATGCGCAACTGCCATAACAAATGCAAAACTCTACGCTGAGGCTATCGAAGGTGCCAGGATGGCTGAACAGATGCGACTGGCTGGGCTGATCCAACGTAGAATGATTCCCGAAAAGGCTCCACGAATCCAAGGGCTTGATATTGCCGCGACCTATATTCCGTGTTTTGAAGTTGGTGGCGACTTCTACGATTTCATGCAGATAAGCGATACACGACTGGCAATTACAATAGCTGACGTGATCGGCAAAGGAATGCCTGCGGCGCTTATGATGAGCTGGTTTCGGGGAGCTATTCGCGCTTATACTGACGGCTTCCGCCAAGTACTAGAAACTGTAGGTACTGTTGAAGGAGAGAGAAATAGTGACGTGCGAACGGTAGCTCGCATAAAAGATGCCATCCATCAATTCAATAGAATGGCCTACAATGAGTGTAGAGACGGTGAATTTGTCACCCTGTTCTATGCTACCATAGACTCAAAGGAAAAGACAATCACATACTGCAATTGCGGACATGAGCCAGCGGTACTGATAAGAGACGGAAACATCACGGCCCTACAGACAGGTGGATTGGTACTCGGAGTCGATCCAGAGGCGGAATATAAGATCGAAACCGTCTCGCTGAAAGAAAATGATTGCCTTTTATTTTATACGGACGGTCTTATTGATACGGTCAACTTCGACGGGGAACTATGGGGCAGGGAAAGTATGCTCAACATCGCTCGTAAGTTCACAGCTAACTCTGCCGACCACATGGTCAGAAATATCCTCGGCTATAGAAGACGGTTTGCAGGGCTCGCAAGCCAAATTGATGACACGAGCCTTATTGCTTTAAAAGTTGACAAAATAAACCACATAACTGACTTACACGACGCTGATAGTTAGTGCAACCCATATAACAGAAACAATTTCGTTTACATAGATGGCGGCTTTGATTATTACGATCGATGGTCCCGCGGCGAGCGGTAAGAGCACAGTTGCTAAGCTGGTAGCTGAGCAAATCCGAGCAAATTTTCTCGATACCGGCTCAATGTACCGTGCAGTGACATTGGCGGCCATAATGGCAGGTGTAGATATGACTAACGAACAGAAACTGCTGGCCATTATAGACCACCACGAATTTCGGTTCGAGCCACAGCACGGCAAGATGACAATTTACGTCGACGGCATCGATGTAACTGAAAAGATAAGAGACACCCAGTTAACCAACAACGTCAGGTATGTCGCTTCACTACCACAGATGCGTGAGAAGCTTGTTCAGATGCAAAGGCAATTCGCTGCCAAAGAAAAAAAGATTGTCGCTGAAGGTAGAGACCAGGGGACTGTTGCCTTTCCTGATGCCGACATCAAATTCTATCTGACTGCTGAACCCGCCGAAAGAGCAAGAAGAAGACAGTCGGAATTAAAAGCCAAAGGCCTTGACCACACCTTAGAGCAAATAAAAAGAGACATAGAAAAGCGAGACCAAAGCGATGAAAACAGAGCGGTCGGTCCATTAAAGCCGGCTAATGACGCCATTGTTATCGATACTACGAATTTGAACGTAGAACAAGTTGTGGAAAAAATTCTGCATTGCATCAACGAAAAATGCGTTGGGAAAGATTAAAAGCAATCTGGTACTGGCTTGCGCGCTGGGGTTGCCGATTTCTTTGCATTTTCTTTTTTCGATTTCGGGCCTATGGCATGGAGAACGTACCGGAGAAGGGTCCATTTATATTAGCGAGCAACCATCAGAGTTTTCTAGATCCGCTTTTCTGCGGGGTACCGCTGAGGCGACCGTTATATTTTGTGGCGAGGGACTCGCTTTTTTCCAATAAGTTTTTTGGTGGACTTATTCGTTCGGTTAATGCGATACCGGTCAGGCGTGGTCAGGCGGATATTGCTTCGATACGAAGAGTTATTGCCAAGCTCAATGATGGTGAGGGTGTCTGTCTTTTCCCGGAGGCCACGCGAACAAATGACGGGCGCATCGCGGCTTTCAAGGGTGGGCTTAGTCTTTTATGGAAAAAGACCGGGGCACCAATTGTGCCAGTATTAATCGATGGTGCCTTTGAATGCTGGCCGAGGTATAAGAGAATCTTCTCTCCCGGTGCCGTCTCAATTTGCTACGGACAGGCTATAAACGCCGAGCAGTTGAAAGACGTTGGTGACAAGGCGCTTGCAGATATTCTGACCAGAAAAGTTCGACAAATGCAAGAGCAGTGCAGGTTCAAGCAAGGTAAACAGCCATACAATTATCAATAAATAGTGATGCGTGTATGTCTTTATTGGTGTGAAATACTTGTAGTCTGGCACAGCATAAACAAATTAAATGCGATACGCATGAGTGAAAAAGACGAAAAGGTAATTGATACAAACAAAATCAGCGGGTGAAATTGAAATTAGATGGTAATATGAAGGTTTTGATTGCTGAAAAGTGTGGATTTTGCCATGGTGTTAGAAATGCCATCAGCATCGCAGAGAATGTGCTGGTACAAGAGAAGCAAGTCTACAGCCTTGGGCCAATTATTCATAATAGGGATGTTGTAGAACGTCTGGCAAAAAGTGGACTAAAAACCGTGGATACAGTTGAACAAATCCAAGCAGGAACAGTTCTTATTCGCTCCCACGGCGCGGCTCCCGGACAAATAGCAAAACTCAAAGAAAAAAAACTCAAAATAGTTGACGCTACATGTGTGCTTGTAAAGAGAGTTCAGCACATCGCCAGGCACCTTGCTGAGGACGATTACAGGGTGGTAATTATCGGGGATGAGGACCACCCCGAGGTACAGGCAGTGATGGGTTGCGCCAAGAATGTGATTGTCATCGGCGATAACTCAGATCTAAGCAAGTTGCCAAGTAATGCCAAATTAGGAGTTGTCTGCCAGACTACTGAAAGCCCGGAACACTTCAGCAACATGCTAGGCGCAATAGGACGGACAAGCTTCGATGAATTGAAAGTAATCAATACCCTATGCAAAGAGGCAGTAAAAAGGCAGGAATCAGCCGTACGCTTGTGCAAACAGGCAGACGTGATGTTTGTGCTCGGCGGTCTGCAAAGCGCCAACACATGCAGACTCGCCGAAATCTGCAAAAAAGTAAATAAGAAGACTTTTCACCTGGAAAACTGGAATGGACTTGATAAAAATGTACTTTTCGGTAAAAATGTAGCTGGTGTTACGGCAGGTGCTTCTACACCCGAATGGGTAATAGAGGAGTTTGTAGAGCATCTGAAGGCTTTCGTTACTATTGAGAAGCAATAATAATTAGGATTTTAATGCAAAAGGAACTGTGTTATTGTGGGATTATGTGAGAACCTACTGGCGTAAATGTGGGGCGCCTTTGGGTAGGGAACGAAGACTCCACAGAGGAATTTGAGTTTATGGTAGACAGAAATTTAATCAACAAATTAGGCCTATCAGATGAGCAGCTTGATCAACAAGTCAACGAAATGTTCACAAAAGATGAAAATGAATTCCTTGAAGAGGTGCTGCAAAAAAAAGTAGACTCGCGCCTGCCAGGAGCTATTCTAAAGGGGCATATCGTCTCGCAAATAGGCAATGATGTCATTGTCGAGGTCGGCCTGAAAAGCGAGGGCTTCGTCGATGCAAGCGAATTCACCAGCCCAGACGAAATAGAGCCGGGCAAAGAAATTGAAGTGATTCTGGAAGACACCGATTCAGAAAGCGGACTTATTCTGCTGAGCAAACGCAAGGCTGATAGTATTCGCGGTTGGCAGACAATAATTAACACGAAGAAAGAAGGAGATGTTGTCAGCGGAAAAGTCGTAAGGCGCATTAAAGGTGGTCTGCTCGTTGATATTGGAGTACCGGTTTTTTTGCCTGCCTCACAAGTTGATATCAGAAAGCCGGGCGACATAAGCAGATTCATTGGTAAAGATGTAGCATGCAAAATCCTCAAGATCGATGTTGAAGGCCGAAACATAGTCGTATCAAGGCGAAAACTCATTGAAGAAGAACGGCGAAGTAGCAAAGATAAAATACTATCGGAAATAGAAGCCGGTCAACTACGCAAAGGCATAGTTAAAAACATTGCTGACTTCGGTGTATTCGTCGATCTTGGCGGTCTGGACGGCTTGCTTCATATCTCTGATCTTAGCTGGGGCAGAATCTCCCATCCAGCGGAGGTTGTAGATATCGACCAAGAAATTGAATGTTTTGTCATCGGAGTCGATAAAGAAAATGAAAAGATTTCACTCGGATTGAAACAAAAGACCCCCAGCCCCTGGGAGAACGTCGAAGAAAGTTATCCGATAGGAGAAAAAGTAAAAGGCAAGGTTGTAAACATAATGAATTACGGCGTCTTTGTCCGGCTTGAAGACGGAATTGAAGGGCTCGTCCACATTAGCGAAATGAGCTGGACAAAACGGCTGTCACACCCCAGTGAGATTGTTAATCTCGGTGATGAAATTGAAGTTGTCGTCTTAAACATCAATAAGGAAAAACAAGAAATCTCTCTTGGCCTGAAACAGACAGAAGTGAATCCGTGGGCCGTAGCTACTCACAAGTACCCGGTTGGTACAATCGTCACAGCTACAGTACGGAGCATGACCAATTTTGGTGCTTTTGTCGAGATAGAATCTGGTATTGACGGCATGATACACATTTCAGATTTAAGTTGGACAAGAAAATATGGTCATCCTAGTGAGGCCCTGCAAAAAGGCCAGGAAATAAAGTGCATTGTGCTGGAGGTCAATGAAGAAAAACGCCGAATATCTCTGGGTATAAAGCAGATGACTGAGGATCCCTGGATACACGCCATTCCTGAGAAATATATCCCGGGGCACATCATAAAAGGGAAAGTTGCAAAACTCACTAATTTCGGGGCTTTTGTCGAACTTGAACCGGATTTGGAGGGCCTTCTGCATATTTCCGAACTTGCTGATCACAAGATCGACAAACCCCAGGATGTAGTAAAACCTGGTGATGAAGTTGAAATTAAGATACTTAAAGTAGATAGCGAAGCCCGCAAAATCGGTTTAAGTCTGCGAAGGGTACAATGGGCAGCGGAGGACCAAACTGGACATTCAGCTCATCATGAAGGCTCAGCCGACACTTTAACCGCAACTTCCGTTTATACCGACCAAAGTGCAATGCCGCACGAAGAAGTTAGTGATGAAAACACGTCTGAGCCGAAAGGCCAAAGTAAACAGGTCACCGAAACGTCTAAACCCCAAACAGAAGACACCACCAATACTGATACTGATGAGGGTACGACTCAACAGGAAGAAAAGGAACTTGATCCGCCACAGGAGTCCACACAAGCTTAGACTGAGCAGAATCAATAGAGTAATAAAATTACCAAAACAACATCAGCTTAGAACAGACATAATGACAGCAGCTTGTTCCAAGATTAAAAGAAACACGTAATAGTATGTATTTGATTCTGCTTGGAAAGAATTCTCGACGACCTGTTTAACATTCATATCTGTAAACTACCTCACAGTCGCTAAAAAATTCACACAATTCGATAAAAAAAGGCTCTCAGAACCTAATTTTATCACGCTTCGACTGCGATGGAATCGTTGTAAGTAACTACTATATAATAACTTATATAGACTTAAAGGGCCAAAAGGAGAAAATTTTCCTTGAGTACAATAGAATTTCCTTGACGAGAAGATGGATAATTTAGTATATGTAGGTAAGCAGAAACTTACCAACTCTGTAGATAGTGTTTACATTCTGCAGAATATTTTGTGTTTTTGGGTAAATCTGTAGCGGAATCGATTAAGCGCACAGCTGGAGGAAGGGTTTTGCGTTCCCTGAGCAAACCCCTATCATTGCGGCTGGGCGGAAGGAAAAGGATTGCCCACGGAAGAGCAAAAAGTCAAATCTACAATCTATTTGAAACAGGCATAGGGTTTGGTGAAGATATTGTTGCTTGTTTTGTAAAGGATTGTTTGTGGCGAGCATGGTCGGCAGTCACAGATCTGAATGCTCGTCCAACAATTATCGCTTTGAAGCAATCAAAGCAAGTTGATAGTTTTTTGACTTTTCCTTAAGAAGGAGGAGAATGATGTATAAAACCTTATTATTTACTACTGTCCTGTTGCTAATCGTAGCAGGTAGCGCCTCAGCCGAATTAGTAGCTCACTGGACGTTTGACGAAGGCGCTGGGACCACAGTAACTGACTCTGTCAATGGGTTAGTGGGCACTTTTGTGGGCGCTCCAGACTTTGTAGCTGGCGTGCCTGTTTTAGGAGGTAGCGCACTGGATCTTGACGGCGTTAATGACTACGTGGATTGCGGCTATGACCCACTCTATGATATGACGGGTGATATGACAGTCGCAGCATGGGTACAAATTAGGGAGGTCAGCACCGCGTGGATGGCTGCCGTCGCACAGGGTGAATACGCCTGGAGGCTTGGTAATGCGAACGTGGATCCGAGAGCTCACTTTGGTGTCACCTTCTGGAGTAACCCCGTTGCCTCACAAGATGGAGCTATTGAAATTCCACTCAACGAATGGCACCACATAGCAGGCGTATATGAAACTGGTGGAAACCTCAGTGTATATGTGGACGGTGTGCTTGACGTGGCCATTGCGGCTGACTCGCCCATAGGCCTCAGTTACCAGAACGTTTTAATTGGCAATAACCCCGATTCAATGGAACGCTTCTGGAATGGCCTCATTGACGATGTACAGATTTACAACAATGCGTTAACTGTGGAGCAACTTAATGAGATTATCCCTGAGCCTGCAACGATGGCACTTTTGGGTCTTGGTGGATTAGCTCTGCTTCGCATTCGCAAGAGAGGCTAATTCATTACTTAGCTAGTTTAAGTGTTTGCATCTGTCCGGGGCCTATTCTGATTCATTCAGAATAGGCCCTGGTTGTTTCTTGGGGAGAAATTCACACAAGCATATGCTTGGGAGCGAAGGCTTCGACAGACTCACGGAATACCACATCTCTTCTTCTCTGTTTCGCATGTGATCGGCAAAAATCAAGAGTTAAAAATGCCAGCAACAACAGTCTCAATTATCACCGCCCGGGACCGGCTCTGTCACTACTCGCGTTCAGTAAGCTGATACAGACGCGTTTGTGTATCTGGGATGTCATACCATCTGTCATTAAGACTTCCTATGTTTTTCCATCAGAAACCATTATGCGTAAAAGCAGGACTCAGCACAGCGATAACGGTACCATCGCTTTGCTAAGCAAATTGTGCAAAAGGTGTTTTTCTTACACAATATGGGCTCCTGTCGACGAACATTCGGAAATGTCAACAAAGATTCTGTATTATAATCCCTTCAATATTATTGATATTGATTTGAACGCATAATATAATTGGTCACGTGGATATCCGTATTAAAACTTATTGAACTTTTAATATCTAATGAAACATTATAAGGACAATGGCCGAAAGACGTCATTCCCGCGGAAGCGGGAATCCAGCCGTTTTATACATGTTTTCTGGACTCTCCTCAGGACACCCTACGGCGCTGCTTTCGCAGGAGTGACAGTCCAGGTGTTCCATTGTTTATTCAACTATCAATAGTAATCATTTGGAGGTTATAAAAATGTTGCTTTGGATTTTCAGGTTTATTTTCCTTATCGTGGTTGCTGGAGTTCTGTTCGTCAATTCGAGTTCTGAGGCAATAGCAGGAGCAGCCGAACCATCTAATTTCTGGGCGGTAGTATGGAGTGGACTGGGAATGGCAGCTTTTGTTTTCCTGCTGGATGTTCTTACACCCAAGGAAAAACTCAGCGCCCTTGCCGGAGTGTTCTTTGGCCTGCTGGTCGGACTACTTATCAGTGTGGCACTGGCGCCTGTCGTGGATATGATGAGTGACACGTACTTCGTTCGGATAACTGCAGAAGGATCTCGAGTAAATAGATTGACTCCCGAAGCAGTGGCGGCAATCAAATGGATGATGGGAATTTGCGTATGCTACCTGACAATAAGCGTTGTGATGCGAACAAAAGACGATGTACGTTTTGTTGTGCCATACGTTGAATTTGCCAAGCAAACTAAGGGTGCACGGCCCATGATTTTGGATACTTCCGCAATTGTGGATGGACGGATAGCTGATATGTGCCAGAATAAGCTATTTGATTCTCCTATCGTCGTTCCTCGTTTTGTTCTCAACGAACTACAACTCATAGCTGATTCGGCTGATAAGCTCAAACGGAACCGCGGCAGACGAGGACTTGACGTGCTCAACAGGATGCAAACTAACACCGCGATTGAAGTGGAGATTGATGACACTTTGTTTCCAGATGTCGAAGAAGCAAAAGGAGTAGACCAGAAAATAACGCTGTTCACCAAGATCCGTAATGGCCGGCTTGCGACTACAGACTACAACCTTAGCAAAGTGGCGCAGGTACGTGGCGTTGACGTGATCAATATGAACGATCTGGCTAATTCTCTGAAGGTGGTTGCTTTGCCGGGCGAGACTATGCAGGTGAAGATCATAAAACCCGGCGAGGAGGCAGAGCAAGGCATAGGCTACCTCGATGATGGAACGATGATCGTTGTAGAAGGTGCCCGTAACAAAATTGGCAAAGATGTCCTTATCAGCATAACAAGCTCGCTACAGACATCGGCTGGAAAAATGATTTTCGGTAAATTCGAAGGGTTCGGCGGAGACAGGAACGGAAACTACAAGCGTACAGCAAACAAAAAACCTGTGCAAACCAGGACCACCTAAGATATAGCTGCTCGCGGAGCTGCGGAATTAAACAAGTTAAAAGCGTGCAGAGAAATGCTTGTGCTCTTTTTTTATCCCGAGCTAAAAAAGCACTTCAGAAAAAACGCTATGGCTGTTATGTAGCCAAGCGCAAATAACGGCCAATAGAAATAAGCTTGAAAATCCGGTTCAGTCACACGTAGACCGGCCACACAGAACGAGACGACTATAATAATAGAAGCGATAAGAAATCCAAACCAGTCAAGCACAGTCACCTTAATAGGCACACTGTAAAAATCACGATAGAAAATTACGACAGCGAATACAAACATCGCTACTGAAACAAGGAGGGGACAAAGAACAGGTGAGGCCCAGACAGTCGGTATCAAAAACAGTATGTCCCAATCCATAATGGAGGCGGGCCAGCCAAGAAGAGCCTTTAGCCAAACGTAATAGAAGACATCCCAAACCGCAAAAATCATCAAGAAATAAGCAAACCTCTGCCGTAAATTCCAGCCAAATAACCAAGCACCGGTCAGCATTATAACTACCGTTGATGCCTCCCTGCCAATTTCGGTCAGGAGCAGCCGTTTCCACAACGGGCTAAGACCAAAAGTCTCCAACGGAAAAGCAAATCCGTCAGGGTGAAAAATAGCTCGCAGGTACACGACCACGGTTGCTTCAATGTACCCAAAGGCAACGCTGAAAATAATGACAATGAGCAATCTTTTCAGTGTAGTGTCTAATGGCTCTGATTTCATAGTCGAAAGGCTCCTCTCGTCAGACCATTCATCCCCAAACTGAAATTTCGATTGTATTAAATTACTTCAAGTATTTCAAACCAAGCACGATGGCAAATACCGTAATGTATAATCAAGATATTTGCTGCGTCACTAACAGAGATGCAACACTAAAGAGCCTGCAATTCTTTCAGCAATGTGCTAACGATTCTACTCTCCGGTACTACTGAAACTTTTCTACCGTGGCGGTAGAGAAAGGCTTTATTCTTGGCAGCACAAATAGCCAGGTCTGCATCAGCAGCTTCACCGGGGCCGTTAACGACGCAGCCCATGACCGCGATGCGTATGGGCTTTCGCACAGTTAACAGAGCTTTTTCTACACGATTGGCAAGCTTGACTACATCGATTTGAGCCCTTGCGCAAGTCGGACATACTATCAACTCAGGAACCAAACGTTTATAGAGACCAAGACCAACAAGAATTTCTTTTGCGGTTTTTACCTCGTGTATAGGAGCGCCCGCAATGCTAACTCTTACTGTATCACCTATACCCTCAGCAAGTAGCACTCCTAAAGCAATCGCTGAGCGTATTTGGGCATCTTTAGTCAGTCCGGCATGAGTTAGGCCAACATGGATAGGATAGTCAAATGCCTGCGCAATTTTTCGGTTGATTTCGATGGTCCTCAGGATATCACTGCTTTTTGCACTGAGGACCAGTTGAGTGAAGTTACAATTCTCAAAGAGCCGGACGTAACTTTTCATCTTTCTTAACATCAACGCAGTACGTTTGCCAATTGGAATAGGCTCCTTTTTCAGGTCTCTGATGCTTGCTTCGTTAATGCCGATGCGAATAGCGGCTTTGTGCATTTTTGCCGCATCAATTATACGGTGGATTGCTTTATGGGACTTTATATTGCCAGGATTCAGCCTAATCTTGGCTGCTCCTGCTTCAATTGCCTCGATAGCCCTTTCGGGGCTGAAGTGCACATCAGCAATGAGTGGCACATTTACTCGCTGAACAATTTGCGCAAAAGCAGTCGTATCAGAACGTCTGGGCACAGCGATCCTGATTAATTCACAGCCTGCCCGAACAAGCTGATTTATCTGCCTAACACAGCGGGCAATGTCAGTAGTAGGCACCTTCGTCATCGATTGAATGACGATGGGAACGCAAGAACCGATTATAACGGAGCCAACTTTGACCGTTTTTGTCCTTCTTCTTTTTATCATATCAAAATTGTAGCTTGTCTTATGCCCTCGAGCAAATTAAAATGCCCGCGAACATTGATGACCAATGGTAGACCGTTAAGTGTTTTCTTGAATACTATTATGAGTTCACTGCTGATATTTGTTGCATTAGTATTGCTTGCTGCCTATGGAGCATGGGGATTAACGTTGTTTTTTATACAGCCAAAGCTGCTATATAATCCTTTGCGAGAAGTCACCTGCACACCCGTAGCTATGGGACTGGATTTTGAAGATGCTGTTTTCACAAGCAGTGATGGTCTGAGATTGTCCGGCTGGTACATTCCTGCACAAAACTCGGAGTTAACAATCTTGTTATGCCATGGCAACGCAGGCAATATGATGCACCACCTGGAGATCATAAACGCTATTTACAATCTTGGAATCAGCTGCTTGATTTTTGACTATCGTGGCTATGGAGACAGCGAGGGCAGACCCAGCGAAAAGGGAACCTATCTGGACGCCGAAGCTGCCTACAAATGGCTGACCGACGTGAAAAAAGTGCTGCCGGACGAAATTATTATCTTCGGCCGATCACTGGGTGGAAGCATCGCAGCTCATCTGGCAAGCAAAGTCAGAGCAAAAGCGTTAGTCCTGGAAAGCGCCTTTACGTCGTATGTTGACATCGGACGAAAATTCTATCCCTATATGCCCGTACGCTGGTTTGCAAGATTCAGTTACAGAACTATCGACTTCATTAAGAACATTCATTGTCCTGTTTTGCTGATTTATAGCAAAGACGATGAGATCATACCATTTGAGTTCGGCCTAAGGCTATACGAAGCAGCAAACGAACCAAAAGAGTTTATCGAGATTTCCGGTAGTCACAATGGCAGCTTCATCGAATCCAACAAAACCTACGAACAGGCTTGGAAAAAGTGGCTGGAACTGCTGAAACAATATAAACTCCAATCTACTCACCAGAAAGCTTGTTAGCAAACATACCTGTCGCAGCGTTTTTTAGTAGATCTCCATTCTGGTTGGATCACTGAGTGTTCTGCTGTGGGGTCTCCGGTGTGGCAGCAAGTGGTGAAGTCTTGACATCTACAGCACTGGCCTTTCCTGCACGCTGGCTCTTTAAGTAGTATTTTCTATTCAAAATGCCTCGTATCACCATTCCGATGCCTACACCACATAAGATATGCCTTTTTCGATAGCTGTTAGAATCCGCTTGTGTTCACGCCGACTCTTGAAATAGGAAACCAGCACACCAACAATTATCGAGACTGCGATACTCACGAACACAACGGATCTTATGATTACCTCCTTGTAAATTTTCGTCCTTTCAAGATTTATAACTCACTTCGAAAACTTTTTCTGCTATCTTATATTTATAGAGCCATTGTGCGTCTCGAGGCGCAGTTTGCCCTGGCCTGTTCCAATCGTCCCTTTGATTTTCCTTTTACTTATTTTCCCAACCACTGATACTGGTAAATCAGTCTTTATTGAGCCATTATGCGTTGAAATATCGACCTGAGCAGATAAATTGGGCGGCGCTGTAAATTCTATGCCTCCATTATGAGTAACCGCTGATACATTGCAAACGGCTGGGGCGGTCTGGATGTAATATACACTTATTTTACCGTTGTGTGTCCTAAGCTTGGCGTTGCCAGCGATTTCTTCACATCTAATTGACCCATTGTGCGTCTGGAGATTTGCTGCGCCGGTGAGTTTCATCAGCGTCATCTTTCCATTGTGAGTTGTTGCGGTAACATCACCCGTAATTTCTGCAATACTGACAGCCCCATTGTGTGTAGTCAGTTGCAGATTCATACAATTTGGTACTGTTGCCTTGAAACTGACTTTTATCGACCGGTTGACAAGGGGGGTCGGTTTCTCGATTTTGACAACCAACTTGTCACCTAAACGATCGAGTCTTACTTGCGTCTGCTCAGCCAGTTCTTTGGCCTCTTTTTCCGTGGCCGCGCCTGCAACGATGGTGGCTGTAAGGCTGCACTTGGTTACATCAGCACCTTCAATTGTAATTGAGCCGTTGTGGGTTTTGGCCTCCAATAAACTTCCCTCTTCCATAGGCGCTGATAACTGAACCAGCCTCTGATACTGTGCTAAAATAGGACATCCGCCGATCTGGACGCAACATCCTGCAACAAAAACCACCGAGCATAGGAGAATACCAATCGAGATTTGCTTTGAAAACTTTTTCTTCATCTTTTCGTCCTTTCAATGTATAGCCTTCTAGTCTGATTACCTTATTCTTAATAGACCCCCATGCATACTCAGATAAATCTCGCCGACACAACAGAGCTACCCCGGCACTACAACCGTGGCAACCTTTCTTTCGACCTTGGAAACACCATTAGAGGCAAGTCGGTTCTGACAGAATCATTGTGTGTCCAAGCTGGCTTCAAATAGTCGTTTGTTTTCATCTTCTGATTTCCTTTGCGTATCAAGTTATTTTAGAGCATTTACTATCTTTTGTCCATTAGTCGCTAGTGCTTTGTTACATTTCAATTGATGGATATAATTTCTTTAGTTTTATCCGGGCATCCTTAGTGGTGAATCGCCAGTTTACTTTTGCTTCGGCGGTATTACGAATCACTTGCCAAGCAGCAACTT
>Ga0315543_1001812_pt1 | contig 22128 bp, 14 predicted proteins | sample SalMarSW160210MG_2_FD_203098 | JGI IMG/M metagenome (GOLD analysis project Ga0315543, IMG submission 203098) | Salt marsh sediment microbial communities from the Plum Island Ecosystem LTER, Massachusetts, United States - Salt Marsh Sediment SW1601-210 ...
GGTCATCCTGAGCGCAGCGAAGGATCTCGATAATCAAGGAGATTCTTCGCTGCGCTCAGAATGACAATGCTGGGTCTCAATAGAACTTGGAACTACTGATACTCTATCTGCTCCAAGGTCGATTCTCGATATCAGTTATGATCAGCCCCGACTGTTCGAATACCGAGCCGTATCGCGCCGGAGCGTCGCGGTCGGGGAAGTACCGCGCTGTCTGGCTTGCTTCCGTGGCGGTCATCGTGGCGATGGGGCTCGGCGGCTGCGCGAGCCAGAAATGGGCCACGCTGCGGAGCGTGCCCAAGAACCCTCTGATCGAACGGTTCGATCTGAAGCCCGGCGGGCCGCTCAAGCCCAGCGGTCGAACCCTGCAGTTGCTACGGCTCTACGATCTCCAGCGGGACCTGCAGGGCGATCCAAACGACCTGCTCAAGAAGCTCCAGGCACTCAACGAGCGGGAACCTTCGCTCGACAGGTTGTACGCCCTGGCCGAGTTGAGTTATCAGGCCGCCCGGCGGATCGAGCACAGCCATCCGAAGAAGGCCCTCGACCTCTACGGAGCCTCCGTGCTTTGTGCATATCAGTATCTCTTCGACACACGGTTCGCCGCCGAGTGGAACCCCTACGATCCCCATTTCCGGGGCGCTTGCGATCTCTACAACGGTGCGTTGGAAGCCGCTTTGCGCCTGATCTGCGTCGGCCAGGGGCTCAAGCCCGGCCAGACGAGAACCATCAAGACGGCCGGCGGAACCTGGGACATTGAAGTCAAAATCCGAGGCGGACACTGGAAAAACGAAGACTTCGACCACTTCAAGTTCGTCTCCGACTACGAGATGCGAGGGCTGCAGAATCACTATCGGAGCCACGGGCTGGGGGTTCCCCTGATCGCGGTGCGTCGTGGCGGCTACTCGGGCGAGCCCGAGCAGGCCAAATACTATCCCGCCGGCTTGAGCTTCCCGGCCACCGCGCTGCTTCGGCCCGAGGACGGTCTGAACGTGAATCGCCAAACCGGGGACGTTCCCCGTCGGGCCGTGCTCGAGATCCACGATCCGTTGACGATTTCCCATGTTCCGATCAACTACCAGCGGGTTCCGCTGGAAAGCGACCTGAGCACGCCGCTGGCCTATTATCTTTCGAAGCCCGAGCTGGAGCAGTTGGCCACGGTGGGGGCCACCGTGGGCTTGCTGCAACCGGACAAGCTCCTTAAACAACTGCGTCCCGGTCGAAAGGACCCGATCACGGGCCTCTACATGATGCAGCCCTACGAGCCGGACAAAATTCCGGTCCTGTTCGTCCACGGCCTTTGGTCCAGTCCGATCACCTGGATCCAGATGTTCAACGATCTGCGCAACTCGCCCGAGATTCGGCAGTATTATCAGTTCTGGTTCTATCTCTACCCGACCGGCGAGCCGTTCTGGTTCTCGGCGGCCCAACTGCGGCGCGACTTGGCCGCGGCCCGGGCGGTCTTGGATCCGCGTCGCGAGCATCCCGCGCTCGATCAAATGGTCCTGGTCGGCCACAGCATGGGCGGATTGCTCTCGCGACTGCAAACGCTCGACAGCGGCGACGATTTCTGGCACCTTCTGAGCGATCGGCCCTTTGTGGAACTCAACGCCGAGCCGGAAACCCGGCGAAGGCTTCAGTCGATCTTGTTCTTCAGACCGAACCCCTCGGTGGCGCGCGTGATTACCATCGGCACACCCCACCGAGGCAGCCGGTTCTCCAACGACGCGACCCAATGGCTCATCGGCCAACTGATTTCGCTGCCGGAGAAGCTCGTCGGCGGCCAAGAGCGGCTGGTCAGGGAGAACAAGCGACTGCTGCGCAACACGCACCTGTTGGAGATCAAGACGAGCGTTGATTCGCTTTCGCCCGGCTCGCCCATGTTTGGGGCCATGATGGCCGCCCGCCGCGCTCCCTGGGTGCGCTATCACAACATCATCGGACTGGTGCCTGAGCAAGGGCTTTTCGGTCGTCTGGCCGCCGGCACCGATGGAGTGGTGTCGCGCGAAAGCGCGCACATGGAGGACGTCGTGTCGGAACTCGTGGTCGAGGCGGACCACTCGACGGTCCACGCCCATCCGCTGGCCGTGCTCGAAGTCCGGCGGATCTTGTTGGAGCACATCGACGCGCTTCGCGCGCTGGCCGCCGGCGAGCCCCGGCTGCACGCAGTAGGCAGTAGGCAGCGGGCAGCAGGCAGTAGGCAGTAGGCAGTAACGGTCAGCTAATCCGGATGAGGTGGTTCTTCCGTGGGCGGCTTTGGAGGATTTTCGCATTTGCCGAGATCGAATACCTCCTTTACAAAACCGCTTCGGAAAAGCTCCATGACGCTGAGAACCGCACCGACAAAGATCAACCAGGAGCCAAACTCGTCGTTCTTCGTGAACACCACGGCGCCGGCAAGGATGACCATGGCGAATGCGATTAAATGCATGAGGGGATTCCTTCTTCAAGAACCTATCCGAAAACCGCTCGGATATTTTGGGTGGCTCACGTCTGGAACGAAGCTATCGACCCAGTTCTTGGCCCTCTGGGGCATCCCGGCGCGCCGGGATGGCCATGGCACCCAACTGCCTACTGCCCGCTGCCTACTGCCTACTGCCTACTGCCTACTTCTCGAGCACGAAGCCGACGATGAACCAGCCGTCCTTCTCGGTTTTGCCGAAGTTGCCGGCAGGGCCCAGATAGCGGCGGACGACCTGGTAGTCGGGCATCTCTTTTCCCTCAATCTGCTGCTTGCGGACCACGCCCGCTTTGCGCGGTCCGAAGAGCCGATTGAGCATCCGCGCGAACATGGTCTCGGCCTCGGGCATCTTGCCCATCCGAATCAACTCGTAGGTCGGCCGATACTCCTCGTCGGTTCGCGAAAAGGTGCGAAGGCAATCTTCACGGGCGCCGAGCCGCTGCATGGCCTGGACGACCACCTTGAAGTCCATGCTGTCGGACAAGGGGTCGGGCGTTTTGGCCCGCTCGAGCACCTTGATCAGGAAGTCGTAGTGCGAGGCGATCAGCAGATGCCCGTGGACCACCATGACCGCGGCGTGGGGCAACAGCAGTTCTTCTTCTTCGTCTTTGCCCCGGAACCGCCGTTCCCGCTTGGCGGGGCCCGGTTTTTTCTTGGGTGTGTAGTCGGGCAGCCTGATGACCGGGGCATCGGGAATGGGAATCTGCTGTTGCTCAACCGTTTCCCAGATTTCCAGCCCCTCGAACTCGCGCCGCCGGATCGTCGGATCGTCCTTGAGCATCTTTTTCACGCCGGCGGCAACCTTGTCGGCGTCGCGGACCTTGACGGCGAACAGGAGCCGTTCGCTCTTGGTCGTGATCGGCAGGACGTAATCGCTGATCACCGTAACGCGGTGGTCCAGATGCCTGATCAACTCGTTGCGCAGATCGATTTGCGGCCCATACTCGTCCTCCTTCAAGCCTTTGAGGTTCTCGTCCCAGATGCCCGTTTCCCCCTCGGCAAAGAGTTCGTCGAACGTGGGTCCGAAGTTGTCAAAAGCCTTCAGAATGTCCCAGTGGAACATGGCGCAAGTGGCAATGTCGTTGGGAATGAAAGACGGCACCGTGTAGTCGCGACTATTGGGAAAGGTGAGCATGTCCATCGAGACCTTGTCCTTGTACGGCGGCGGAGCCTTCGGATAGGGACCCGGCGCGTAAACGGCCGTGCGATGGAGAATTTCGACCTTGGTGTCCTCGAAGGCGACCTTGAAATCGATATACCCGCCGATTCCCTGAATCGCATAGAAGCCCTGGTTGCGAAAGACGTCGACCAGGGTGACGCCCTTGCGTCGTTTGTCCTGCGGTGTGGCGGCGCGGACGCACTCGATATAGCTTAGCGGTTCGACGAACCAGCGGATCTGGGGTATGGTCCGGCCGGCATGCCTCTGGCATCGGGCCATCACCTGGCGGAAGGCCGCCACGTCACCCAGCGAGTCGCCCGGCTCGCCTCGGCCCGCCTTCCGCTTGATAATACCGATCATCACGTCCGGGTCGTCGGTGGCCACCAGAAGGTTGTCGCTTTCCATAAGGAGATAGGCGACCTGGCCGGCGGGATAGTCGTGCGTTTCGGGCACATCGAACAGGAGAAACGGTACGTCCTCGACGGTTTTTTCGCTCTTCTTCGCATTCTGGCTGGCCAAGTTGGCAGAGACCTTCGCCAGCAGTTCCCTGGCCTGGGGCAGATGGCCCGTCACGTCGACCAGCAGGGCCACGGCCGCTCGGTCCTTGGCCGGCTGGATCATCGCGACGTCCATCTCGCCGCTGGGCACCCCGCGGAGATCGTCGAGCTTCAAGCCGAGTCGCTCCTGGAGCCGACTCAACCGATCGTGCAATTGACGACGCAGATCGTTGGCAAACGGTTCCATGACCGGATCGTTCATCAATTGGCCCACCTGCGTCTGGTCCCATTGCTTGGTGAGATAATCGACATTGGTTACCAACACAACGCCCTTGGTGTTCTTGGGCAGAAGCCGCTCGCCGAAACCTAATTGCTGAGCCCGGAGCGTGGGACCGACAATCAACATGATGGCTAAACAAAGCAACGCACGAGAGAGCAACCGTGGCACGATAAGTCTCCTGGGAATGCCGTAGGCGATCGAGAACCTGCTTCGAAGGACCCACTGTGGACCTTATTGATGGTCAATGTCTGCATGGAAGATGATCCGGCGGGGCAACGCAAAATGCCCTGAACATCGGGCTGCGGTCGCTCGCCCTCCGGTCATGAGCTATGCAGGGGTCAATACGTCGAGCCGCAAGGCCGGTGGGGGCTTGTTCAAAATGGAACAGCCACCGCAGTTTAGTCGGAGTGGCGAATGGACGCTAGATCGTTCAACGCAAAACGGCCGAGGTGATGTCCAAGCGTCCACGCTGTCGGAGGACCGGTCCTACCGCCAAAGATCGACGCCGCCGGTGTGATGCTGCCGTGGTCGTTGGAGTTAGGTCGAGCAGTCGCGAGCGACGCGGCAAGACGCTTTTCCCCAGTCACCCCATTCGGCCCAAGATCCCAATTGGCGATTTCTTGTTCTGGCCTTCGTAATTCGCCCGCGTGCCATTGCCGGGTGCCACTGCTGGCTTGTCCAGCAGTGCTGCACAAACACGGTTGGATGAGCCAACCATGCACTGCCAGCAGTGGCACCCGGTTCCTTGCTGCTGGACGCATGGTCCAGGGCCCGTCATAATCTCCACTATGAATCCGTTCCAGCGGGAGAGCTTAGTCAACGATCCGATCCACGGATACATCCCCTTTACCTCGACCGGGGGTGTGCCCGAGGGTGAAGTCGCCGAGCAACAAATCATCGATCACGCCTGGCTGCAACGGCTCCGTCACATCCACCAGCTCCAGACCGCCTGGTGGGTCTTTCCCTCGGCCGAGCACACCCGATTCCAGCACGTGCTCGGGGCGATGCATCTGGCCAGCCGGGCGGTCGGGTCGCTCTACGACAGTCTGCGGGAAGTCTGCCCCGACGTGCCCAGCCGCGGCTACATCCAGTCGCTCATGCGGATGGCCGCCTTGTTGCACGACGTGGGTCACGGGCCGTTCGGCCACTTTTTCGATGCCCATTTTCTCCAGGATTACGGGCTGAATCACGAGCTGCTCGGCGGCGAGATCATTCGCCGCGAGTTGGGCACACTGCTTCGCGGCATTCGTCGCAGTCCCGGCGCGGCGATGGAGGACGGGGAAACGCTTGACCCCGAGCAGATCGCGATCTTGATTACCCGCCCGAAGCAAGATCAGGACCAAACGATTCCCGATTGGCTCCGCCTGCTGCGGTGCCTGTTCAGCGGCCTGTATACGATCGACAACATGGACTTCGTCTTGCGCGATGCCTACATGTCGGGCTACAGCGCCCGAGCGTTCGACCTGCAGCGCCTGCTGCACTACAGCACGTTTACCCGGGCCGGGCTGACGATCCACGAACGCGGCCTGGCCTCGCTGGTCCGCTTCCTTGCGGTTCGCGGCGAGCTGTTCCAGGCGATTTACTTCCACCGCACGGTCCGTGCCCTCGACCTGGACCTGGAAGAATTGTTTGACCAGAGCAAGGCCCATCTCTTTCCCGGCAATCCGTTGGACCACCTGGACGAGTATCAGCGGTTGACCGAATGGTCGGTCCTGGTTCGGGTGAGTGATTGGACAAGAGCCGACGATCCGGCGCTCGGCGAGCTGGGTGCAAGGTGGGAGAAGCTCCTGCGCCGCGAACTCCAGTGGAAAATGGCTTGCGAGCGGACGATCTTCTTTCAGCCCGACCAGCCGGAGCGAAGCAGTGTGTTCAGCAACGCAGAGGTTTTCGAAGCGGCCGTCCGCGGCCACTTGCCCGAGACGCTGCGGGAGGTACCGCTGAAGGTTGATATAGCCCGCCACGTACATCGCCCGGGCGCCCATACGCCGGCCGCCGGTCAGAATTTTCTCTACGACCCGGCCACCGACGAGATCCGCAGCCTGGACGATCGGGCCCTGTTCCGCCAGTTGCCGATGAGTTGCCGCATCTGTCGGATTTATGCACGCGACAACCGCCACGACCGCGAGTTGGCCCGTGCCATGGACCGGCTGCTCGCCTCGGGCGACGCCGATGACGTAACCAACATGTGATTATGGGGATTGGGGATTAGGGAGTGGGGGGTGAAGTCGGGTGGCTGGGGCATAGCGAAGCGGTGCCCCAGGGAGCTGGGTGCCATGGCCATCCCGGCGCGCCGGGATGGCCATGCTCCGATACCGAACAAACATGCCCGTACATCTGTGTTTATCTGTGGTTCCTTTCTTCTGAATTGTAGCTAGACATGTCCAACCTGAATCAGTACGAAAACCCGTTGATTTTGCGTTACGCCTCGCCCCAGATGAGCGAGATCTTCAGCCCCCGGCACAAATTCACCACGTGGCGCCGGCTTTGGGTCGCGCTGGCCGAGGCCGAGGCCGAACTGGGCCTGCCGATCAGCCGGAAGCAGATCGACCAGCTCAGGACCCACACCGACGACGTCGATTTCGACGCGGCCGCCCGATATGAAAAGGAGCTGCGCCACGACGTGATGGCCCACGTCCACGCCTACGGCGACGCATGTCCCGACGCCCGGGCAATCATCCACCTCGGCGCGACCAGTTGCTTCGTGGGCGACAACACCGAATTGCTGCAGATCCGCGATGCGCTCGGGCTGGTCCGCAACCGGCTGGTCGGTGTGATCGACCGGCTGGGCACGTTTGCCGCCGAGCATCGCGACCTGGCCTGCCTGGCCTTCACCCATATGCAGCCGGCCCAGCCGACCACGGTCGGCAAGCGAGCGTGCCTCTGGGCCTACGACCTGGCCCTGGATCTGGCCGAGTTGGAGCACCGGTTCGCGCAGCTGCGGGCCCGAGGCCCCAAGGGCACGACCGGTACCCAGGCCAGCTACCTGCGGCTGTTCGACGGCGACCACGAAAAGGTCCGCCGACTCGAAAAGCTCGTCTGCCGGAAGATGGGCTTTGACGAGACCTACGCCGTGACCGGACAGACCTATTCGCGCAAGGTCGACTCGCAGGTGCTCTCGGTCCTCTCGGGCATTGCCACCAGCGCGCACAAAATGGCCACCGACCTGCGGCTTCTGCAACACCGCAAGGAGGTCGAAGAACCGTTTGAGAAAAGCCAGATTGGCTCGTCGGCAATGGCCTACAAACGCAACCCGATGCGGAGCGAGCGGATTTGCTCGCTGGCGCGTTTTGTCATGAGTCTCCAATCCAGCGCCGACGCCACGGCGGCCGTGCAGTGGTTCGAGCGCACTCTCGACGACAGCGCCAACCGGCGGCTGACCCTGCCGCAAGCCTTCCTGGCCACCGACGCCGTGTTGATCCTCTACCAGAACGTCGCCGAAGGGCTGGTCGTTTACCCGAAGGTGATCGCCGCCGGTCTAGCGGCCGAGCTGCCCTTCATGGCCACCGAAAACATCCTCATGGCGGCCGTGGCCGCCGGCGGCGACCGGCAAGAGTTGCACGAGCGAATCCGCCGACACAGCCAGGCGGCCGCCGCGGTCGTCAAACAGGAAGGCAAGCCGAACGATCTCTTGGAGCGGCTGGCCGCCGACAAGGCGTTTGCCGCGGTCGACCTGCAGGCCGCGCTCGACCCAGCGTCGTTCGTCGGCCGCGCCCCGCAGCAGGTCGACGAGTTCATGGAGGAAATCGTCGAGCCGATCCGACGGCGTTATCCCGACGCGCTGGGCACCTCGGGCGAAGTGAAGGTGTGAGGGGAGGGATTGGGAGATGGGGATTGGGGATTAGTAGATGCGTCGTCACGTACCATGAATGGCTGCTGGAGAAGCCAGCCGTGGCATCCGGCGACCTCGGCTACCTTCGAGGTGGTTCCACCGTTTCGAGATAGACGATCTTCCGTGTATTCACCATGATCGTCTTGCGTGAGCCTGGTTGCTTCATCACGACGAACCCACCGACGCTTCGTACCAACGTACCCTCGAAGGACTTGCCACCTTCGAGATGCACAAAGACATGCTTCTGATGAAGTCCAACAAAGGGATCGGAATCTCCCTTATTGGGACCGGAGTTTGTATACACGTTCTTGGTGTTTACATGGACATTCTGGGCATTCGGATATACATTCTTGGCCGCCGGATACACATTGTCGGTGCGTGCCCACACACTTTCGGCGTTGGGATAAACATTCTTGGCGTTGGGATACTCCCCCGGATGCACGTTCTTGGTGCTTGCATACACGTTTTGTGCGCTGGGATATGCACTCTTGGCGTTGGGATACACCGGGGTCCTTTGATACCTGTTTCTGGCACCAGGATGCCTGCGCGTGGGCCTCGACGGCCTCACGGCAAACGTCGAGCTTGCCGTCGCGCTCGATGCCCACTGCCGCGTGCCGTCCTTGCCAACCAACTCGACGGCATCGATTTCGTTCCATCCGTGCCGTCGGGTCGTATCCAGGTAGATTTTGATCGACTTGGTGACAACGTTGCCCTTGACCTTGACGGTGAAATCGGCCGGGGCTTCGGTAGTCGGGTCTTGTCCTTCCCATAAGGTGCGTTCGACTTCTTTGCTTATCATAAGAACAGCCGTCACCTTACTGACGGCGCCCGGGTTGTACGTCTCTCGGATGCGTATCTCGGAAATGGCGGTCGCCTTGTCGAAGTCGACCCGCAGCCACTCCACGCCGCCGTCGGAACGCAGTGAAGCCCAGGCCGTGGGAATGTCGCCCGCCTGATGCGTGTCGGGGGCGCCGGTCGCCTGCTCGGGGCCCCAGTTTCGCTTGGCCGTTGGTGGCGTCGATATGTCGATAAACTCCACCGACTCCACTTCTTCCGCGACACACGGTGACAAGCAGAGGTATGCCGACGCGAAGAAAAAGATAGCTCTTGCTCGATTGACCCTACTTCTCATTTTCTTCTCCTTGCTGTTGACGAGAACCTTCACTACTCGGGAAGCCAAGGCCCGTGTGCCCTCGGCACGGGAGGTTGCCAGCAACCTGGGCCGGCCCGCACTCTACCAGTAGATATGCACCGGAAGCTGTTTCTTAGCCTAGAATTCGGCCTGAAAAAGGAGAACCCTCACAAAGAGGGGGCGCCCGATCATGAGAAGCAGAGTCGGCAGTGGAATCGCCGGGTGCCTGGGCCATAGCGCAGCGGTGGCCCAGAAACAGTTGCCTCACCACGGAGGTCGCGGAGGAACACGGGGGTTTTGTGCCGAACCGCGGATGCACGCAGATAAACGCGGATGAGACGAAGTGTGTTCAGCACTGCTGGGCAAGCCAGCAGTGGCACCCAGCGCCAATCGCGACACTTGTTCTATTGGACTGAGGTCTTCGTTTCACCACCAAGGCCGTAGTGATTCACAACAAACTCGTGAACGTATGCTTCTTCAGCATCTCTCTTGACACCATGACGGTATTTCAGGGAGACGACTGCGTCCTTGTTGGGAGGCTCCACTGGAATTCGTTCGGCGAAGTATTCATACCTTTGCTGCGGGCCCAGGACGCCAAGCTGCCGAAGGGCAGCCCCTACCTGCCTCCTCTGTTCATCCAATCGCTTCCAATCTGTCTTTTCCTCCAGGACCCTTGAATTTGTCGCTCTGGGGGCATAGGCGTTCCGGGCATTCCGCACGGCATGAAGCTGGCAGGCAACGGTGCTGTCTATTTCACCCGCGTCCTTCAAGATCTCGATCTTGTCAGACAGAGTGTTCTTCCTCCCAGGCGTACCCGAGTGTGAGATATAGACTTGGAGCGTCTCATCCAAGAAGCTGGCCAGGGCTACCGTCAGTAGTGAGATGATACCACGATCCAACAAGGAGTCGTCAAAGCGAGGGCCCAGAAAGTTCAACCCGTCGTAATGCCGAACGACAACGCCCTGGATCAACAGCCAGTCCCAAGCGTCCTTTATTTCTTTGAATGGATCGCATGTGTCATCTGCCACTCCCCTCTGGCGTACCAGCCTTGGACAGGTGCCTCGCTGACCCCGGGTGCGACTCCTGGCTTGCCCAGCAGTGTCTCTGCCATCTTCGTGCCCTTCGTGATCTTCGTGGTTCATTTCTCCTTGGAACCACGAACGGCAAGAGAAGTTTATCTGTGTTCATCCGTGTGCATCTGTGGTTCCGGCAAGACCACCGTGTTCCTCCGTGGACTCCGTGGTGAATCAACATCTCTGGGCCACCGCTGCGCTATGGCCCAGGCACCCGATGTAGTCTCATGTTCTATACGTCGAGCAGGCTCGACGGCTAGAATCGTTTCCACCGTCGAGAGTGTATTACCCGACTTTGCGGACCACGCCGACCAGAATGCCGAGGATCTTGGCGTTTTTGACGTAGATCGGCTTCATCGACGCGTTGGCCGGTTCGAGGCGAATCCGGTTCTTCTCCGGGAACCAACGCTTTAGCGTGGCTTCGCCCTCGTCGGTCAGCGCGACGACGGTCTGGCCCTTGCGGGCCGTCGACTGGCGGCGGACGATCACGTAGTCGCCGTCGGCGATCTGGTCCTCGACCATCGAATCGCCGTCGACTTCCAGCGCGAAGAGGTTTTCGTCGTCCGTGTCGAACATTTGGCCCAACTCGAGCCGCTCGTCCTGCTCGACCGCCTCGTGCAACACGCCGGCGGCGATCCGGCCGGCCAAGGCCAGGCCGCGCTCGCCCATCGGGCCGGCGACCAGTTGGATCGCCCGGGAGCGATTGGCCTCTCGCGTGATGAGCCCTTTTCTCTCCAGGGCCTTCAGATGGCAAACGACGCCGTTGGGTGAGCGGATTCGGAAATGCTCGCCGATCTCGCGGACCGTCGGGCCGTAGCCCCGGCCGCGGATCTTGCTACGAATGAACTCGTAAACGTCCCGCTGACGCTCGGTCACTTGCTCCAAGGGTTCCATTCGATACCCCCTATTGTAGGAATGCGCCCCGACCTAATGTACACTTTCTGGACAATTGTACAATATACGGGTGTACACAGTCAAGCTAGATCGGCTCATTTCCGCGCGGGCGAGCAGGAAAAACCGGCCCTACCATTCCTGCCCGTCCCAGCGAACAAACGCTTCCAGGGCGTAGTACTCCGGCAGCCCCAGCCGGTTGTAGAGATCGGCGGTGGCACGGTTGCGATCTTCGGCCCTCTGCCAGAACTCGCGCGGATCGTCGGGCCCGGGAAACAGCGCGGAGTCCTTCTGCGATTCGTGTCGGAAGATGGCCTCCTTCTTTGTCTTCAGGTCTTGCGGGCTCAGCGGCACGGTGACGTCGATGACGTGGGGAGCCCATTCTTGCCAAGCGCCTCGATACAACAGGACCTCGGGCCGGTTGCCCGCGGCCGCTTCGATTTCCTCCAGTGCCTGGAAGATCACCTGCGCGCAGACACGATGCGTGCCGTGAGGATCGGACAGGTCGCCGGCCACGTAGATCTGACTGGGCTCGATCCGCTCCAGCAGCGCGCGGACCAGCCGAACGTCTTCCTCGGTGGGCGGCCTCTTGACCACGGTGCCCGTCTGATAGAAGGGCAAATCGAGGAAGTGGAGATTCTGCTCCGCGATACCGCACACCCAGGCGGCACTCTTGGCCTCGCTCCACCGGATCAGGGATTTGATTCTGAGCACGGCCTCGGTGTCCGGATCGCCCGCTCGCTTCGAGACCAGCGACCGGCCGACTTCGGTCTCCAGCAGCGGCGACTTCTCGTCATCGATGCCGAATTGACGATTGAGTTCGGTGATCAGGTCGGCCACCTGCCGGGCGTCGTGATCGAACACGGCGATGTTGCCGCTGGTCATGTAGGCAACGTGGACGTCGTGGTTGTCTTCCACCAACCGGATTAGCGTTCCGCCCATGCTGATCACATCGTCGTCCGGATGGGGACTGAAACAGAGGACCCGGCGGGGCTCGGTGCCGGCCGGGTGGTATTCGATCGTGTCGATCATTCGGCGGAACACGCGATGGGCGATCCGAGACGAAGGCCCGAATTGGCGAAGCAACGAGTAGAGACCCTGCTCGCGGAAATCGTCATCGTCGAGCTTCAACAGCGCCTTATTCGTCTTCTCGCAAAGCCACAAGACGGCCCGTTTGACCAGTGCGTCGTCCCACGCGACGTGGCCGAGCACCCAGGGCGCGGCCCGGGCGGTCAACTCGTCGGCGGCCGCGGCGTCCAGCAGAAAGGACGCGTCGACGTGTTGGCGAAGGAAGCTGGCCGGGACACGCTCGGTCATGGGCCCTTCGACCGCTTCGCGGATGACCCGCGCCTTGTGCTCGCCGAACGCCAGTAAAAAGATCTTCTTGGTCTCGAAGATCGTACCGATTCCCATCGTCAGTGCCTGGGTCGGAACGTCCTCGATCTTGAAAAAGTCGGCGGCCGCGTCCATGCGCGTGACCCGATCGAGCGTGATAAGCCGGGTACGGCTGTTGCGAGCACCGAACGGCTCGTTGAACCCGATGTGGCCGTTGCGGCCGATGCCAAGAATTTGAATATCGATGCCGCCGAACCGTTGAATCGCCTCTTCGTATTGCCGGCAGTGTGGCTGGACGTCCTCCGGCACGATGGTGCCATCGGGGATATGGATGTTTTCGTCGGCGATGTTGACGTGATCGAAGAACGTCTCGCGCATGAAACGGTGATAACTCTGTAGCGCCGTCGGTGCCAAGCCGTAGTATTCGTCAAGGTTGAACGTGACCACGTTGGCGAAATCGACGCCTTCATCGCGGTGCATACGGATCAATTGGCGATAGATGCTCACCGGCGTCGACCCGGTGGCCAGCCCGAGGACCGTTCTTTGACCCAAGGCATTGCGCTGGCGAATCATCTCGGCGATGGACTCGGCGACATAGTGCGTGGCATCGCGGTCGGAATCGAAGACGTAGCAGGGAGTCTCCGTGGCGGGAACCATTTCGGCATTGGGTTGCATGACATGCTCAATGGCAGGGAGGGTGGGGTGTGAATACCGTCTCGTGTTTGGCGGTCGGGCTTGCCCGACGTTGCGGTTACCGTGCCGAGGCGTTCACCCGCGGCCCCTTCAACGCGTAACCACCATGTTGTCGCGGTGAATGACTTCGTCGTACGGATGATGGCCCAGCACCCCGGCGATCTCGTCGGTCCGCAGACCCTTGATCCGCCGAATCTCGTCGGACGAATAGTTGGTCAGTCCCCGGGCGAACTCGACGCGGCCGGCGTCGCCGAGCGCCACGACGTCTCCTTTCTCGAACTGACCCACCGCGTCGAGCACACCGATCGGCAGGAGGCTTCGTCCGCTGCTCTGGACGGCTCGGCACGCTCCGTCGTCGAGCACCAAATGGCCGCGCGGCTGGACCGTGAACCCGATCCAGCGCTTCCGTGCCGCAACGGTCTGGCCCTGGGCCAGAATCAACGTGCCGACCTCCTGGCCGGCGAGGATCTTGGTCAACACGCCGGGCATTCTTCCCGAGGCGATGATCACGTTTTCACCGGCCGTGGTGGCCAGTCGAGCGGCTTCCAGCTTGCTGGCCATGCCGCCTTGGCCAAGCCCGGTGGCCTCGTCGCGGGCCAGACAATAGACCGAGTCGTCCAGATGCGTGACCGTCCGGACGATTTTAGCCTCCGGGTCGCCGGGCACCCCGTCGTAAAGCCCCTCGACGTCGGAGAGCAACACCAGCAGCGGCGCCTGGATCAGGTTCGTAACGATCGCCGCCAACCGGTCGTTGTCGCCGAACGTGATTCGCAGCTCGTCGGTGCTGAGCGTATCGTTCTCGTTGATGATGGGTATCGCCCCAAGATCGAGCAACGTCAGGAGCGTGTTCCGAGCATTGAGGTAGCGGGCGCGGTTCTCCAGGTCCTCGGCGGTGACGAGGATCTGAGCGGCGTGCCGGCCGTGGGCCCTCAGCGAGCGCTCGTAGGCCTCGACCAGCGCACTCTGTCCGATGGCCGCCACCGCCTGAAGCTGGGCCAGGTCGGTCGGCCGCCGGTTCATCCCGAGCCGCCCCATGCCGGCTCCCACCGCGCCCGAACTGACCAGGGCCACCCGACGACCCGTCTGGATCACCTCGTGCAACTCCTCACCCAGCCGGGCGATCTGGTCGTAGTCGAGAAGTCCGTCGGAGCCGGTCAAGACCCGGGTACCAACCTTAACCACTAAAGTGGTGGCCGCCGTGGCGATCTCTTGACGTAAGAGATAAGTCATGGGCAGGAAACACACTGAAACCCGTAGGGTGGGCATTGCCCACCGGAATCATTGGGTCCCGGCGCGCCGCGACCCAAGCGAAACACCAAGCATAACGCACCAACCGCCGGACCAAAAGAGACGATCGGCAAGTTGCTTGTGGAAACGGCCCGGAATCGTACAATGAATGAGGGGAGTTGGTCGTACCGTACCGCGTTGCAGGATGTTACGTTTAGCGGGCGGGCTCTGCCCGCCGTTGTAGTCGTGGTACCGACGCGCTTATGCACGGCAACGGCGGGCAGAGCCCGCCCGCTAAACACCAATGTGCCGCACTTGTCGTTTTCCCAGGAGGTTCCACCCGTATGGGCCAGTTGCATGAAGAATGCGGCATCGCGGCGGTCTATCACCTTCCCGGAGGCGAACCCAACCCATTGTGCCCCAAACAGGGGCCCGAGGAGGTCTCGCGGCTGATGCCGCGGATGTTGCTGGACATCCAGAACCGGGGCCAGTTGGCCGCCGGCATGACGAGCTACAATCCCCAGCGCAAGCAACTGATCGACACGCACAAGGAAGTCGGCACCGTGGCCGAGGTCTTTCGGACCAATCACCGCGCCAAGCACGAGAGCCTCATGCAGCAGTACGTGGGCCGAGCGGCCATCGGCCACGTCCGCTACGCCACGTGCGGCCAGACCGACCGAAGCTACGCCCAGCCGTTCGAGCGACACCACATCCGCAAACACAAGTGGTTCAGCTTCGCCTTCAACGGGCAGTTGGCCAACTTCGATCAGCTTCGCTCCGAACTGCTCTCCGACGAGGACAACTACCTTGCCCGCGACACCGACACCGAGATCTTCATGCACGTGATCAGCAAGGCGCTGTCGCAGCAGCCCAGCCCTTCGCTGATCGACGTCTTTCGCCAGTTGGCCTCGCGGTTCGACGGGGCCTATAGCCTGGTGCTGTTGGACGCGCTGGGCGAGATGGTCGTCGCCCGCGATCCGCTGGGCATCAAGCCGCTGAGCTACGCGATCGACGGACCCTTGTTTGCGGCGGCCAGCGAAAGCGTGGCCCTGCTGAATCTCGGGTTCGACTCCGAGGCGATCCAGTCGCTTCTGCCGGGCCAGGCCGCCGTGATCACGGGCGGGAAGTTCGAGGTCCAGCGATTCGCTTCCAGCCCACACGCCGCCCATTGCTTCTTCGAATGGGTCTACTTCTCCAACGTGGCCAGCACGATGGACGGCTGTAGTGTCTATCTGGCCCGAAAGGCGCTGGGCGAGGAACTGGCCCGGCTGGAGACCCTCTCGCTAGACGAAGACACCATCGTCGTGCCCGTGCCCGACACGAGCAAGGCGGCGGCCGACGCGATGGCCTACAAGCTCGGCGTGCCCAGCCTCGAAGGGTTGATTCGAAACCGCTACAGCGGGCGGACATTCATCGAAGGAGGCAGTGCCCGAAAACGCAAAGCCGAAACCAAGTACACGCCGCTGCCCGAGGTCCTCGAAAACCGGCGTGTCCTGCTGGTCGAAGATTCGATCGTTCGCTCGACGACCATGCGGGTCTTGATCGAGCGGATTCGCAAGGTGGGCCGCGCGCGGGAGATCCACGTCCGGGTGGCCTGCCCACCGATCATCTCACCGTGCTTCTACGGCATCGACATGTCGACGATCGACGAGCTTTTCGCGCCGAAGTTCGTCGGCGACGGGCCGCTAACGCCTGAGATCGAAGCCGAAATGGCCCGCTCGCTCGGCGCCGACTCGCTCCGCTACCTGCCCGTCGAATCGGTCGCCCGGGCCATCGGCCTGGATGCCGACCAGCTTTGCCGGGCGTGCATCACGGGCGAGTATCCCACGCCGGCCGGTCAGGAACTGGCCGGCCGTGCCCACGAGAACTCTCGCAACGGCCTCCCCGGGCGGACGTACGAACGGGCCGGCAACAGCCGGTAGCCGCAGGTCGGACTTTTGCTTGACAGCGACATCCCGTGTACCCACAATGAAAGTGGTACCACTGGGACTCTCCCAGAACGGTCCAGGGCAAGAGCAACTGGTCCAATCCATTAAGCACCGTCGGCGGCCATGAACGGGATGACTGCGATCTTTCGCCTGGCGGTTGGGACACTTGCGGTCGCTTCGGCCACCGCCGCCGGCGCGTGTACGATCGGCGTGGCCGACGGAAGCGTTTCGGTCGACGGCCGTGGGCTCCTGTGGAAATCGCGCATGCTCTCCAGTGTGCCGCTGAACGAAGTCGTTCACGTCACCGCAAGCCCCTACGACTATATCGGCATCCGCAGCCAGGGTGGTAGCGTCATGCTGGGGCTCAACGCCGCCGGCCTCTCCACCGGCAATTCGCTCGTCGGCAGCGGTGCCGGCGGAAACGGCACCTTCATGCGAAACGCCCTGGAGGACTTCGACTCCGTCGATTTGCTGCGGGACTATATCGTGCAGGAATTCTCCCTGGGGAACCTCGACAACGTGACCGGCTGCTTCCCCTTTCTCGACGCATCCGGCGACGCCACCATGTTTGAGATCGACAAGGACGCGGCGCTCTACGAGTACTCCACGCAGGATCCCGACCGCGCGGCGCAGAATATGCTCGGCTGGGTCGTCCGCGCCAACGAGTTCCACGCCCGGACCGACGGCACCGACGAGGTGACGATCGGTGGCCGATATAACTCGGGACGAGTGAACGTCCAAGGACTGATCTCGCCGGCCGACGCGCAAGGATCGGACGCGGTGGACCACGATCTCTCGGCCAAGACCATCACGCAGGGCAACCAGGGCAGCACCGGCTATGAGTTCATGCGCTACGGGCCCGACCGGCCGCTGAGCACCATCGCCAGGAGCACCAACTGCTCTTCGATGACCGTGCAGGGCGTCGCGCCGGATGAAGATCCCGCGCTGGCCACGATGTGGGCGATGCTCGGACAAGCGAACTACGCCATCGCCGTTCCCACCTGGGTCCGCGTGGCCGACGTGCCCGACTGCCTGGCCGACGGGGAGATGATGGCCGCTCGGTCCTACTCCCTGTACGGCAAGGGAGATGAGACGGCGACCCAGGCCAGCACGCTGCCCGCCGAGGAACATCTCTTCGACGAGGTTGACCAACTGCTCGAACATTGGCGATCGGCCGGTACTCCATCGGTCGAGGAGATGCACCGGGTCGAGCATCGCATGGCCACGGACGCCTACAGCCTGATGGATTGCCTCGACAACTTCCAATACGACAACAAGGCACCGACGGTGGCCCTGCAGGGCACGGCTTCGGGCTTCGTCTTCGATTTCACGGCCGCGGCCGCCGACACCGACGGGACGATCGACGGATACGAATGGGCGTTCGGCGACGGGGACGTTTCCAGTGAGCCGTCGCCCTCGCACACGTTCGACGATCCCGGCTGGTATCTTGTCTCGTGCACGGTGCTGGACGACGACGGCGTGAGCACGACCGACTGGCAGCACTTGAACGTCGTGCCTGGGGCGATCCCCGGCGACGCCAACGGCGACTACGTGGTCGACGGGGAGGACGTCAAGCAGCTGGCGGCCAACTGGGGCGAAATCAATGCCACGTGGAGAATGGGCGACTTCGACGACGACGACCTGGTCGGCCCGGCCGACGCGTCGATTCTGGCGGCCCACTGGACCAGCGACACCGGCGAGTCAACCACCGTGCCCGAGCCGAGCACGCTCGTCCTGTTGGCCGGGTGCCTGCTCGTCTGCGCGTGGCGAGAGCGTCGGTGCTGATAGAACATTGGCCCGCGTCGGGTGGCATGCTCATGCTTGCGACTTCAGCGGTGAGTGCGTTGAATCGGGGACACAATGGATCGGCATCAGAAAGCAAGAGACGCGCTAGGTGCACAAGACGCAAGCGTTCGTCACGTGCGATGGCTGGTTAGGCGTTCAATGGGGGCTTGCTGAGCACCTACTCGGCATCTCCCCCTTTAATGATGAAGTCGCCACCTTTTCCGGCTGGGCCTCCGTCTCCTGCACGGTAACTGCCTGACCCAAGCGTCACGTCCCCACCCGCCGCGCCACGACGACCGGTTCCACCTTCGATCCGAACATCTCCCCCGGGGCCCTCTTTACCCGAGCCGGCCGCAACTTCTCCAGAAACCGACACGGAGCCTGCCTTCTGTTGACTCCCGGCAAGCATCGCTGGCAACGCCGAGTAAAGCGCATCCCGATAACTCTTTACCTCACGCTCGGTGAGGCCCTTGGTTTGGCTGGTCGTCGTATCGTACTGGTCGTGGTGGGAAAGACACAACCAGCATAGGTTGTCGACGGCATTGTTGGTGCGATTGTGATCGAGGTGGGCAATCTGCCCGGGCTTTTCAGACGGGTCCCCATGAAGGCCGAAGCACAGGGCGCAGCGGCGCCCACTCTTGAGGATCACCTCTGTCTCGACAGCCTTTGAGATTTTGGGCCGACGAAGTGCCATGCCTCTCTCCTTATGCCTGGGTCCAGTATTACTCTCCAGCCGCGCCGTCCTCGGTGTCGGCTGGAAGCGATTGATGGCCCTTCCGTTTGTTCTTCCACTCGTCTGCCGTGCGGAACAGGCTCTTGAACGCATTCTTGAAGTCCCGGCTCTTGTCGAGTGCCGAGATGTCCACAACGTAGTTGCAGCAACTGAGGAGACGCTCATTGATGAAGCATTTCTTCCCCTTGGCGTCGGTGAAGTCGAAATACGCGGCCAGAACTCGAATGCCTTGCTTGTTGAGTGCGCGAACGAGGGGAACAAAATCGCCATCCCCCGTAACAAGTACAGCGATGTCGATCTTTCCGTCGAGTCCGGTCTGCAGGGCGTCTACTGCGAGGGCTACATCCGTTCCCTTCTCCCCCTGGCTCTGAGACATGGGCAAGTACTTCGGCTCAATCCCAGCATGTAAAAGGTCGTGGTAGCGGTTGCGATCGGAACGCAACTGCTTTTCGGTTGAATCCTTAACCGAGAAAAGCCCTTGGTGCCAGGCCGCATAAACGACCTTGTAGCTGGCAAAGCCCTGTTCTTCTGTGCTGATGAAATGTTCCAGGAAGCCATGAAAGGGCTGAAAGCTCAACCAACCGACCTTCCGGTCGTGGTAGAAGTATCGTTGCGCTTGTGCAAAGAAGGACCCGTCGTAGAACACGCCAATTCGGCATATGGAGCTTTCGGTCTTCATCTCCATTTATCCTCTCTTGGCCGATATATTGGTGTTTGACATTGTCTGCACGTCGAGCCCACCCCACGACCGCGCATGATCGATGCTACTGGGGCTCAACTCGGTTGTCAACGATCCCCCTGCAGTACCAGGTGGCTTATTGGTGGGCGATGCCCACCCTACTCAGAACTGCGCCAGCCCTGCGCCGTCGGTGGCGATGCACGGGAGGATTGCCGGCTTGAGGTCTCTGGGCCGGTAGAAATGTTTTGTCAGAGCCCTGCGCACGGCGTCGACCTGATCGCGGCGGGCAAGGATCATGATGCAGCCGCCCAGCCCGGCGCCGGCAAGCTGGGCGCCGACCACGCCCGGCACAGCGTCGGCCACGTCGACCATCTCGTCGATCTCTGGCGTGCTGCACCGATAGGCGCCCGGCTGCATAAAGAGTTGCGCCTGCATGACGCGTGCCGGGTCCTCGCTGGCCAGATCGGCGATCAACCGTTCGAGGTACCTGTCGGTGCACGGCTCGTCGATCGTCTCGTACGCACCCGCTGCATTGCGACGGCTGACCCGGTCGCCGTCGTGGCTGATCCTCATGAGCCGGCCGAACTCCCGGATATGCCCCTGCTGAATCAAATCTCCACAGATTCTGCTTCGCATGATTTCGGCCGCACCGAAGAGCAGGATGCCGCGTGGGTTGTAGTGCTCGGGCTCCGAATGCGTGGCGAAGTTGGACTCAAGCATCGCGCCGTGCTCTTCCGAAAGCATGGAGCGGAACTCCTTTCGGGTCATGTACTGCGGCACCTTCAGCAAGCTGCGGTAGACGTCGCTGGTGGTGTAGCCGATCCGCTCCGGGTCGATGTCGCGAACGTATTGCACCACGGAGGCGAGCTCCGGCGAGCGATGCTTGAAAAGCGCAAGCCCCAGGTTGTAGCAAGCCACCTTCTCGTTGAACGTATGCCTGGCCGAGGCGCTTTTGGCCGCCTTGATATGGCTGTTGGCGATGATCACCTGATAGTCGTCGGGCGCATCGATGACGCGCTCGACCCGAAAGGGAAGATAGGCTACGTTGGCGATCTTTCCGCGTTGGCCGAGATAGATGGCGGCGTGGTCTCCGGCGCCGCCGCGTGAGCCGACGAACCACTCTCCCTCGCCACACAGGTCGATGAATTGCTGGCTGGTCAGCTCGAAGTTGTTCAGCGCGATGGCCGCCTGAAGCGTGGCCACCACGAGTGTCGAGCTGCTGCTTAAGCCCGCGGCCATGGGAACGTTTCCGTCGATCGCCACGTTGATGCCTCGGATTTGAATGTCCTGATACTGATGCTGCAGGCGGAGCATGGCGGCCTTGACGTAGTTGCCCCAATCGCCGGGGGCGGTGTAGAGCAGGTTGCGGACCCAATCGCTGTCGACGAAGTTGGTCCAGTCGCTCCATCCGAATCTCCCGATCAGCTCGGAGATGTTGAAGCGAACCGGTTTGAACTTACGTGGCTGGGCGCTGACGGCCAGGACGTTGTTGTCCCCCCGCGGCCCGGCCACCGCAAGCGTCTCGCGGTCGATGGCCAGGAAGTTGGTCGATCCGCCGCGGTGATCGACGTGTCGGCCCATCAGGTTGACGCGCCCCGGCGCGCGAACGATGCACACTTTTCCGTCGAAGCCGAACCGCTTCCCATAGCACTTCAACACGGTGACGAGGTCTTTGATTTTGTCGCGATGGATCGAGCTTTCCGGGCCATAGATGCCCGAGAGCCACCGGCCGAGGCTCGGTTTTTGCTGTTCGATCTTGGCCAACCACTGCCGGACGGTGCCGAACTGGTTCGCTTTCAGGCGTGGACGCTCCGGCGCCGCCTTGCTCTTCGTGCGGCGGAGCTTCTTGCGGCGAACGTAGTCGGCAATGGCCAGCAACTCGTCGGGGGAATTGAAACCCTGGACCCAATGCCGATCGTCGGCCCCAATCGCGCGAATCTTGTAGCGGGTCTGCCCGGCGCTGTCTCGAAGCGCGGCAAGGCACTTCACGACGTCGGTGAGGTAGTATTCGCCCTGGGCATTGTCGTTGCGCAAGAGACCCACTCCCGTATAAAACACCTCGTCGCGAAAAAGATAGAGGCTCGGGTTCAAGCCGGTGCACATCCGGTCGATCTGCCCGGCCGTGTAGCGACGGCCGTCGATCGAGCGTCGGTAGCCTGACGAATCGAGCAGTCGCTTCAACTCGGCCCGATCGACGGTGGCGCGGCGCTGGGCCAGTTCGAGCAACTCGGGCACGGCGGTGGCTTGTTTGTCCGGCTTGTCGATGTATCGGGCAATCACCTCCAGGATCTTCGGCCCGGTGAGGCTCGTGCGCTTGGCAAGTTGCTCATCCAACTCGTCGACAATGGCTTGCTTGGCCAGATCCGTCTGCTCGATGATGTCCATCGCCTGGCCGTCCTGATCCAGAAGAACACGCCCGGCCGTGACGT
>Ga0315543_1001813_pt1 | contig 22118 bp, 16 predicted proteins | sample SalMarSW160210MG_2_FD_203098 | JGI IMG/M metagenome (GOLD analysis project Ga0315543, IMG submission 203098) | Salt marsh sediment microbial communities from the Plum Island Ecosystem LTER, Massachusetts, United States - Salt Marsh Sediment SW1601-210 ...
TTCCCGCGGCTTGAACAGCGCATAATTGTGCTATTCCAGTCTTATGCTTTTCCAACATGTCGTTTAGCCAGTATTCATCTATGATTGAGGAATATTTCTCGGGAATACGGTTATCATTCTTTTTATAGTCAAGGACTACATCGAGCAATTCCAAGACGAGTTCCTTTGCATTATGGTTAATGAGATGACGAAAAGCCGTAGTTCCTAATTCTGAGGCTACTAATGAAGTCGCACCCCACCGCGTCCGCAAAGCCGTGCGAACGAATTCAATATGTCCTGCTGTAATCTTCTCAACTGGAAACATAAAAATTATTTTAACCATTACCCAATCGGTTGTGGAGTTATCAATCCTTTCACCAGCTTCATTCTTGTATTTCAGGATTGAATCAACAACACTAATAAGAGGAACTGTTATCTCATCGGTAGGATTATTAGCATTTTGTTGGGCCACGTTCTCAAGATAACCCAACACATTCCAGCGTGGGATAGTGAAAGACCCCTTCTGTGTTGGCACCTCTTCTGGTGGGGGATTGTTCTCGGGGGCAAAGTATCCTTTCTCCATAAGAGGTTTTAGCCAAGGCAAGGAATTACTAGAACGAGCCAGCACCTCAAAGAAGTGATTTTCTTGTGGTTTATCCTTTATGATCTGAAATATTCTCTCAGCTGTGTCATCTTCCATAGTGTTCAACAGCGTCCTCAATCTCTTTATAGGAATTATACAATCGTGTCGAAGTCTGATTTATCTTGCTATTCCAATCCTTTATCACGTTGTAAAGTTGATTATATCCATTCTGATCTTTTTCGTAAGGAATAACTGAAATCCCCATCTTTTCGTAGTAGTATTTTTCGAACATAAGAGCGGTCTTTTCTTCCCCTGTGTAAAATGGTAACAGAATGAAGTCTTTCATTTCCCTGTTGTCCGCTGAACCATATTTGGTTATGATGAAGTCCAGTAACTCGAACTCATTCATTCCGTATCCGACAAATAGCACAGAGTACCTTTCGAAAATTCGCTCCAAGAAAGCCCTAAAATCTTTGTTGTCTCTGTATCTTCTAATATACCCTGGTACGGTAAAGACTAATGACTCCCTTCTGCGAATAGAGCCATGGATGTGATAAAGCTTGGTTGAGTCGGTATCATCTGGCCTAAAGTTGTTGTAAACAATCCGGTTTTGGTTAAAAAGCTTGTCAAAATGCTCATCGGCATTAGTGGTAATGAAAGGTCCTCCCAAGCCGTAGAGCTGTTTGTATATATCTCGATACGAAGAATGCTCTTCATCTGGTTCAAGAGACTTTTCTAGCTCTTCGAAGAAGTCCTTTTCACAACCGTTATTCTTCAAAATGTCGTAGCAAATTGTTATGATCTTCTTTTGGTCAACGTATTGCCCAAGTATTTCTGTTCCTCTAAAGTTCAGATAGGGCAAACCGTCTGCTGGTCTCTTTACTAAAGAGCAGCGTTTAACGAGTCTTCTGGATAGCTCATCCCACCCAATACACCCCATGACCCGTGAAACTCCTGCTCCAACAAAAATAGCAAGAGTCTTAGTATTCACTGCGTCCCGTATCTTTTGAGGGATAAGAGGGACAGGTAGAATTAACTCATCAGTCATTATTTTCCTCGATTGGGATATGGAAATGTTCCATAACTGAATTGTAGTAGTGGATTCGATGGTCTGTCAATTTACTGGGGGTTCAATATAGTGAACAATTGAAATGATAGAATGAATTCCTATTTAAATCATAAAAATAACAAAATGACGATTTGTGCAGAGAAGGAGGTGGCAATCGTTTATAGCTACTCTTGATATAGTTCACACACCATAAGTTTAAAAATTTCATAAGGTTCATATAAGCCGTCTCTCAATCCCTTCAAGCAAGAGATAGGGTTCAGGATCTGAGTCAGTGTTTGGGGAAGCATCAGTCTTAGGTTGATATTGATCGCAGCAATGTTCATTTTGAATAAAAAGGACACAACAAACGCCACCTTTGCGCTTAGAACTGCGATATAGTATGCCATCTAGACTATTGCCGCTTTGGTCTCTATAAAGGTGTCTAATATATTCAGTAAATACTTGTGTGGGTACATACTCGATATGTTCAGCTCCGTCTTTTTCAATCGGTTTGCTTATTTCCTTCTCAAAATTTCGGAGAAATATTAGTGAAGACCTTAGATAACTTCTATTTGTATCGAATATACTTGGTATTTCATGAGTTTGAGTGAGGTCCAAGACCTCCGATTGTTTTATGACATTGAAAGCTCCGATAGATGCTATTTCCCCAACACCGATATCAGAATCATCGACTGTCTCTTCCAATGCTGTTTCAGGATCAAGCGAGCCATAAAACATTGGTATCCCTGCTGGGCTCATCCTGTTCGAATATTTTGCACTTTCCATTGGTACAGTCCCAATTTCGTTAGCCTTAGACAGTAGTATGTCTTTATTATGAACTCTGGTGCGGAATATCTTCGAACCTACTTTTATAATTGCAAGTAGGTTTTCCTCTTCGAGTTTTGATAGTTCTTCTGAAAGGCTATCAAGCATTTTATAAACCGGAATAATGTCTAAATCATGAAGGAATTCTTCCTCTGCCTTTTGCCGTAAGAAAATATACCGAGTATGATGTTTCACTTGGTCTGCGAAACCTTGCCAACTTAAGAAAAGTGCTTCATCATCTGGAAGACCGTATGGGTCTCTCTGGCACCACTCTTGGTCAAGCAGATAACTAATATCGTCTAAAACATCTTGGTTACTACCCTGAAGTTCCTCAATCTCTACAGTTATTAGTTCGTATGAACCAATAACCCTGGCTCCCATCCAACCACCTTCAGCACTTTCCCATCCGACACAATTCACCGGGTTATCCCACTCCGTTTCAAGACCTTCACGAATAAATTCTATTACCTCTTCCAAGGGAGCAGCTATAGGCTCATCGGATTTGTTTGAACAATAACTACACTTCTCACTGAATGCATTCTGCTCAATGAATTCCTTTATTGCATAGTCACTGAAGCATTCAGCACACACATATTTGTCTGGCATTGGTGCCCCCCAAAGTGAATTGTCGTGCCTATTTTTATCTCTATCTTGCCGTTTTCACCAAATGTCAGATATAGAACTTAAACTTCGGGCTGCGGTTGGTTACAGTTGGGTTTGATACAAGGATTTCGCCTACTGCATCCGAAAAGCCGATAGTAACAGGTTCTGATTCTCCCAAGCGACAAGCGTTATAATTTAGTTTTGTTAAAGCCAAGATATCTTTAGCCACCAACTGAATATCAGTTTCACCATGCTGTAGATCTATGCGGACAGGTAAAGGTATCTCGGCTCCGTCGTAGGTTCCTAATCTTGGCTTGAATCCTGATGCCCAGAGGTAACCTGAACGTTCATGTATCTTCCAGAACATCCCTCTGATTACTGGCATATTGCCCTCACGGAACAATTTCAAACTATTTCTCTCTTGTCTCACCCTAATTCCTACTAATTTAATGCCTGGCGGACAAGCACTTTTAAAACCCTCAAATTCTTCGTTATCAATACCTGATCGGCAATGCAAGAAGACTTCTTTTAGTGGCTTACCTTCTAAATCTTTGTAAGTATTCAGGACTCCGCTCAACAGGCGATTGGCTGCTCCTCTGCTTATATGAAACTGGTTATTTGCGGGTGAATACCAAGGTCCGTATTCTCCCATGAACACTATGCCATCACCAGAATCAAGAAACATTTGAGCTGCACAGCAGGCAGAACGACTTGCTGAATTTGGGTCTTTGCGGCGATAAGCAATACCAATATAACAAACCCCTTCTCTCGCAGATTTCAATCTCCACGGCTTGCCCCCAGACTTGTAATAAAGAGCAACACCCAAATTCCAAGCACGATCACTCAGGGTAGTTAATCCCCTCTCTCTAAAATCGGTTCGTGGCGTTAGCCGCAAGGTAGATTCACGGATAATCTGGATAGGAATATCATATGCCATAGCCCGAGCTTTGATTTGTCGTCTAAAATCAGGCGAGTAAGTGTATATTTGGGGATCATATGAATCGAGAAGGTCAAGCTGGCCACTTCCGCGCTCACGGCTTAACTTACCACTTACTGAATACCCTATGCCTTCTGTTACAATAGACTGCGGACGGCAGTTCTGATAAACAATATCAGGAACAATGCAAACGATAACATTCAGAACCTCATCATGTTTCTGTAATTTACTAATACGATCGATATAAAGATCGACTACTCCGCTTGTGCGTTTATGTTGATCGAGGTTACTGACAGCCTCCCCCAATTTCTCTGAATCTATTTGAATAGTATGGACGGGATTTTCTGACCAAACACATGTAAAAGCTGCTTCAAATCCTGGGAACAGCGGCCATAGACGCGGATTTTCTTCAGGATAGACTGCCGATTGTATCCGATGGATCCACTGAGTAAAGGATTTGATACCATCCGCGCTGCCGACAAGAGCATATGAGATGCCTCTAGGATGCGAAGGGAGGTCTGCATCATAAGGGCCGAAAAGCAAAAGCCCATCATGTGGATCCCCTGTATCCTGCCCGTAGCGAAATTCTAGCGGTGGCTCAGTTAAATAAAATACTTCCGTAGTCATGGCTGCTCTTCGTCCCACTCGGTTTCATCTGACTCATCCTCGGCAACCTCTGACGATTCCTCAACAGCTTCAGGCAACTTTAAAGACATTTCATCTATTCCAATAGGAGCCATGACCGATAAAGGAGAGCCGGCGACATTTATCTCATACCCACGCCCAGCAGCAAGATTGAATGTTGATTGCCCGTCGAATGCCCATTGAGCTATTGCAAAAACACGTGAAATCCACTGGTAATTCCACCAGCTTCTAGCTATCCTCTTTCGCCGTTTATTCGTAATCCACGATGGTAAAGCAATACCTTGCATGTCAGTTAGATATAAACGAACCTGAAGTTCTAGTACCTGAATCCCGTACTTTCTAAGGACAGGACGAAATACGGGTGCCAGATGGTAACGGTAGGATTTTCGTGTCCCACCCGTAGATCGTACCGTTCGTTGGCTAGTCGCTAAAACCCGTGACTGTTTTCCTTCATAATCAGTAAATCGGAGCCAGCCATCAGGAGTAGCCAAGTTCGAGAGGTATATTGTTCCATCGAGTGTTTCCTGTGATCTTCTCTGCAGGCAAAGTTTACGTATATGCTCCTTTATCAATATTGTGGCGATATCGATTGGCGGGACACCATATGGTAACCGCCGACTATCATTCCACTCGACAGCTATATATTCAAGCTTTGGGTCCGGCACTTCAAAGCTCCACAGTATATGTTCCGCTTGGGCATGAAATATCCACCCTGGATCAGTTACTTTGAAATCGTCTGGTGTTGTTATCCTATAAATGAAATCTGGCATGTATTTGATCTCAAAGAGGTTAGTCCATAGTCTTTCCTCACTGGTCATTAGGGCAGATTGTTGCGCTACCCAATCACTCACGAGTTTTGCCCCGTTCTGCAGCGGGTTTGGGGTATCAATAGAACGCAGCTTCTTGATAAGCTGCAATAGACCCTGAGCCCAGCTATCCCGGAACGGGATATAAGTAAGGTCTGAATTCATCCAATCCAGTTCATCCGGGCGAATCGCATCAACCAAGAGTGGGATCACGAAATCTATTCTCCTCTGGCGGCTGATACTATGCCCTAATGTTCGCTCTTTAAGCGGATTCTCTTTGGTTAGGGAGTTCCGAGAAATTAGAGCCAGCATTCTGAACGTCTGTGTTTTTATGGCTTTATCAATATCCCTGGGATATGATTCACCGCCGAGCAGCTTGACCCTATCGCACCAGACTTTGTATCCCTCAGCAGTAAGCCTCAATGTGAGCCATTCAGCCAAGTCCCCATCTTCAGTTGCATAGCTGATGAAAAGGTGATCCGCCAGTTGCTGTTCGTTAACCATCTCTGTCCCTATCGACAATCACAAGATACCAAACTACTATCATGTTTCTTTTTCTAAATCCCTTTTATATCGTTCTTCAAGTACTTTGGCAGCAAACGGGATATAAGACTGCTTGAATTTATTCTATACCCTATGTGGTTCTCCGACAAGGTGGATGCTCTCTTTTAGTAGTATCAAATCGCCAGCTGAAATCCAACGGGTATTAGCTACGATTTCACAATACTGACTATTGTTAGACAGCATGTCTGCTTCACTAAGTGGGGGAGGTCAACGAATTTACACAGTAGTAATGGCATGATATAATCAAGCTCAGAGGTAAGGGATGGAACAAAAGCTGTGGCTGGAATCGGCGAAAACTGTGATGGAATGTATTAGTGGGCTTGCTGGAATTATTTATTTGATGACACAACGTAAACAGATCGGGAAGGTAATACACTCAATTTGCAGTACTATTCCAAACCGCATTAAGCTGACTGAGATGAATCATAAAAGGGTGGAACTTCTGACTTATCTACTTGAAACCAATGCTCCCTTTAAGGTAATTCCCGCCTGGCAACACATAAAAGCAGCAGAACACCCAGATTATGGACCGCCTAGTGGCGAGTTATTTTATCCACTAGAGGTAGAGGTAGCCCACGAATTGCGAAGCGTTTTCCAAGACGAAACATTCGATGTCGCATCACAGGTACCTTTACCGATAGAAACAGATGGTGTACTAGCAATAGGAAGCCCTGTATCAAATCCCTACTCTGCGATGTATCTTGGAGATCCTCAACAAAAATTTCTAAGGGCTCAAGGTTCGTGGTGGTTTGCCGATCTTGCATACAGATTCGAAACCGATGTGTCTGCCCCTATTGTGACACGCTACCAATATGGCAGGCTTTGGGAAGTACCTAACACAGTATTAATGGAAACTAGGGGCCTTCCACATACTCCTGCATTTCGTAAGGAGTCTGGAAAGCGATGGTTAAAGACAGACTATTTGTTGATAACGAGGTTGCCTGGGCAGGTAAAAGGTGGTGGTGATGTGATCATTATTGCTGGGACACATGGCATCGGTACTAAGGCAACCAAATTACTACTTCAGAATATTGATTCCAAAGATTTAAAAGAAGTTAGAGAGGAGACGAATAACGCTCCTTACTATCAGGCAGTTTTCGAGGTACCTGAGATCGAGCACATCCATTCCGAACTCAAATCCGAGCCTAAGTTACTAATTAAGTCAAAAGTGGCAAAGGCCGTAGCATTAGATGTGCAAAGTGTTGGGGCTATAGAAAAAGAAAGAAAGAGGCCTCTTGGCTTTAGGCCTCCGAATTCAGATAAAGCTGGTTAGATTTGCACTAGTTTTGAAATCGATCATTCTGAGAAATTTTACATCGCACGTTTTTTCAAGATTGTTTATCTTCTACTATAAGGGCTGTGACTCTGATCTAGTTGGAATGTAACAATCCTCGGGAATGTTCAATCGCCTTCCATCCGGTATACCCTACGATAAGTCATATAGTGCCTTCCCAAGATAACAACTTTCATGTTTCTTTACAATCGTTTGACAGCATCTCGTTATTACAATAGAGTGACGTTGTAACCAGAAACAAAGCAAATTTCACTTTTCCCCCAGTATCCTGTCCGGTTTTGGCTTTCCCATGCATTATAGTAAGTAGAGGGGTAGAAGGAGCTTCGATTATTGGAAGAAGCAGAGGTCATTGCTCTAGTACGGGCTGGTGAGGTTGATGCCTTCGCTGGAATCATCGAGCATTACCAGTCGCCCGTAATACGCTACCTATACCGGCTGACAGGAGACTACGAAATGGCTAAAGACTTGGCCCAGGACACGTTTGTCCAGGCTTACAAAGGTATCCTCAAGACCGACGCCGAGCTTTCTTTCAAGGCGTGGCTGTACCGAATCGCCACCAACAATGCATTCCAACACAGCCGGCGCAAGAAGCTGCTGTCTTTCATCCCCTTTACCTCCAAAGAACGGGACATACAAATTGCAGACGAGCGGCCGGACTGCCCGGAAGACACTGTGGCCATCCGGGAAGCCTTGCTCAAGATACCCCAGGAGCAGCGTACCTGCCTGGTGCTGCACTTCGTGGAAGGTTTCAAGTATCGGGAAATAGCCGAGACACTCGGGTGTTCGGAGGAAGCTGTACGAAAGCGCGTCGCCCGGGGCAGGAAGCTGTTTATCGAGGTGTACGACCGGGAAGGAGGTGGAAAGGCATGAGCTGTAGAGATTTAGAAGAGCTACTGTCGGCCTATGCCGACGGCGAGCTATCACGCACGCAACGTGAGTTTATCGAGGAGCACCTGGCCGGCTGCGCCGACTGCCGGGCTACCCTGGCGGAGTTCACGGCGGCTGGCCGGCGGCTCTCCTCACTCACGGAAGCGCCGGCTGCACAGGACATCGGGGAAGCCACCATGTCGAAAATCAAAGCAGCCAGCGCATCGCCTGAAAAAAACCTGAGACGCTGGCTGCGCCCGGCGATGTCAATCGGGACGGCAGTGATTATCATCACTCTATTGCTGGTAACGCAGCCGTGGGTAATGAAATCGCCGGAGGCGTTAGCGGCATCTATCGTACGCAGCAGCCCCGAGGTTCGGGAGGCTCTCAACGGCAAGGAGATAAAAGAGGTGGAGGTAACGACGAGCGTCGTGGACGACAAAGGGAACGTACTCATGATGTTGGTCAGGACCGAGGAAAGGGCTATCGCCACGAGTGTAGACTTGGATACGAAGCGGGTTACCGAGATAGTCCGGGTGAGCGTTCCCGATTTCCAGCCGGGCGATGAGCAAAGGGCTCTTGACATCGCCAAAGCCGACCCTAGAGTCCAAGAGCTTCTGGCACAGGGAGGCATTATCGGCGAGGTGCATCTTGCCTACTCCATCGATATTGAGCAGGTTACCGGCCCCGACGGGGTCACTCGCAAGGAGGGAACGGTCACGACTACGGCATTCATATTCATAGACCTTGATGGAAAAGCATGGTCTGTCGCGGTTGACATGGATGAGGAAAGGGTAATGGGTATAGGCACACCATCAAATGCTATGATACTGGTACATATTCACCAGTTTGTATCCACTATCGCCTCGCCAATTCTGCTGGTTCTCGGTGTCTTACTTATATTGGGTCTGGCTTATAACAACAGAGCAGCCAGGGCCGCGGCGGGTATTTCATCACTGGTGCTGGGTATTATCGGCCTGTTCATCGAGTTATACGGCATGTCGTCCATATGGTGGCGTTTGGTCTTGATTGTAGGACTTCCCGCGGCCGGACTTGTCATCGGGATAACGGACCTCAGGCAGAGAGTTACGAAACGATGGGTTCCCATCAGTGGGGTAGTCCTCTGCTCGCTGGCGATAGCGTTTAACCTGTTTCTCGTTATCATCGTACCCGACGGGGACATCGGTGCAGTAATCGGCGTGGCTGTTGTCATCGTAGGTATTATAGTTTATGCGCTCTATGAACAAATCAGGAAAATACCCCGGAAATGGTGGCGTCCCGCCCTCATTGTAGGGATAGCTGCTATTATCCTCGTTCTGGCGTTAGTACAGCCCTGGAGCGGCTCGCTCGAACCTCAGAGTGTACTGGCGAAGACCCATGAGGCATTAGAAAGCATCCAGACGTACCGGTTCTCCTATTTCGGTACAACCACCGTGGACGGCGAGACTTCATCACATAACATGGAAGTCATGTTCGCCGCGCCTGACCGTTACCATATAAATGTGACTATTGATGGTCAAAGAGACGAATTTATCATCATCGGCGACACCCAGTATGTTACGAACAACGCTTTCGGCCGGGCGTCGATAATGGCTTCCTCCGGTAGTTTTTCATCTATACTCACGAAGGAAGCCACCCTGGACGTGCTGGATGAACTTGGCGACCTGCAAACCCTTCCGGAAGAAACTATAGACGGGGTCAGGTGCCTCCATTACCTCGGGAAATGGGATATGGAAAAACGGATAGAAGGAACGAGACGCAACATCCAGGAATATAATGCCGAATCAGACACACGCGTCATAACAGACGAACAAATGGAGAAGATGTTCGAGCAGATGCGCTCCATTGACATTACACATGAAATCTGGATAGGTAAGGAAGATTACCTGATAAGGCAGATGAAGACGGAGCAGCGTGGTCCGGTCGATAAGGAAGGGATATTCTCCGCGAGCATGACCATGCGGTATTCCGGCTTCAACCAGCCCGTGACCATCGAGCCGCCGCTGGATGCAGAAGGCAATCTCCTGCCCGGCTGGAGTATTTACGCCTTTTCTCCGAAGGAAATATTCTTTAACTGCCAGACACGTTTCGAAGTTACCGGTGAAGACCCGGCACACCGGCAGATAAATGCCATAATCACCGTCACCAATACTGCGATGGAAGCAACCGCTGGTAATGTGCGGGTAGAACTGCGTAACAGCGAAGTTTTCAAAGGCAATGACGAAACACCCTGGATAAAAGCAGTACCATCGAATCCGGAACCAGTTAACCTGGAACGCGGCGAAAGTGAGACGTTCAACGCAAGCTGGGAATGCGATACCAGCCATATCGCCGGCGATGAACTGGATGAACTGCTGGAGCGGGCGGTGATTAAAGTTACCTACTTCACTTCGGAAGGCGATGAGGCAACGCGAATGTATACAGCCGGAGGGGCGGTATATCCCTCGGCAATACCGCCCGCAAGTCCACCCGGGAAATAGGGCAGGTTTCGACAGAAAATCATGAGAAAGCGCGTAATTTTCACGAATACAGGCAAACTTTCATTTGAGTTTTTCGTTCTAATAATCGTAACCGGGGTTTGATATTACACAGACCGGGCGAACTTTTTCGCCTGGAACCGCCTATATTATTACAGGCAAGTACTCCGGGAGGTGGAAAATGGAAGCATGGTAAAAGATTATAAGGGCAGAAACACTTACAGGAACACATAAAGGAGGTCTTCAACATGAAAAAAAGTATTATCGTAACAATCGGTTTACTGCTGGCGGCGGTTTTACTGACCGTCGGGGTTACGGGCTGTAGCGATGACAGCCCGGCGGTTACCGCACCGGCTCCCGCAGCCCCGACGGCAGTTCCGGAGGTAAACGTATCCCTCAATACCCAAACCGAGGGTATCTGGGTCAGCGGCACCGGCAAGGTGGCTGTGACCCCGGATATCGCCCTGCTGAGACTGGGCATTGAGGCACAGGAAGCGAGCATTGCCGAGGCGCAGGCCAAGGCCTCGGAAGCCATGGACAAAGTCAAGTCGGCGCTCACCGATAACGGCGTGGTCGAGAAGGACATTCAGACGCAGAACTTCCGCATCCGCCAGAGAACACGCTGGAACGACGAGCAGCAAATGGAGGTTGTCATCGGCTACCGGGTAACCAACGATGTTATCGCCAAGATAAGAGAACTGGGGAAAGTCGGCGATATCATTGACGCCGTGGTGACGGCGGGCGGCGACTATACACGTATCGACGATCTGGGCTTTACCGTGGAGGACCCGACCGCTTACTACGCCGAAGCTAGGGAAAAGGCTATGGACGATGCTAAAGGAAAGGCGGAAAAAATTGCGGCACTTGCCGGCATGAAACTGGGCGTGCCGACCTACATCAACGAGAGCGCCTCCACTCCTTACCTCGGCGGCATGGGCTACGAGATGGCAATACCGGCCCCCGCTCCTGCCCCGATTATCGTCGAGACACCGCCGTCCATCAGCCCCGGAGAGGTTGAAATAAGAGTTAACTTGCAGGTGGCCTATGAAATAGAGAAGGCACTTGCAGTAACTGCTCCTCCAGTCGAACCTCAAAAAATTGAACCCTAAAGGAGAATCTCTTGCTGAGGCTCCGGGTTGAAAGATGAACCTTTTCTACTTTAGTGGACCATACAGTATTGAGGGATGATGCCGGACAAAACAGAGCCATGGCAAAAAGGTGATATGAGTGCCTTCGAGGCCCTTTTTAGACAGTATGAGAAGCTGGTCTTCAGGACGGCTTATCTCATTACCGGCAGCAGGGACGCCGCCGAAGACGCCCTGCAGGAGGTGTTTATCTCCGTGTGGAAGTCCCGCCATACCTATGATCCGGACAAGGGTAAACTTACTACTTGGCTACACAGAATCACCGTCAACCAGTGCTCCGGGAAGAAGAAAGCAAAGACGCCCACTCCCGTATCGCTGGATGAAAAAGGTATCGACCTGCCGGAAACGGGACGCGGTTCCCGGCCGGAGGACGTGCTGATAAACAAGCAGGAATACGAGCGGTTGCTCTGGGCGATGGATGCTCTGGACAACAAGCACCGCTCCATACTGGTGCTAAGGTACTTCAACGACCTGTCCTACCGGGAGATTGCCGAGGCGCTGCAGATACCGCTGGGTACGGTGAAGTCCCGGCTTAACCAGTCGCTCCGATATTTGAAGGAACAGATGAAAACCGGGGAAGCAGAGGCATGAGGAAAGAGGAAATGAACTGCGAAAGAATATGCGAGCTTTTGACCGCCTATCTTGACGGCGAAGTGACGCCGGCAGAGAAGGCGTATATCGAGGCGCACCTGCCCGGCTGCCCGCAGTGCCGTACCGAACTGGAAGCTCTATCGGCCACGCAGGCGAGTCTACGCGGCGTACTTAAAACAGTGGCTGATGAGGTTACACCTTCACCCCAGCTCTGGGAAAAGGTAAGGGCTCGACTAGAAACTAGAGAAAGCCGGAGAGGGTTCTGGTCGAGTTTCACGCTCGGGCGTATAGTTACAGCCGCAACCGCAGTGGTCATCCTGATAGTCGCTATCGTCATCTGGCAGTTCGGTGGCATCTTTGAGGTAGGTGCTCCACCTCCAGCTCCCGCACCAACTCCAACACCAGTTCCAGCTCCGACGGTTCCAGTACCAGCGCCACCACCGGGGCCCATACCGCCGGTACCAGGGCCAACCGAGCCAAAGGCATTCTACAGCCTGGATACGGAGTATATTCCTTCTAAGGCTGTCTATATGCCCGGAGAGACTATTGAAATCGAAGTTAGGATGACCAACGTGTCTACGGGTCCCGTTGTTATCGAGCAGTTCCCGCCAAAAATAAAAATATACCGACCGGACGCTACGGATATGGAAGACATGAAGCCGGGTAAAGAATTAGGCACTGTGGTGCATACCTTCCCTGCCGGTACCGAGGAGCGCAGGTTGGGAGTAGATGAAACGGTGAGCTTCAGCCTGACCTGGGACCAGAAAGATGAAGACGGTAACCAGGTGCCTCCGGGATGGTATTACCGGCAGACGGAACTACACCTCAGAACGGTAGAGGAACCTGTCAACAAATGGATATCGGGGGGAGGGCAGCGGGCCTTCCTCATCCAGTATCCGCAGGGCGCAATGGAAAAAAGCAGTGATCTGGACATGTCATACACCGCCAGCGGACTGCCCTTAGAGGTGGATAATGAGACAATACCGGTGGACGTCACTCTTACCCTCAAGCATGTCGAGCTTACGCGGGAGGGCGTCGGTTTCTCCGTTCTTTTAACATCGCCCGATTACCCTCTGCCTGGTGATGATGACGTCTGGTGGCGTCTAGCCCTCGATGAACATGCCGAGTACGTATTCGACGGCATTGTCAAGGATGCCAGGGGTGCTCAAACGCTCTTTAACGATGAAGACATTGAGCTAAGGTGGGGGCACGAAGACAGCTACCGAGAACCAATACCTTCCGACACGAAAGAGCTTACTTTTATAATAACGAAACTCGGTGACGATTGGGAAGGCCCCTGGGAGTTTAAGATACCGCTGGAGTAGCCGAGGAGATTATTGAGATGAAAAAGCTGGCGGTTTTTTGCAATGTAGCGGTAATGGTTATCTTACTGATGCTTTGTGGTTGCCAAACTACCGATGGAAATACATCAGCATACTCGGGACCAACCGTCTCCGGTGAACTTCCGGCTGGCTGGCAGAAAACAAACAATATAGAACTTGAGCATTTAATTGGTACCCACTTACCAATACCGACTTATCTGCCATCTGGTTACGAAATCAAAGAAGTATATTATACACATGAACCGAGTGATAGTCCGCCATCCACCAATATTTTATTCTTAATTTCAGACCGACAGGTAGAATGGGTAGACAGCCAATATACTTGCCAGCTTGCGCTCTCGTTAGATTGGAACAATGCGGGTCTGGGTCTCAAGATGCCCTGGGCTGAATACATCCCAGAAATACGGGGCAGATTAGAAGACAAGGAGAGTGAATACACCCTGTGGTGGGAGACGTATGGTAGTCCTAAATCGTTAGGCTCCACCTTACGACTACACGCCAGCAACCAATTTCCTAAAGAAGAGCTTATTAAAATTGCAGATTCCACACCGTCATCCAATCCTTCTTCGGAGGTGACATCACCCTCTACCGGCTGGACTACTTTTACTACTGAAGACGGGCTCGCCGACAACATAGTTACGAGCGTAATCCAGGATAAGCAAGGCATACTCTGGGTTGGCAGCACGGAGGGTCTTACACGTTATGATGGTAGTCGTTTCGAAATTTACACTGATTCCCTAGTTGACACCCACATCATTTGTACAGCGCGAGACAGCCAGGGCAACCTATGGTTCGGGACAAGCAGGGAGGGTGCCTATGAATATACAGGGACAGGATGGCAGCATTTTAATCCCGGGAATACCGGTAACGGGCTTCCCGGCGTACAGATAAATGCGATTCTTGTAGATAATCAGGATAATATCTGGTTCGCTACCACCGGTAATGTCGGGCAGAGGACAGCGCCTATCGATTATGGTGTCACGCGCTATGATGGTAGTGATTGGAAAACTTTTCTCGGCCGCACTCGTGTTACAACCATTTTTCAGGATAATCAGGGTAACCTGTGGTTTGGTACCAACGATGGCGTTACCTGCTATGATGGGGCTTACTGGGAGACATTCACCACAGAAGATGGCCCAGCAGACAATTATGTTGTCGCCATCACCCAGGACACTCAAGGCAACATGTGGTTTGGTACCTGGAATGATGGTACGAGCCGCTACGATGGAAAGGAATGGCGTACCTTCTATTCCGAGGATGGGCTCATGAGCGATGCTATCCATTGCATGCTAAAGGACAGCCGCGGAAACCTGTGGTTCGGGTCTTATTGCATTAATGGATATTACGGCATCAGCCGTTTCGATGGTGCACAGTGGCAGCACTTTGATCCTTGGCCGGAAACTAATACTTATAACGTCCTATCGATTTTTGAAGACAACGAAGGTAATATCTGGTTCGCCACTAGCATCGGCTTGGTCCGTTACAGTCCCGGAGCAGAGACAGAAGTGGTGCCTGCACCGGCGTCTCAACTTCCGTTTCCGATAAGCCGGGAGCAGGCTATTAAGAAAGCTTCCGACACGCTATCTTCATCAATCGTTGACCGTGCCGAGATTAGTGCCGAGCTGCACGGGTGGTACTGGGAAGTCGACTTCGACAATCTTGATGCGGAGGCCGACGAACTAATGCCTTGGCCGCTGAAAGGCCCCCCGCCGCCTCCACCGGGAGAACCCACCCGTGAACCTTACCCCGGGATATGGCAGACGGTAATAATTACGGTCGATGCCTGGACGGGAGACATCAGGAGTGGGGGCGCCCGTCAGGAGCCAAGTCCGGGCCCTTACACCAGCCGCGAGCAGGCCATCAGCAACGCCCGGGAATATATTACGGCAGCGATTTCCGAGGCATGGATTGAAAATGCCATGGTTGAAGCCTATCTACGTGGAGATACCTGGATAGTCCTCTTCTGGGAAGAGGGAGCTTCCGCCAAGGACAGTAAAACACTGGATGTCCACCGCTTCCGGGTATCGGTAGATGCCGTGACTGGCGAGGCTACGGGACTTAGCCGGGGATAAGAGAAGAGGTATTAATGCTGGCCGGAGGTGAAAAAATGAAAACCCTGGGTAGAATAGCCAAACCCTGTGGTATAGTCGGCGGTGTATGGGCTGTCTTGTTTGCCGTTATTCTGTCTTTAATAGCCCCAATACGCATGGTGACGGCACCCGGCCAATATGTCACCAACACGATCGAGTCTATAGCCTGGGGCACCGTGACAATTATCATAACCATGGTACTTTTAGGAATTCTGGGATTGCTAGGCTTGATACTGAGCAGGAGAATCCCCCGCACGAGCCGAATATTCATCTGGACAAGTAGCCTGGGAATGCTGGTGTTGAGCCTTGCTCTCATATTTATCTTTATTAGCCCATCAGGATTGATTTTACTTCCTGCTGCAATATTGTTGATACTGGCGGCAATCGGCATGAGAACGGTTGATAAGGCAAGTTCAGTCATAAAGGGTTAAAAGGAGAGAAATATGATAAGAGTGGTGTTAACTTTAATACTCATCACCTTGGTCACCCTGATATTGTTAACATCTGGAGCGTGCGCCGGAATGCCGACCTCTCAGGACACTTTCCGTCTCGACCACGCCAAACCCTATCTGGTTATGTCCGAGAGGCATCTGTCTAACGAAGACCCGAGCCGCAGCGTCGGTCTCTGGTTGATTACTTCTAAAGGAGCATCTGGCTTCGAAGAATATGCCCAGACCGCTATTCAGGCAGCGCTTGACCTGTATGACTTCTATAGAAGGGATTTCACTTCCGTGATGCTGATACCCCGGAAAGGTGTTGAGATAGCCTACGCCCAGGCTAACTATTCCGCCGATGGCAGAGGCCCCGCCGGTATGACAGGGTCGGCACCGGCTACACCGTCCTACTGGAAAACATGGGTTTGTATCGACTGTCAGCTTACGGAACAGGAGCTGGCCATAGCGGAACTCTGGGCTTCAAAAATAGAGGATTTTCCACAAAAGAATCCGTTGAGCAGCATGAGCTATGATGCCGAAGCCCTGAGACAATATATCGCCGATACCCTGGATATCCTTTATTCCGAAACTCAAATACCTCAGCTTGAAACGCGTGAGTACAAGCTGGACGAATCTTTCATTAAAAATACCATCCCTACCGAACCTCGACAAATTCCCAACATACCCAAAGCGGAAGCCGTACTGGAAACCCTGTTAAAGGATAATAATCTCCCCGAAGCTGAAAAGGCTAAAATAAGCTCTCTGGTAAATACGCTGCCCCGAGAAATAATACAGCAGTTTACTGCAAAATATGAAGCTGCTGAGATAGTCTCCCGGGATTCTCGCTGGAAAGCATATAGCAGTTTGAGACCCTGGACGCAATCTAGCGAGTACCGGGAACTCATACAATTCTGTCGGGAAAAAGGGCAGGCAATCTGGCTGCTTATCTTCCAGCAGCTTGATTCCGATAATCCACATTTTGCCGGCGGCTTGATTGTTGACATTACGCTACCGGAATACTTATTCTACCTGGAAAAAACTAGGGAGTACAGCCGAGAAGAAGGTAACAAATCCGTTTTTCCTCCCGGAGAGCCAGATATTATTAATTTATGTTAAAGAATTGTTGAATTTAGTCCAAGGGGGTTAAAGAATCATGAAAGAACCAGTATCAAAACTATCGTTAATACTACTTCTCATCATCATGGTAATTGTGATGTTGCCAGGGTGCTCGGGCAACACTACCGAAAACGGCGAAAAATCCGTCAACACGGACTTAGGACGCATGCTCGGTTTCGTGCCGTACTCTTTTCTTGAGGAGCATGATATCTGGTTCGGTGACCCGGGCGCAGCTAAAGAGCTGTACGGACTGGATCACCTTAATAGTCTCGAAGCTCTGGAGCAACTCCCGGTGGAGGAGCGCCGGGAAGCGATGGGGAAAATAGGCGGAATATACGTTCCGCAATCCACGGGCAACTATTACCAGTTGGCCCCGCTCATTGGATTTGACAGCTTCATGATTAACCGGGCCATCTTTAATGATACACCGCCTCCCTGGGGTTTCTCGGTCATCGAAGGTAATTTCGATGAAGTCCTGATAGCCGGCAAATTAACCGAACAGGGATACGAGCAAGCCGAATACGGCTCTTATACGTATTACTGGAAAAACGACGATATGAAGGTCGATATCAGGAGCGAGATTGGCGGGCAGGTCTTAGCGCAGCTCAACCGGGTTGCCGTGCTGGACGACATGCTCGTGATTGCCCCGGCTACCGGCATCATGACCGGCGTGCTGGACTCCATGACTGGGGACGCATCATCCGTCATCGGTAACACCGCCTGTCAAGCGCTGGCGGACAGCCTGGGCGATGTCCTTACCGCTGTGCTCATCACCCCCGACAGGGTCATGAAATTGACCCCCACCCAGCCGGCGCCTCCCTTTGATTTCGCCGCTGCCGCGGACTGGGGCACGCTACACCAGTACGATATGTTAGGCATCGGATACAGGGATGACGGTGAAGAACGTTACTGGGATATTTCCCTGTACTACGATGATACATCAGCTGCGGCGGCGGATGCCGACGAACTGGTCTCCCGGCTGGAAAGCTATGTCTTCTACACCCACATAGAACCTATGGAAAACGTCCCGCTGACCTCGAAATGGGAAATCGGCGAGCCGGTTGTCAGGGAATACCCGGACGGGGCTACTCTGACCGTGTCCTGCCGCTACCTCACGGGCACAACAGGCAGCGGTTCGATATTTATGGTGATAGTACAGGCACGCGATTTCCTCTTCCTGGCGCCTGACCCATCTCAGTATATAGCAGAGTGATGTCATGAAGATAATCTTAGCTATCATCTTGCTGTTACTCCTTACCGGAGCCTGTAATGGACCGTCACCGACGACTCCGGCTGCTACCTGCTACCCGGCTGGCTATACCTACATTGACTATTCCGATGGTGATAGCACCGTCCCCGAGCACGGAGCTTTCCGGCTGGATAAAATCATCTGGGGGCCGTTTTCGGTTTACCTTTTCGGTTCCGTCGAACTCCCCCAGGAGATAAGTCTTAGGGTGCAGTTGTATAAAGGCGACCAAGCTGTGGACTGGTGGCCCGCAAGCTACGGTGCAAGAGTGCAGGACAGTAAATGGGAATTCAGCATGAAAACCGGCGAAAACAAGGCGCCTGAAGAACTGCCCGCCTTGGAAAAAGACTATTCCCTGCGGATATGGAAAACCTACGACCCGGCGGTCATGGTACAATTACCTCTCGTTACACCGGACAGGCTAATCAAAACGTACGAGCCGGGTGTCGGCGGCGAGGCCATCGAACTGGAAGGGAGCCGGTGGCAACTGGTCTCTCTTAACGATACGGGGCTTCTGCCCGGCACAATAATCACTCTAAAATTCCAGGACGGGAAGGCCACCGGTTCTTCAGGGTGCAATACTTATGGCGGAAAATACGAAAAGAAAGCCCCAAATCTTTTGAGCATTTGTGAACTTGTCACCACCGCGCTATACTGCGGCGAGCGTATTAACAAACAAGCGGATGTTTACTTGAAATCACTTCGCAATGCCATTTGCTATCGTGTCGTCGATAACCACCTTGAGCTTTATAACGTCATCACCAATAACAGGTCGCTAGTGTTTGAAGGACAGCCTAAATACTCTATGAATCCGGCCGACCTCGTCGGCACGAAGTGGCAGCTTGTTTCCAGGAACGGTGTTTCCGTTCCTGAAGAACTTTCCATTACGCTGGACTTTAAAAGCGATAGTCTTGCTTCGGGACAGGCAGGCTGTTTTGCCTGCAGCTTACCTTATGAAGCTGATGGCGATAACATACGGTGGGGTATAAACTCCCGGAGGATTGGCGAGTGCCCTCCCGAACTGGAAGAATTTGCCCTTCGCTATACGGGTAGCCTGGTGTGGGCTTCCAGTTATCGGTTCGTTGAAGACCGATTAGAGATATTCACCTCGAAGGGGGATACGCTGACATATAAAGCCAGATAGCCTCCAGTCATTACCTATTTAGCACAAACTTCCACTCTGTCGCCTACCCAACAACCTAGCGTTTTGTTGGACAGGGCGTTGATCCTAGGTACTACGGCTTGATTTAGTGCTCAGTTTAACGTCGCTTCCACTCAGGGTGAGTATGCTCCACATATAGATACTCGTCCACCACCTTAAGTATTGTCGTCTCTATGGCACGCCGCTCCACTGTGTTCTCATACTCCTTCAAGATGGCATCAACAGCACTTTCTAAAGGTACACCATTCTTACCCGCAAAATCGCGAGTAAGGTGGTCAACTATCTCTTGTGTGAATTTCATGAAGTCTACATAGGATTTCGCCGCCATGCTTGGCTTGACAGGCGTTCCCCAATAGTAACCGGTGCCCTTGGCTATGGGATTGTCCCACAAAGGAAAGAATCGTGGGCTTAGAAGGTGAAGACACTTCCCTACCGCGACAGGACTCCGTAAGCGAGAGTTCTGCTGGCCAAGCGCATCTAGGAGGTCAACAAACAGGCGGTCTATAGCCTCTTGATCGTTCACTTTGAACGAACTGATGTCACGTTTGCGGAATCCGTTAACTAGGATCGCATGTTTCTCTAGACATTCTGCAAGTCTAGATTGATCAAATAGCCCGTCCCGGTAGAACATTTCATTCCAAGAATATTCGAGTATCATAATCCCGCTGACTACGCCCCCAACGTCAATGTCTTCCGCTTGGCTTTTACCACATGCCTCAGCTATGATCTTGGAAGCCCACGTATAATATCTTTGCCTTCCCTCATTCGCTACGAATATTTTACAATTCCCCATTACTGCTTGATATATTGGCTTTGTCTGTTTCATGGGTTGCCTCCCTCATGCCACCGACCCAATCATATACTCTGACTTCGGTGTATGCAAACTCCATTAAGTGTATAGACCTTTTCAGAAACAAGTCATCTCGAAGGCGTGGCCATCGTCTTCATTGAACAATTGTCCATTTTGTTAAGCAAGAGTTCCTAACTTTCAGTTATGTATCGAGACTCACAGAACGGTTAGCGACAAAATAAAAATCATTCATCTTGGGAAAAGCGACAAACCCACTCCTGAAGCCCTGTGAAAACTCCGACATCTATGCTTTTTTGACAACAACGACGAAAAAACTGCTGTTATTGCCCTAAGGACGGCGTGGTGGTAACAGGTTGGCTGTCGCTATAGCCCTGAACTGTTTCAAAGCTAGTTTGTCGTATACTCCTTAACTGGCCTCTTTCATTATGTCGGTATGCTTACCTTAACCAGTTCAGCAGTATTGCAGAGTCCTCCCCAACAATGACATCCTCGGCCAGGCCTTTTCCCTCCAGAAGATCGGAGTGTATGTTTCGGGTATGACTTCGTCGTGGCTGGGAGCCTCAGCCAATGAATAAGTTCATCAGGTACACCAAGTCAGGCTGGGCGTACCCGCCGAGCAGGGGTGCTGAGCATGCTGATGTCATTTAGCTGCTCAGGTGAAGACGTATCGTGAAACATTTCGAATAGAGTATTACACCCCAGTCATATTCTGACGCTATATTCTTTTCACAGGTGTTATCATCCCAGATGCTACTTTCACAGATATTCACGCTGGAATTGATGATTTTACCTACTTGACAATACATCTTGGTAGACTTACAATACTTGGTGGATTGAATCACCTAGAAAGTGGATGGTCAAAGGAGAAGCGCTGAGAAAAACTGAATATTAATTTAAGCTAAAAGTTCAAAGGGATAGCTGAAACTTTAGTTTCAGTGCTTAGACAAAGACGGGGCAAGCGATTTTTGCTTGCCCCGTTCCTTTTTTATGCGTAAAACATGCGAAAAATATTGGCGACTTACATCAAGGGCGAAGTAGGAGAGACGGTGGAGTCCTCCAGTCCGGGCCGCAGCCTGATGAGGCTCAGTTTCAGCATCGGTTACCTGGATGAAGATATATCACGGGAGGAATTTATGGATTACCGCTAGGCAGAAGTCGGCTACATAGAGAAGAAAAAAGCAAGCAAGGTCGAACATACAAAAATGACTAGAGGGATGACAAATACAGCAACAAGGGGGTCGAGGAAAAAACCGGGCCGTGTTCCGTTTGAAATGATGATTCCGCGCGTGGCCTCGGCTGTGCGGAACCTGGATGACCTTATTGCTCTTGATCAGAGTCCGCTGACCAAGCTCAGTTTTGTGGAGAAGCACGCGGCTGACCAATATCAGAATCGGTTATGTTCGAGGGGTCTGGCGCTCCGAGCTCTCATCACAGAATCGCTTGACGACATCATCAGTGAGACCGCTGCAAACGGCTTGGTCAGACTGCACGACCTGCTTGATATGCTCCGAAATGGGCTAACCATATCAAAGGCAAGCAGGGAGATAGGACT
>Ga0315543_1001814_pt1 | contig 22112 bp, 37 predicted proteins | sample SalMarSW160210MG_2_FD_203098 | JGI IMG/M metagenome (GOLD analysis project Ga0315543, IMG submission 203098) | Salt marsh sediment microbial communities from the Plum Island Ecosystem LTER, Massachusetts, United States - Salt Marsh Sediment SW1601-210 ...
TTTTTGATTCTCAGTTTGAAAAATTCTTTTCTGATGTTTTCTTTTTTCATTAGATTTGTAAGATTTCATCAGCGAACTAATTTTCGGTTAGCCCGGTGACATAGGTCACTGGGTCACACAGTAAGAGTTGGGATAGTGTATAACCACCGGACATATGTCCTCAGTTGTTTTATAATATATCCAACTGATTTCTTCTATGAGAAAAGAAGAAATCAGAAAAGAATTTTTCAAACTCAGAATCAAACAACATTCTTATAGCCAATGCAGAAGAATTCTCAAAGCGAAACATAATTATGATATTACATTGAGAACCTTGAGAAGATGGAGCAAGAGACTGAATGAGACCGAATGGGATTTGAGAGATTCTTCAAGGAGACCAAAAACAATTCATTGTAAGATTACTCCAGAGATAGAAAAGAAGGTTGTCTCCATCAGGGAAAAAACTGGATGGGGAGAAAATAAGATAGCTACTCTTTTTTCGGATTTGTCTCACAAGGCTGTGAATAAAATTTTGAACAAACATAGACTCTGTGATAAATCTATACAAAAGAAAAAGCGAATCAAATATGTTCGCTGGCAGAGGGAACATCCCAATTCTCTTTGGCAGATGGATGTTTCTGATCAAAAGATCGAGGATAAATATTGTTTTGCCGTAATTGATGATTGCTCAAGATATTGTATTGGGTTAATCGATTTAAATAGAATTACCACAAAAGTTATAACTCAAATTTTAGATGAGCTAATAAAGATTCATGGAAGACCAAGAGAAATATTAACAGACAATGGGAATGTGTTTGGATTGAGAAGTAAGAATAGCAAGTTTGATAGATGGTGCAGAAAGAAAGGAATTAAGCATATTAGAACAGCGATACATAGTCCTACAACAACTGGAAAGATTGAGAGATTCTTTAAGACATTGGCAAGTGAGTTAAAGTTTTGTAAAACCCATCATGAGTTTAGGATGAGATATAATCATTTTAGACCACATACGAGTTTAGAAAATAAGGCTCCTGCCGATGTTTATTTTAGGGGGTGACATATGTCTGGTGGGAGCACATTAAGAGTTGGGATAGTTAGATTTATATAGGGCGGTTTGTGTTTTGTTCCAGGTTCCATCCAAAACTTGAATGTTTGGATGATGAGAATTTTGCGATTGGTTGGTCGCGATAAGCGCTTGAGTGCTATCAAGTTGATTATCAGGTAGTTGGACTATCAGGAAATAGGAATGACAGATAATAATAAGATGCGAAGTGGAAGTTTGCAGTTTTACCCGAGGGTGCGAGCGACGAAAGTTATACCTGGTGTGAATTGGAAACCTGTGAAGAAAGATGTGGTTGGGTTTATGGGATTTGTTGGGTATAAGGTTGGAATGATTTCAGTTTGGGCGAAAGATGATACCGAGAATTCTTTAACAAAAGGGAAAAGAGTTGCAATTCCGGCGACTGTTGTTGAGTGTCCGGCAATGAAGATTTATTCTGTTCGATTTTATAAAGATGGGAAAGTTGTGAAGGATGTTGTGGTTGAGAATGGGAAAGAGTTGAAGAGTAAAGTTAAGGTTTCTAAAGAAGTTAAAAAGATTGATGATGGTTTGAAGTTTGATGATGTTCGTGCGATTTTGAGTTCTGGTGTTGCGAAGACTGGGATTGGGAAAAAGAAGGTTGATTTGATTGAAGTTGGGATTTCTGGGTCTAAGGATGAGAAGTTGGCTTTTGTTAAGGAAAGGATTGGGAAGGATATTTTGGTTGGTGATGTTTTTTCTGGGGGGTTGGTTGATGTTCGTAGTGTTACTAAGGGATATGGGACAATGGGTCCGATGAGAAGATTTGGGATTTCTTTGAAAGCACATAAATCCGAGAAGGGTCGGAGGAGACCGGGTTCTTTGGCGCCGTGGCATCCATGTAGGGTTACCTTTAGGACGCCGATGGCAGGGCAGACTGGGTATCACTCGAGAATATCATACAATAATTTAATTCTCGAAGTCGGAAGTCGGAAGTCGGAAGTCGAAAGTCGGAATATTAATCTTAAAGGGGGGTTCCCTCATTATGGGGTTGTTAAGAATGATTATGTTGTTTTGAAGGGATCTGTTCCGGGGCCGAAGAAGAGAGGGATTGTTATTAGTGCTCCGATTAGGTCGACTAAGTTTATGACTAAGAAAAAGTTTGAGGTGGTGGAGGTACGATGAGGGCTGTAATATATTGTTCTAAGTATAAAACTCCTGCGTGTACTTTAAAATTAAAGGATGGCGGGTTTGATTGTAATGGTGTTATATGTTATGTATTTTCTGAATGTGGTGAAAATAAGGGATATTATTTTATTGTAGAGGAAAATGATAAGAATACTTGTGAAACAGTAGAAGAATTAAATCAAAGGCATGTACAAAAATGTTTATTAAAAAATTGCGAAAGCGCTGGAGAGCAATAAATAATGAAAGCCAAGTTGTTTGATAAGAGCGGGAAGGCGAAAGGGGATGTTGATTTGCCTAAATGTTTTTCTGGGAAGGTTCGGGCAGATGTTTTGTTGAAAGTTTTTGAGGCGCAGAAGGGGATTTATGCTCAGGCTTATGGCTCGATGGAAGGGGCTGGAGCGCAGTATTCAGCGTCGGGGATTTCAAAGAAGAAGAGGCATGATTGGAAGGGAAGTTATGGGAAGGGAATTAGTAGGGTTCCTAGAAAGATCATGTCGAGGCATGGTTCGTCGTTTAATTGGATTGGGGCGACTGTTTCTTCGACGAGAGGTGGCAGGAGACCGCATGCTCCGAGAAGTATTAAGAATCCTTTTAAGAAAATTAATAAAAAGGAATTGTTGATTGCATTTGGTACAGCTTTGGCTGGGAGCGTGAAAAGTGCGGTTATTTTTGAGAATGGTATTTTGGATATTAAGACTAAGGATTTTATTTTGGTTTTGAAGAAAGTTTTTGGTAATAGGTTTGGTAAGATTTTGAAGGAGAAAAAAGTTCGGGCTGGGCGAGGGAAGATGCGGGGGCGGAAGTATAAGTCGAATGCTGGGTTGTTGTTTGTCGTTGGGGATGAGGAGAAGATGAGGAGGAAAGGGATTGAGGTTGTTGTGGTTGGAGATTTGAAAATTAAGGATTTGGCGCCGAATGGTGAGGTTGGGCGATTGGTTTGTTATTCTGAGAATGCTGTTAAGGAGCTTGGAGAAAAATTTGATGGGAAGGGGAAGGGGGAAAATAGCTCACGGATGAACACGGATGAACACGGATTAAATAAAAGGGGTTGGAAGAAATGATAATGAAAACTTTATCGAGAATACGGACATCTAGAAAAAGAAAGCGAGAGAGAGGGAGAGAAGAAGTTAAATTGAAAAATATGTTGCTTAAAATTGTGAGCGAAATAAAAAATATAAGAATTTTGTGTGATAGCATGGGTGAAGGTGGTGATTATGGGCTTATTGATTTATCCGTTTTTGGATATAGTTGTGAAAGAAAAAATTTTGTTGAAAGAGGACTTCCTCGTGAATATCTGAGTGTGATTGATGAAGAAATGGCTGATGCAACTAAAAATTTGAAATATTGTAAGATAGTTTATTATCCTCCATTATTGGAAGAATTAATATTTAAGAAGAAAGGAGCGAGAATATGAAGACTATAATTTTGGAAAAGATTAAGTCGACGGAGAAGATTGTGCGGCAGATTGAGGCGGAGAATGTTTTGGTTTTTGTTGTGGACCGGGCTGTGAGTAAGTTTGAAGTTAAGAAAGAGGTTGAGGATTTGTTTGGGGTTAGGGTTGTGAAGGTTCGGACGCATACTTTGAAGAATAAGAAGATTGCTTATGTTAAATTAAATATTGAGTACCCGGCGGTTGATGTTGCGACTAAGCTGGGGATGATGTAAATGAAATCTCCGATTTCATTTACACTTGTCGGTATTCGTTGGTCGCTGGTTGAGACGAGTTGGGCTATTTGTGTAACTGGAGGGAGTTGTTAAGATGGGTAAGAGAATTATACAGCAGCGTCGGGGGAAGGGTGGGCATGTTTACAAGACTCGAGAGGAAGCTGGGAAGTTTAGGCCGAGGTATTTGGCTGATATGAGCGGGGAATTTGAATGTGTGAAGTTGACGGCGTCGGTTGGGCACTCGGTTCCGATTGCTAAGTTTGTAAATAAGACTGGGCAGGTGTTTGAAAATTTTGCTGTGAACTTGTTGTATGTTGGGCAGAAGGTTGTTGTTGGCCCCCAGTTAGATAGTAAACATCAAACGGTGCAAGGGAAGAAGGATGGTGATATTGCTAAGCTTGGTGATTTGAAGAGTGGAGTTGAGATTTTTAATATTGAGCATAATCCTAAGGATGGCGGGAAGTTTGTTAGAACTGGCGGGAATTTTGCGACGGTTATGTCGAGAGAGGGTGATATTGTTAAAGTTATGATGCCGTCGAAGAATGTTAAGAAATTTAATGTAGATTGTAGGGCGACTATTGGTCGGGCTGCTGGTGATGGGCGGTTAGATAAACCGATTTTAAAAGCTGGAAAGAAGTTTTATATAATGAAGATGAAATCTAAATTGTGGCCAAGAACTTCTCCTGTTAAGATGAACGCAATTGATCATCCGTTTGGGTCGGGTCGGGGAAAAAGAATTAAGAGCAAGATTGCTAAGAGAAATGCGCCACCGGGAAAGAAGGTTGGATTAATTAGACCGAGAAGGACTGGGAGGAAGAAGCGATAAGATGGCAGAGGGAATATTGAAAAAAAGTAAAGATAAGTTTTATCGCGGGAAGAAAGTTGCGGATTTGAAAGATGTTGATATTCGGGAGTTTTCAAAATTAGTAAAGGCAAGAGCGAGACGGATGTTGTTGAGGAATTATGATGTTGTTGAAATGTTCGTGAGAAAGTGTGAGGAATGTAATATAAAGAAGAAATTAATTAAGACGCATGACCGGTCGATTGTGATTGTGCCGAAGATGATTGGTCGGACAATTGGGGTTCATAATGGGAAAGAGTTTGTGAAGGTTATTATTAGCGAAGAAATGTTGGGACATCGGTTGGGGGAATTTTCTTTAACGAGGAAGATGGCTAAGCATACTAGTGTTGGGGCTAAAAAGGTGGCTAAGAAAGATGATTGAAGAAAAAGCGAATAAGATTGAGAAAAAAATTGTTCCTACGGTAGTGCCTGTTAATGAGGGGAATAAAGAGAAAGTTAAAGAGATAAAGAAAAAAATTGAAAAGAAAAAAATTCTTAAGAAAGATGTGGCTGTTGCGAGAGGACTTGGATTAAATATTTCTCCAAAACAGTGTGTTTATATTTGCAGGGTTATTAGAGGAAAGAGTCCTGATGCGGCTGTTGTACGATTGCAAGATGTTATTAATGAAAAGCGTGCTGTTCCGATGGCTGGATTAGAAGTTGGGCATAAAAAGGGGAAGGGTTTGGCTGGAGGAAAATTCCCGAAGAGTGCTTGCAGAGGAGTAATAGATATTGTGAAACAGGCAGCGGCAAATGCTATTGTTGCTGAAATTGAAAATCCTGTAATTGTTGTTGCTAAGTCTGATAGAGCTTCGGCTCCATTTAGAAAGGGTGGACGGAAAGCAAAGAGATGCTATCTTTATGTAGAAATTAGAGATGGTAAATCTGGAGGAAAGAAATAATATGGAAGAAAAGGAATTTATTGGAGTGCGAAAGGACGAGTATAATATTCGGGAATTTGTTAAGCGAATGTTTGGAAAAGGGAAAGTCTCGCGAGTGAGAATTGAGTATACGCCGGTTGGGGAAAAGGTTGTTGTGGCAACACATCGTCCAGGATGGATTATTGGGAAAAAAGGGGAAAAGATTAATGAGTTGACTGAGATTTTGAAAAAGCGGTTTAAGATGGAGAATCCGCATGTTGATATTGAAGAAATTATGCGACCTGAATTTGATGCTCAGTTGACCGCTGATGATATTGCTTTGACGCTTGAGAGATTTGGAGCACAAAAGTATAAGGCTTCGAGTTATCGTGCTTTGGAGCGAATTAAGAAAGCGGGAGCCTTGGGAGCTGAGTTGAGATTGTCTGGAAAGTTACCGAGTGATAGGGCGAAGAGTTGGAGGTTTGCGTTTGGTTATTTGAAAAAAACTGGCGACGCTGCAAGTGTTGTTGATAGGGCTGAGTCTGTTGCTATAACTAAACAAGGAGTTGTTGGAATAAAGGTTGCGATTTTGGCGCCTGGGGTTAATATTCATGACCAGATTACGATTGATGCGGATTTTTTGAATGAAATTAAAAAGAATGTAGCGTTTGAGGAAATTGTTGAGAAAGTTAAAAAAACTAAAAAGAAGCGAGATATTAAGAAGAAAACTAAGGAGAATAAAAAATAATGGCGGATAAAAAAACTTTGACGGTGAAGGAAATTGAAAAGCGGATTGTGGATTTGAAAATTGAGTTGCTTCGAAATCCTACGAAAAAGAGAAGTATTAAAAGGGAAATTGCAAGACTTCTCACTATGAGAAGTCAGTCGGAAGTCGGAAGTCGGAAGTCGGAAGTGAAGATAGGGGAAACTCTAACTAAATTAGTGGAGGAAGTGAAATAAAGTGGAAATTTGTCCGAAGTGTGGACTGCCTTTGGCGGCGTGTGTTTGCAGTGAAATTGCCAAGACACAACAGCAAATTGCTGTGACGACAGAAAAAAGGCGTTTCGGAAAAGTTAATACGATGGTAAGCGGATTTGATGACGGTGTTGATATTAAGGATATCGCGAAGAGGCTTAAAGTGAAGCGAGCTTGTGGCGGTACGGTAAAAAATAAAGTTATTGAATTGCAGGGAAATCACAAAGGTCACATTAAACCGATTTTGGTTGAGATGGGATTTAGTGAAGAACATATTGACGATTAATGCGTTGCACGCGAGGTGATAGAGAATAGAAAATGGTAACAAAGAAAGAAATAGCAAAGAAGGGGGAAGTTGTTATTAGTTGTGCGGATAGATTGTGTCCAAAACATGGGGATAGGAAGTTGAAGATGAGGGGGAGGGTTTTTGAGGGGGTTGTGATTAGGAAATTTCCTGGGCGGGTTACGATTGAATTTGAGAGGATGTTGAAATTGCCGAAGTATGAGAGGTATGAGAAAAGGCGGACGAAGATTCACGCGAGGTTGCCGGATTGCATGAAGGATGATGTTGACGTCGGTGATTTAGTTCAGATTGCTGAGACGCGGCCGATTTCGAAGATGATTCATTTTGTTGTGAGTGGAGTTGTTAGAAAGATGGAGGCGAAAGAATGAGAAGGGGTATTGTAGCTGGTGTTGCGCATAGGGTGTGTTTCGATGCTCTAGGTTCTGAATATAGGAATCGTGGTTCGCTTGTGGATACTACCAAAGAAGAAGAATTATTTGAGCGAGTTGATGTCTCTGAATTGTCGAGAAGTGATTTTTTTGCTATGGGTAGGTATCATGTTTACGGAGGGAAGAAAGATGAAAGCGATTAGTAGTCGGGCGACGAGGGGGTTGAATATAGGGAGTTTGGTTGATGCGTGTGATAATAGTGGGGCGCGGATTTGTCGGATTGTTTCAGTGAAGCATGGGAAGACGTCTAAGGGTCGAATGGGTTATGCTAAGGTTTCGGATTGGGTCAAGGTTTCGGTTAGGAAGGGTGACCCGAAAATGAAGGGTGAGGTTTTCGACGCTGTTATTGTTAGGCAGAAGAAGTTGTGGAGAAGGAATACTGGAGAGAGGGTTTGTTTTTCGGATAATGCGGTTGCTTTATTTAAGGACGAGAAGGGGAATCCGAAGGGGACGCAGATTAAGGGAGCGGTTGCGCGGGAAGTTCAGGAAAGATGGAAGGAGGTCGCTAAAATTGCGGGGAGTGTGTATTAATGAAATCGGAATTTAGTAAATCGTGGAATTCGAGTAAGCAGCCTCGGAAGCAGAGGAAGTTTGTGGCAAATGCGCCGAATCATATTAAGCGGAAGTTGATGGGGGCTGGTTTGGACAAGGAACTTCGGAAGAAATATGGGATGAGGAGTATTGAAGTTAGGAAGGGCGACGAGGTTAAGGTTATGAGAGGGAAGTTCGCGAAGAAGCAGGGGAAGGTCGGGAATGTTGATGTTAATCATTCGAGAATTCAGATTGATGGGTTGCAGAGGGCGAAGAAGGGTGGAGAGAAAGTTGAGACTTGGTTTCATCCGTCGAATGTGAAGATTATTGTTTTGGATGATTTAGACAAAAGGAGATTGAAGAAGGGAAGGGAAATTAAGCCACGGACGAGCACGGACGAGCACGGATTGAAAGAAAAAGAGAAAGTTGAAAATAAAACTAAGGAGAAAAAAGATGCACATAAAGAAAACTGAAATGCCGATGTCGTGGCCGGTGTCGAGAAAGGGCAAAAGAAAAAGATTTATAGCTGTGCCGTCGCATGCGACTTCGAAAGGAATTAGTTTGTTGTTTTTGTTAAGAGATATTTTGAAAATTGTGAAGACAAGAAAGGAGGCAAGATATATGACTTTGAATGGGATGGTGAAAGTTAATAATTTGGTTCGGAAAGATGAGAATTTTCCGGTGCAGGTGTTTGATGTGTTAGGGTTGAGTGCTTTGCGGAGTGATGGGGGACAAGTAACTGGTGATAAGTATTTGAGGTTGGAGATTGTTAATAGGAAGTTTGTGTTGAAGGAGATTTCGGAGGCTGAGGCTGGAAGTAAAATTGTTAAGATTTCAGGGAAGAAAATTCTGCGAAGCAGAATTCGGGGTGTCAGTAATCGGGGGGTCAAGGGGTCGGATAAGAAAGACAAAGGGAATGAGAAATTTGTTGTGCAAATGAATTTGGATGATGGGCAGAATATTTTGAGTAAGGTTAAATTTTCAGTTGGAGATTCGGTGATTTTGGACACAAAGGAAAATAAGATTATTGGTGTTTTGCCATTGAAAGTTGGTGCGAAGGTTGAGGTCATTGTTGGGAAGCATGCTGGGAAGAAGGGTGAGCTGGTTGGATTTGAAGAATTGGCCCGTGGGCGTGATTATATAATTAAATTAAAGAATGGTCTTGAGATTATTTTGCCATTTAAGACTATTTTGGTGATTGGATGAGATTAGAACGCTTTCGGTTTGTAGAATGGCTGGCGCCTTATAGAATGGAAAGCTTCACTTTCCTTGTAGAATGCTTCGCTTGTAGACGACTTAGGCAACTTGATGGAGGTTTATATTAAGATGGGAAATAAGATGCGGGAAGTTAAGTTGGAGAAAGTTATTTTGAATATTGGCGGGGTTGAGGAAAAGTTGAACAAGGGTGTGATTTTGCTAGAGGCGATTTCAGGGAAGAAAGCCGTTAGGGTTAAGGCGACGAAGAGGATTCCTGGTTGGAATGTTCGGCCGGGGCTTGAGGTTGGGGCGAAGGTAACATTGAGGGGGAAAGATGCTTTGGAGATGGTGAAGAAATTGTTGCCGGCGGTCGATAATGTTTTGAAGGAGAAGCAGATTCAGGATAATTGCTTTTCGTTTGGGATTCATGAGTATATCGAGATTCCGGGAGTTGAGTATATTCGTGAGGTTGGAATTATGGGTTTTGAGGTGACGGTTGTTTTTTGTCGGGCCGGAAAGTCGGTCGAGAAAAAGAAGATTAAAAGGGGAAAGTTGCGAAGGTCGACTGTAAGCCGAGAGGAGATTGAAAATTATGTTGTGGGGAAGTTTGGGACGGAGATTGTTCGAAAGGTTAAACGGAATGTGGAGGGGGAAGATGAGTGAAGAGAAAGGTATTCCTTTTGGGGATGATGGAAGGGTTTTTACAAGGCAGGATTATAAAAGAATTGAAAGAAGTGAGGATGATTTAACTGGTTGCCCTAGATGTTGGGAATATAAATGTGTGGAGGATGTATTGAAAGATGACGTCGAGTGATTGGAGGAAGTTGACGCGGCGGTTGCGGGGGAAGCCGGCTGTGTTGAAGAAATTTTTGAAGCATAACAAGCCGAAGGCGCGGGCGTATGGTGTCTCGATTATGAAGTGTGAAGTTTGTGGGAGGACTGGGGCTCATATATCGAGTTATAATCTAAATTTGTGTCGACACTGTTTCCGGGAGTTGGCAGTTGAATTGGGGTTCAAGAAGTATTCATGAGAAAAGAAAATGGAAAATTGATAATAGAAAATAGGAGGAAGTTGATATGAGTCAGGATGTTGTTGCGGACGGGTTGAATCAGATTATGAATGCGAAGCGAGTTGAGAAGAGGGAGATTGTGATTAGGCGAAGTTCGAAGGTTTTGATTAATTTGTTGGAGATGATGAAGGTGGCGGGACATATTGATTTTGAAATTGATGAAGAAAATAAATGTGTTCGTGTTAAGATTATGAAGTTGAATGAATGTTGGGCGGTGAAGCCGAGGTATTATGTCGGGGTTGATGGGATTGACAAGTATCTTAGGAGATTTTTGCCGTCGAGGAATTTTGGGACGCTTGTTCTTTCTACGAATAAGGGTTTGGTTTCGCATAAAGACGCTTTAAAGTTAAATGTTGGAGGAAGCGTTGTTGCTTATTTTTATTGATGAATAAGGATTTAATTCGTGAGATTGAAATTCCGGAGGGCGTTGGTGTTGTTGTTAGTGGGGATGATGTTGTAGTTAAGGGAAATGATAAGGAGTTGAAGCGGTTGTTTGATATTGGGAAGGTTAAGATTAAAGTTGATGGGAATAAAATTGTTTTGAGTGTGGATGGGGCGACGCGGCGGGAGTCGAAGATGATTGGGACGATTTGGGCGCATTTGAAGAATATGGTTAAAGGAGTTGGGGAGAATTTTGTTTATGAGTTGGAAGTTTGTAATATTCATTTTCCTATGAATGTTAAAGTCGACGGGGAGCGAGTTTTGATTAAGAGTTTTTTGGGGGAGACGACTGTCCGGGAAGTGAAGATTGTTGATGGAGCTAAAGTTGATATTAAGGGAAATAAGATAACTATTAGTTCGAGTAATATTGAGTCGGCGGGACAGACTGCTGGGAATTTGGAAAAGGCGACGAGGCTGACTGGGAGAGATAGGCGAATTTTTCAGGATGGGATTTTTATAACTAAAAAACCGAAGAGGAAGATTTGATGGCGGAAAAGAAACAAATAATTAAGAGAAAGAAGCCGAAGTTTTTGCGAAAGGATTGGCATAAGAAGATTAAGTTGGGGAGCACTGTGAAGAAGTCGCGAAAGTGGCGGGCGGCGAAGGGGAGACATAATAAGATTAGATTGAGTAGAAGAGGGCAATCTCAAAGACCTAAGATTGGATGGAGCGCCCAAAAAGATAATAGAAAATTGATAATAGAAAATAGAGTTTTGAATTTGAAAGATTTGTCATTGATAAAGAAGGGAAGTAGGATTGTTATTGGGGCGGTTGGGATAAAGAAGCGGAAGGATATTATTGCGAAGGCTAATGAGATGGGGATTAAGGTTTTGAATAAATATAAACAAAAAGCAAAACTTTTTGAGAAGACAGATGACAGAAAACAGAAGGCAGGAGGGAACGGGGAATGAATTTAGCTAAGAGGAAAGAATTGGCGGCGAAGGTTTTGAGAGTTGGTAAGAATCGTGTTGTTTTTGCGAATGAGAGTTTGCCTGAGATTAAAGAGGCAATTACGCGGATGGATATTATTGATTTGCATAAGTCGGGAGCGATTCGGATTAGGGAAATTAAGGGGCGGAAGAAAATTGTAAAGAGACGGCATAGAAGAAGGACCGGGAAAGTTAAGGGAAAGATTCTTGATAGGAAGACGGAGTATGTGATAATTACCAGGAAGTTGCGAAAGTTTGTGCGTGGGTTGGTGCGAACTGGCAAAATTGATAAAAAGAGAAATAGGGAGATTAGAAAAGAGATTCGGGCGCGGAAGTTTAAGAGCAAAAGGCACTTAAAGGAGAGTTTGGAGGAATTGTGATGGCAGGATTAAGGACGATGAAGCGAAGGAGAAGGGAAGGGCGGACTGATTATAAGTTGAGATTGGGGCTGTTGAAGAGTGGATTGCCGAGGATTGTGGTTCGGAGGACGAATAAGTATTTTGTTGTGCAGGCGGTTGAGTCGGTTGAGGCGCAGGATAAGATTGTTATGACGATTAGTTCTAAAGAATTATTGAAGAATGGTTGGGACGAGAAGAAGAGTGGGAGTTTAAAATCGATTCCTGCTGGGTACTTGACTGGTCTCTTATTTGCTAAGCGAATAAAGATCCAGTCGGCAGGTCGCAGGTCGCAGGTCGCAGGTCGCTATATTATTGATTTGGGGATTGCTCGGACCGAGAAAGGATGTAGGGCGTTTGCTGTCGTTAAGGGATTGATTGATGGTGGGTTGGATATTGTGGCCGATGAGAAAGTGTTCCCGTCTGAGGATAGGTTGATGGGTGGGCATGTTGGATTGAATGATATGGTTATTAAAATTAAAGAGGGATTGAAGTAATGGCAGAGGAAGTTAAAAAAGAATTGAATGCTGATGAGCAGTTGAAGGAAATGGTTGATGTGGTTGAGGCTAAGGAAGAGAATGAGGAGGAAAAAATATCGAAGGAATTTGATGAGAGAGCAAAAGTTGAGGAAAGTGGTGAGTTTAAGCGTGAGAGCAGAGAGGAGAGATTCGCGCGGGAGGATAGAGAGAAGTTGGATAGGTGGATTCCGAGGACTGAGTTGGGTAGGAAAGTTAGAGCTGGGAAGGTTAAGAATATTGATGAGGTTTTGAGGGAGGGTAGAAAGATTATGGAACCGGAGATTGTTGATTTATTGGTTCCTAATTTGAAGACTGATAGTTTGTTTATTGGGCAGGCGAAGGGGAAGTTTGGTGGTGGGAAGAGGCGAGCGTTTAGGCAGACGCAGAAGAAAACCAAGGAAGGGAATGTTTTGACTTTTGGGGTTATGGCTGTTGTTGGCGACGGGAATGGGCATGTTGGGCTTGGTTATGGACGGGCGTCTGAGACTTTGCCAGCGAAGGAGAAGGCGATTAGGAAAGCTAAGTTGAATATTGTTAAGATTCAGAGGGGTTGTGCGAGTTATGATTGTTCGTGCGAAGAGGAACATAGTATTCCGTTGGCTGTTGAGGGGAAGTGTGGTTCTGTTGTTATTAAGTTGATGCCGGCTGCTCAGGGAACTGGGTTAGTTATTGGCGATGAGATGAAAAAAATTTTGAAGGCTGTTGGGATTAAGGATATTTATAGTAAGACTTCGGGGAAGACTAAGACGACATTTAATATGGCGAAGGCATTGATATTTGCACTTGAGAAAATTGGGGAGGTGAGGGTATGAAAATTGTAAATTTTCATGGGGATATGCTTCGCATGGGGATATGCTTCGCATGGGGATATGCTTCGCATGGGATTTGTGCAGTTGGAGGTTTACGATGATATTAGTTTTGAGGATTGCGGGGCAAGTCAAAAATAAAATTAAGGATAATGAGACTTTGAAGAGGTTGAAGATGAATAAGAAGTTTGCTTGTGTTTTGGTTGATGATAGCGACGCTGTTCGGATGGGGATGGTTCGGGCTATTGGGCATATGGTTGCTTATGGAAAAGTCGGGGATGATTTTGTTAAGGAGTTGAAGAAGGCGAGGAAGGATAAAAATGGGGTTTATTTTTTGCATCCTCCGCGTGGCGGATTTAAGAAAAGTTTGAAGTTGCCGACGCCGAAGGGAATTTTGGGAAAACATGAGGATATTGTTAAATTGATTGGAAGAATGTTATGAAAAAATCTTTGATTTTTTCGGGTGTTAGGTCGCTTCGCTTGTGGGTATTGGGTCGCTTCGCTTGTGGGAACTTAAATAATACAGCGAGAGTGTTGAGATGAAGGTTCATAAGAGAAAGAAGAATTCACGGATTCGTGGGGCGAAGACTTGTGGCTGGGGATTTAGGCAGAAACATAAGGGGCATGGGAATAAAGGTGGAGTTGGAATGGCCGGGAGTGGAAAAAGGGCTGACCATAAGAAGCAATCTGTTTTGATGTTGGACAAGAAGGGACAGTATTTTGGGAAACAGGGGGCGACGTCGAGGGGGACTAAGAAGAAGAAGTATAAGAAGATTAATTTGTATGCGATTAAGGATAGTTTGTTTGTTAAAAAAGGATGTAAGATTGATTTGAGTAAGCATAAGATTCTTGGGCATGGTGATGGGTTTAAGGCAGAGATTACGGCAAAGAGTGCGACGAAGAGTGCAATTGAAAAGATGGAGAAGGCGGGGGGGCGGATCGTCCTTCGGACGATGACAATTGGTGACGGGAAACAGGTAATAGGTGGAGAGGGGAAGGTTGTTGTTGAGGAAGAGAAGAAAGTTGTTGAGAAGAAAGTTAAGAAGAAAGATTAATTCTACAAAACTTTATAAACAAATTTTATGATTGTATTCGATGGGATTTCGTGGACTTTTGCATAATTTGCCTGAGGTTCGGGCGCCGACTGAGAAGAAAGTTGGTTTTAACGTTAAGTTGAAGTGGACACTTGTGATTTTAGTTGGGTATTTTATTTTGGCGAATATTCCGTTGTTTGGGATTGCTGATAGTGCGTTGTCGCGGTTTGAGTATTTAGCGATTTTGCTTGGGACTTCTTTTGGTTCGATTATTTCGTTAGGGATTGGGCCTATTGTTATGGCTTCGATTATTTTGCAGTTGTTGAATGGGGCGCAGATTTTGAATATTGACACGAATACCGACGAGGGGAAGAAGTTTTTTCAAGGGATGCAGAAGTTGTTGGCGTTTGTGTTTGTGATTTTTGAAGCGATGATTTATGTGCTGATGAGGGGAATTGCAGCTGACCCTGGGTTTACTGGGCTTGTTATTTTTCAATTGTGCCTTGGTGGGTTTCTGATTATTTTTATGGATGAGGTTGTGCAGAAGTGGGGCTTTGGTTCTGGTGTTAGTTTGTTTATTGCGGCTGGGATTGGTTGGAGATTGTTCGCTCAGTTGTTTCAGTTTATTGGGCCGACTGGTGCTTTTGAGGCGACTGGTAAGGTTTTGGCTATTGTTGCGACTATTATTGCTGGGAGTTCTGGAACGGGGACTGAGGTTTTGAGGAATTTGTTTCCAATTGTTGCTACTGCTGTTTTGTTTTTGGCTGTTGTGTTTGCGCAGAGCCTGAAGGTTGAGATTCCGTTGGCGTTTGATAGGATTCGTGGGCATTCGATTAAATGGCCGTTGCAGTTTTTCTATGCTGGAGTTATTCCTGTAATTTTGGTTTCGGCTTTGGTTGCTAATTTGCAGTTGTTCGCGTCGCTGTTACAGAATTGGTTGGGGCATGCGACTTTTCTTGGAGGATTTAGTTCTAGTGGACAGGCTGTTTCTGGAATATCTTTCTGGGTTCATTCTACTGCTATTTTAGAAACTATTATTACTGGTAGTTTTAGATGGATTTATGCGGGGCAGGCAGTGGTTCATATTTTGTTTTATACTTTGTTTTCAGTTGTGTTTTCTTTCTTTTGGGTTGGAACTTCGGGGATGGACGCGAGGAGTCAGGCGAACAAAATTGTTAATTCGGGAATGAGCATGCCTGGGTTTAGAAAAGATGAACGGGTTTTGGAATCGATTTTGAAAAGGTATGTGACGCCATTGACGGTGATGGGTGGTGCGGCGATTGGGTTGTTGGCGTCGGTTGCGAATTTACTTGGGGCTTTGGTTGGTGGGACGGCGATTCTTTTGGCTATTATGATTTTGTATCAGTTATATCAGAATATTGCGCAGCAGCATGCGGTTGATATGAACCCAGCGCTCAAGGGGTTCTTTGGAGCTTGAGCGCAGTTCGGAAAAATCAACGATTTTTCCTGTGAGTGGTGAGTGCGGAAAAATTTTGGGAAATTTTCCTTGAGTTCGGTTTCGCCTGTGAGAACGTGGTTGTTGATTGTGTAACTTTTTTAAAGGTTTAATTGTTATTCTTTTTATGTTTAATCCTCGGAGATTGAAGGTGTTGGATAGGGCTATTGATTTGGTGCCTGTTATTGAAAGGTTGACTGATGAGTTTCCTAAAAGGGAGGATTATGAACTTGGTAGTCAGATTCGTCGAGCTGCTAAGAGAATTGGGTCTAATATTGATGAGGGGAATAGTCGGGGGATAGTTGAGTATATTTATTTTTTGAAATGTGCTATTGGAAGTTGTAATGAGGTGGAGACTCAGTTAAAGATGGTTTTGAAACTTGGTTATGTTGATAGTGAGAGGTTTAAGGAAGTTAGAGGAGAGGTTGTTGAGATTCGTCGTATGATTTTTGGAGTGAAAAAATTTTTGAAGAAGAAACAAAAAGAGGAGAAAGAAAAAGGGGAAAAGAAGGAGTAGATTTAAAAAGATATTTTGGTGGATATTGTTATGGCTCTGAGTGAGGTGATGATTGCGAATCCGAGGGTTTCTATAATTGTTGTTTCGGTTATTGTGACTTTTATTTCTACGTTAGCGCAAAAATGGTTGACGAATCAGGAACACATGAAAAGTTTAAAGGCGAGGCAGAAGGAGATTCAAAAGGAGTTGAAGGGATGTAAGGATGTGAGTATTATGAAGGAGTTGAATTCTGAGATGATGAAGTTGACTGGGGTTATGATGAAGTCGTCGTTTAAGCCGATGTTTGTGACGATAATTCCGTTTTTGATTTTGTTTTGGTGGCTTAGAAGTATTTTTGCTCCGGCGATGGGCTCGTCGTGGATTTGGTATTATATTGGGTTTAGTATTTTGTCGTCGATTGTTTTGAGAAAGGTTTTGAAGGTTGCTTAGAAGTTTTTGGAGAGAAAATTAGCCATGGATTTCACGGACGAGTACGGATTTTTTAAGAAATTGTTTTGGCGTCAAGATTCCAAATTCTGAAACTATTCCGGATAGATTTTTTAATTTTGTTTTGTCGAAAGCGGGGTTGATGACTTGGATTTTTTTGTTTCGTTCGTCCCATACTTCTTTTCCGCTTCGTTTTTCTATTTTGATTTTGTTTGTGAATTTTTGGGAGACGGTGCAGGCATATCTTGGGATGTTGTGGAGTTTTGCGAGTTTTATTAAAGTTGATGTTCCTATTTTGTTTGCTAGTTCTTTTTTTGTAATGGCGTCGGCGCCAAAGAGGAAGAGGTCGCATTTTTGTAGAGACTGTTCGGCGGCGAGGTCTGGAGATATGATTACTTTTATTTTTGCTTTTGCTAATTCTTTGGCCGTTAAGTAGCCTTGTAATAGTGGTTCGACTTCTGTTGTGTAGACGACGAAATTTTTCTTTTGTTTTCTTTTTGCGTATTTTAAGATATCAATGATGGTTGATGAGTGGCAATGGGTGTAGATGTTCATGTTATTTTTGATTAGTTGTGCTCCTTTTTTTGAAATTTTGTTGTGGGATTTTTTTAAGTTTGATAAGAATTTTTTTGCTGATTTGCTTTTGTTTTTGGACTTAAGCAGAATTTTAATTGCGTTTTGCATTAAGGGTTCGGTTGGGCGTGTTTTTAGGATTTTTTTTACGGATTGTTTTGTTGGAGATAAGAGGAATGCTTTGATGCCTGCTTTGGCTACGTTTTCGGCTCCTTGAATTTTTATTGATTTGATGTCCTCGAGAATTTTATTGAAGCGTTTTGTTTGTATTGTTTCTTTTTTCATGTTTGTTTAAAATTAGTTTAGTATAAATATTTAACCAATAATTTATATATGTCTTTATTCTTTTTGTTATGGTGATATTATGATAGAAATAACAGAGAACCGAGGTGCCAATTTAGTATTATTTCTATCTGGGGTGTTGATATGATAGAAATGTTAATGAAGCCAAAGCACGCCGAGAGGCATCCGTGGGAAATGTTTTTTATTGGGATGTTTTATGCGTCGGTATCCTTGCTTTTGGTTATGTTTGTTTTTGGAAAAGATTCTATCTTGAAAGAGGGCTCTGGGTTGTTAGTTGTAATTTTTACTGTGGTTTGTTGCTTGCCGTTTATATATTATATTATTAAATTAGAGGAAGGTAAAGATGTTGAGATTAGCGATTCAGGAAGGTTGATTAAGGAACATTCGAAGGCGATTCATGCTTTGATGTGGCTTTTTCTTGGATTTGTCGTCGCGTTTTCGTTTTGGTATATTATATTTCCCGTTGAGGCTGGGCAGAATTTTAATTTTCAAATAAAAACTTTTTGTGCAATTAATAATCCATCGCATTATAATTCTTGTTTGGAGCAACATGGTATTCCTATAGCGACTGGAGCGGCGACAGGAACTACTGCTGTTTTGAATATTTTTTCTAATAATATTTATGTTCTGATTTTTACGATTTTGTTTTCATTAGCGCTTGGAGCTGGGGCAATTTTTATTTTGGTTTGGAATGCTTCGGTTATAGCGTCTGCTATTGGAATTTTTGCAAAAGGTAGTTTAGTTAATTTACCTATTGGAATTTTGAGATATATGATTCATGGGATTCCTGAAATTGGGGCTTATTTTGTTGGGGCTTTGGCTGGTGGAATTATTTCTGTTGCTGTTATTAGGAGGGATTTAAAAGGAGAAGGAATTTGGAGGATATTGCAGGATTCGTTATTGATGATAATTATCGCGATTGGGATTTTGTTAGTGTCGGCTTTTATTGAGGTTTATTTTACGCCGTTACTATTCTGACGAATAGACCGGTTAAGAATTTTTAGTTAGTCTTACGGCAGAGCCGTGCGATAAAATCGGTCTTCTTTTGGTCGCTGCGATTTTAATGGAGGTATATCTTACGCCATTGTTGTTCTAAAGGTTTAAAAATTAAATAATGTTTCTTTTTTTATGGAGTATGTGCTTTTGATTTCAGTGTTGGTCAGTTTTTTGCTGACTATCTTAGTTTTGCCGACGTGGATTAAGAAGTGTCGGAAGATTGGGATGGTTTGGGAAGATATGAATAAATTTGGGCATCCGAAAAATGTTGCGGCGTCGGGTGGGGTTGTTGTGATTATGGCTTTTGTGCTTGGGGTTTTGTCTTATGTTGCTTTGAAGACTTTTGTTTTTGGTGGGACTGTTCGGGCGTTGGAAATTTTTGCTTTGCTTGGTGTTGTTTTGATTTTGGGTATTATTGGATTGACTGATGATTTGTTGGGTTGGAAAAATAAGGGATTGTCTATTAGAATTCGGCTTTTGCTTGCTGGTGCTGCTTCGATTCCCCTAGTTGTTATTAATGCTGGGAATCATTTTATGAGCGTGCCTTTTTTTGGGACTGTTGAATTTGGAATTTTGTATCCGTTGGTTCTGATTCCGTTGGCCGTCATTGGTGTTTCTACGACTTATAATTTTTTGGCGGGATTTAATGGGCTTGAGGCTGGGCAGGGTATTTTGATTTTGGGGTTTTTGTCTTTTGTCGCTTATGCTACTGGGTCGGCTTGGCTTTGTGTCGTTGGGCTTTGCATGGTTGGGGCGTTGATTGGGTTTTATTTTTTCAATAAAGTTCCTGCTGATGTTTTTCCTGGGGATATTGTGACTTATGTGATTGGGGCTTTGATTGCAGGAATGGCTATTCTTGGGAATTTTGAGAAGATTGCTTTTGTTGTTTTTATTCCGTATATGATTGAGGTTGTTTTGAAATCTCGGGGGAAGTTAAAGAAGCATTCGTTTGGTGTTCCTGATAGGTATGGGAAGTTGAAGGCCCCTTATGATAAGGTTTATGGGCTTGAGCATTTGGCAATTATTGCTTTGGGGAATGGGGCTACTGAGAGGAAGGTTGCTTATTTGATTCATGCGTTTCAGATTTTGTTTATTTTGATTGCGTTTTTGATGTTGTAGGCTCCCTTTTAGAAAAAGGTTCCCTGGAATCAAAACTTATATTGCGAAACTTCGTTTCGTATTTACTGCAAATTAATCTTTCTTAATGGTGCCGTCCTCTCCCTTCGGGCCAGACAACCTGCGCCTAAAAAATTAATTTGCCGACTTGTGCGACTAAATATATCTTTTATGAATATTAAGAATATGGTGACGATAATGTTTTTAAACGGAGAAGAGTATTGTTTTTTATGGATGTAGTAATTTATATTTTACTGGTAGCTGTATTTGCGATACTTTATGCATTCTCTCTTAAACGAGAATTAGATGGAAAAAGCGAGATTTCTTTAAAAACCTTTTCTAATGCAGGGCTTCGAGCGTTGAAAAATAAAAAATATCAGTGGATTGCGACGATTGTTGTTTTGTTAATTGTGTTATTTATGAGTTCTTCGATTCGGCTTTCTAATTGGAATTTATTAACAGATTCGACGACAGGAGAAAAGATTCCGTTGGCGCTTGACCCGTTTTATTTTTTGAGAGTTGCTGAGACTCTTGTTGAAAATAATGGAGTATTGCCAAAAATTGATGTGATGAGAATTGGTGGACTTGGTGCGGAATGGTCTCCTGAGATAATGCCTTGGGTTGTTGTGAAGATGTGGGAGGTGTCTAGTGTTTTTGGGGATTATACTTTAAGAGAAGTTGATATTTTTTCTCCTGTTTTGTTTTATGGTATTGGATTAATTTTGTTTTTTATTTTGGTTTATGTTTTAACTAATTCTAAGTTTGCGGGAGTTTTAGCGTCGACGTTTTTGGCATTTACTCCGGCTTATCTTTATAGGACTATGGCCGGATTTTCGGACCATGAGGCAATTGGGATAATTGGGTTTTTTGCTATGATGATTAGTTTTACTTTTGCTATTAAGTATCTTGATAAACTGAAAAAGAAAAATTATGTTGTGGCTGGGTTGTTTGGAGTTCTTGTTGGTGGCTTGACTGCACTTACTATTGCAACATGGGGAGGAGTTGCTATTTTTGCTTTTATGATTATTCCTATTGGATTTTTGTTTTTTTGGATAATCAAGTTAAAAGATAAGAAAAGCGTTGTGAAAGATGTTGGTATTTTGTTTTATTTTATGTGGATGGTTTTTAGTGTGGTTTTTTCTGTTTTGTTTGGGTTTGGCGTTGGTTCGACTATTGGTAGATTTACTGGGTCTACAGGTGTTATTAGTTCTGCTGTTTTTGGATTTATTATTTTAGATAGGTTATTTATTTATTTTGGAGATAAAATAAAGACTAAATATTACAATGAGAAATATCGTGTGATTTATGTTTTGGGTGTACTTGTTGTTCTTGGGATTGTTGTGTTGCCTTTTATTGGGAAGAATTTTTTTGGGATTTTGTGGGAAATTTTGAATAGGTTACTTAACCCTATGTGGGGAACTTCGAGGTTGGAGGCTACTGTCGCTGAAAATGCTCAGCCTTATTTGAATAGTTGGATTGCTAATTCTGGGAAAACTTTGTTTTATTTGTTTCTTGCTGGGATTGTTTTTATTGGGATTGAATTTGTTAAGCATGTTAAGTCGATGAAAAATAAAATTTTTCTTTTGTTCGGATTTCTTCTTATGGTCTCTGGGATTTTGTTTAGTCGGATTTCTCCGAGTTCTGTTTTGAATGGGGCTGGGATTTTTAGTTTGAGTGGATTGTTTTATTTGGGTGGGCTGGGAGTTTTTGTTTATTTATTTTTTAAAATATATTTTAAAAGTTCTTTTGATATTGAACCGATGGTTATTGTTCTTTTCTCGTGGATGTTTGTCATGCTTGTTACTGGGAGGTCTACGACTCGGTTGTTTTTTGTGATTGCTCCATTTATGTGTCTTTGTGCGGCGTATTTTGTTATTGAGATATTTAGATGTTATCAAAAGGGGAGAGTGGATGAAATATTAAAGGTTTTAATAATAGGACTTTTGGTAATTTCTGTTGTGGCCTCTGTGTTTGTTGTTTATTCTTCTTATGGCGTTGTTTCTGAACAGGCTAAGTATACTGGTCCTTCGGCGAATGCTCAATGGCAGTTGGCGATGTCGTGGGTTAGGGAGAATACTTCTGAGGATAGTATTTTTGCGCATTGGTGGGATTATGGTTATTGGGTTCAGACTCTTGGAGAGAGGGCGACTATTGCTGATGGGGGACATGCTCAGGGTTTGTTTAATGGTGACCATAAAATAGGACGGTATGTTTTGACTACTCCATTTCCTGAGAGTGCGCTTAGTTTTTTTAAGACTGCTGGGATTGATTATCTTTTGATTGACCAGACTGATTTGGGGAAGTATCCTGCTTATTCTAAGATTGGTGGAGGGAATGGGAGTGATGAGATGGATAGATATGCGGCGATTCCGGTGATGTTGGCTGATGCTCAGCAGACGAGGGAGACTGCTAATGGAACGATGATTGTGTATGGTGGTGGTTCTTATATTTTTGAGGATATTTTTTATAGTCAGGATGGGCGTGATGTGTTTTTGCCTGCGGGGAAGGCAGCTGTTGTTGGGATTATTGTTAATTTGAATGGTAAT
>Ga0315543_1001817_pt1 | contig 22063 bp, 16 predicted proteins | sample SalMarSW160210MG_2_FD_203098 | JGI IMG/M metagenome (GOLD analysis project Ga0315543, IMG submission 203098) | Salt marsh sediment microbial communities from the Plum Island Ecosystem LTER, Massachusetts, United States - Salt Marsh Sediment SW1601-210 ...
GATATGATAATAGTCCCCCTCCTCGGGAGCCAATACCTCCAAGTGATTCAGCACATCCATCTCCAAGCAAGGTAGGCCCTCGGTGACGATGATGCCAGAAGACGTATGCATAGTCAGGATATTGACTACACCTTCTTTAACCCCACTATCCCGCACTACTCGCTCCACCTCAGGGGTGATATCAATCAGTTCTTTATCCCCTCTGCTCTGAACCTCTAGCTTTCCCAGCTTGATCTTCACCCCGATATCTCCCCTAGCAATCTTCTGGCATTCTCTTCAAAGATCAACTTCAAGCACCCATCGCTCAGCCCCAGGCTCTTCACCGCCTTGACCATGTTCTTGATCTCGACCCGTGGGTAGTTAGACCCAAATACGACCTTGTAGCGTAGGCTCTTTTCAATCACGCTCACCGGCACTTGTCCACCGATCACAAAGCGCATGAAAGCGACTGGATTGTCAAAATACAGGCAAGACGTGTCAATGTACACGTTCGGATACTTCAAAGCCAGCATCACTGCCTCAAGGACCCAGGGCCAGGCAAAGTGAGCGATAACGATGTTGAGGTCCGGGAAGTCATATGCCACGTCCTCCAAATAGATGGGCTGACCATACTTAGCCTTAACCCGAGGTTCCCAGCTCATGCCAGCATGGAAGACGACAGGGAGACCAAAGTCTTGGGCCTTCTCATAGATGGGATAGGCCAGTTCAGCGTCATTGGGATAGAATTCCTGGGTGGGTGGTGACAGCTTGAGCCCTCGCAGTCCCAGATCCTTCACGGCGTGCTCGAGATCGTCTACTGCGCTCTCTTTGTGGGGGTCTACGCTGGCAAAGCCGATGAAGCGGTCGCTCATCTGGCACAACTCTGCGATCAGCTCGTTGGAGCAAATCTGGCATCCCTTGGTCGTCGAGGCATCAATGGGCAACAGCACCGCTCGATCGAGCCCAGAGACATCCAGCTCCAAGAGAAAAGTCTCCAGGGGCTGGGGCCTATTGCGGATATAGAAGACCTCGCGGGCAACACGATGCAGGTCTGGTTCCCGTTCAAAGATCTCCTGCACCAATAGGGGATGGGTGTGGAAATCAATCATCTGTCTCTCTCTCTGTAGCTACAGTTTGACCACGTATTCAAGGTTTTTCGGCTTGTCCGGATTTAGTCCTTTGGCTATGGCCCTATAGTAGGCCAGGAGTTGCAGAACCGGCAGGTAGAGTACGGCTTGTGCTAGGTCTGAGAGCCCTGAACGAAAGCAAACTGAGTAATCGGAGTCTCCCCAGCCCGCCGGTTCTTCTTCCTCGGCAAGGATAAATATCCTGGCCCCCAGTTCCTTTACCTCGCGCAGGACTGCTACCTCGTGCTCACAGGCCGAGTCGGATACGAGACCTATCACCAGGGTAGCCTCGTCCACCATGGACTTTGGCCCGTGGCGGAATTCCATGAAGCGGAAAGCCTCTGAGTGGGAGAGAGACATCTCTTTCATCTTCAGCATGGCTTCGCAGGCCAGGCCATAGTTGGGTCCGGAGCCAAGGAAGAAGAACTTGGTGATACGATGATCTTCGCCTAGACGCTTGGCCAACGCCTGTTCGCTGGCGATCAGCTTCGCGCCCAGTGGCGGTAGAGCTCGTAGCTGGTCGAGGTAATCAGTGCGTCCAGCAGCTATTCCCGCCAGAGCCTGGGCAGCGACCAGCATGCTGGTGAAAGAGCGGGTCTGAGCGATGCTCTTCTCCTCTGCTTCTCGGGCAATCAGGCTGAGCGAGCCCACAGCAGATAGCGGGCTGTCTTCATGGCAAGTGATCACTATGACATCCTTACCCCAGTTCTGCTTGAAGCTGCCTACTGCTCTCAGCGTCTCTGTGGTCTGACCGGAGCGGGAAATGGCCACCAACAAAGTCGGCCCCTCTCTGATCAGAGATGAGCTGGGAAAAAGGAACAGCTCCGAAGAAGGCAGGCCGCGGGACCTGAGGCCCGTCAGCTCTTGGAAGATAGGTGCTGCTGTCAGTGAAGCATAGTAGGTGGATCCGCAGCCAGTGAAGATGACCTCACGAAAGGCACCTTTGTCCAAGACATCGGCAAAGCGTGCTGCCTTATCAGAGACCTCTTCCCCAATAGCCTTCCAGGCCACCGTCTGCCCTAGTATCTCTGCCAGAGTGTGAATGCCCTTTTCAGCCATAGACTTCCCTCTACTTCTCACCTTCAATGGAGACCATAGAGCATGCGGTCTTTGTATTCGGCCAACAATCGCTTGTTGTACTCGTCTCCACCTGGCGCATTGGCAGCCAGGTAAATCGGAGGTGTGAATCCCTTAGCCACAAGCTTCTCCACTGTCGCTGCCATGAGGGCATGGAGGATAGCACAACTAGTGACCCCTGAGACAGGACAGAACTTCTGCGGCACTTCCTCGGCCTCTAGGATAGCATCTCCAAGGGGAACCGGATTGTCAATCACCACGTCTACCAGCTGATACATCTTTTTCCCGCTCGAGTGACGGGAACTGACGCCGTTAGTGTACTCCATAGAGGTCAAGCCGATGACCTTCATTCCCCTCTCTTTAGCGGCCATGGCCATATCAACTGGCACAGCGTTGCGCCCTGATACTGAGACCAAGATCAACACATCACCCGCCTTGGTAGCTACCCTATCAAGCAACAGCTTGCCGTAACCCTCCAGACGCTCCATCTTAGACGTGAAGGTGGTGGGATAATCCTCCAGTAACATACCGGGGCCAAAGATGGGGTTGACCAACATCAGGCCCCCTGCTCGGTAGAAGATATCCTGTACCGGGAGTGCCGAGTGGCTACAGCCAAAGGCGAAGAGCATGTGGCCATCTATGATGGCCTGGGTGATGATTTCAGCAGCTTCCTCGATCTTGTCCAGCTCGCTCTCCTCGATCTTCTTGAGAAGAGCCGAAGCCCTCTTCAAATACTCCTTAGCTAGCATTCTTGCCTACCTCCTGTTGTGACTTGTAAATTGAACCGCCTCTCCCCACTTGCGGGGAGAGAAGAAAAAAGGAACTAGAGGTCTGATTGCTGATTGTGTCTACGCGGAGAACTGCAGTCCACGCAGCCACCATCAGGCCTGATACACAACTCTGCCGCCGACCATAGTCAGAACTACTTCGAGTTCGCTATCCAGTAAGACGATATCCGCATCCTTGCCTGGCTCCAGGCTGCCTTTCTTCCTCTCCACTCCAATAACTTGTGCTGGGTTGTAGCTGGCCATCTGCAAGGTCTCGCTCAAAGTGAGGTCGGCTGCCGCCATCGCGTTGCGCACTGCTCTATCCATAGTCAGAGTGCTTCCAGCCAGGCTCCCTGTGGCGATCCTGGCCACCCTCTGCTTGACAGTCACCTGCTGCCCTCCCAAGTCGTAGATTCCGTCTGGCATGCCTGCAGCTCGAATAGCATCCGTCATCAGCACCGTTCGCTCCACGCCCTTGGCTCGCACCAGTAGCTTTATTACCGCTGGATGGACATGGACATAATCGGCGATCACTTCAGCCGTGATCTTGTCGCAGGTCAGCACCGCCCCAACAGTTCCCGGCTTGCGATGGTGGAGGCCTACCATGCCATTAAACGTATGTATCGAGTGGTTCAGACCCAACCCTACGGCCGCCAGTACTTGATCGTAGCTGGCTGCAGAGTGGCCCACTGCTACCGTTGCTCCCCGTTGAAGTGCATAAGTGATGAGCTTCTGGTTCTCAGGAATCTCCGGCGCAAGGCTGATCAACCTGACGTTATCCCAGGCAAAGAATTCACGGTATTCATCAGGGTCGGCGGGCCGTATGAACTGCACGGGCTGAGCACCTGGCTTGCTGGGATTGATGTAAGGCCCCTCCAAGTGTATACCTAGCACTTGCGCGCCGCTGATTTGCTCCTTTTGGCACGTGGCCGCGTTCTCAACAGCCGCAAGGATCGCCTCCCTGGGCGCTGTCACTGTGGTGGGAAGGAAGCCCGTCACGCCGTGGCTGGCGAAGAACTGCGCCATCTCCTGGATGGCTTGTGGGGTGGCATCCATGGTGTCGTGGCCCACCCCGCCGTGGACATGGATGTCAACGAAGCCAGGGGCCACCGTCTTCCCTGTGGCGTCAATGATGGTCGCCTGTGACTCCTCGGGCAGCCCAAAGCCCTTCCTGAGCTCGACGATCTTTCCATTTTCAACAATCACCAGGCCCTTTTCCAGAACTTGCCATGGGGTGATCACTCGGCCATTGGCGATGATGATCCTACGCATAGGTTTTTCCCTGAGCTTCACAGATTCTTGATCCTACCCTTATATCTCACCAGATATTCGGCGTTGATTTCAGCTCCCCCCGGCAGGTTGATGGAAACCCAAATGGGAGGCTCCACCCGTCTTCCAGCCAGAGTCTCCACGACCTGCACTACCAATGACTGGAGGATAGCAGCGCCAATGACCCCTGAGGTAGGACCTACTTTGTAAGGGATGCCCCTCAGTTCTATGGCTGCATCTCCCAACGTGGCTCGGTTGTCCAGGATTACATCAGCTATGTCAGAGAGCTTCTTTCCGCTGGAGTGCCGAGCCTGGACACTGGTGGAATAGGGCAGCGACAATAGGGCGATGACCTTTAGGCCCTGCTTCTTCGCTTGCAGAGCTACCTCCACAGGCACCTCATTGCGCCCCGAGGTAGAGATGACGAGGATAACATCGCCGGTCTCCATCCCATAGGAGTCAAAGACCACTTTACCGTAAGCTTCTTGACGCTCGTACCAATAGCAGTTTTCGCTTGCCTTTCGTAGCCCCAACGCTGGCTCGATTATAGCGTTAGTGGGCGCCAGACAGCCCGCTCGGTAAAAGATCTCCTGGGCCAACAGTTGGGAGTGAGAAGTGCCGAAGACGTGGAGGATACCTCCTTGGGCCAGCGACGCGGCGATCATTTCTGCCGCCTTGAGGATATCCGTCGCTTGCTTCTCTCTGACCTCGTCCATCGTGGCTTGGATCTTGTCCAAGTAGAGTTCAAAGCCTCTCTTGCTGCCCACTCAACTCCATCCCATAAGATCCACTCTAAGCCTCGCGGCTGTGCTCACTGATCACCTGAAGCGCCTTCTCAGGGCTATCGCATTCGCGAACAGCAGCCACTGCCTCCTCTTTCTGCAAGAATATGGCTAATTCTCTTAAGGCTTGGAGATGCCCTTCTTTGTCTACAGCGCCAAAGGCGAATACCAAATCCACGGGGTCATTGGCCTCGGAGCCAAACTTCACCGGGGAAGCCAGCCTCACCAAGCTCATGCACATTCGCTTCACCCCATCCTCCGGCCTGGCATGGGCCAAAGCAATCCCAGGGGCGACTACCACGTAGGGGCCAAGTTCCTCAAGCACTCTCACCATAGCATTGATATAGGAGGGCAAGATAGCGTCAATGTGCAACAAGAGCGCACCAGCCAAACGGACGCTCTCTCGCCAGTCGGCAGCTTCCACGTCTAGTCCGATGGTTTTCTCAGTCAGTAAGTCAAGTAAAGCAATAGCCAAGGTCAATGGACCTTCCTGTTTCAGCTGCCTTGAGGACGGGGCACAGTACAGACGAAAGGGGGCCAGTAGGACATCATACTGGCCCCCAAGCCTTGCCGAGCGCTCGTGAGTCTCTCACCGAGCTAGAGACGGCACACGCTCTGGCAGCTATCCGAGTCCGAAGAGCTTGGCGATACCCCAGATGACGAAGCCTGGCAGAATGGCATCAGGGACGGTGAAGAACAAGCCTTCTGCGCCCATGCCTGCCAAGTCGCCAAAGATCCGGAGCTGATACGCCAGGCTGATCATGAACCAGCCGGCGAAGCACCAGAAGAAGCCACCAATGACCGCCCCCCATTTGCCACCGTAAGCGTTGCCGAAGATGGCCCCCGATCCACTGGCAAAGAAGGCAGCAATCATACTGGGAATGGGGATGGGCCAGCCGAGAGCACCCAGGATGACAATGGCTACCAGTTGTCCGATGCTGCCGGTGATCAGCCCAATCATAAGAGAGACGGGTGCAAAGGGATAGATCGCCGGGCAATCCAGGGCTGGCTTGGCGCCAGGCACGATCACGTCAGCGATGCCTTTGAACGCCGGGACGATCTCGGCAATCAGCATCCGTACGCCTTGGATCAGAACGAGCACCCCGGCGGTGAAGCCCAGGGCCTGGAGGACGGAGAACACGATCCAGTTCTGCCCCCCGCTGAGTTCAGTCACAAAAGCTGGCCCTGCGAAAATCATCGCCACAATGACGACGATCAGCATGATCAACGAGATAGAGATGGACATGTCGCGGAAGAAGGCCAGACCCTCAGGCATCTTGAGCTTCTCTGCGCTGTCCTCAGGATTGCCTACCAGCCCACCTAGCCAGCCGCCTATGACGTTCAGCAGCGTCTGGCCGTGACCAAAGGCGATGTCATCTGAGCCCGTGATCTTGCGCATGAAAGGCTGGGCCAGTGCCGGACCTAAGGTCATGTAGAGTCCGTCGGTGATGGAGGCCAAGGCTACCACCAAGCCGAACGGCAGCCCGAAGGAGTGGTAGAGGATCGCGAAAGCACCGGCGTGGATCCAGAACATGTGGCCCGTCAGGTAGATGTACTTCCAGCGCGTAAAGCGAGCCAGGAGAATGTGGACGAGATACCCGAAGAGCATAGTCAGCGAAATCTCGCCGGCGACCCCGGCAACGTTAGCCGCCTGCACTGCGCCCAGGCAAGCCTCATCAAAGGTCACGAAGCCCTCTATCTTGAACGCCTGGGTGAACATCTGTTCAATTGGGATCAAGGCGTTAATCAGAGCTCCGACACCTACACTCATGATGAGGACGCCAAGAACGGTCTTCAGCGTGCCACTGATGACTTCACCTGCGCTCTTGCGTTGGACAAGCAGGCCCACCAGCGCTATCAGGCCAAGTACTACTGCTGGTGTCTGAATCAATTGGAGAAGTAGCTCAATCATTGGATTTTCCCTCCTTAAGTTGCTCAAAATAGAAAACGGTTCCACGGCAATAGTGACGCTAGTCGCGATGGTTCATCTATCACCTCCCTCCCCGTGCACTGGCGCTCATGGAGTACTATGCTTCATTATGAACCCTGCCATTCTTGCAGGAGAGGCACCAGCTTGTCGCGCAATTCCTTCTTATCAACCAGATTCCTAATGAGCACCACCTTAGCTGACGTGCCTCTAAGGTGCATCTCCATATCTGTCGGCGCCACAACAATGTCGGCTTGTTGCCCCTTGAACGTCCCCAGGTCCCAAGGGACCACCTCAGCTTTCATCCGAATATCTTTCAGGATCTCGTCAATGAACATTTTGAGCATCATACTAGTGCCAAAGCCCATCCCGCACAGGGTAGCGATTCTCATTGGGACGATGTGCCTCCTTTGCTATGAATGCTGATTCTGCCGAAGCTCACGTATGGTTGCTTCTTCTCCTCAAGCCAAGATCACCTCTATGCCCAGCTCCCTCAATTCTGCCAAGATATCCGCTGGGGTAGCGGAATCAGTCACTATTCTATGAACGGCAGTGATAGGAGCCACCAGGGCAGTGGACACCTTCCCAAATTTGCTGTGGTCAGCCACCAGGATCACCTCAGGAGCAGATCGGATGATAGCCCTATCGGTCATCGCTTCAGGCAGGTAATCGCTGGTCAGCCCATGCTCTATGCTAATAGCTCTCATGCCCATAATAACTCTGGCTGCGTTCAATTCTTCCAAAGTCTGTTCGGCAATGTGACCGAGCATTGACAACTCCGAATGGCGCAGAAGCCCACCTACAACGATCACCGACACATTGGACTTTCCGGCGAAGACACTGGCAATGTTGAGTGCATTGGTTATAACTGTCAGATTCTCTCTGTCCACTAGGTTGCGGGCCACCTCCAAAGTAGTGGTCCCTGAGCCTACGAAAACAGTTTCGCCATCTCGGACTAGTTCAGCCGCCGGCCGCCCGACCCTCCTCTTCTCTTCTGCGCTTTCTACCATCCTCTGGATAATGGGTGGCTCGGGCGCTGCATGCTCAACGATGACAGCCCCGCCATGGGCCCGCTGGATTACCCCTTGCTCATCCAGCTCCCCCAAGTCACGTCTAATGGTTGACTCACTGACTCTGAAGAGTCTGCTCAACTCGGTGACGGTTGCTTTCTTGTTCTCATTGATGAACCGTGAGATCTCTCGCTTGCGCTCTTCTCTCAGCAGCTTGGCTCTCCTCACCAAACATCAATTTTCGCGCAATTCTGGCGCTTGACTATGCTCAATTATAGCACAAATCTCGCTGGCTGTCAACCATGAGCGGCGCACTTCCCCGTATTTCAAGCAAATATGCCCCCTGGCTCACTGCTCTTCCAGAGTAACGATGTCAGCCAGGAACTGTTGACCGCTGCCTGTTCTCTCAGTATAATCACGGCCAGCCATTTTCAGAAAGGCAGTTTATCCAGTGACCAGAAGACCCCTTGTGCTAAATCTGTCTATCGTCCTCGGCTTGCTTGCCCTCCTGGTCATTTTCTTTTGGCCCGTCATCCTGGGGGGCAAGACGCTGTTGCCTTTTGACAACCTTTTCACTGCCCAACCCTGGCAGACCTTCGCTGCTCAGTTTGGCATTGACGTTCCCCATAACGAACTGCTCAGCGACCTCGTACTTGAGAACTATGTTTGGAAACGCTTCATTGTACAGGCGCTCAAGAGCAGACAGCTTCCCCTCTGGAATCCCTACATCCTGTCTGGGCAGCCCTTTCTGGCCGCGGGCCAGCATTCAGCGTTATACCCACTAAGCCTGGTATTCTACGTACTGCCCCTGGTCAAGGCTTACGGCTGCTTTACTATCCTGCAGCTCCTCCTGGCTGGCGTCTTCATGTACATTTACACCCGGACTATACGCCTGGAGCGAGTGGGCAGTATTGTGGCCGCAATCGTCTACCCGTTCAGTGGCTTTATGATCGTCAGCGTGGTCCATCCCATGATCATTGCTGCTGCTTCGTGGCTGCCCCTGTTGCTGGCCATAGTCGAGCGCCTCATCCGTACCCAGGAGGCACAACTGGCAGGCCAGAAGCCACGACCCGCATCATACATCCCCTGGATTGCCTTCGGATCGGTGGCCTTGGGACTGCAGTTTCTCGTTGGGCACGTGGAGATTGCCTACTATGTTGTGCTGGTGACGACTTTCTACGCCATCTGCCGTCTAGGCATCCTTTGGTGGCAGAATCGCAGCTGGGCGCAGTTGGGCAAACTGGGCGTGAGCGTGGCATTGCTGATCGTCCTGGGCATTGGCCTAGCTGCTATCCAGGTCATCCCACTGTATGAACTCGTTACTGAGAGCTTTCGACAGGAATCGGCCACCTACCAACAGATCATAGGCTGGGCCTACCCTTGGCGGCGGCTGGTTGCCTTCCTCGTGCCCGACTTTTTCGGCAACCCGGCCCACCACAGCTACCTTGACGTCTTCAGCCGGCAGACTGTGACCGCGCTGCACAACGCTCAGGGTATGCCTATCCATACCATTTACTGGGGTGTCAAGAATTACGTGGAAGGTGCCAGCTATGTAGGCATCCTGCCCTTGTTATTGAGCCTGGTTGCCATCTGGAAACTGAGGACGAAATACGTCTGGATATTCCTGGCCTTGGCCATTATCTCTTTACTGCTTGCCTTCGGCACACCGCTGTATGCAGTCCTCTACTACCTCCTGCCTGGCATCAAGCAACTGCATTCGCCATTTCGCTGGATATTCCCTTACACTCTGAGCGTTTCCATTCTCGCTGGATGCGGGGCATCGTGGCTGGCAAGTAATCGGCATCGCGCAGGGATGCGCTCCGTTCGCCTGCTTGGCGGGCTTGCCCTTACCTTGGGAGTGCTGGGGCTGGGCGCACTAGCGCTCAGTCTGCATTTTCCTGCAGCGGTAACCGCACTGGCAGAACGCGCCATGTTGGCTCTGGCGCACGCTTCCGAGGCCTTTGCCGACGGGCGGGCCTTTTACTCGTACCAGTTTCGCAATCTGCTGATCTTCTTCGTGGCACTGGGCGGCGCTGGCCTGACCCTCTTACTGAGCAGCACTCGTCCGCGCCTGGGCAGAGTGCCATTGTGGCAATTGCTGGCACTGACAGTCGTCGTTGCTGAACTGTTCACCATTGGCATGAACTTTAATCCGGCTGCAGACTCAGCCATCATGGAATTTGAGCCGCCTGTGGTAGCCTTTCTCCAGCAAGACGAGGAACTGTGGCGTTTCACCACCTTTAATCTGCCTGAAGAGAAAACCTTTGATGTCAATGCTGGCATGTTCTACGACTTCTCTGATGTGCGTGGCTACGACTCGATCATATCACAACAATACGTGGACTATATGCAACTCGTTGAGCGGCAGCGGCAGTTGCTGTACAACCGTATTTCGCCACTGAACGATCGTGACTCTCTTGACTCCCATCTGCTGGACTTGCTTAACGTCAAATACGTGTTGACGACGCAAGTCATTGCCAATACCAATTACACCCTTGTCTATGACCACGAAGTGCGAGTCTATCGCAACGAGGATTATTTGCCGCGCGCCTTTGTCGTCCATCTCTCTCAGGTCATCCCCGATGAAACGGCCAGGCGCGATGCCTTGCGCCAATTTGATCCCCGACAGATGGTCATACTGGAGGAAGTGCCGGAAGGAGATGTGCCTGGGGACAGGGCTAGCGAGTGGGAACCAGCCAGCATCGTACGCTATGATCTGAACGAGGTAATCATTGAAGTGCATCTAGAACGCGGTGGTTACCTGGTGCTGACTGACAATTATTCCCCAGGATGGAAAGCCTACGACACCCATCCAGGTCCCGATGAACGAGAAATACCCATCTATCGAGCGAATGGCACTTTCCGGGCTGTGGCCCTTGGACCGGGCCAACACTCAGTGCGCTTCAAGTACACGCCGTTCTCCTTCAAGCTAGGTCTATTCGTCAGCTTTATGGCCGGTGTGATCCTTCTGTTGCTTATCAGCTATTGGCTCTGGCGTCGCTTCTATCCTAGAGACGAGAGCGAATCGGCAGTAAAGCGCGTGGCCAAGAACGCACTGACACCGATGGTGCTGTCTCTGCTGAACCGCCTCATTGATATGGCTTTCGCCATGCTCTACCTGCGCATATTGGCTCCTGAGGGCGCTGGGCGCTACAACTTTGCCTTCAACTTTATCGGCTATTTCGAGACGTTCATCATGTTTGGCCTGGGCACCTTGATCACACGGGAAATCGCTAAGCACAGAGCACAGGCCAACCGTTACCTGAGCAACAGCGTGGCTCTGCGTCTCCTCCTGTGGTTGGCCTCGCTGCCAGTGCTGGGCGCTGTGATCTACGCCTACGTGCGTCTGTCCGGCCTGACCACGGACACTATGTGGGCCATCATTTTCTTCTTTGCGGCATTGATTCCAGACTTGATCGCCAACTCGTTGAGTTCCATCTTTTACGCTAACGAGAAAATGGAGTATCCGGCGGCTATCATGTCGGTGACGACCATCATGCGCGTCACTGCGGGCACGATGGTGCTGCTGCTGGGCTATGGGTTTGTGGGACTGGCGGCCACGTCGCTGCTGGTCAGTATCAGCACGGCCATAATCCTCGGCTTCCTGGCCACACGCCTGTTCTTCCGGCCCAAGCCAGAGTTCGATACTGGTTTCGGGCGCACCATGATGCGCACCTCCCTTCCGCTGATGCTCAACAATCTGCTAGCCAAAGTCTTCTTCCAGGTAGATGTGCTCTTGCTCCAGCCCCTACGTGGCGACGCAGAAGTCGGTTACTATGGAGCAGCCTACCGCTACATTCGAGGTCTGGACATCATTCCCTCATATTTCACCATGGCCATTTTCCCCTTGATCTCGCGCTTCGCCGAATCACAGCGCGATTCATTGGTGCGTGCCTACATTCTGTCTGTCAAGCTGTTGGTTATGATAGCCCTGCCCATTGCGGTCGGCACGACATTCATCGCACGTGAGCTCATATTGATCCTGGCTGGTCCAGGCTACCTACCACAGTCTATGATTGCGCTTCAGCTCCTCATCTGGTACATGCCCATCGGTTTCATTAACAGTGTCACACAGTACGTACTGATTGCCATTAACCAGCAAAGCTTCCTGACACGAGCCTTTCTGTTCGGCGCCAGTTTCAACATCCTGAGCAACTTGCTCTTGATCCCACGATACGGCTATGTGGCGGCGGCCGTGGTAACCGCACTGTCGGAAGTTGCTTTGCTCATCCCGTTCTATCACTGCGTGCGCAAGAATCTGACTACTTTGCCATGGCTGGACCTGTTCTGGCGTCCAGGCGCGGCTGCTGTTGCCATGGCCGCCGTGATGTGGCTGCTGCGCGGCAAGACCATCCTGCTGACAGTTCCTGTCTCTGCAGTGGTTTATCTCACTGCACTTGCCGCTCTGGGCGCTTTTCGCCAGCCTGATGTGGCTCTAGTCATGGAGTTGTTGCCAGCCCGATTGAGAAAACGTCTTCCATTCGTGGCAGCAGGTTCTTGACCTGACAAGTCTTTGTAGCTAGAATCCAGCGACCGGCGCGCAAGGCTCTGAAGGCGACTGGTCTAAGCTGTCTCTCGCGATCGCCCCTTGCTGCGACATCCAGGAGGTATGATGTGACTGAGCGTGTCTATATCAAGGAAATCGCTACTTATGAGGGCCAGCAAGTAACCATCAAGGGTTGGCTCTATAACCGCACTGACAAAGGCAAGCTGCAATTCCTGCTCGTGCGTGATGGTACGGGCCTCGTGCAGTGCGTGGCCTCGCAGAAGGGCGTGAGCGCGCAGGTCTTTGCCGATGCTCGGAGCCTGACACAGGAATCGTCTATCACCGTGACGGGCAAAGTGAGAGCCGACAGGCGTGCTCCTGGCGGCTACGAACTGCTGCTAAATGACCTGCAGATCGTACAGTTGACACAGGACTACCCCATCACGCCCAAGGAGCACGGCATTGCCTTCTTGATGCAACACCGTCACCTCTGGATCCGCTCTTCGCGCCAACATGCTATTCTGCGTGTTCGCGCTGAGGTGGTCAAGGCCATTCGGGGTTGGCTGGATGACCATGGATTCATAAACGTAGACACTCCCATTCTGACTCCCTCCTCGTGCGAAGACACCACCACGTTGTTTGAAACCGACTACTTTGGCGAGAAAGCCTACCTCGCCCAAAGCGGGCAACTCTATAGCGAAGCTACGATTGGCGCGTTCGGCAAAGTATACTGCTTTGGGCCCACATTCCGCGCAGAAAAATCCAAGACCCGCCGGCACCTGACGGAATTCTGGATGGTCGAGCCAGAGATGGCCTACGTAGACCTGGAAGGTTGCATGCAGGTGGAGGAAGAATTCGTAAGTTACATTGTGCAGATGGTTCTCAACAATCGCGCGGCAGAGTTGGAGACTCTTGGCCGGGATACCTCCCGCCTGCAAAAAGTGGTAGCGCCTTTCCCCCGCATCAGCTACGACGAGGCGGTGGAACTACTGAACAAAGACGGTCTGGAGTTCAAGTGGGGCGACGACTTTGGTGCGCCACACGAAGTGGCGTTAGGAGAACACTTTGAGAAGCCCGTGTTTGTGTACCACTATCCGACAGCCTGTAAGGCCTTCTACATGGAAGCGCACCCCTCGCGACCCGAGGTGTGTCTCTCGGTGGATCTCCTTGCGCCCGAGGGCTACGGCGAGATCATTGGCGGTGGGCAGCGCACGGCCAGCTACGAACTGCTAGAGCAACGCCTCAAGGAGCACAATCTGCCTCGCGAAGCATATGAGTGGTACCTCGATCTGCGCCGCTATGGCTCTGTGCCGCACTCAGGCTTTGGATTGGGCCTGGAGCGCACAGTTGCCTGGGTATGCGGCATTCAACACATCCGCGAGACAATCGCTTTCCCCCGCATGCTGGAAAGGATGTATCCATAGTGAACACGGATGCCCTCCGCTTTCCACCCGATTTTCGCTGGGGCACAGCTACTTCTGCCCACCAGTTTGAAGGTGAGCAGACCGATAACGATTGGTCGGCATGGGAAGGGATTCCCGGCAATATCGCAGACGGCACTGATGCCAGCCGCGCCTGCCAATGGTGGGCCGGTCGCTACGCGGAAGACTCTGATTTGGCCCAATCCATGGGCCAGAACGCGCTTCGGCTCTCCATCGAGTGGAGCCGCGTCGAGCCCAGAGAAGGAGAATGGGACGGCGATGCACTTGCCCGTTATCGGGATATGCTGAGCGCATTGCGCGCACGGGGCCTGGAGCCCATGGTGACGCTCTTCCACTTCACTACCCCGTTGTGGTTGGCCAAGAAGGGAGGCTGGGAGAACGAAGCCGTAGTGCGCTACTTTGAACGTTTTGTGACCAAGGTCGTCGAAGCATGTGGCGACCTTGTGGATTTATGGTGCACTATCAATGAACCAAACATCTACGCCGTGCAGTCCTATTTGCTGGGCATCTGGCCGCCGCAGAAGCGCGATATGCTGGCGACTTTCCGCGTGCTGCGCCACCAACTGCTTGCCCACGCCTTTGCCTACCGCGCTATTCACCGTCTGCAGCCAATGGGCAGGGCCGGCCTTGCGCAACACCTGCGCATCTTTGACCCTTTCAAGCCCAACTCGCCGCTGGATCGCTGGGCAGCGTGGCTGCAAGATCGGCTTTTCAACCAGATTGTGCTCACCCCGCCCGTGGATGGCGTGCTGCGCTTCCCTCTCGGCCTGAACACCAGGGTCCCAGAAGCCGTAGACTCGCAAGATTTTATCGGATTGAACTACTATTGCCGTGACGTGGTAAGCTTCGATATCACACAGCCAGGACTGCTTTTCACGCGGCGCTTTCCCATGCCCGGCGCCGAGTTCAGCATGGAGGGTTGGGGAGAGATCTATCCCGAAGGCATGTACCGCTTGCTCAAGCGACTGGAGCGCTATGGCAAGCCTATTTACATCACCGAAGTTGGCGTGCCTGACAACGACGATTCCAAGCGCCCACGTATGATTCTGACGCACCTGGCTGCTGTGTGCCGCGCGCTGGCGGAGGGCGTGCCGGTCAAGGGCCTCTACTTCTGGTCGTTGGTGGACAACTTTGAATGGGCAGAGGGGTTTAGCGCACGCTTTGGCTTGGCCCATCTCGACCTGGAGACAGGGCAGCGCACGTTGAAGCGCAGTGGCAGGCTATACAGCGAGATATGCCGGGCAGGGGCCATCACAGTTGACATAGTGGAACGCTACGCCCCAGAGGTCAAAGAGCAGCTTTTTCCCCATACTTAGTGCTTATCCGGAAAGTCGGCAGAGGCGGCTCCCATGCCGCCGGGTAGCCGGGCGTGGGAGCCCGGCCTGCTATTCTTCGGATAGACACTTGGCCAAGCAGGCCAGGTACGCCACCTGGGGCTCCATTTGACTGCGGAATGATCCAAAAAGAAAGACGCCCGCCAGGCAGACTGCGGACGTCTTTCTTCATGCCTTGATCAATTTATGTCGCAATGTGCATGGGCATGATGACGTGCACAAAGTTCTCGTCACCCACTGGCTTGATCACACCTGGGCTTGAGGGACTGGAGGTCTCCAGCACCACTTGCGGTGTACTGATCACGGTGAGTACGTCAATCAGGTACTTGGCATTAAAGGCGATCTCAATCGGCTCACCCTCTACGGCGGCATCAATCTCGCTCACGTTGTCGCCTACTTCTGCGCTGGTTGCCATGACGGTCAATCTGCCACCCCCCTCCTGCTCTGCAGGTGCAATCCGCAACCTTATGATGTTGGCTGCGTCGCGCGCAAAGAAAGAGGCGATCTTCGCTGCCTGCAGAAACTCAGACACGCCCACCACCGTGTGCGTGGAATGACTCTTTGGTATGATCTGCTTATAGTCCGGAAAGGCCCCTTCGACCAATTGGGACACCAGGTCAATGTCGGTCATACGGAAAAAGACCTGGCTGCGGTTGGGAGCTATGGTCATGCGTATCGGGCTATCTTCCTCGGCGCTCACGCGCGCCAATTCCTGCAATGCTCGAGCGGGGATAATCACGCTGACCGGCTCTGGAGTCGTCTCCGGCAATTCAGTATTCCGTACGGAAAGCCGGAAACCGTCGGCAGCGGCCATCGTCAACTGGGTGCCAGAGATCTCGGCCAATACCCCAGTCAGTACGGGCCGGCTCTCGTCCACGGCAGCCGCAAATGAAACGTGGCCAATCATCTCCCGCAGTGTTTCTGGCTCAAGGCTGATGCCCATGTCCTCGCTCAAAGCCAGAACCAACGGGAATTCCTGCGCATCAATGCCTTTGATGTTGGCTTCATAGTTGGTGCATTTGAGATTGAGCGTCTGTGTGCGCGTCACTAACTGCACGTCAATGCGTTCTGGAGGCAGGGAATTCACAAAGTCAGTAAGAAGGCGTGCTGGTATAGTAGTGGCCCCGTCCTCCTCGACTTTGGCCCCGATCCAGCAATTAATGCCCACTTCCAGATTGGTCGCAGATAGCTTTAACCGGCCTTCGTCCGTGGCCATAAGGATGTTGGCAAGCACGGGCAGCGTGCTGCGAGTGGCTACTGCCCGGCCCACAATCGCCAGCCCTTTGGCCAGATTCTCTTGCAGACAAGAAAACTTCATCGGGACCTCCTCACTTCTGCTGTTGGCTGCCCTTAGTATACTACAGAATCCAAATCTGTTCAAACTCAAGTAGAGTCGCTTTCCGGCACGGATCTTTGGATTGTATCCCCGTAAGGGCACAATCGTACCGGGCAGTGACGCCGATTTGGTGTTGGTTGATCCAACCAAGAGGGTGGTCCTGCGTAGCGAGGACTTGCATCAGAACGTGGACTATACCCCTTACGAGGGCACAGAGCTGCTGGGCTATCCAGTGATGACCATCAGACGCGGGCAGATCATCATGCGCGATGGGGATTCTGTCGGGGAGAGGGGCTCAGGCACATTCCTCCGACGCCAGCCGTTCCGCTGGCCACTGTAGAAGTACACGAGTTTGCCCGCCGTACGAAGAGCGGGTATCATAGCTGTTACAGCCCGAGTTTCATCCTGTACCTTGAGGAGCGATCAATGGCACAAGTTATCGAGTTCACAGTCAACGATCAGAACGTGAGGGCAGAGGATGTCGATCCCAAGACTACTCTGCTTTCCTACTTGCGCGATGTGCTGCACCTGACAGGGGCCAAGGACGGCTGCGGCCAGGGGCACTGTGGCACGTGCACAGTCATTGTCAATGGGAAGGCCCAACGTGCATGCCTGTTGCGTTTGCAGAGGGTCGCAGGAGCCCACATCGAGACAGTTGAAGGACTGGCTGCCAACGGGCAGCTCCATCCTCTGCAGGAGGCTTTTGTTGAAGAGGGGGCAGTCCAGTGTGGCTTCTGCACGCCCGGGATGCTGATGGCGGCAAAGGCGTTGTTGGATCGCAACCCCGATCCCACGGACGAGGAGATACGCACGGCGTTAACGAACAACTTGTGCCGCTGCACGGGATACACTGCCATCTTGCGTGCAATCAAGACGGCGGCAGAACGAATGCGTGCAGAGAGTGCCGCACGTCCGAGCGCCGTCACACTGCCGTCGTCATGGGACGTGGTCGGCAAGAGCGTAACGCGCAATGACGTTTGGGCCAAGGTCACTGGAACATACAAGTATGCGGGCGACCTGTACGCCCCGGATATGCTGCACGCCAGGGCACTGCGCAGTGCTTATCCCCACGCTGAGATACTGTCCATTGATGCTACCGCGGCGAAGCAGGTTCCGGGAGTCGTCGCCGTCCTGACGGCTAAGGACGTCCCTGGGCGCAATCGTTTTGGCCTGATCCAGGCTGACCAGCCTGTGCTGGCCGATGACCGGGTACGTTACGTAGGTGATGCCGTGGCCGTCGTCTACGCGGAGACCATAGCGGCCGCCGAGGAAGCCTTGGACAAGATCAAGGTGGAATACAGAGAGCTCGAAGTGGTCTCAACTCCCCAGCGCGCCATGGAACCTGATGCTCCACAGCTTCACGAAGACGGAAACGTGATGGTGGACTACCACGTGCGCAAGGGAGACGTTGATGCTGGCTTCAAACGGGCAGACGTGATCGTCGAAGGCACCTACTACACTCCCTTCATTGAGCACGCCTACATGGAGCCGGAAGCCTGCCTGGCGCGTCCGCACGGCGAAGGCGGCGTTGCCATCTGGGTGGGAAGCCAGGGGCCCTATGTGGACCGTGCCCAGGTTGCTGCTTCCTTGGATTTGCCGCCTGAGAAGGTGCGAATCGTGCACACCATGATAGGCGGCGGCTTTGGGGGCAAAGAGGACATCACCGTACAGATTCTAGCGGCTCTCGGCGTGATGCATACAGGGCGGCCGGTCAAGATGGTGCTGCCCCGGCCTGAGTCAATGCGGGTGAGCACGAAGCGTCATGCGCAGTACCTGCACTACCGAACTGGAGCTACGTCTGATGGCACGCTGGTGGCCGTAGAGGCCAATATCATTGGAGACACTGGTGCTTATGCCTCGGCAGGGCTGGCTGTGCTGTTCCGTTCCGCAGCCTTCGCGTGCGGACCATACGTAGTCCCTAACGTAAAGGTGGATGCCTACGCCGTCTTCACCAACAACCCTCTCTGCGGTGCAATGCGCGGCTACGGAAGTCCTCAAGTCGCGTTTGCGGCAGAGAGCCAGATGGACATGCTGGCCCGACGTCTGGGCATGGACCCCTTTGAAATCAGGCTGCTTAATGCTTTGCAAGTTGGGAAAGTGACGTCTACTGGGCACCGGCTGACCGACAGCATCGCCGTCAAGGAAACCTTGACGGCCGTGCGGGAGGCACTGGCTGCTGAACCCCTCCCGGCTGCTGCACCGGGTAAACGCCTGGGCGTGGGGATTGCCACGGCGTACAAGAATGTTGGGCTGGGGCCTGGTCTGGATGACCGGGCGGGCGCGATTGCGGAACTTGACGGAGAAGGGCACCTTATCCTGCGTGTTGGCTGCATTGAAATGGGCCAGGGACAGAACACGACCATGGCGCAGATTGCGGCCCAGCTTCTGCAGGTGCCGTACTGCGACGTTACTGTGGTAACCGGCGATACTGCAACCTGTCCTGATTCCTTCATGACCACGGCGTCGCGAGCCACTCTGATCCAGGGCAATGCGGTGACGATGGCGGTGACAAAGCTTCGTGACCTGCTGCTCGATTATGCGTGCAGCCAGTTCGATTTGAACCGGGCCGATGCTCGCCTTGAGGCTGGATGTATCACAGACGCGTCAACAGGGCGGAAGGTATCCCTTGCCGAAGTCAGTCACCAAGCGGCCCAACAGGAACACCGCCTCGTCGCTGAGGCATACTACACAGCGCCCACCTGCTATCACAACTTTATCGTGGATGAGAGACTATTGAGAGAGGATCCAGAGAAATATCGTTTACACGTGGCTTATTGCTTCTGCGCTCAGGCGGCTGTCGTGGACGTGGACGAAGACAGCGGCGAAGTACGAGTGCTGAAGGTCATTGCTGCACATGATGTCGGCAAGCCCATACACCCGCAAAACATTCGTGGGCAGATCGAGGGGGGCGTGCTCATGGGCGTGGGCTACGGACTCTACGAGGAATTCGTTGTGGATCAGGGGTACGTCGTGACGGACACGCTGCGCAAATGCGGGGTACCTCGCATCACCCAGGCCCCCGAGATCATCCCGCTAATCGTAGAGGATCCCCATCCCCTGGGACCCTTCGGGGCCAAGGGCATGGCCGAGTTGCCAGTCTCGGCCACTGCCCCGGCAATCGCTAATGCGCTCTACGATGCTGTCGGTGTGCGCATACAGGACCTTCCTATCACACCGAAGAAGGTTCTGGCCGCTTTGCAGTCGGCCTCAGCTAAGACGAAATCAGCCGCCAAGGGCTAAGCATATCTCACTCAACTGCCGCTGGAGACCCTGGTACTGGTGCGTTGTCATATTTAAATTGCAGGCTTGTAGCAGCGGCTTCAGTGACCAAGCAGGTGGAAGAGCGACTAAAGTCGCTACTACGAATGACTTCCTTCACATTGACTAGATGCACGGCCCGACAAAGCAAGCCTAACGTCTCACCCACTTGGTGACGCAAGGGCACCCCCTAGCACGGCCCGGAGCAAGGCAATGCCCCCTACCTCGGCAACTGAGAGCAAGAACCCCAGACTGAGAGGAAGCAGCGCCTGCGTCCAGCCCTCAGTACGATTCTCCCAACGTAGAAGAATGACCACTATCATGCTGTTCACTATGGTGAGCACCAACAGAACACTCATAATGTCCACAAGGAACAAGGGATAGAGCAGTGCCCCTATGCGGGCTTGCAACAGGATCTCGAGTCCTATGACCTGCACCAAGATCCTTCCCAGTTCCCCAAAGCTGTCTACGACACGTTGTTTGCTTGGCTCTCGCCAAAGGGTGAAATTGAACATGGGGAAAACCAGAAAGCTCAAGGACACTCCATTAAGCATACCCGCTGTCAGCCGCAGTAAGTTGCTAGGGGAATAAAGACACGGGGCGCCAGGAAAGAAGTGTAGATAGGAATTTAGACCATCTATGACCCAAAAGACAAAGAACAGGCCCAGCACGGCCAGCATTCTCGCTGGCGGCAGCCGGCTAGCACGGGAACGACCTCTTAGCCAGAAGTTACACAACCCCAGCAATGCTCCCAGATAGGTCCCCGTACAGCGTGCACATAATGGGGTCTGCACACCAGCGAGAGAAATCGAGTGCTCTGGCAACTGACCGCAGACGCCGCTCAGAAACAGTCCAATGCATCTAAGTAGACCATGTGCCTGCAAGAAGGGGGATTCCACGGTGTTCGCATTATAAGACAATGGAGCGGCATGTCAATTTGCCGTTTTCTAGAGTGCCTGCTCACTGGCTTTTGCCAAAGTACTGTGTTATAATCATAGGAGAGTAACATCAAACACTTGTCACACATTGACAAACAAGGGATATGGCCACCCCTCCCCAGTTGATCATAACTCAAATACTTACTCCTAGGAAGCGCGCCAATCTGCTGCATCGGCCACGGCTCGTTGACTTTGTACACGAGCACATTGACCGAAAGCTATTGCTCATTTCGGCCGCGGCCGGCTATGGCAAGACGTCTTTGCTCATTGATTATGCCTACGATACCGACCTGCCCGTGTGCTGGCTTTCCATTGTTGAGTCCGCTCGCGACCCGCGCGTCTTCTTGGACTATCTAATTGCTGCCATCAGCCAGCATTTCCCCAAGTTCGGGCAGAGCTCTCGAAGGCTGCTTCAGGCTGGCGAAGAACTATCTGATCCTACATTGCTCGTTGGCTCTCTCGTCAATGAGATTTACGAGACGATCCCTGATTACTTTGTCGTAGTGATTGATGACTATCACCTCGTTGATAACAGCCGGGCAGTCAACCTGATGCTGGATGCTTTGGTCCAGCACCTGCCTGAGAACTGCCACTTTATTATCTCCAGTCGCACGGTCCCTACACTGACCCCTCGTGGACTGGCGTTACTCACTGCCCGCCAGGAGATCGCAGGGCTGGGCGTTGAGGACTTGAGATTCACCCCTGAGGAGATTCAGGCGCTGCTCCTGCAGAACTATGGCCAGCGCCTTCCAGACGAAGCAGCCAAGGAGCTTGCCGAGAAATCAGAAGGCTGGATCACCGGCATCTTGCTAACCACGCACACAATGTGGAAGGGCCTCTTCGAGGGCATCATCCGTATTCAAGGCTCTGACAGCAAGGTCTATGACTACCTGGCCAACGAAGTGTTCAGCCAGCAACCTCCTACCTTGCGAGATTTCCTGATGTCCACTTCCATACTCGAGGAGATGAGCCCTCTGCTGTGTGACGAACTCCTCGGAGTAAGCAACTCTCGGGAGACGCTGAAGCTGCTGGAGGAGAAAATCCTGTTTGTTAGCAGGCTGGAGAGGGAAGAGGAAAGATGGTATAGGTATCACCATCTGTTCCACGAGTTTCTTCTGACCAAACTCCAGGAAGGAAAGCCAAAACAAGTTCGCCCATTGCACCTGCGCGCCGCCAGGCTGCTGCATGAAAGTGGCGCAGTTGAGAAAGCCATACAACACTACCTGACGGGCAAAGACTACGACAGCGCTGTGAAAGCCATACTGGAGATAGCTCGGGAGACCTATGACACTGGCAAGCTAGAAACCCTGGCATATTGGATAGACGCATTG
>Ga0315543_1001824_pt1 | contig 22018 bp, 19 predicted proteins | sample SalMarSW160210MG_2_FD_203098 | JGI IMG/M metagenome (GOLD analysis project Ga0315543, IMG submission 203098) | Salt marsh sediment microbial communities from the Plum Island Ecosystem LTER, Massachusetts, United States - Salt Marsh Sediment SW1601-210 ...
TCTGGTGTAACATTCTCGAAGATGGTTGGATTAAGAAAGCATGTGTGAGGGTAATCACCGATAACATTCGGCCCTCTGCCATCGAGCCTGATTTTTGCACCTTCTTTTATACCTTTTTCTATATAGGCTAGGACCCTCTCCTTGCCATCAATTGACTGCATGGGGCCCATCTGGGTTGCTTCATCAAGTCCATACCCAACCTTTATCCTGGATGTCGTATCGATGACCGCATCTAAAAACTCATTATAGAACTTATTGTCGCCAACAATGACAAGATTGGCACCTGATAAGCATCTTTGGCCTGCGTTGCCAAAGAACGATGTCATCAAGGCTGGAATGGTTCTTCTTACATTACAATCCGGCATTATTACCATGTAGTTCTTGGCACTACACTGAGCAATGGCTCTCTTCCCAGTCTCACCGCATTTCTTGTAAACGATGTCTCTTCCTATCTTTGTAGTTCCAACAAACGTTACAGCTTTAATATCCGGGTGCTCTAGTAAAACCGATACTGCATCTTTATGTCCATGAACTACGTTCCACACACCCGGTGGAAAGCCAGCCTCATCCACTAGTTCAGCAAGTTTTGCTTGGCTTATGGGATCTCGGGGCGATGGTTTTATAACGACGGTATTTCCAGTAGCGACAGCGAAGGGCGCAAACCAAAGCGGCACCATGAATGGAAAGTTAAAAGGGGCAATGTTGCAGCAGACCCCCAAAGGCTGATAGATGACATATTCATCTATGCCCATTGCGATATCCTCTAAGTTGTATCCCATCATTAAGGAAGGGATCCCAGTAGCAACTTCAACCATTTCGATCCCGCGTCTCGTCTCTCCTCTGGATTCATCGATCGTCTTTCCATGCTCTATCGTTTGGACTCTGCTCAGCTCCTCAAAATTCTTCTCTAGCAGCTCTTTTAATCTGAAGAGACATCTTACTCTGGCAAGTGGGGTAGTCCTTCTCCAATCGGGGAAGGCCTCTTTAGCCGCTTCTACAGCTGTATTCACTTCCTTTTTAGTCGACATGGGGACTTTTGCTATGGTCTTGCCGGTGGCTGGGTTCACAACATCGGAAATTCGATCTGATTCAGATTTGACCCATTCTCCATTGATGTAGTTCTTAAGTTCTAGCACCTCTTTTATCGGATCCTCTAGAATTGCCATATCGTATACACTCCTTTCTTTATGTTACTGATTTTCCTAAACGGAGATCTCAAGTACTTCTTCAATATTTTCCTCATTTAGCTATTTTAGAATACATCTCATCCTTCCACTTTCCTATCTGCCATTTTCAGCACCTCACCGAAGATCTTTATAGCTTCATCAACCTCCTCCTCTGTGATGATTAACGGAGGCGCCACGGTGAAGTGGTCGTACCAATTGTGGATATATAGCCCGCGTTTTAGCGCCTCACCTGATATTTCATCCGCCATAGTAGGTTCGCGGGCAAACTTATCGGCTTTTGTACTGAACGGTTCCTTCGTCTCCCTATTCTTGACTATTTCGACAGCCCCAAAATGCCCGATCCCTCTTACGTCGCCGATACATTCATGCCGATCCAACAATTCATGAAGCCTTTTCTCTATGTGCTTACTCACCCTCTGGGGAAGCCCTGTAGCTATAAGTTTTTTATACTCCTCTATTGCCGCTGGAATGGCTGCTAAGACAAGTGGATGCATCGAATAAGTGTGCCCATGGCACATAACCTCTTCCTCGAAGAAATCCGCGATCTCTTTGTTCGTTACGGTAATTCCAGCAGGGATATACGCACCGGTGCATCCCTTTGCCGTGGTTAAGATGTCTGGCTTAACGGCCCAGTTATCCAAAGCCCATGCTGGTCCCGTGCGATGCCAACCGCTCATCACTTCATCTGCAACGAGCAACACCCCATTTTCATCGCAGATCTCCCTTAGTTTAGGATAATATTCCGGGGGTGGAACTATTATGCCGTTCGTCCCGACTACAGGCTCGACAAAGATCGCGGCCACATTCCCCTCTTCTTTAATCATGTAATCTATATATTCAACGCACTGTATACCACAGTCCGGGTATTTCAATCCGAGTGGGCATCTGTAGCAATAGGGATCTGGAGCAAAGACTATGCCAGGTATCGTGCACCTTGCCCGCTCTGCATACCACCGTCTGGGATCCCCCGTCAGTGAGACGCTCGCGGCTGTAGCACCGTGATATGAACGGTAGCGTGAAATTATCTTATACTTGGATGCCATGTATTGCCTGACCATCTTTACCGCGGCTTCATTGGCCTCAGTTCCAGAGGTGGAGAAGAAGAACTTATTCAGACCTTCAGGCATTACCTCAAGCAAAGCCTCAGCCGCTCTCGCCTTTGCTTCACAGGCGAATCCAGGACCTATATACGGCAATTTCCTTGCCTGCTCACAGATAGCCTCAATTATTGCCTTGTTGCCATGACCGAGATTCGAGCACATCAGTTGAGATGAAAAATCAAGATAAGGCTTATCCTTATCATCATAGAAATAGACACCTTCAGCCCTGGTAATAAATAACGGCTCCCCCCATCCTTTTTGCGCTCTCCAGGTGCCATAGATGTGATTTGCTATCAATTTCGTGAGTTCCTCCGCATTACTCATTCTATTCTCACCTTTTCTTTAATTAGCCTAGTCAAGAGGCAGTTCAAAGGGGTCTCTACTCCCAGACGCTCGCCCTCACGGACGATCGCCCCGTTGATGTAATCTATCTCCGTGAGGCTGCCACGGCGCACATCCTGGAGCATCGAGGAGATGTTCTCTGCCGTAAGACGGCAAATCTTCTCTACCTCATGGACTGCTCGCTCGGGCCGAAAATCGAGCCCGTTTGCTCGCGCGACCATCACCGCCTCGCAAACTGCCCCTCGCATAATCGTTTGTAGGTCTTGATCGTTGATTAACTCCCCATTTGGCACGTTGAAAATCGCTGTCAGCGCATTGATCCCAACGTTGATCAGTAGTTTCTCCCAGACAAGATGTCGGACGGAATCAACCATCTCAAACGGGATCTGGCTCCGTTGGAACAGACCAGCGACCGCTGTGCGATCTGTCTCATTCCCTGCAGAAGAGAGGGGGCCAACCCGCGTCTTTCCCACGCCAGCATGTCGAATCTCGCCCGGCCCCAGGAATGTTGATCCTTGCGAAGTCACACCCCGAAATAGTTTCTCCCGAGGAACAAAATCTTCCAGGATCTCAGCAATCCCAATACCGTTCTGAAGCGAGAGGAGGAGCGTCCCTTCACCGATCATTGGGCGAGCAGACTCCAGGGCACATCGGGTCACAGGTGCTTTGACGAACAGAGCGAGGAGGTCGCAGCGTCCGATTTCATCAACGCAGGTAACCGCGTTTAGCCGCACACGCCGCGTACCGCCTTCCGGTGTGTGGACAAGGAGGCCTTGGGATCGGATCCTATCAACGTGCGCGGTATTGAGCGGTTCGAAGAGCCACACGTCTTCATGCTCGAAGAATGACCCGAACAGGCTTCCCAGAGCTCCCGCGCCAACTATACCAACCTTCATGAGGTGCCTCCTATTGCAGCTGGTCAAGGATCTCTTCGTTCATGGTGAAACTATGCTCATCCAGAGTGGGGAAACTTCCACTTTTGACCTCATCGATATAGGTGAGAAGAGCCTCGGAGATAATCGCATTCAGATCTTGGTACCTCTTGACAAACTTCGGGGAGAAACCGGCCGACCAACCGACGAGATCGTGGAAAACAAGGACCTGCCCATCGCAGCAAGGACCAGCGCCAATCCCGATGGTGGGGATGGATACCTGCTCGGTGATCAGCTTGGCCAATTGGTGAGGAATGCACTCCAAGACCAATGCGAACGCCCCTGCTTCCTCGAGGATCTTTGCGTCATCGATGGCCTTCTTGGCCTTAGCGAGGTCCTTGCCTTGCACCTTGAACCCGCCGAGTTGAGAAACACGTTGGGGGGTGAGACCGATGTGTCCCATCACAGGAATTCCACAACGGTTCACGATCGCGGAAACGACATCTGCGACTTCTCTTCCCCCCTCCAGTTTCACCACATCCGTGCCCCCCTCTTTCATGATGCGCCCAGCGTTTAGCATAGCCTGTTCCGGCGATACATTAAACGACATAAATGGCATGTCTCCCACAACGAGCGTCCTCTTCACGCCACGCATGACCGCCTTGGCGTGGTAGATGATATCGTCTACCCTAACCGGAACGGTGTTCTCGTATCCTAGAACAGCGTTTCCAAGAGAGTCGCCGACCAGAATGATCTCAATGCCAGCCCGATCGACCACCTGGGCCGTGGGGTAATCATAAGCCGTGATCATGCTGATCTTGTCGCCCTTTTCCTTCAACCTCTGTAGGTCTAGGACCGTGATTTTTCTTTCTTTTACCATCTTTACCTCCTTAATTATAAAAAACTGAATCTGCTTGTAGCGTAAATGTTGATAATTTCACGCACTGAACAATACTTGCCTGTTCATCCTTACTTTTTGGCAATACATGTTAGGCATTCTCCGGTTCTGGATCTGTACTCGTACACCAGCTATGCCGCCGCTGAAGGTGAATCCCATACTTACGAAAGACCCTCCAGACATGGTGAATCGAAACATCTCCCAACTCCTGTGCAATCAGCCGCGCTGTCCATACCCTCTCTCCTCCTACAGGGGGCTCGTCCAGTTTGGAGAGAATCAGACGCTCGCTCTCCTTCTTGTACTTCCTCTTCCTCCCAGATCGAGGCGTATCCTGAAGACCTTGCAACCCATCCTTCCTAAACCGTATTCGCTACTTGCTTGCCGTCGCAGGACGGATGTTAAGAGCATCAGCAATCTCGTCAGTCCTCATCCCCTCTGCGGCTATAAGAATGATCCTGCTCCGCTGAACCATCCTCTGCCCAGTTGTCGGTGATCGCATCCATCTTTCAAGGACCTCTTGCTGTTCTGAGGTCAGTTCGATCCGTGTTGCCTGTCTTCCCATCTTGTGGCTCCTTGGTAGTGGAAATAACGTCACCAAGGATACGTACTAGCGCTTACTTTTGCAAGTAGATAATAGGTATTCTACCTGAATATCAGATTAAATCAATCACCTCCCTTATCTTAGAAATTTCATTCTAGGATCTAAAATGTCCCGCACGCCATCACCTAATAAATTAAAACCCAATGTCGCTATCACGATGGCTAGTCCGGGGAAAATAACAGGCCATGGAGAGAGTCTCATAAAGGTCTGTGCTTCTTTTAACATCCGTCCCCAACTGGGATCTGGTGGTTGGGTACCTAGTCCGAGATAACTCAATCCTGCTTCAGCGAGGATAGCTAGCGCAAAACAGATGGTTGCCTGGACGATAAGGACAGAAAGGGTGTTGGGCAAGATATGCCGCCAGGCTATTGATAAGTTTCCCCTTCCCATTGCTCTTGCGGCGCTTACAAACTCTCTTTCCCTTAAGGAGAGAAAATTACCCCGAGTTAATCTAGCAAAGATAGGGATGTACGAGATCCCAATGGCGATCATGCTGTTTTTTATCCCTGGTCCTAGAATAGAGGTTATTAAAATGGCAAGAAGGACGGCTGGAAAACCATAGATCGCATCAATAAGACGCATTATAATCTCATCTGCCCAACCGCCATAATACCCAGCCGGTATACCTAAAAGGAGGCCGAAACTGAGGCCGATACCTACTGCGATCAATCCTACCGTTATTGAATTCACAGCTCCTTTCATCACTCGGCTCAAGATATCCCGGCCGTAGTGATCTGTTCCAAACCAGTGATCGTTATCTGGTTTTTGTAGACGTGCAGGAATTTCCATCTTGTTAGGATCATAAGGGGTATAAAAGAAACTTAGAAAGGTTGTAAGAATTACAATTCCTGTTAAGAGAAACCCGATTGAGAAATTTCGGCTTTTAAAACAACGAATCATTATCCTTTACTCATATCCAATCCGAGGGTCTAGAATACCATAGGAAATATCCACAACAAAATTCACTAGAATCACTACACTAGCCATAAAAAACACTATTCCTTGGACCACTGGCAGATCTCGCTGTTGAATGGCAAGGACCAGCAACCGTCCCATCCCAGGCAGATAGAAGACGCTCTCTATGATGATCGCCCCGGCGAGAAGCATGCCTACTTGCAATCCTAGCACGGTTATAACAGAGATAAGAGAATTTCTGACAGCATGCTTGTAGATCACAATCCTTTCTGTTAAACCCTTGCTCCTGGCCATCCTAACATAATCCTCTCCTAAGACATCAATTAGTGATGAACGCATTATGCGAGTTATAAGTGCTATACGAATCCCACTAAGGGCTAAAGCTGGGAGTAACAATGATTCGAGAGCTGCTAGGGGATCTTCTGACCAAGTAGTGAAACCACCGGCCGGGAACCAGCGTAGACGCACGGAGAATAGAAGGATAAGTAGAATTCCCGTCCAAAAAGCTGGCATAGCGATGCCCAATTGGGATATCACAATGATACCGTAATCCCTGATGCTATTTCGATGAACACCAGCGTAGATTCCCAGTGGGATACCCAGGATAATAGTGAAGAAGATGGCTAAAGCTGTCAAAGGACCTGTAACTAACAGTCGGCTGGCGATCAAATCCGAGATTGGTACATCATAATTAATCGACACCCCAAAATTGCCCGTTAGAGCGCCTTCCAACCAGTCCAAGTATTGAACTATCATGGGCTCATTCAAGCCTAGTTTGTCACGGAGCCTCTCCAGAACAGCTGGGGTCGCCTCAGTCCCCAAGATTATCTGAGCGGGATCACCAGGCATGACGCGTATAACTACGAAGATAATTAAAGAAACAAGGAATAAAGTAATTATATACATCAGTGCTCGCCTTACAACGTAAGCCCACATCTTACCCTTTCTTATCAGTGACTTCTTTGAACACGCGGACAAAATTACCGCCGAGCATGCTCTTTATTTCCTCATCAGAATAGCTTCGAGACACCAGCCCTCGCGTAAGGTTCGGCCATTTTGTCCAATCTTCAAATCCCTTCGTGTATTTGTTGTAACTTGAGACAGTCCCCTTCGCAAAACCGAGCTTCTCTACGAGTTCCCGGTCTAATTCCTCTGCCACATTATGTGGAAAAATCTGCCCAGTATCTGTTCCTATACCAACCTTATCGCTTCCCATAATACTGGTCGCATGGTCGATGTGATCCAAGAAGACATCCAAGCTAACATCTTCTTTAGAGGAAAGAAAATTAGGCAGTAAGAGAATTCCCATATACCCTCCTTTCGCCGCTAGCCTCCTCATGATCTCATCCGTTTTTCCCCGAGGATGCTCGTTTAATGTATAGCAAAAAGAGTGGGTTATAGCAACCGGTTTCTCGGAGACTTCAATCGCTTCCATCGTTGTCTGGTGGCCGCAGTGCGATAGATCGATGAGTATTCCTAATCGATTCAGTTCTTTGACTACCTTGAGCCCGAACTTACTCAAACCGCAATCCTTTCTCTCCATACAGCCGTCACCCACAAGGTTTCTATCATTATAAGTTAGCTGTATAATGCGAATTCCAAGACTGTAGAAAAATTCAAATCTTTCAATATCCCTTCCTATATGCGTGGTATTTTGAAAATTTAGAATAATCCCTTTTCTCTTTGTCTCTTTAGCACGCAGAATATCCTCGGCATTCCGGATTTTTATAAGAAAATCGAGGCTGTCGAACTTTCTGGACCAACGAGCCAGATCCCTTACTGCGTTCTCGTAGCTAAAGACAACCTTTCCCCACGGGCCAATGGTTACACTAGCCGCATGAACTCCGCTCTTTTGCCACCATCCCTTATATTCTTCCTGCCGCTTTCGCTTGCCAAGCAGCTCATGCATACCGATCAGATGCATCTGGTCAATCAATTCTGGTCTAGGAATATTCCGGGCGATTAACCCATCTGTTTTTTTTTTCATCTCCTCAGAGAAATAGATCGAATCTTGCTGAAGAGCGTCCCCAAGGGTGTCTACGATTGTGGATTCCTTATGAAGACGAACGGCCCTTTGTTCATTTTCTATATCAAAATCGAACTTGAATTCTTCCTTCCTGGTTTCCATCATCACCTGTCCTGTCCCTCCTATCCTAAGTTTGGTGGCTACAATCTCTAAAGTTCCCCCATCCTAGCTGAGCCTTTACAGTCTCCACAGCCAGGATGGGGGCCTCGCTTGCACTTACTTTACTTGGGCCTAGGGCGCTATCCAGACATCGACTGCAGGGAACATGCTTTCAGGATAATCCTCCCACCAGTTCATTATCTCTTTTCTCATAGCGGATATAGCGGCTGCCTCATAAAGAAAACCGTTTACCGCATCGGAGGCTATGGTCCACTGGGCTATGGCATAGAGTTGTCTTAACTCTGTAACGTCTACCGCAAGCAAAGCCTTTTTTATCACCTCTTGGAACTGAGGATTATCATATCTGAAGTAATAGGTAGGGCGGGCGTAGATGTCGATGTCAAAGGCTTCAGTATGTCTAACAATTGAGAGATCATACTGAGCGTTGCGGAAGACCTGCTCTAGCCATACACCAAATTCTAGCACCTCTACGTTAAGCTCAATCCCTACTTGCTCCAGCTGATCTTTGACGCTCTCAGCTCCACGTGTACAGTAAGAGTCGCTTGGTACTCTTATGTCGAGCGAGAATCCGTTGGGATAGCCAGCCTCAGCTAACAGTTCCCTGGCCTTATCTGGGTTATGGGGATAAAGCCACGTCAGATCGATGTAGTTCGGGTTTACGGGGCTCATGTGGCTCGCAATCGGTGTGCCGAAGCCGAACTGCGTTGCCTCAATGATCTCCTCTTGATCGATAGCGTAACTGATAGCCCGTCTAACACGCACATCGTTAAGGGGTTCCCGGGAATTGTTGATAGCCAAAATCACATCGCCTGTGCTATTACCGCGAAGTACTTTGAGTGCCGGATCTCCTTCGAATTCAAGCGCATTCTCTGGAGCAACTATCCAACCTATTACGTCTATACCTCCTGTCTTTAAAGCAGCTAGCCGAACACTGGGATCGGGGATAACTTTAAAGATCACCTTATCGAGGTAGGGAAGCTTCTCATTGTGGTAGGCATCGAACTTTCCCAAGGTTATGTGATCCCCGCGGGCCCACTCGGCGAATCTGAACGGCCCTGTCCCGTTCGGTTGACTCTTGAGCTCATCGCCTGCTCCCAAGGGCACTATCACTCCATCAGGAATAGCCAGGCGGAAAAGGAGCATGGAGTTGGGCTGCGCTAGCGTGAACTTTACAGCATAATTGTTGACAGCTTCCATCTTTGTGATATCCCCATAATAAGCTGCATGGACAATTGGCACGTCAGGATCTAGATTTCGCTCAAAGGTATATATCACATCCGCTGCTGTCAGCTCGTGTCCGTCATGGAATTTTACGCCTTCCCGTAGGTAAAAGGTGTATTCGAGTCCATCGTTGGAGATTTCATAGTCTTCAGCGAGCAACGGCACTATTTCGCCTTCCCTGTTCAGCGTGACCAATCCTTCATAGACGTTCTTGTAGAGAACCCGATCAATCACCGCTGCCGTATTTGTTGTCGGGTCTAGCCCAGGAGGCTCCTTGTCAAGCGCAATAGTTAAGGTTCCCCCATAGACTGGGCCCCCAGTAGCGTAAACACCAAAACTCACCATCAGTAAAGCTGCCAGAAAGACAATCGCCAAACTAACCTTGAGCAACTTCATTTCTTAAAACCTCCTTTAGATAGGGCTTAGGGCACCTTTCTCCTCTACACTTATTTAATATTTAACCACCTCCCTTCAGGTGTGACTATCTCCTTCGCAACCGACGCTGCGCTCACCTTGGAACATCGGTAATCGTGTTCTATCTTACCATACCGATCACCCCTCTCGAAGAATCTGCTCTACAGCGATAAAGTGCTCCTCCATCACCTTCTTAGCCATCCCCTTATCCCTGTTACGCAAGGCCACGATGAGTTGGCGATGCTCTTCGAGCGATTGCTGAAAGTGGCGCTCATCCTTAAGGAAATATTCTGTAATCGTCTGTTTCCATAACCTCTGCCGCGTGACCCCAAGGAGGTAGCGGATTACATGGACAATCAAAGGGTTGCCTGTAGATTCGGCAATTAGCAGATGGAATCGCTCATTGAGTTCGAAAAAATCCTCGTAGTTCTTCTCCTTCAGTAGAGCGCGTATCTCTTCCCAAATTCTCTCGATCACCTCAATCTGCTCTTCATCAGCTCTATCGATAGCGAGCTCTACTATACCTCGTTCTACCACCCTGCGGGCATCAAGAGCATCCTCAACGCTCTCACTCTCCTCCAACAAGGTCAAAGCCCTAACCCCTTCAGCGGAGCTCCGCACATAGGTCCCACTGCCTGGGATTCGCTCCACGATCCCTGCCAGATAGAGCGCACTTAAGGCTTCCCTTACCGAAGTCTTGCTCACCCCCGTCTTACGCTCAATTATCCTCTCGGGAGGAAGCTTATCCCCGATTTTGTAGATCCCTTGCTGGATCGCTGCGACAATCTGTTCAGCAATTTGAACGCTCTTCTTCTTGCTGTCCACCTCGTGAAATACCACATCACCTGGCATTATGGTATAATTATAAAGCATCACTGTCTGAATGTCAAGGTCACTGTCACTTCGAGCCTATTTTGGGTGAGAGGCAATGCGGGGCTTGACATGGCGAGGGAGATATGTCATTACTTCACTATGATGACTATGTACAGAAATTTTATCGGTGGAAGATGGATTGAATGCGCTAATGGTGAAAGATTTCAAGATATTAATCCAGCTGATAACGAAGAGATCATAGGCGAGTTCCAGAGGTCTATAAGAGAAGATGTGGTAAATGCCCTTGAAACAGCTAAAGAGGCGCAAAAGGAATGGGCAGATACCTCTCCTATAAAACGTGGGCAAATACTACACGGTGCAGCGCAGTTGATGGAAAGACGAAGCGAAAATCTTGCAAAGTTACTAACTAGAGAAGAAGGGAAAACACTAGTTGAGAGTCGAAATGAGGTTAATAAGGCGGTAAATATCTTCAAGTTCTTTGCTGAACAGGGTCGTCGCCTGAATGGAGAGGTTATCCCATCAGAGAAGAAGGATACTTTCCTATATACTCTTAAGATTCCATTAGGGGTTGTATCCATAATTACACCTTGGAATGATCCCATTGCAATCCCCGCGTGGAAGATAGCGCCTGCCTTGATATCAGGAAATAGCGTCGTCTTCAAACCAGCATCACTTACTCCTCTCCTGGGGTTAAGGTTAACAGGAATATTGGACGAAGCAGGGCTACCTAAAGGAATCTTGAATTATGTAATAGGATCAGGTTCGATTGTAGGTGATGAAATGGTCACTAACCGGTTAGTTGATGCTGTATCCTTCACTGGATCGTATGAGGTAGGGCATCTTATCTACCGAAAGGCCGCTCTAAACATGACCGGGACTCAACTAGAATTAGGAAGGAAAAATGTTCTAATTATATTAGAGGATGCTGACATCGATCGAGCTGTCGAACTTGCTGTAAAAGGTGCATTTGGAGAGACTGGTCAGTGCTGCACAGCCACTAGTCGGGTTATTGTTATAAAAAAGGTAGTAAGTAAGTTTACAGAAAGGTTAATTGAAAGGATGAGGCATCTTAAGATAGGGAATGGCCTAGATGAGAATATCGAAATGGGGCCTGTAGTCAGTGAATCGGAGTTAGCGAAAGATCTCGAATACATAAATATCGGCAAGAAGGAAGGGGGGGAACTTATTTTGGGTGGAAGTATTCTAGAGGGAGGGGAATATGATAAAGGCTTCTTCATAAAGCCGGCAGCTTTTACCGAAGTAGATCCAGAAATGCGGATAGCTCGAGAGGAAATATTTGGGCCTGTGCTTACAGTAATAAAAGCCGGGAATTTCGAGGAAGCATTAAGTATAGCAAATAACGTGGAATACGGGCTTTCAGCTTCAACTTGCACCAATGATTTAGGGAAAGTGCATGAATTTGTGAGATCGATAGAAGCAGAGGGATAGTCAAGATAAATCAAACTACTACTGGTATTGAGCTACAAGCGCCTTTTGGCGGTATGAAGAAGTCGGGGACAGATACATTTAGAGAGTTGGGCCGAGGCGCGATTGACTTTTTTACGCATATCAAGACCGTGTATACTACTTACTAGTTAGATGTTTCTTCTAAGGATTTTAAAAGTTATCCCGTAGGAGGTAAGATGTTTATCACTACGTTTTGGTCGTTTAGTACTGCAGGGATAGTAAGGTTCGGCAAGAGTGCGGTGGAAGAAATTGGATACGCGGCTAGGAAGCTTGGAGGGACTAGGGCATTGATAGTGGTTGATAAAGGGGTCAGGAGAGCAGGGCTTTGTGAGAAAATAGAGGAGCTTCTAAAAAAGTCAAGATTTGAGATTCGTATCTGGGATGGTGTGAAACCGAATCCTACAGTTAATAACGTTAACGATTGTTTCAGCTACGCTAAGAGCGAGTCAATTGACCTAATAGTTGGGTTAGGCGGAGGAAGTTCAATAGATGTGGCTAAAACTGTTAGTATGTTGCAAATGCATGGTGGAGAGCCTACTGACTACATCTCCCCACCTACTGGGAAGGGAAGGAAATTTCCGGGTCCGGGGTTGCCCATTATAGCAATACCGACAACCGCAGGTACAGGGTCAGAGGTTACTTCAGTAGTGGACTTAACGCTACCTGAGGAAAATATGAAGGAAGCTATTTTTAGTGAATACCTGTACCCTAGTGTAGCAATCGTAGATCCATTATTGACAGTAAGCTTGCCACCGGACATAACAGCTGCAACAGGAATGGACGCTTTAGCACATGCCATCGAATCCTATACGACAAGAAGATATGATCACAAGTCACAACTAACAAGCCATGAATATAGGTTACCATGTTACCATGGTGCCAACCCAATGACTGACGCCCTCGCAACTCAGGCTATACGACTTATTAGCAGCAATTTGCGGAAAGCGGTGAACGATGGTTACGATCTCGAAGCTAGAGAGGGGATGAGCTTAGCAAGTCTTTTAGCGGGTATGGCTTTCATCAATGCTGGCTTGACAGCGGTACACGCAATGTCAAATGCGATTGTAGACGAATTTCACACAGCACATGGGGCCACTAATGCTGCGTTATTGCCTTATGTAATGCAGTTTAATGTTACCGCTGATCTTCAGCGATTTGCCCATATAGCAAAGCTTTTGGGTGAAGATGTTAAGAACTTGTCGTTGAGGGAAGCCGCTAAAAGAGCACCCATAGCAGTGAAAGATTTAGCAAATGATATTAATATAGCCTCTCTTACTGAATTAGGATGTGGAGAGAAATCTCTTCAACGTTTAGCGGAGAAGTCAATGAGAGTTGAGCGCCATATAACTGCAAATCCGCGCCATTTGACGATAAGTGACGTAGAAACCATATTTTATAATGCTCTTGAAGGTAAGCTATAGACCTTTAGCCGGGGATATTTAGTAGGAACTTGCACCCTGAAAGCGCGCCGTGTCAAGTCCTTCTCTCAGGTGTCCTCCTTTAAGAGTTGTCTCATACAAGATGAGCATGAAGCGAGGGGGTGTTTTGTCTCGTGGGAGATGAGTATGAGGGGATTTTGCAGCACACACAAAGGGAGGCTACAATTGCTAATCTGAAAAAAAGGGGACTCAGGAGAACTTGCATCAACAGGGAGCCTGGGGAAGCTCTGGTAGCACAGCGCGAAAAGGTAAAACGGACCGCCGATTCTTGACTGATTAAATACAATCAAGGAAACAGGAGTTAAAAATGCACGTCCTTGCGGAACTTAAGGAGAAAGCAGAAGGTGTTGATTTTGCAAAGATTTTTTTTACCGATCTCAACGGCAGGATCATGAGTCTACCGGTGAACCCTGACAATCTTGAGGCGATAGTTGCCGAGGGGATTGGTTTCGACGGAAGCTCCATTGCTGGGTTTGCCACGGTTGATAACGCTGACCAACTTCTCTTCCCAGATCCAGGAAGCCTTCGTGTCGTGAACTTCGATGACGGGAAGCTCGGTTTCCTTATCGGACGGATCTACAATGATGCGGCTACGCGTGCTAAGACTGATCCAAGGGCTGTTTTGGAAGGTGTTTTGGCTGAAGCAGAATCGGAATATGGCTTCAGGTTCATAGTTGGTCCTGAACACGAGTTCTTCTTGCTGACCGAAGATGAATTCGGCGAAAGAGGCCATTCGGATGATGCGGGTTATTTCAACGGCGCTCCCCACGATAAGGGTGAAAGTGTAAGGAACAAGATCGTTGCAATACTGAAGGGATGCGGTATACGGTTTGAAAAAGCGCACCATGAGGTGACTCCTTCGCAGCATGAGATCAATCTCGAGCCCCTGGATCCATTACAAGCCGCTGACCGGACAGTGCTCTTTAATTTCGTAACCCAGAAGACTGCAGCAGAGTTCGGCTATCACGCTACCTTCATGCCAAAGCCATTCGACGGCTACAATCGGAATGCCTTCCATGTTCACCTCTCCATGCAAGATCTAGACGGAAAAAATCTTTTCTACGAGGAGGGGGCTGATCGTAATCTAAGCAATACTGCTAAGCACTTTATCGGCGGTATACTGAAGCATGCCCGGGAAACTTCCATCATCATGGCTTCGACTTTCAATTCATACAAGGCTTATGTGCTAGAGAGGGAGGCGCCCATAATAAAAGGCTGGGGATTCAGGAACAGAAGCTCAATGGTCAGGGTGCCGTATTGCAACAATCCCGAAGGCACCAGGATCGAACTGCGAAGCCCTGACCCTGCCGGCAACGTGTACCTTCAATTCGCGACATTCATCGCTATGGGGCTCAAGGGCGTGAGAGAAGAGATCGAGTGCGGACCACCAGATACTGGGAGCACCTATCGCAAGGATCACACTATTCGCATTTCGGATAAACGGTTCCTGCCCAAGAGCATGTTCGAAGCCTTGGTTGAAGCCGAAAGAAGCAAATTCTTAAAACGCTTGCTGGGAGATCACATGTATCGCAACTACATCTCTCTCAAAATAGAGGACTGGGAAGATCATCGAACGCACGTTACCCCTAGAGAGCTCAGCAAGTACCTGGACATATAACATGATCGGGCAAGGAGATCAACCAATTAGCAGATCAGATACAAAAGGAGGAACACATGGAAGAATGGATTAGACAACTGCAAGATCATGTAAACACCCTCGATAGACTAAGAGAGTTCATCAACGTTACCCCGGAAGAAGAAGAAGCGATACTAACCCTCAACACAAAATGGGGCACAAGCCCTTACTTCGCTTCCCTAATGGATCCGGATGACCCTAATTGTCCGATTCGAAGGCAGGTTGTTCCTTCCTTGAAGGAAAAAATAAATCGTTACGGGATTCCAAACTACTTGGTATGGAAAGAAAACCGTGACACCGAAGAGGTGCGGCCCGATAGTATTGCCAGACAGTACTACGACCGTATTGCATTTACCGTAACTGATGTCTGCGCAACTTACTGTCGTCACTGTTTCCGGAGAGAGGTCGTTGTAAACCGCGATCTCGATCTTCGCATGGATGTAGATGAAGGGCTGCAGTGGATCAGAGAACACAAAGAGATCCGCGATGTCCTGGTCACTGGTGGCGACCCGTTCATTCTTGCCGACGACAAGATTGACTATATTATTCGTAAGCTGCGTGAGATCCCCCACATTGAGATGATCCGCTTTGGTACACGAACACCGATTGCGTTGCCCCAGCGAATCACCACTGGCCTCAAGAAGGTGCTAAGCGGCTATCACCGAGTTCCTATTTGGGTGAATACCCAGTGTAATAACGCTAAGGAAATCACAGAAAAGACAGCCAAAGCGGTTTACGATCTATTGTCCTGTGGGGTCAATGTGGGTAATCAGGCCGTTTTGTTAAAGGGGATCAATGACGATGTAAAATCCTTCAAGGAGCTTCATCAAAAGCTCCTTGCGATCCGCATTCGGCCATACTACGTCTTCTATTGTGAGCCAGCACCCGGAATCGACCATTTCCGTACACCTGTTGAAAAAGGAGCCGAACTCATTCGAGATGCTATTCGCGGCCACACCACGGGGCTTGCCCAGCCCATGTACGTCTGGGCCACCAGGATCGGCAAGATTCCGTTGATGCCAGACTACTACATCATGGAAAAGAATGAGAAAGAGTACACCTTGAAGAATTACAAGGGAGAACTGATCACAGTCCCGAACATACCGGAATAGTGTGAAGCTTGGTTTCCCTGAAGATCAAGTTCTAAGTACCTCTGAACGTGGAGAGGTTACTGCACCGGTTTTGCCGGGTTGCCGAGGCCCATCTTTTACAGGCGTTCGACAGTGAATACGACATGTCACGGAGTTGAGTGACGTAATCACGGGGTTTCCGCTTCTCAGGTGTTGGATTCGGCACCAGAGTTGTTGTACACGGATTAGTAGATTATCTCTTGATACGACTCACATTCCCCACCTCTCACAGCTTCTCCCGAGGCAATTTCTGATCTCGCGTATTTCCTGTTTTGCCCCGCCTCAACAACGACTCTTCGGTCAGTCCCAGAGACCGAACATACTGCTGCTGCTCGGAGGACAATGGGGCAAGGAAGCACCACTCCCCGTCTAACTCGGCCACCAGCACTCCTTTGAACTTCGTTGTCATCATGAAGGATGTCGGCGTCTGTGTTGCCTTCCTGTCCCAGCCGGGGACGGTCGAATCAGTTCGCTTCAAGTGCTGGCGCATCACATGCTCCATGAGATTCCAGATCAAGAGAGAAGTCAGCAGGATGAAGCCCAGCACTTCAATACGATCCGGTCGCTTCACGAACATATCGTTGACGAACAGCGGGTCCTTCAGGAAGCCGAAGTTGCGCTCGATCCCGTGCTGCTCCTTGTAGGCTGCGAGTACATCTGCGGGTGAATGGGCCATCTCTCCCTCGGTGGGAGTATTGGTCAGAAGAACAAAGCATCCCGCCGCCTTCCTGGCCCGCTCGACCTTCTCTGAACGTTCGACCACATCTCCCTTAAGGAAGTATCTGATCTTCGATATCCTGCGCTCTCCGTTCTTCGGAGGTCTGCCCCTGGCATAGGTCACCTTCTCCGCAACGCTGCATTCGCAGAAATGGTAGAGCGACTTCTCACTGCAAAGTTTTCCGGCGGCAGCCTCGGCGTCCTCCTGGCAGAAGTACTCCACCTTCACGGCCTCCTTCAGCATCCCTCCAGCCTTCTTCCTCGACTCCGCCAGTCTTCGGTTAAGCCTCTTCAGCCTGCGCTTGTCGTGCGCGTCGGAATGAACCACTACAGCCCGGTAGCTCTTCTCCCCAACGGTGACAGTCTTCTCACAGACGCGATACTTTGCCGCCTTGCGGCTCGCCACCGGGTGGCTTCCGGATGACCGTGCTCCCGTCTCCACTTCGGTCCACTCCCCCTTCCTCACTGCTTCCAGGACCACCCGGTCAGCCTCTTTGTAGCTGAAGGGCAGCCTGGTGATAAAGGGGGAATCCAGAGACTCAACACCTATTTTTTCTTATTTTCGCCTTGGGCACCGTCTTTTCAGCAATCGTCTTGTCAGCTTCTCACTTGAGGGAATGTAGTGAGACTCTCTCCGAATAGTACATCCTCCAGCCCTGGCGCCATTCTGACAAAAGAATGGAGCCTTTTCAAAGAAACCATTAAAAAGTAGGCAATCTACTGAGCAGCAAAATAAGTGTTATGTTCCCGGAAAACCTGAGCCAGCATTGACCTGGTTTACTACGACCGGGTATATTATGGGACGGAGGTGCGAGCGATGAAGAAGGGAATTCTGAGCTTTCTACTGGCTATTCTTGTTACGGGTAGCCTCAGTGCTTGCGCGCAACAAGTGGTGAAGTTCGCTGACTCAAACCTGGAGGCAGCTATCCGGGAGGCGGTTCAGAAGCCGACAGGGGATATTTATGCCTCCGACCTATCACAGCTCACCGAGCTGGACGCTGCTTATCAAGGGATTAAAGACCTGAGTGGCCTGGAACACTGCCGGTCTCTTGAAAGACTAAATCTTAGTGGTAACAAGATCAGCGACATTAGTGGCTTGGCGGGGATGACGCAGCTTGAACGGCTGTGGCTGCTCGACAACAAGATCAGCGATATTAGTGCCCTGGCGGGGATGACTAAGCTTACGGACTTGGACTTACCCCACAACCAGATCAGCGACATCAGCCCCCTAGCAGGGTTAACGCAGCTTGAGTGGCTGAACTTATTCGACAATCAGATCAGCGACATTAGCCCTCTGGCAGGGATGAGGAGCCTTAGGATGCTAGCGCTGTCCAACAATCAGATCAGTGATATCAGTGCCCTGGCAGGGATGAAGCACCTTACGTACTTATACTTATTCAATAACCAGATCAACGATATTAGCCCCCTGGCGGGGATGACTAAGCTTACGGTCCTGGACCTATCCAACAACCGGATTAGTGATATCAGTGCCCTGGCGCGGTTGACGCAGCTTGAACGGCTATGGCTACCTGAGAACCAGATCAGCGATATCCATGTCCTGGCGGGGTTGACTAAGCTTATGGTCCTGGACCTATCCAACAATCGGATCAGCGATATCAGCACCCTGGCGAAGATGGCGCAGCTTAAGCAGCTGAAGCTGTCCGACTGTCAGATCAGGGGCATCAGCACCCTGGCGAGGATGACACAGCTAACAAACCTGGTCTTATCCAGTAATCAGATCAGCGATATCAGTGCCCTGGCAGGGATGGTGCAGCTTGTTGCCCTGGACTTATCCCACAACCGGCTTAGTGATATCAGTGCCCTGGCGCGGTTGACTAAGCTTACGGTTTTGGACTTATCCAACAACCAGATCAACGATATCAGCGCCCTGACGGGAATGACGAAGCTTGCGCACCTATACTTATCCAACAATCAGATCAGCGCTATCAGCCTGCTAGCATATCTTAAGAACCTCAAGATCTTGTGGCTCGACGGAAATCGGATCGAAGATATAACGCCAATCCCCAGTATGAATCCCGCGAACATTGCAAAACAGGTGTGGGTGCCCATTCTTGGTAAGTGGGTCGATGCTTCATGTAAGTATCCTCATCTCAATCTGGCCAACAACGCGATCACGGATATCAGCCCACTGGCAAGCGGCTCCAAGCTCGTAGCGGGTGAGATCGTGAACCTTGAGGGAAATTCTCTTGATCTGGCGCCGGGATCCCCGGTGATTAAGAAGATCGAGGCGATGGAGGTCCAAGGAATAAAAATATGCTATTAACACTCCATCTAAAACCATAAGTGTCGCGAATTCCGCTGACACAATACCTATTTCTTCTTAAGTTTTCGTCTTGGACGCCGTCTTTTCAGCGATCGTCTTGTCAGCTTCTCACTTGAGGGGATGTAGTAAGATTCTCTTAAGAATACCACATCCCTCAGGCCTTGGTGCCATTCTGAAGAAAGAGTGAAGACTTTTTAAGGAAGACCATCAAAAAGTGAGGAATCTACTGAGCAGGAGAATTAGTGTTATGTCCCCGGAAAACCCAGTCTCCTAGTATTTCGGAGAAGTTGGTGCTACCATGGCTGAACGGAAAAAATAATTGTCGTCGACGGGTAAGAACAATTGTCACCAATCAGCCAGATGAAGAGGGGGCGATAAAATGAGCGAAGAGACTTACAAACTCCAGGTCAATTGCAAGAATCGAGATTGCCGGAAGGCATTCACAATCATGCCTCTTGTCAAAGGAAAAGGTTATGCTGAATATGCCTCACAGAAAGAAGCAGTCGAAGCCCTAGCCGACCTGATCCTGGCAGAGACTGATCAGGAGGCAAGGAACCTAAGAAACATCATTCATTCGAAATCCCCTGCGGACGTAAAACAGGTGCACAGGTTTGAGACTTGCCCACGCTGTGATCGCATGTATGTCTACAGGGCCGAAGAAGTGTTTATCCAAATGCCACCAGAAGCTCCGAAATGGACTTCCAACGTCGACGATTGGGAAACAGGAGGAAAGGTCTTCGGCGAGGATTGCTAGTCTCACAGGAGTTCCAGGAACACAACACCTATTTCTTCTTGAGTTTTCGTCTTGGCCGCCGTCTTCTCAGCGGTCGCCCTGTCAGCTTCTCACTTGAGAGGATGTAGTAAGACCCTCTTCAGATACTACATTCCCCAGGCCATGGTGCCATCCTGAAGAAATAATGAAGACTTTTCAAGGAAAACCATTAAGAAAAGAGCGAGCAAGCTACTGAACAGCAAAATACGTGTTATGTCGCCAGAAAACCCTAGCCCTCACCTCCTCTACTGACTGTCATTTCCACCGCTGGAAGCGCTCCTTGCACTCGGCCCTGGGAAAGCGACTTCCACAGGACAACATCCGCTTTAGCGCCTCAGCAGCCCGCCCTGGCGGAATCACGTCCGATTCCACCATCCGATCAAGCAGCCACAGCGTACCGCGCACCGGCAACCCTTCCTGTTGCGCCAACTTGCGCAGAGGTCTTTCGTTTGTGAGAAGTGTCCCGTTTAATGACCTGGCTAAAACAAACGCGGACAGGTCACTGGCGGAGAGTCGACGATACTGAGATCTCAGGGAGGCCACTTCTTCCACTTGCTGGCCGGAAAGCTCCGCTTGTCGTAAGCCATATGACAGCACCTTCTCAGCATCCGGCTGAAGCAATTCAGCAATAACAACGTCCGGCGCGACCAAATCCAAAGAAAGATTAAAGAGCTCCCGCAATAGCTCACTGAGATGTAGGTCAATCAAAACGTTAGCATCAACTACACACGGTTGCGGGATACTCACCATATTGTCTTTCTTCTTCCTGCAGGAACCTCGCTAGAGGCTTCCCTAGCAGCTCTGCCGCTCGCGATCTGGAGATCAGCTCCTCAACAAGAGCACGCATCACCAACCGCTCCATTCGACGCCCAGCTTTCTCTGGAGAAACAGGCTCTCCTGGCTCTTCACGATGCCACCCTCGCCGGCGAAATTCCCGGAACCACCGGGTAGCAGCCGCCTCGGAGAGTATCCCTAGGTCCTTTGCTCGATAGATCCACGCTTGCATGCTCACCCCGTATTTGTGTTTCAGCGAATGCAGTTCGCAGAGGTCCAAACTTCGCCGCTTAGACCCCAGCTCAAAACGCACGATCGCTTCGGGCACCAGAAAAGCCCCAGCAAAGCGGTGAGCGGCCTTCTCTGCGTTCACACCTTCACCAAGTTTCAACACTAGATGACCTAGTTCGTGAGCTAAGTTAAAGCGTTGGCGATCCCCTGGCAGTCCCCCTTTGACGATGATGACTGGCACCTGGGCGTTCGCCCAGACGGTCAGACCGTCGAAATCATCATGAGCCTCTACCAGCCCAACCTTTATCCCTTGATCCTCCAACACCTCCACCACGCTCTCAATCGGGCTCTGACCGAGCTTCCAGGCAGCACGCAGAGCCATCGCCACGTGCTCAACATCATCTAGAGAACCCGCGTGACGGTTGACGCTGCTAGGCACAGCAAACTGGGGCGATCCTTCAAAGAAGCTCTCCACGTCCAGATATCGCTCTATCCATTCTTTGGTTCGCGCCAGGATGGCTCGCTCCTCTTTAACAGACAAAGAACTCCGGCAACGGAAGACTGGGGCGGTCATTTTAACAGTCACAGGGCGCAAGAAATACTCGGTCTTGACGCCTAATGCTTGAGCCAAGCGAATTAGTACAGGAGAAGAGGGAGTGTTCAACCCTCGCTCATACTTGGAAATCGCCATCACACTTACACCCACCATTTCCGCCAGAGCGCGCTGGCTAAGACCGGCAGCTCTCCGGGCGCCCTTTAGCCGTTCCCCAATCACCATCACACACCTCCTTTCTTAAGGTTTACATTATACACATATTTTGACCGTTTGTAAACCTACGCGTTACCTCTCTGAAAATAAGCTCATCTGACCCGTCAAGTCGTCAACCGCTGATCTCACCTTACACCTTCATGTCGGATCGTCTGGATCCTACTGCAGTTACCCCCAGGGAGCAAAAGGAAGCCGTGGTATATTCGTCGCGCTGCCCCGCGTTGCTGCAATTTGAGCACCTGCCGTAACTACGGTGTACACAGTTCCGC
>Ga0315543_1001825_pt1 | contig 22010 bp, 18 predicted proteins | sample SalMarSW160210MG_2_FD_203098 | JGI IMG/M metagenome (GOLD analysis project Ga0315543, IMG submission 203098) | Salt marsh sediment microbial communities from the Plum Island Ecosystem LTER, Massachusetts, United States - Salt Marsh Sediment SW1601-210 ...
GAACAAACCCGCAAAGAGATCGAAAAGCTGGTGGCTGACATCAGACATTCCCAGGCCTCCAAAGAAGCAGTCAAAAAGTTTCATCGCAATCTTCAGAGTAGGCAGAAGAAAGTAAAGGAGCTTCAAACCAGCCTGGAACAACAACATTCTGACGGCGCTGTCTTTCATAAAGGTGACCTGGTGGAGATTCTCTCACTGAAACAAGAAGGAGAAATTGAACAGTTGCTTGGCAAAGAGCGCGCCAAGGTCAAAATCGGCAAGGTGCTGACCACGGTCGCTTTGAGAAATCTTAGAAAGATCAGCCGTCCTTCAGTATCGAAACGAGCCCCCAAGACAACAGGCATTTCTGTAGACCAGGCCGAAAGGCAGGAGATTCACCTGCGGGGTATGACCGTTGAGGAAGCTTTGGAGAGTTTGGAGAAATTCCTCGACCGAGCCGTTGTGGCCGGGTTCAGCCAGGTCTATATTATCCACGGGAAAGGAACGGGCACCCTGCGGCGGACGCTGACCAATTACTTGAAAAACCACCCGGAAGTAGAATCGTTGAGGCTGGGTGATTGGAATGAGGGGGGAGCCGGCGTGACAATTGTGAAGTTGAAAGAATAAGATGATTCCCCCTGAGACGATTGAACAGGTGCGTCAGGCCACCGATATTGTTCAAATTATCGGTGAGTATGTCAGGCTGAAAAAGAAAGGCCGCAATTTCCTCGCTCTTTGTCCATTTCATACTGAGAAGACGCCCTCGTTTACCGTCTCGCCGGACAAACAGCTTTACTACTGTTTCGGCTGCGGAAAGGGCGGTACCGTGTTCACTTTTCTCATGGAGCACGAGAAGATGTCCTTTGTCGAAGCCGTCCGCTACCTGGCCAGGCGAGCCAATATCAGTATCCGAGAGGAAGCCGGATCCGATTTCAGGCGGGAAGTAGTGGAACAGATCACTTACGCCAACCAGGTGGCGCTTGACTATTTCCAGCAGCTTCTTTTTGAATCACGATATCGAGAGGTCCTCCAAAACTATATAAAGAAAAAACGAAGCCTCACGGATGAAACGATCAAACAGTTCAAGCTGGGTCTGGCAGGTGAAGCATGGGATGGGTTAATAAAATATGCTGCGGTCAAAGGACTCAGCGCTGAAGACTTAGAAAAGGCGGGTTTAGCCATTCGCTCCGAGAGCAAGGGCAACTACTACGACCGTTTTCGGCAGCGGCTTATGATTCCCATCTTCAACCTGAGCCAGAAGCCGATCGCCTTCGGAGGAAGAACTTTGAAAAAGGGCGAGACGGCCAAGTATGTCAACTCCCCCGAAACTACCCTCTATGTAAAGGGGAACGTCCTCTACGGCCTCAATCAATCCAAGGACTATATAAGACAGGCAACGCCGGCGTCTGTTATTGTTGTTGAGGGATACTTCGACCTCATATCACTCTGGCAGGTAGGGGTAAAAAACGTGGTGGCATCATCCGGTACGGCCTTTACGGTTCAGCAGGCCCGGCTTTTGGCGCGCTTTGCCGATGAGGTCTACCTCTTTTTTGATGCCGATTCGGCCGGTCAAAACGCCGCCCTGCGTTCGGTCGATGCGCTCTACGATGCCGGTCTTGAGGTCAAAGTTATCGTTGCCCCTGCAGGCGAAGATCCCGATTCAATGGCACGCAACTACGGGTATGACAAAATTGAAGAGCTACGACAGGAGGCTCTTGGGTTTATTCAATTTCGCATCAAGGGTCTGGATGTTGGCACGTCCGGCATAATTGGCAAGGAACGGCTGGTCAAAGAGCTGGGCGCTCTGGGTGGCAAAATCAATGATCCCACCAGGCGAAGCCTGTTTTATACTGAGGCGGCTGATGCCTTGGGGGTGGATGTTCATCTTCTTCAGAAAGTCCCCACGGCGGACAGCTCAACCGTTTCCCCTTATACAGACCGAAAGAAAAAGCACAACCCGGTGGAGGTCGGCTTCTTATCTTTGTTGTTTCACAATCCAGGTTCGATTGATCAGGTGTTTGAAAAGATCGCCCCTGACGATTTTGACACGAAAGAGCTGTCACGCTTGTATGCCGCCATGATTAATCAATACCGAACTACTGGGCGCATTGATGCTAAGACTTTAGTTGACAATTCTCAAGATGCACACTTTGCATCTTTGGTGACTGAGATCGCCTCCACCGACTGGGAGCCGGAGCAGTTGGAAGGCGAAACGAGAAAGTTTGTGAAGCAGATCATCGATGAAAAACAAAAGCGGATCAGGACCCGGTTAAAGCAGGAGCTGGCTCAGGCGGAAGCGGAGGGAGACAATGAGAAAGCTAACCGCATCCTTCAAGAAATGAAAAGTCACGGCTTGTATGTTGACAAGACTCCAGATTGAAAACATCGCTCTACTGGACAAAGCGGAGCTGACGTTTGAACCCGGGATGTCGGTTTTGACCGGCGAGACCGGCGCCGGCAAGTCTGTCCTGGTCACCGCATTGGCGCTTGCCTTGGGCGAGAGAGCTGACCGGGAATTTGTCCGCCATGGTGCCAAAGGCTCTCTTATTACCGCCACTTTCGACGTGTCGGACATTTTGGCAGGCTCTTCCCACGAATCGGAGATGAACATCAACGATAATTGCCTTGAGGTGCGGCGTGAGATCTCCGCCGACGGCAGTTCAAAAGCGAGGATCAATAGGAGACCTGTTTCACTTGCTCAATTAAGGCAGACTACCGGTCCATTTGCAGAAATCATGGGGCAGCATGCCAACCAGATGTTAATGAACGAAGACAACCATCTGGCATTTCTCGACCGGTTTGCCTCGTTGGAACCATTGAGGGACGAGGTAGCGCATCTCTTTTCCGAGTGGCAGCGGGTTGCATCTGAGCTGCGAAACATCAAAAACAAACGTGAGCAGCTTATCAAAGAACGGGATCTGTTACTGTTTCAAAAGGATGAAATTGAAAAAGCACACGTGTATGTCGGCGAAGAACAAGAGCTTCTTGTCGAACGAAAGATTCTCGATTCGGCGCGCACCTTGATGGCGTCGGCTGATGCCATCCAGCAAATCCTTGACGCCGATGATAGCTCCGTGTCCAAACAGCTTGGAGTGGCTCAAAAGGAGCTTGACCGGATGGCTGCAATAGATGCTTCCCTGCAAAAGCGGGTGGGGGAGCTAACCGATATCGAATTTCAAATCGAGGAGATGCGAATCTTCATAGAACAGTACGGCTCGTCAATTCAAGACGATCCTAGTCGCATAGAAGAGATCAATCTCCGCCTTGACGAGATTTACAATCTGAAGAAAAAATACGGCGGCTCGGAGGATGCAATTCTGAAGACGCTGGAGATGATTAACCAAAAGCTGAAAGATCGACCGGATATCGGCCGGTTCATAGAGAGCTTAGAGAAAGAAAACAACCACTCATACAATGAGTACTCAACAAAAGCAGTGATGCTTTCTGAAAACCGCAAAAAGGCAGTCGAGAAGCTTCAAAAGCTGGTCATCAATGAACTGAATGAGCTGGCCATCGACAACTGCGATTTTGAGTTCGAGTTTCTCTACGAGGATGACGCTGGCGGCATCCTTCTTGACGGAAGAGCGGTAAGGCCATATGCCCATGGTCTGGAAAGAGGGCGCTTTCTCTTTTCCGCTAATCCCGGCGAGCCGTTGCGGTCGCTGGTCAAGACCGCCTCAGGTGGAGAAATTTCACGGGTGTTGCTGGCGCTGAAATCGGCCGAGAAGCGGTACAATCGTCTTTCGCACTCTCTGCTGGTCTTTGATGAAGTTGACGCCGGTATCGGCGGCAGGACCGCCACAGAGGTCGGCAAAAAACTCAAGAAGCTGTCGGAGGATTGCCAGGTCATTGTCGTGACCCACCTGCACCAGATAGCGCGTCTGGCCGACCATCACTATATTGCCGAGAAGACCACTGACCGTCACAATCGTACGATCATTTCAGTCCGCAAGCTGGATAAAAACGACATCCCACACGAACTCGACCGCATGGTTGCCCTGCCAACGGAAGCGTAAGAGTGATTATCACCTGTAGGGCATATCTCTCTGATATCCGCCGAAGGCTGACGGGAGTCGGTGACTCCTGCCTTACCTCGTAGCTTCGGGATCTACCACAATCACCGCCGCACCGTTAAACTGGCCTTCACGGAGGTCATTCAGAGCATCGTTGGCTTTCTCAAGGGGGTAGGGATGCACCTCGGTACGTACCGGCACCTTTGGGGCCAGCGCCAGGAATTGTTCCCCGTCCTGGCGAGTGAGGTTGGCCACCGAACGGATGACCCGTTCCTCCCAGAGAATTGAATATGGAAAGGAGGGGATGTCACTCATGTAAATGCCGGCACAGACAACCGTGCCGCCTTTGGCAACTGCTCGCAGCGCTGCCGGTACGAGGCTACCCACCGGTGCAAAGATGATGGCTGCATCCAGCAGCTCAGGCGGTAGTTCCTCCGAACTTCCTGCCCAGACTGCGCCTAAGCGTCGGGCAAAGGCCTGTCCTTCATCGTCGCCGCTGCGGGTGAAAGCGTACACCTCTCGGTTCTGGTAACGCGCCACTTGGATAAGAATATGAGCGGCAGCTCCGAAACCGTAAAACCCCACTCGCTTGGCATCGCCGGTCATGCCGTAGGCTCGATAACCGATGAGACCGGCGCAGAGCAAAGGCGCCGCCTGGAGATCCGGATACTCTTTTGGGATTGGGAAACAAAACCGTTCGTCAGCCACGCACAACTCGGCGAAGCCACCGTCAATCTGGTAGCCGGTGTAGCGCGCTTCATCGCAAAGGTTCTCGCGGCCCGACCGGCAGTAGCGGCAGTGGCCACAGCTCCCACCGAGCCAGGGGACACCGACCCGGTCACCGGGCGAGAATTGTTTTGCTCCTTCGCCTGTGCCGACTATAGTGCCCACAATCTGGTGCCCGGGTACAATGGGAAGCTTAGGTTCAGTCAAGTCGCCGTCAACGACATGCAGATCCGTCCGACAGACACCGCAGGCTCGCACATGGATCAACACTTGTCCGGGCCCGGGGGACGGCTCAGGCATGTCAGTCATCCGAAGCAAGGTCCCTGGCTTATCGAGAATCATAGCACGCATCTGCTTGTCTCCATCAGTTAATATGGTCTAGTAGAGCAGAACCCGGTCAAAGGTGGGTTCTGCCGATTGAAATGGTGAGTATCTGGGTATAGCATTGCTGCTGGAACAATGGTTGGAATGTTATTGCTCTCGATTTACCTCGATGTTTCTTCTACGGGTAACTCCAGTTCAATAATCGGGCTTTCGGTGCCCACCTGATCGCCGGGGGCGAAATTAATCGCCTTTACTTTACCTTTGGCGCAAGAGTTGACCTGGTTTTCCATTTTCATCGCCTCAACTATCACCATAGGCTGTTTCTCCTCGACCTCGTCACCCACCTCGACCATGATTTTAACGATCTTGCCGGGCATGGGAGCAAAGACCTTGTCTTTTTCGCCGCCGCGATCACCAGCGCCCCCGCTGAACCCGACCTCCGACGCCTCCTGAACTTCAAGGAGTACAGAGTCTATGTCGATGTAGTACACCCCTTTGTGCTTGACGACAGCTACCTGGTGCCTGGCGCCATTAATGGTTGCCGAGAACAGGTTGTTTCCAGCAGAGTGAAACTCAAATTCCTTTTCGCCAAGCCGCACTTTCAGGCTTTCGCCGTCTTTCTCCACAGAAGAGGCAACAACGTCGCCGTTGAAAAGGAATTCGTAGTTAGTCATGGATCGAGTCTCCTATCTGCCAGCTCCCGATCACCTCCCAAGGCGACAGGGACGTTGTCCCTTTCATTCCTTTAACTGTAGGGACAGTGGCTGACAACGACACAACGGTCGCTGCGGCAACGGCTATTTCTTTATACGAGTCGATATCCAGTTGACGGTCGGACATGTTGTTTTCAATAAAGCTGGTGTATGTTTTTCCGGCGGCGAAATCAGAATGCCTCAAAATGTCAATCATGAACTTCTTGGAGGTCTTGACGCCGAGAATCTTGTACTCATTGAGAGCATGGATCATTTTGGCGATAGCCAGCTCGCGGGTGGGGGCGTGGACAATCAGTTTAGCCATGATAGGGTCGTAGTCGATGCCAATTTCCATACCAGCCTGTATCCCGGAGTCGACGCGGATACCGGGGCCAACCGGTTCGGAGTAATGAACGATAGTCCCGCTTGAAGGAAAGAAGTTATTCTCTCCGTCTTCCGCATAAATGCGGCACTCGATGGCATGGCCGCGCTGGGTGAGGTTTTTGAACTGGTCACTGAGCGGCAGGCCGGCGGCAATGCGAATCTGTTCCACCACAAGATCGACCCCCGTGACCAGCTCGCTAACAGGGTGCTCCACCTGAAGGCGCGTGTTCACCTCAAGAAAATAGTAATAACCACTCTCATCAAAGAGGAATTCTACCGTGCCGGCGTTTGTGTAATTAGCTGCTCGTGCGACCTTGACGGCGTCAGCTCCCATCCGGGCTCTAAGCTCGTCATTAATCGCCACCGAGGGGCTTTCCTCGATGATCTTTTGATGACGGCGCTGGATGGAGCACTCGCGTTCAAACACGTGGGTCGTGTTTCCGTGATGGTCAGCCAGAATCTGAAACTCAATGTGCCGCGGGTTCACGATGTACTTTTCAAGATACACGGTATCGTCATCGAAAGCGTTTTTTGCTTCCCGGCGAGCTGCTTCCACAGCAGGTGCCAGCTCATCCAGACTGTTCACGACACGCATTCCCTTTCCACCACCGCCGCCAGCCGCTTTGATCAGCACCGGATAACCGGCTTCCTCGGCGGCTTGTTCAAACGTGGCCATATCCGAGGCAGAGGACTTCATCCCGGGAATGATCGGCACGTCAACCCCGGACATCTTGACTCGTGATTCAATCTTGTTTCCCAGCAGCCGAATCGCTTCCGGAGAGGGACCGATAAACGTTATCTTTTCTTGACGGCACCGTTCAGCAAACGCAGGGTTTTCCGCCAGAAAACCGTAGCCGGGATGGATGGCGTCGCAGCCAGTCTGTTTGGCGGCATTGATGATTTTATCGATGTGAAGGTACGACTCGCGCGGCGGCGACGGGCCGATATGAATAGCTTCATCTGCGTAAAACCGATGTTTACTATTTTTATCGGCATCTGAATATACCGCCACCGACGGAATACCAAGCGTCCGGCAGGCATTCATCACCCGTATGGCAATCTCAGACCGGTTGGCAACGAGTATTTTATTGAACAGTTTTTCCATCGTATTCGCCGTCACGTTCATGTGGGCGGCAGATGTCCACATCTGCCGCCTCAACTCTTTGTAGGTCAAAACCCCTGTGGTTTTGACACTCCGTCATTCCTGCGAAAGGGCTTGTTGAAAAAGTCCCGTTCTCGTCATTGCGAGCGGCAGCGAAGCAATCTCAGCTATTGAATGACAACGAGATAGCCACGTCGCTTCGCTCCTCGCTATGACACTTTCTATGTTTTTCAACACACCCGAAAGCAGGAATCCAGTTCTGTAGGTCAAGACCCTTGTGGCCTTGACAATCTTCTTTTTTCCTATGCATCATCAGGAGCACAAGGCTCCTGACCTACTCAACGACCTCGATTTTAGCTATCTTCATATAGCTTTTACAGTCATAATCGTATTTTTCTATATAGAATACAGCGAGGTCATACATACCTGGTTTGTCCGGTGTAACAACGCGCAACTTGTTATATTTACCGTCGTATTTGAACAATGTCATTGTCTTAGCAGAGAGGCTTCTGCCCCTCGGAATTCGACCCTTTGGAAAAACATCTGCTCCTAAAATCGGAAATACTGCACCTTGTGGCTTTGGGAAATCCAAGATCACGCGTAGCTCTAAGCTATCATTGGTCGCAAACTGCTCGCCCAGCTCAATGCCCCCGACGTTAATTGAATCCGTCAATCTGGGTCTCAAAGAATCCCAGTAGATTTGTGAGCCAATAAGAGTATCATTAAATGGAATAGATTCCCAGACTATATCTCCATCAATAGTAGCAGGTTGTCGTCCTTTACCCGGCGCAACTCGCTCCTCCAAAATGCTGTCCACAACTGAAGCGAACACGACTCGGCCTTCTTGCAGTAACTTTGCCCAATTATCTGAGATTTTCTGTTCAACAATTGCATCAATGGCTTTCGAAGAAAGTCGCTTGTCGAACTCCTCACTGCTTATTGTACGCACCTCTTCCACAGACAGGCCGGGCCAAAAGAGCCCTGCGAGAATTCCGACTGCAAAAACGCTGACCAGAACCTGAATCCAACGGCGGTTTGTTCTCATGGATGCCTGAACAGCAATCCATTCCTTTTTTATTTTGTCGAACTCCTTTTCCAGTTGGCTGATGTGCGCGTTGGAGTTTTCACCATTCATTTCTATGATTCCACCCATCTCGGTTTACGCTTGTTCAAAAACGCATCCATCCCCTCCTGCCCTTCGTCCGAGATGCGGAGGCGGGCTATCAACTCGGCCGTGTATGGTTTATACTCTTGGGGTGTCATCGAGGGAACTTCGCTGATGAGCTTTTTGGCTGCCGCTACCGCTTCAGGCCCAGATGACAGGATGAACCTGGTCAACTTTTCAACATTCGTATCAAGCAGGTCATCGTCAACAACCTGACTGACAAGCCCCACCTCGTGGGCACGCTCAGCACCCATCCGTTCACCGGTAATAAACAACTCTCTCGTTTTCCCCTCGCCGATCTTCTTTATGACGTAAGGACCGATACAGGAGGGCACCATACCGATTTTTACCTCCGAGAAAGAGAACACCGCCGACCGTGCCGCGACCGTAATATCACAGACCGCCACAAAGCCGGTGCCGCCGCCGATGGCTGCGCCGTTGATCCTGCCGATCACCGGCCGCCTGCAAGAATACATGGCGTGGAACAACTCTGCCAGGGCATTTGATTCGGCTAAGTTTTGTTCAAACGACTGGTTTACCACCGAGCGCATCCAGTTCAGATCGGCTCCGGCGCAGAACGACTTGCCGGCGCCTGTCAGCATCACGACACGAATATTGTCATCCTTCTCAATCTCGTTAAAGACCTGCTGCATCTCGGAGAGGACAGTCCCATTGAACGCGTTGTGAATCTCCGGGCGGTTGAAGGTGACGCGAGCGACCCGGTTCTGCTTTTCGTATTTAACAGTTGTGTAATTCATACCTCAGTCAGGAGCACAAGGCTCCTGACCTACTCCAACTGGCAGGAGTCGGAGACTCCTGCCCTACGATATTTACATTCTAAACACGCCATACTTTTGATCTGGAATGGGTGCATTCAATGACATCGAGATACCCAACGCCAGCGCCTCGCGCGTTTCCGTCATGCCGATCATGCCGTCATCCCACAGGCGGGCACCGGAATAGTACGGGGTCGATTCGTGTTCATATTTTTCAATAATGGGCTGACGAATGGCGTCGACTTCCTCTTGAGACAGCTTACGCCCTTCCTTTTCGAGTTGCTTGATCTTGACCGTTGCCAGCACGCCAGCCGCTTGCTCTCCACCCATAACACATATTCTGGCGTTGGGCCACATCCACATGAGTCGGGGGAAATACCCCCGGCCGCACATGGCGTAGTTTCCTGCGCCATACGAACCGCCCACCACCACGGTGAACTTGGGAATGTCGGCATTGGCGACGGCGTGAACCATCTTGGCGCCGTCACGGGCTATCCCTCCTGCCTCGTACTGCCGCCCGACAATGAAACCGGAGATGTTTTGCAGGAATATGAGCGGAATCTTGCGTATAGTGCATAGTTCTATAAAATGCGCTCCTTTTACTGACGACTCTGAAAATAAGACGCCGTTGTTGCCAATGATGCCGACCGGATAGCCCATAATCCGCGCAAAGCCGGTCACCAATGTGGCTCCGTATAGCTCCTTGAACTCATGGAAACGCGAGCCGTCAACTAAGCGCGCGATCACTTCACGAATATCATACGGCTTGCGGACGTCGTGCGGGACTATGCCGTAGAGTTCCTCGGGGTCATAATACGGGTCTTCGGACTCGGTGCAGTCAAGCTCAGTTCGGGGAGGCAGGTTCAGATTCTGCACGATATTGCGGCAGATTTGCAGCGCGTGCTCATCGTTCTGAGCGTAATGGTCGGATACACCAGAGGTGCGGCAGTGGACATCGGCGCCACCCAGCTCTTCGGCAGTCACAACCTCGCCGGTAGCCGCCTTCACCAGCGGCGGGCCACCGATAAAAATTGTCCCCTGTTTGCGAACAATGACAACTTCGTCCGACATGGCTGGCTGGTAAGCGCCACCCGCTGTGCAGGAGCCCAACACGGCTGAAATCTGCGCGATCCCTTTGGCTGACATACGAGCTTGATTGTAGAAAATCCTGCCAAAATGATCCTTATCGGGGAACGTACCCGACTGCAGCGGCAAAAAGATGCCACCGGAGTCCACGAGGTAAATGCACGGCAAGTGGTTGGTCTCAGCGATGTCCTGGGAGCGGGCATGTTTCAGGATGGTGATGGGATAGTAGGTGCCTCCCTTGACGGTGGCGTCGTTGACTATCACCATCACTTCCCGTCCGTGTACGATACCGATGCCGGTGATAATACCTGCTGCCGGGGCCTCGTTATCATACATATCATACGCTGCAAGCGGACTTAGTTCGAGGAAGGGAGTATTACGGTCAAGAACACGCGACAGACGATCTCTGGAAAGCAGCTTTCCCCGGTCGGTGTGGCGCTTGCGCGACTTTTCCGGCCCGCCCAGCTTCACTTTTTCCAGGCGTTCTTTGAATTCAGTGTGGAAGGCTTTGTTTTTTTCGTGGTTTTCTTTATATGTATCTGATTTCGTGTCAACCTTTGATTCAATACGAAACATACTCAGCCCTTCTAGCCTGGGTGATTATTCGCCAGCACGGTGAGGTCGTCGCTCCAGTACACGCCCAGATTTATGATTAAAGTCCGCTCGCTCAATCTTGCAACAATTCCATCCAACTCTAATAAGCCATTGCCTGGCAGCAGATAACATCGATACCGCCAGCTATCGGCTCAGAAATATATGCTTCTTAACTGGGTTTGTAAAGTGGTAACGGTGACACTGGAATGTTTGAAAAGAAAAATAGAACTATTCCTTATTGTGTTCGGTCGGGAATGCCCTGGGCTTAGCTGGCTTTCAGAGAGGAAGGGGTATGATTCCAGTTCAGGTCGTGATACAATTCCAACCACTTCCATTTGATTTGAGACCACGAGTAGTTCCCGGCTGTCAATTTAGCCTGCTGAGAGAGCTTTTGTACCAGCTCGGGTGATTCAACCAGCTCGATAATCCGGTCCGCCAGCCCCGAGGGGTCGTTGGGTCTCACGAGAAGCCCGTTGACACGATCATTGACGACTTCCGGAATGCCTCCGGCGCCGGTTGTCACAGCGGGCAAGCCCACAGCCAGAGCTTCCAACAAAGAAGTCGGTAGGCCATCAATCGTTGAGGCGTTTACATACACGTCAGCCTCAGCAAAGAGGTCAGCTAACTGATGAGGGCTGAACCCTCCTGTAAAATTAATTCCGTTTAGTTTTTCTTTTTCGACCAGCCACTCCAGCGACTCCCGTTGAGAACCATCACCGGCAATGACCATTTCCGAACGAGGGTACTTCTGTTTAACAAGCTTAAATGCTTCTATCACACATGAAATGTTATTTCTATTCTCAAGAGAACGAGCGACGATTAGTTTTGGTTGAACGGAGGTGATTATTCGTGGGCGAAACATATCTCTATTGACGCCGTCAGGAACTACCTCGACGGTGACATTGTACCGAGAAAATATCTCTGCCAGATAGTTCGATGAGACAAGTATAGTATCACAGAGGCTAAGAAAGGGGAGAAACCACCTGCCGACTCTCTCAAGTTCTACTTCAGCTTGATTTCGATGATAGCTCAAAACCACTTTTTTGCCGAAAAATCGCCCCAGAATAAGAGCCGGTGCCAACTTGAGAAAAGAAGACATCTCAGACGGGAACACAAGGTGAACAATGTCATATCGTGGTATGGACTTCACCAAGTCTCTTATGCAAGCTAATCGACTTGCCGGCTTTGAGAACAAGTCCTCTTCGGAGAATTGCATTACTTGTGCCGAGGCTTCGGTATTGTTCCCGAAGCAAACTCTGACTTGCCAGCCTTTTTCTCTCAGGAGATCCCAAACGACATTAAGATGACGTGAGGCCGTCTGATAGCCGCTATTGCCAGACAACACCAACAAAAGTCCTGGCTGTGGATTCATATCTTTACGATCCACGCTGGTAGGTTGAGCAATGTCCTTTTCCTGTGAAATAGTCATAAGTAATTACCTAAAAACAGTTGCTGGCAAATACACTTCCTTTACTTAACTTACCTAAGCGTCCCATCATTATCTTCTACCCCAAATCTGCGCGCTGGATTTTTAATTTTACTGTAATTCGCCAGCAGCCCTCTGCCGGCAATAGAGATTTGCCTTTACCGATATAAGTCAGAAAATGTAGAAATTTCAGGTTTGATATGTAGTGAAATCACCTGACAACTACAGAAGCGGTACAAAACCGCTGTCCGTATCCTCTTGTAAGGAAGATAGTTCACGGACATAGTGAGAGGCTTGAAGTTCAATCCGAACCCAGGCAGAAAACGACGTTCACCGTACGAATACCGTGTTCATTGGCAACGGCATAGTATAAAATAGGCAGAACTCAGAGATACTTGGTCGGCAAGCGCTGCTAAATCTCCTTAGCCAATTCCACAATCCGTTTGTAGGGGAGGGCTATCCAGCTTTCCGCCTGAAGAGCGCCATTGGACAGACTTATCATGGAAACTTTTGCGGCCACCTCTTCGTCAGGAGCCTCATAAATGTCCATGAAGTCATACTTCCCCAAAAGACCGTAGTGGGCAACAAACTTGACCTGGGGGCATTTTTCTTTCACCTGATCCAGCCAGGCGCGGCCAATGGAAGCTCTATCTTTCATCTTGGATGTCACCTCCGGCGAAAGTTTGGTCATCAAAATGAATGTTTTCATCTTTTTCCTCCAATGATTATCAAAATTGCTTACTCGGCAAAGAACATCTCACAGTCAGGTGGTCTACCTCTTACGGCAGGATAGATATTCTCCGGGTCGGTTCACAATAAACCCATCCCAAAGGATATGCCACTCCGTCTGGCTACAGCAAAGAATATAAGAAAAGGTCACCTCTTGTCTACTATGAAATAGCTTGTCGGTGATTGAAGATTGTTTTCTCGGCTGGAGAGTTCAAAGCGCATACTTGGCACAAATTAAAAGCTCGCCTCACGGCGAGCTATGATCTATATGGAGCCAAGGGGGGTCGAACCCCTGACCTCTTGACTGCCAGTCAAGCGCTCTCCCAACTGAGCTATGGCCCCATTCTTTCAACTAATTAGTATAACCTCATCTTCGGAGACTGTCAATCAAATATTAACGTATTAACGCAAAAGTAATACAGCGATAGTTGATTACCATACTGCTTTTGACAGCGCTATAAACTACGGACATTTTCCCTTTCGCCTCGTGAACTATGTGTTGGGAGTAGGGAGACTGTCCTAAAAGTTAGTTTTCAAGGTTCTATGGAGATGGGGACGAGACGGGAGACAGTTTGCGGTGAAGTTTGTCATTCCGGCGAAAGAGTGTGTTGAAAAACATAGAAAGTGTCATAGCGAGGAGCGAAGCGACGTGGCTATCTCGTTGTCATTCAATAGTTGAGATTGCTTCGTCCGCCAAAGGCGGACTCGCAATGACGAGAACGGGACTTTTTCAACAAGCCCGAAAGCAGGAATCCAGAAGAAGTATCTATATGTTCACCAACACACTACGCATAGCAAGTCGGAAATAATCAGAAAGATGGATTCCCGTTTTCACGGAAATGACGAGGTTACTCTCTTTCCCTCATTACGGACTTATGGTGCAACCTCTAGGCACCCAAAAGGTGGAGTGTCAATAGTGACACCTTGGATAAGGTAGTCTACAATGTCTGGCCTTGTTGCTAATCCGTTGCCTGTTATAGTGTTGTATTGAGAGTTAGGGAGAGCAGACTATAGCCTGAGACCTACATACTCAAACGCCTCACGGTATCTGCATCGGTGTAGGCGTGCCACCATCACAAAAATAGACTGTAATGGCCTGCTATCGAGTAGGGCATGCATTTTTGTTTACCTGTAAATTCTTAACCAATTGGCATAAAGAATCTTAAGGAAAAGACGATTATAACACAAAGGTTTAGACAACGGCGGGCATCGACTCTGCCTAGTCAATGTTCGCAATCGTAAACGATCCAAACTAAGGAGTAAGGTATGGCTATGCGCAGAACCTTTCCCACGAAGCACCGTCCTTACGTGCCTCGCAGCAGGTCACCGCGCCGAGTGGCACGCCCGTGGACCAGAGAAGAAATCGCATTCATGCGCAAGTTCTATCGGAACTACGAGACAGCATGGATTGCCCGTCAGCTTGGACGCACAGTTTATTCTGTTCGCTACAAGGCTGTTGACCTGAATATTCGTAAAGCCAGTCCGACAATCTGGAAAGGCAACACCGGCAATGCGAACGCATTCCATCGTCCTACGACCGGACGTTGGAACCAGACAACCTGGACACGCAAAACTCGTCCCCGTCGCTCTACGCGGACCCGGACAATGCGTGCCGTCACCCGGCGCCGGACACCTCGCACCGGCAAGCCTCGTCGCACTAACCGTAACTACATGTAAGGTGACGAGTCATTAATAGGACTATAAGGGAACTTTTCTCTATAGGCCCGCTTTCAATAATGAAGGCGGGTCTTTTGTTTTAGGAACGTATGAAGTATCTTTCATGGTTGGCATGTCGATATAGAATATAGGAGGAAAGAATGCCGGTAGTCAAATATCAAAACATCAAACTGTCTAAAGTAGAGATGGAAGGAGCGAAAGGAACGTACAAGGCCAACGTCATCGGCAAGCCGGAAGGCTGGCCTGGACACACGCTACGGGTGTTCCGCCTTCAGCCGGGTGGGTACACTCCGCGGCACCAACACGACTGGGAACATGTCAACTATATTATCAGCGGAGGGGGCCGTCTGCGGATCGGCGAAGAGTTGTTCGACCTGAAAGAGAAGGACTTCGCTTTTGTCCCACCCAACACCGAGCACCAATTTGAGAATCCGCACGATGAGGATTTTGAGTTTATTTGCATAGTGCCTAATCTGGGCAACAACTAATGCAGCGGGACCCACGAGTGAGATTCTCGCGGCCAAAAGTACTTGCCATTCTGCCGCGACGGCATATATTTATTGCGCCTCGGGTCGGAGTTGATGAGAACTCTGATTGGAGCAGCCGTTTTATTATGACGGCTTCAATAGAAGCGACAAAACTGACTTGTAGATGCGCCATTAGCTCAGTTGGTAGAGCAGCTGACTCTTAATCAGCGGGTCCGGGGTTCGAGTCCCTGATGGCGTATTTTTTTATTATCTCAAACTATAACTCCTCAATTTCCAAAGAATCACTGAGCATAGTAAAATGGGGAAGGTCACTCCGAAAGTTGTGACATAAGTCCATTGCTTTCGTGAAGCGGGAGCATCAATTCCGGAGGGAGTATCTGCAACTCCGCTTAGCAGCGGGCTTTCCGCCTGCCGTCAATTGGTGAGAGACAAGCCCCCATTGCTCTATGCGAGGTACGGTTTCTGTCTTTTGTTTCAACCTCGTAGGCATCTCCATGAGACGAAAGATACTTTTACCCCTTGCGTTACTTCTTGAGAGGTGCTTTATTTGATTGTTGCCGGGTCTCTGTAAAACCGGCAGCAAAAAATAAGAAGAACGGACAGGTAATAGATGAGTAAAAGAGAAGCAATTCCAATTGGGATAATCATTTTGGCCACTGTGGCTGTCTGGTATTGGAGTTCCTCTTCAACTATCTCGTCGTTTTCAAATCAATCACTGCAAGCGCAGACTTCGACCGAAAAGACGAGCGACTCAGGGGCAGTCACTGACAGCATCGGCAAGGATACCAGTAGCCACGGTACACCCGATATATTATTCCCGGAAAAGTCGTACGATTTCGGCACCATTGCCCAGGGCTCAACGGTGTCGCACAAGTTCGTGGTTCGTAATACTGGAGATGCGCCACTAAAGCTAATAAAAGCCAAAGGATCGTGAGGATGCACAGCGGCCGTCTTAACCAAGACTGCCATTCCCCCGGGCGGGGAAGGAGAAATAGAGGTTACTTACAAAAGTGGTCGCCATACAGGGAAGCAGAAAAAAACTATTTCCGTTATCTCTGATGACCCGTCCAACCCGACTACAAGTATTTATGTGGAAGCTTTGGTTGAGGTTGAGTTTGATTTTGATTCCTATGTCCTTAGTTTTGGTAGCGTTTCCCAGAACGATTCTTTGACCAAGAGCGCCTTTATACAGGTCAAGGATCCCAAGAAAACAAAGATCACCGATATTACTACTTCTTCGCCATTTGTTAATGCCAGACAGGTGAAACCTCCCGTTTTAGAGGGAAATAAAACCAAGATTGAAATAGAGGTGACCCTGTTACCAGGGTTACCTCCCGGCAGGCTCTCTGAGACAGTCACTGCCCACTCTAACCTGAAATCCAAGCAGGTAGCCACTTTGCGTCTCTCCGGATCAATAATCGGTGAGGTCGAAGTGACTCCTGAGAATCTGCGGTTTATTATCAGAGATTCTGTGAATCCAGGGGATGAAAGCGCCACACAACGCTTGGTCATTCTTAACCGAGCAGAGGGAACACCGCTTCACATACTTGAGGTGAAAGATCAGAATGACCGGCTGCAGTTAGTCCTCAGGACGGTTGAAGAGGGGCAGAAGTACGAGCTAACAGCGGCTCTTAAGCAGGAAGTCCTAAGCACAGGTTCCAATTTGAGCGGTTCTATAGTCATCGCTACCGATAACCCCAAGCAGAAGGAAATTACCGTCAAGTATAGCGCGTTTTTTATGGGAAATAGACCGAAGTAAACAGTTATCGGGCGCTAAGAACCAACGAATAGGGGAGCTTGTAAGCTATCATTATTGATATGAGTATGAATCACACCTGATATCCAAATACAACCCCTATGGATTTCCGGGTGTGCAAATAACGAACAGTGCCACTTGCCCCTGCTGCTATTAATTCCTTGACCTTTATTACCGATACAATGAAAGATAAGTGCATCCTGTAACACACAGAGTACTACAGCTATGGCGAAAATCGATCAGCTTTTGCAGATCGTCAAAGAAGCAAAAGCAACGGATTTGCATCTTGCAGCCGGGAGTGTGCCCATAATCAGAGTCAACGGGCAGCTTGAAAAAACCAGGCACAAAAAACTCACCACGGAAATTATCAAACAGCTCATCTATGAAATCCTGTCCGACGACCAGATCAGAAGGTTCGAGAGAAGCGGTGATCTCGACGTAGCCTACAGCGTGAAAGGTGTGGCACGGTTTCGCATCAACATATTTCGGATGTACAGAGGTATCGGAGCAGCTGTCAGGCTTATCCCCGACCAGGTCCTTGATCTGGTTACCCTTGGCTTTTCCAAAACAGTTTCCAAAATGGCGGAAAGCAAATCAGGGCTGGTGCTGGTTACAGGGCCAACCAACTCTGGCAAGACCACCACTCTGTCATCAATGGTCGACCACATTAACACCAATTCTTCCAAGCATATTATCACCCTCGAAGACCCGATTGAGTACGTCCATACCAACCAGAACTCACTGATAACCCAACGTCAGATTGGCCTTCATGCCGAGTCGTTTGCCTCAGCGCTGCGAGCGGCTCTGCGAGAAGACCCGGACGTCATCTTGGTGGGGGAACTACGCGATACGGACACAATTTCCCTTGCCATTACCGCTGCGGAGGTCGGTTTGTTGGTTCTGGGGACATTACATACCTGTACCGCCGCGGGGACGATTGATCGGATTATCGATGTATTCCCCCCCGATCAGCAGCAGCAGATTCGGATCATGCTGGCCGATACCCTCATCGGCTCTGTTTCCCAGCAACTTCTGAAGTGTGCCGACGGCACCGGACGGGTGGTGGCGTATGAGTTGTTGATCCGCACCAGCGCCATAGCCAACTTGATCCGAGAGGGGAAGACTTATCAAATTCCGAATGTGATACAATCGAGCCGTAAAAAAGGTATGCGTTTATTGGATAATCACCTGAAAGCCCTGGTTGATTCTGGTAGTATTTCGGCTGAGGAAGCGGTGCGGGTGGCTGTGGACCCGTCGCAGTTTTATGAGAAGGTTACGCAGGACGAATCGGAATTGGTGGAAGTGTAAATGGGCAAGAAGGCGCCAAAACTCAGACTAGATGAGATTCTCATCAAAGAAGGTCTCATATCTGAAGCCCAGATAAAAGAAGCCCTCATGCGACAGAAAGCGCATGGGGGAAAGTTTGGCTCCCAGTTATTATATCACCGATACATAGATGAAGCCGGCTTGGTGAAAGCGCTGGCAAAGCAGTTCAATCGTGAGGGGGTAATGCTGTCCGGGCTGGAGATACCTGAGACGATCATCAAGTTTATTCCTAACAAAGTTGCTTTTGCTCGCAAGGTCATACCTTTTGATTATGACCCCGAAAACAACATCTTAAAAATAGCTTGCGAAGATCCGACCGACCAGAATCTTGTCAATGAACTGAACTTCGTAGCCCGGGGGAAAGAGGTTAAACTGTACGTTGCCGCTGAACTCGCTTTGAACACCGCCATTGCTAAACATTACCTGGGGCGAGACGTTTCCCTTGACGACAATTTATTGCTGGAGATTCCCGATGAGGCCACCGAGGCGGGCACGGTGCCGGTTTCTTCCTTTGGAGAAGCAGCAGGTGCGGCTGACGACTTCCGCGAGACGATTCTGCTCGTTACCGATGAGGAATACTCCGGGCCGCTTTTGCAGTCTATTCTGGAGCGAGATAACTACCAGGTGGTAGCGACTGATTCAGCCGATGACGCCATCGACTTGATCGGTGGCAGGCAGTTCCACTCAGTGTTCATAAAAGATACCGTCTCCGGAGACTATATCGACCTGATTGACAGATTGCGCAAGACATCACCCCAGACAAGTGTGCGTTATTATGAATCGGCCTCATCGCTGATGTTAAATGAGGACGCTACAATAACAAAAGGGGATCTGCTTATAAAAAGTCTTGACCTGTTTACCTCGCTGTTGTCATCGAAGTACAAACTGCCCACTAACCATAGCGGCACGGTAGGGCAATATGTCGATAAATTGTGTCGCAAGATCGGCCTTCCTGACAAAGAGCGGCTGATGATAACCTGCGCTGCCTATTTACATGATCTGGCCAAATTCTATTACCGTACCGAAAACAAGAAAGATTACCGCGCGACTATTGCCCTCACCGCCAAGTTTTTGGAATCGCTGAGCTACTCTCCGTTGGTTGTTCAGATGCTTCGTTCCATGTACGTCGACCTCGGGGGGAAATATACCAAACGTCTTCCCGTGGAGATCCTCGGCGGCAACATTGTTACTATAGTCGACCTCTTTTGTGACAATGTCCCACTTACCGAGCGGTTATCACTTGACAGATTTGAAGCCATCAAGAAGAAATTACGCGACTTGAGCGGAAAACTCTTTTTGGGTGAGGTGGTGGAAGCGTTTATTGTGATGATTCAGCAAGAGATACTTCAGCTTCAGACAGTCACGAAAGAGTGCCAGGTTATGATTTATGCGAGTGATGGTGACTCACTTTTTCCGGTCGAACTTCGCCTCAAACACGAAGGATTCAGGACAGTATCAGAACGTTCGTTAGATTCATTTATCGATCTGTTTTTACGCAGTCAACCGGATATGGTCGTTTTGCTCCTGCCCGGAAAACCGACCGACGTTTCACGCGTGGTACAAAGTCTCTCAGAAAAGGGAATAGACTTCACAAAAACCCCCACATTTGTGATGGTTGAAGACTCTTCAACTTCCGGGCTGACCAACTTGTTTGAAAAAGGAATTGAGGATATCATTACCCTTGAGGGGAACCTTGACTTACTCATGGTCAAAATGCATAAAGTTCGAAACAGGATTCAGACAGAGAGTCAAGAAACAGCAGCTGGAAAGCACACCGGAAGCTCCCGTGGCCGTTTGTCAGATATGAACTTGATTGACCTGTTGCAGGCTTTAGGACCCAGCCGCAAAACGGTCAAGATTACAATGGCAACAAGAGACTCTGAAGATGGGGAATTTGTCATATACCTCCGTCAAGGGAACATCACTTACGCTCAGTTCAAAGAGAAGGTCGGAGCGGAAGCAGTGTACGAAGGTATTGCGTGGACCGACGGTACATGGACTGTCGAACCGGTTTCGACCGAGAGCCTGCCGCCGCCTAACAATGAGCTTGCCAATGAATCGGTTTTGATGGAAGGCTGCCGCCTTCTGGATGAGAGAGTGAGAGCCGGTCAGCTCCTTTGAGCGGTGCCTACTCCCCCGACTGCTTTTTACCATCCATCTATGTCTTAGCTGCCCGCCTCAACAGATCAATCTTGACTCGCTGTCGTCTCCGGATATCCCGAGGAACTTGCTTGTAATAATGCGACGCTCTTCGTGCGACTCGTTCGGCTTCAGCATCCATCGCCAGTTTCTCATAACATTGGTACAAGCGATAGTCGCACTCGATGAGGTTGAAATAGTTTCCTGAATCCGTCGCCACTCGCTCGCGAAGCAGGCGAAAGGTTGACAGGGCATTCCGGTAATCCTTCTTTTCAAAATAGGCTTTCGCCAGCGGCCAGAGGAGAGCTTTGCCGTCAGGATACTTTCTCAACATCTCGTGACAATTGAAGATTACCGAATCATATTCCTTTATATCCAATTGGACCAAGATCAAAGCGCTGCGAGCTGACTCTTGCGAAATAACTGACGAATCAACCGCGAGATACAGCTCGGCAATCCCTTTCTCACGTTCGTCTTTGAACAAACCCACCCAGCGCAGGACACCTGCTTTGGCAGATTTCCAATAATGATATAACCCAAGGCCTACATACAGATCGTACAGGCTGCTGTCGTACTCCAGTCCCCGCTGGTACTCACTCTTAGCCTGGCGGGCCAACTTGATTCCCTCAACGAATGAACCAAAATGTGATGTCCACAAGGCCCGGTACGCCTTGGCATGCCCCGAAAAAAGACACATCCAGGCACACGTAGAAGCTGAAGCAGTATCGATTATATTTGAAGCCTTTGACAGGGTAGTCTCAATGAGTTGATTAAATTGCTCGCTATACAGGTTTTCTTCGCGGTCTAACATTTCGCTCGTGAGATTGATAGCTTGGCACAAATATCCAATCGGATGATCAGGGTATTTGTCAATCATTATAGTCGTCAGTGACTCAGCTTCGTGGAACTTATCATTATAGAGCAGTTGCTGTATTTTGGCTAAGTATTCAATCTTGTTGCTGTCAAGATAGCCAGCAGCGGAAATAGAAGCAGGAACTATCATCAACCCGGTTGCAACCATCCATATCAGAAGTACCTGTTTCATAGCATTCAGCAGTGCCCAAGAGCCACTGTCTGTCCAAGCCGCCGGTTGTAGAGCAAAACCGGTCTACGCTTACAGACTTCAGCAAGGACTGAAATGGCCGAGTGATACGCAATGATAAACTATTTGAAATTAGATAGCGGCGTGGCCGGGGATAAAATCGAAGAGCTTGACGCTCTGATCGGTCGTGGCTGTGATGATCACTGCTGAGTTGGTTTTATGATAGACCAAACGGCAGCCACGACAATTGTAATCGTAGAAGTTGATATGATGTTTCTCAACCTTGGTGTCTTTGAGATCATCCGGTATTTCAAAGCAATCGCATGGAGCTACAAAGACCGATACTACCTCATCATCGTTACAGTAAACAAAGTGTGCCATTTCAGTTCCCATGATCTCTTCGGTCTGCCCTCCAACCAGAGAAAAGCCGGCTACGCGGGGAGAGACATTATAACCAAGCTTATCACGGGCAATCAGAATTGTCAAAAAGGTACAGGAATCATTCTTAAAGGCCCCGGGATCATCGGCCACGGCCCAGTGGGCTCGCTCAAGAGGGATGTATAGAGTCTGCTGACGATAATAATCA
>Ga0315543_1001826_pt1 | contig 22005 bp, 15 predicted proteins | sample SalMarSW160210MG_2_FD_203098 | JGI IMG/M metagenome (GOLD analysis project Ga0315543, IMG submission 203098) | Salt marsh sediment microbial communities from the Plum Island Ecosystem LTER, Massachusetts, United States - Salt Marsh Sediment SW1601-210 ...
CCTTTACCGAGCCATTATCCTGCGCCACCTATGGGATTAATAATCTGAACATTTCTTTGGGTGATTTCTGCGTAATTTTTGGGCCCGGTCCCATAGGGCTGATGATGACTCAAATGGCCAAATCAAGAGGAGCAGGAACTGTAGTGCTGGTCGGCACGAGGGACTATCGACTCAAACTGGGAAAGAAGCTAGGAGCAGACTTCATTTTAAATATTAAAGAAAAAAATTCCCCTTATTACATTGATGATTTAAAAGAAAAAATTAAGGAGCTAACTGAAGGAAGGATGGCTGATAGAGTTATCTGTGCCACCGGAGCTTTAAAACCAATGCAGGATGCCCTCACGATTTCTGGAAGAAAGGCTGTAGTAGTTTACTTTGGCCTTCCCGGCCCGAATGATGTTCTCAAAGTTCCCGTTCTTGACTCACTTTTATGGGATAAGACCATCCGATTCTCCTGGCTGGCACCTTTTACCTGGGCCACTGCTCTTCAGGCTATCGATACGAAACTTGTCGATGTTAGCTCTTTAATTACCCACAGATTTTCTCTGGATAATGTTCTGGGTGGATTGAAAACCATTAGAGACCGAAAGGACAATGCTATTAAGGGTCTGGTATTCCCGTAAAAAATTGGCAAAATCAATAATAATTCACTCTATTCCTTGAACACTCTCGATTACCCCGCATAATCTATTCTTTCCGACGGATCTTCAACCAAGAAATACACCCCACCAATTTGTTTGTCTACATTTTGACGTACTATCCTCTTGGTTCGAGTCCTGCCCGGGGAGCCAAATTTGCTAGTAAAGCCCAAGTTCTTTCTCCAGTTTTCTGGCTCTCTGTTTTTCTGGTTCCTTCCTTTCCGATCCCACATATAGATTATCGTATTGTTTTGGTAAGTAACAATGTCGCCTTCTGTATAAAAGTAGGACATCCACTCTTTCCTTCTAATTAACTTATTTTTCTGTTCAATTTTGTCCCTCCAATAATTTTTGTTCGGCCGGAAAATTTACGCTGGTTTAGGGGTAGGCACTAAAGGTGCGAATCTCTGTAATGTAGGGTTATACAGGACTTGAGGGAGTTTTGTAGTGTGTAAATTCCGTTAGAGATGGATAAAGAGTGAACATATTGGACATAAATAGCCAGAGATTAGCTAGATCTCGTAGATGATAGATGATAAAAGAATGCATGTAGTCTTACATTTCAGCCATTTTTAAAAGGAACTAGTTAATCTTTCAAAATGTGGCATAAAAATTGCATATATATCGAATGACGACGTTTCAATTCAAGTTAAATGACCTAACACCTGGTATAATATAGATAGCTAGATCTAAGTTTAAAGAAACAGATTTTCTTCGTTCTTTGAAAGTCCTTTGCCCCAGATTAAGGAGTTGCTTTCTTTACTTGAGTAGAGTATCATTCTCTTATGCACTGAGGGAACGGAGCTAACTTAATTCACTCAGGAGTTTAAAGACTGCCTGTCTATTCAGATTGCCAGTTCCTAAGTGCGAGAGAACCTATTAAGGAAATTGTGTGTGCACCCTTGAGTGCAGCCACTCATTAATAACCAGCATGGTCTTCTCAAAGAGAATGGACTCGCACAAATAAAAGTATCTGTTCCCTAAAAGGCAAAATAACCTTTCAAGGAGGTAGCTATGCAAGAGAAAAAGCATATCGGTCTTGATCTGGGTGTAAAGAGTAAATCTAAAGTCTACATCGTAGATCAAGCAGGAGAAAAAGTAAGACCTGGATTCTACATTCAGACTAATCCTCAGGAACTAGATTACATGACGAAACAGGCTCTCAAAGGAACATCCAATGAAGCTAGCTTAGACCTAATTATGGAGCCAACTAACGTAGCTTGGTTTAAAGTAGCTGTTTATATTAGAAGAGAGTATCCCCAGGTAAAGATTTATCGAGTCAAGTCTGAAAAGGTTCAGGACTTGAGGAAGTTTTACCGAAAGCATACCAAGACCGACTCTTTAGACGCCAGGGCTTTGGCTAAAATGCCGGTAGTGGATTTCGATTCCTTAGAGGAGGTGTATATTCGGCCCAAGGATATACTTGCCCTGAACACCAGATGTAAACAAAGAGCAAGGTTAGTAGAAGAAGCTACTGCTAAAAGAAACTCCATAAGTGATCAGATAGAACTTGGTTTTCCTCATCTTGTAGATTGCTTTTCTTCTAAGTTCACTACTCCTTTTATCCGCTTCTGCGAGAGATACGCCAATCCTTTTAAAGTAAGGCGCTTAGGGAAAGAAAAGCTCTTAAAGATTCTCATTAAACTCGGATTTCGCCAAGATGTCTCTACCTTAGCAGAAAATATCTACCAGAGGACCGAGGAAGCCTGTATTCTCTTCGGTGATGAAGATAGCATCATAGATTATGATGATTTTCAGGATCGCATCCGCTCTGAGTTTAGAATCTTCAAAGCCTTACAAAAAGAGATAGATAAAGTAACCAAGAAGGTACAGGATCCCTATAAAAAGTGTTTTCCCGAGAAAAGACTTAACAGTATTCCTGGTATAGCTGATGTTCTGGGCTCAGTTATTACCTCAACCATTGGGAATGCTGATAGATTTTCCTCTGGCAGGTCACTAGTAGGTTATATGGGCTACTATCCTAAAGAAGATAGCTCCGGTCTTTCTTCAAAAAAGGGGCTGCGTATGACCAAAGCTGGGCCAAATATAGCCAAAGGGTCCTTGTATCTAGCAGCTAATATAGGTCGTCTTATTGATCCCCAGTTGGGCAAGATCTATTATGAACAGATGGTAGTGCGTGGAAATCCTCATACTAAAGCGGTTTGCCGAGTAGTAACAGCTTTGATTCCCAGAATACTTAGAGTGATGAAGGAGGATCGAGACTACGTAATCTGTGATCTAGAAGGAAATCCTATCTCTAAAAAAGAAGGTAGAAAAATAGTCAAAGAACAGTTCTTTGTGCCTGAGGAAGTACGTCAAAGACTTTCTAACAGGAAGCGAATGCCTCTAAACAAAAAGGGAAGAACCAAACCCCAATATGTAAGAGGCAGCAAAGCTCCTCAAATTAGAGTCGACTCTTCCCGTAGAATCGTCTTCAGCTTGAACTGAATATAGTCTAACTAATCTCCAGGATTTGTCAAACATGATATTTCTAATGCCTATAGATAAAGAGATACAACAGATTTTATTGGAAAAGTATAGCCTAGCATACTTTTCTTTTAAGATCTAAAGTTTTTCGCTCTTTGCTCACTAATCTTACAAAGATCTATGCTTAATAAGCTTTATGCCAATATTTCAACACTGGGAGCAAAGGGACTTGACAAACTTAGGAAATCTGGATAACTACACCAGAAGCATAATCATCTTTCTGCTGGTTCCTTAACGCCTTGAAATGCAGTCACACTGGCTTTGCAAACGAATCGTCCCACAGCTCAAAACAGTTCAAAAATCAAAACACACCACCTGAAATTAGCAAAGTAATTTCAGCGAAGAACTAATTTGTCTCCTGGACGCAGGAAGAGAAACGGTTGTATGGTCTTTTTATTTCCACGTTTGGAGCGCCACCGGCAGGGAATCGGGTAAGCCCTGGAGAGAGGTTGAAGCAATGAATATTATCGAATTAACTAAAAAAGCGGTGGAACTTGCCTCAAAAGATGAAAAGCTAAAAGAGAGAACCAAAGATACGGTAGTCTCTATCGTTATGGTCCTGAAGAACGAGGAGGAACACTCTTTTACCTTTGTTGTCAATAAAGGTAAACTTGAATTTTTCGAAAAAAGGAGAGCCAATCCAGACTTTCAATTTGAGATGTCAGAGAAAGACTATTCCGATTTGATGACCGGTAAGGCTTATGGCATGGTATTGATGGCTACAGGAAAGATGAGGATGACAAAAGGTAGTTGGGCTCAAATTAGAAAAATCGCTACCCCGCTGGGGATGATACCCAAAGCGGGAGAAGAGATAGCCGCTAAAGAGGAATCAAAAACAGCAAAGCCGCCAGCAGCAAACAAGGGAAAACTCAATGTGCTGGCGAAAGTCCGACCCAAATTGAAGCAAAGAGTAAAGGAAAGAACTCCTGATTTGGAAGTTGCGAATATTTATAGCCAAAGTTTCCTCGACTCTATAGCTGATGGTTTGATAGTGACCGACCTAGAAGGAAATATAACCGCTGTAAACAAAGCTATCTTAAAGATAAATAAAAGAACGAAGGAAGAAGTAATCGGTAAATTTGCTCCCGAGGTGTTTCTTAAGCCTCAAGATATAGAAAAATTTATGAAGTATTTTCCTGAGGTAATTAAGAAAGGTCATGTTGGTTCCTTTGAGGGAACTGGCATTGCCAAAGACGGAACGGAAGTTCCAACTACTACCACTGTTTCACTGCTAAAGGATACAAAAGGTAAACCTCACAGCTTCCTTTGCCTCGTTAGAGACATCACCAAGACCAACAAACTGATTAGTCAGTTGGAAAAATCTAAAACTCTTCTTGATAGCATCCTTAATTCCACAATCGATAGTATTGCTATCGTTAATCTTGATGGGGCGATAACCAAGATCAGCAAGGTATCATTAGAAAAATCGGGTTACTCAAAAGAAGAAATGATTGGGAATATTGCCACTTTCTTAGTCTCAGAGGAAGACAGAGCAAAATTTCCGGATTTAATAGGGGAAGTGATAGAAAAAGGTTTTGTAAAAAATGTTGAGATGACCGAGATAACAAAAGATGGAAGAGAAATCCCTATTATGTTTAATGCTACATTAATGAGAGATGCCAAAGGAGAACCGATCAGGATAGTTGCTGTTGCAAGAGATATCACTGAGCTCAAGCGAGCGGAGGAGAAGCATGCAGCGGTTATTGAAGCAATGCCGGATGCATTGGTAGTGCTTGATCTCAATGGGGTGATACTCTCCGTTAACCCAGCACTCACAAAAATGCTCGGCTGGAAACCAGAAGAAAGAATTGGAAAAAGTTTTGATGAGCTTGGAGATAGCATTAAACCAGAAGATATTGAAAAATTCATGAAACTCTTGGGAGAGTTAATAGAAAAGGGCCACGTGGAGCCCCTCGAAACAGTGCTCGGCACGAAAGATTGCAGGAAACTTCCGGTGAGCGTTACCTACTCACTGGTTAAAGACGCCAAAGGCAAACCTTTGAATATCGTTGCATCTCTCAGGGACATCACTGAGCTCAAGCGAGCCGAGGAGGAGCGAGCAAAAGCGGCAGCAATAAGGGAAAGGGCAGCAATCGTCGATGCAATGGGCGATGGGCTTATAGTGACCGACCTCGAAGGAAACATAACTTTGGTCAATAAAGCTTTTCTAAAGCAATTTGGCTATAAGGAAGAAGAACTTGTAGGAACATCTGCGGTAAATATGCCAACAATTAAACCAGAAGACATAGAAAAAGTTATGGGGCTCATGAAAGAGGTTATAGAGAAAGGTAGCGCAGGACCTATAGAGATGTCAGGTGTTCCGAGAGACGCAAAGAAGATTTATCTCAGTTTTACCGCATCGGTTCTAAAAGATCTTAAGGGTAAACCTATTGCCCTTTTTGCAGTGGTCAGGGACATTACTGAGCACAAGAAGGCAGAGGAGACTCTCCTCCAATCAGAAAGACTCAAAGCTTTAGGAGAGATGGCTGGGGGAGTAGCTCATGATTTTAACAACCTTTTGGCGATCATTTTAGGAAATGCTCAGCTTCTGGAAAGGGGACTGAGAAGATATAGCGAGGAGGAAATCAAAGAGCGTCTCAAGGCTATCGCCCGAACCGCTTCTGAGGGAGGAGAAACTGTGAGAAGGCTTCAGCGTTTCACCCGTAGGGAAGTCCCAACCGAGCACTTTACTAGGGTTGACCTAAATGAGATTATAAAAGAGGCTTTTCGCTCCACCTCTCCTCGCTGGAAGGATGAGACCGAAGCCAAAGGAAGCAGGATTAAGACAAAAGAAAAGTTAGGAAAGCTTCCTCCTCTTTCAGGAAATAGACCTGAGCTCATGGAAGTTTTGACTAACCTTATTTTCAACGCTGTAGAGGCTATGCCAGAGGGAGGAGAAATTACCGTAAAAACAGAAACCAAGGAAAATGAGGTCTTACTCTACTTTACTGACGATGGGAAAGGTATCCCTGGGGAGATAAAGCATAAAATTTTCGAACCTTTCTTTACCACTAAGGGTCCGAAAGCTTCCGGTCTTGGTCTTTCCACCTCCTACGGGATCATCAAGCGCCACAAGGGAGATGTAAAGGTAGAAAGCACTGAAGGAAAAGGAACAACCTTTACCATTAGTATCCCCATTCCTTTAGAAGTTCCTTTAGACACAGGAAAACCGAGAAAGCTGGAAAAGATTTCTCCTCGAAAAATTTTAGTTATTGATGATGAGGAAGGTGTAAGGGAAGTCTTGAAAGGAATCTTTCAGAACGAGGGTCATCAGGTAACTTTAGCACAAGCTGGTAAGGAGGGGTTAGAGGAATTCGAGAAGGGTGACTTTGATTTGGTTCTTACTGACCTCGGAATGCCGAAGATGTCCGGCTGGGAGCTTGCCAAAAGAATAAAAGAAATAGACCCTTCTGTCCCCGTAGGACTGATTACCGGTTGGGCAGTAGCTCCCACTAGAAACAAGACGAAGGAGAAAGGAGTAGATTTTATTCTATCCAAACCTTTTGATTATACTAAGATAGTAAGAGAAGTAAATGCTGTCCTTAAATCTAAGAGCCGATAATCACCCCGCTTTTCTATTCTCAAAAACCAGTTTCTTTTACCACCACTAAGGAATTGTCGTCTTCTGTGTAAAAGTGCGACATTGACTACTTTCCTCTAAACTAAAATCCTTATTTTCTCTTCCAACTTTTCCCCTCCAACAATTTTATTTTTTTAGGAAATTTAAGCTGGTTTAGGGTAGGTAATTAAAGGTAAGATTTTTAAGGTACAAATCTCTATAATGTAGAATTATAGAGGATTATAGGGATTTTGCAAGAGACTTAATATTGCTCTTTTATTTTTAACCCCTGTTTATCCCCTTCTGCAAAAAGCCAGCTTTCTTTTTTCCAGCTTTTAATTTTCCGACAAAAATTGTCAAAACTTGACAAAAGAAAATTTAAAAATTATGATAAAGTAATAATTTCAGAGGTTCGGACAACTCGACATTTTTGAAAGTCATTGAGCATATTTTCTTGTGATTGTGGCAAGTGAAATTATTCCTCGAATTCCGCATCAAATAAGAGTTTCAGCTGAAATTTGTCGAGAGTTTTGCCTCCAAGGTTGTTGATGTCAGTTAAAAATTTCCGAGCAAGTTGATTCATCCGATCAGCTCCCAGGTCTTTTATCTTAACTAAAAGGGTATCATTATTAATCAGCTTAACCTCGGTAGTTCGCTCGGGGATCATTCTCATAACTTGATAGCAGTCTTTTCTGCTATAATAAGAAGAGAAGGTTTTGGTCACCTCTTGTTCTATGTTGTGAGCAACTATCTTGATGAGATCAAAAAAGCGCTTTTTCTCAAAATCACAGATAGAAAACCTTCTCTTGCTATATACCTCAAGAGCGGAGATGCGAGATGGCAGTTTTTTTATCTCCCGATTTATTTGAGCTATTCTCTGCTTTAGGATTTCCATTTCCTTGATAAGTGATGCCTGTCTTTGTTTATATTGGGCAAGAGAGATGGCATTTTTCTTTTTAGCAGTGAATCTAGTAACAAGCTTCTTTCTGATCCTGGCAAGTTCAACTTGCAGTTTCTTTTTAGCCCTCTTAGCTCCAAGGAGTTTAGGGTTCTTCACTAGAGGTTGATTTTCTAGCTCTTCAATGTCATAGCCAGGAAAATAATCAAGATGATATCTTTCTTTCATGATCTTGAAAAAGTTCTCCTGGCCCCAACGGCTGAACATAATCTGAACTGCCTCTTTAGCCTTTGAGTTCCAGTCGTTGGTGAGAATCTGTGATCTTTTCTTACTCTTAGGGTGAATAACAGTGAGACAGCGGATTTTTCCATAATTTTCCAAGAAGATTGTCTCATCCAGATACTTGGCTATCATTCTCTCATATTTTAGTTTAACTAAACAGGCTTTGAATTCCTCTTCGGGTATTTCGTTTATTTGGGAAGGAGCATCTTTTCGCCAAGTATAGAACAACACTCGATACTTTGTATCTAGCTCTTTGAAAAAGGGAGCACTCCATCCTCCCCGGTCAAAGCAGATCTTAAGAGGCTCTACCTTAGAGGTATATTCTTTAATGATTTGCCTGGTCTTAGCTATCAGCTCTGGGATAATCCTGATTAAGTCCACTTGGGCTTCCTTGAGCATGAAGAAGAGGGGACTGCTATTTTTATCGTTCACAAAGTAGTGTAGGTTACCCTTCATGACTAATCTTATGGTAATATAGAAGCCTTTGGTTAGATTCTCGGTTCCATGATAGGGAATAAAGTGACCATCGAAGTAAAAGATGCCTATCTGAACAATCCTACATTCTAAGAATCTCTGAGCAAAGCTAAGCATGAGTTCCTCAGTCTTATTTAGAGAGGAGAGTTCATCAAAGAATCTCCTGTAGGTCTTGGCAGAAAAAGAAGTGATTCTTCCCAGGAGGATCCCAAAGTCTTTCTTGTAAAGCCTATCAAAAGCTTCTATTGATCTTACTCCTAGAAGAGCTCCGTAAAGTAAAGAATAGCAGATATCCTTAGAGTTAACCTGACGAGTATTCAAGGAAGATAGGTAGCTTTGCATAACGGAACCAAACTTTAGTTTTTCTATGAGATGTTTATAGATCAAGATTCCCCCATACTGGCAGATACAACCTTTTGAGAGTCTTTTTAGGTAAAACTGGTCAACTCTATTAAGGCAAATAGAATCCTTTGTTAGAGCAGCTGTATCCTTCTGAAGAGGAGAAGCCCTGTCTACCACGGATGAGAAAGAGCTTAAGAGGCTAGGACTAAATCTTAGCTCTAGCTGTTTATTCTCTTTTTCCTGAATGAGGTCAAATTCTAACTGAGCATGAGAAAAGCTTGTCTCAGGTTGTTCCTTAAATCCTCCTTCTTGTAAGACTCTACCTATGCTTCTTTGACTAATAGGCTCACCAACTCTGGCGCTGACTATCTGAGATAGTTCATTTTCTGAGAGTTTTCCTTGAAATAAAACAGCTTCCTCGTAGATAACTCGTCTTACTGCTGGGGTAAGGATGCGAGCATCTTTAGGACCTTTTTTAGTCTCAAGAAAGGATAGATTTCCTCTTCTTTCATAAGAGTGGACAAGATTAGATACTGTGTTAGGATGAACCCCAAAGCCTTGAGCGATCTGTTTCTGATTGGTAAGACCGTTAAGATATAACTGGAGCATCGCCATCTTCTGGGAAACCGAATCTTCTTCCCCATACTGCATAAAAGGGATTTTACGACAAAGAACAGTTATTCGACCTTTTCGTTTTAAGATCTTGACTTTAGAATTAACCAAGACAACATGATTCTTGAAGTGTTTAAATGGAAAGAGCATTCCTCTCGCCTCCTGAGTGCTTTATTCTAATTATATCAGAAACTCAGCCCAGAAAAAGTGAGAGAAAAAACTAATCACAATAAATTATGCTCGAACTTATGCGGGTTTCAGAGGCTAAAATTCAGTTGTCCGAACCTCAGAAATTACATTGTGAATTTGTCACATTAGTTCTCACAGTATTCTCGCAGTGGAATGCCACAGTAATTCATCATATCTTGTAGGATCTGTCTTGCTTTTTGCTATTTCCTTTATTAAGCTTAAATCAAGTAGTTTTGATAAGTCATGCTAAACGGTCCTTCTAACCAAATTAAACTTCCGTCTGATTTCTTCAAGCAAAATTTCAAAAGCACTGTTTACTTCATTTTTATCCATTGTTTTTCTCCCTCTTTGTAGACTTATTCAAAGTGTCCTCAAAAATCCCTCAAGATTATCTTTAAACTCAGTAAGAATGGTGGATAATGACAGGGATAAGTCCTTGAATCTCCCCCATTTAAGTTCAAAACCATAAATATGCCTGAACAGATGGCGGAAGCGAAGATATTCTTTAAGGCTTCCTTATCCATATATAAGTTCTCCTTCGTTAATTGCCTTCTCTCTCAGATTTTCAAAGGCATCTTCATAGGGGATAAGATTAAGTTCCACACCAGCAGGTAAGAGATCCCATAGCTCGGTTAGGGCTTTCATATAAAGGTCTGGAGATAAACCCTCTACAACCAAGTCAATATCTGATCTTTCATGAATAAAACCTTTGACTAATGAGCCAATGAGAAAGACTCTGCTTACTTTATATTTGTCTTTTAATATCGAGACGCATCTTTCGGTTGTTTCCCGTAGTTCCTCTCTCCTATCCATTGATTCTCTCCTGGTTGCAAAAATGGGATAAAGGTAATGCTTTTTAAAAAAATTGATCTTCTGCTTTCTCAAAAACTCTGCTTGCTCTCTTCCTCTTGTTGGATAGCTGACAAGATCAATATAAAGTTGAGTGTTACAGACAACGAATACTTTGTCAACCTCCTGCCTATTATAGAATACGCCCTCATCGTAGGGCACCAGTAGATGTACTGTCCCCCCAGATTCAACCGGTTTAAGATTTAATTCCTTTTCCCATACTTCAGGCTTTCCCTTTCTTCCACCTTGATCATCTCCTTCCTCCGGTAACTGATAATTTATTCCCATCAGTATACCGGATTTTTTGATCAGGTGGTCCCCTTTTGTTTTATCACACACAATTGGCTTTAGTCCAGTATTTTTACTGTTCAATCCCCGTCCAATTGGACACTTTTTGGACATCATTTGGACATAGCTTGGACACCACCTTGGACGGGGATTAATTTAGGTTAAATGATCTAATATTTATATTCCATGAATGCCTCGTACATTGCACGAATATTCTCCAAAGGCACATCTTCGCTGATTTCGCCACAAGCAACAATCCCACCATCCGATGCTCCAAGAACCTCGAAAACCTCAAAGACATGTTCTTTGACTCTAATAGGCGAGGCGTAAGGCATTATTTTTTGGCGATCAAGGTCGGTACGAAAACAAATGCGTCCAGCATACTCATGGGCTATTTCCAACCCAATAACTGACGACTGACAATTGAGTACATCAACGCCAAGGTCTATAAGGTCCGGCAAAATTTTGGTGATATTTCCGTCGCTGTGAAACCAGACATCAAGACCTGCAGACTTTACTTTTGAGAACATCTCCTTATATACTGGCTTAAAAAATGATCGCCAAATACGGGGTGAGATCATAAGATTATCTTGGGTACCCCAATCATCAGCAAAATGTAGACCCTGATATTCGTAATTAAGCCAGCGATCAATCCAACGAAGATTAGACATAAGTAAATCATCTCGCAATCGGTAAACCTCCGGACGGTCCTCAATTAAATCTACTAACAATGGCTCAAAGCCGCGTAATTGCTGCATTTGCTCAAAGAAGGTAATCCATCCGCCTCGAGCATAGTAATCATCATTTTTACCCGCTATATGACCACTATAAAACCTCCATTTAGGTGGTCCGGCGTCAAATTCTGGCCAGACAAATTCATCGTAACGTGACCAATCTGAGATAGGATATTCAATGGGGATACCGCATCTACCCTCAACGGTAACTTTCCATATTGTACCAAACTCGTCGCGGTTTATCCCTTTTTTATACATTGGAGGGAGTTTCTCACGTGGCAGGTCGGGTAACAAATGCCAGCCAAAATCCTCATGAACAGAATCAAGGATCTCCTGCAGGGCAGTGCCATATTTAAACTGCGCGGAAGGGAGAATAGCATGCGATATTGGTGGTCTATCAGGCTTTCCAAAATGAATAGCTTTTTGACCTCTTTCTCTACTTTTCATTTTTTCTTATTTCTGGTATAGTAAAAAGAGTTTAAATTACCCTTAGTTTTGTTTATTTTACACCCTAAATGATTCTACTATTTGCGAGACAAACCTTACTTTCTCTATATCACCTGGTGGAGAAATCTCGTCCGAAATTCCCAAGATCAAATTAGGGGAAAATAAATTAAGCACTTTTATAGTATATTCTTCTAATTCTTCATACGAATAATGAGGTAAAAATAAAAGCATAGGAATTCCATCTATGAGTATGGTATCTCCCAGAGCTTCTTTCAATTCTTCTAAAGTTATGTCTCCTTGTGGAAGGGGAGTAGCGCCCTCTACTCCATCAAAGCCAGCATCATTAATATAAGGCAACAAAGGTTTTAGCGAGCCATCCATATGAATAAAACAAAATTTACCGGCTTTATGCAATTGCGCTACTCTTTTTTTATAATAGGGGAGAAGATATTCATTGAAAATCTTAGGTGGGTCAAAGCGAGCATCGATATTCTCTCCGAAATTTAACGAAAAAACAGGACATTTCGCTAATACTTCGTACAATTGGTTCTCTGCTTCTTCAGCTGTTTTCAAGTACTCTCTCATTCTTTTAGGATAATCCTGGAATGCGTATATAGTATTTTCAACTCCCATATATTCTAGTAAAAGCCTTTGGAAAGGACCTCGTTCCCAATAAAATTGAATAACACCTCTATGGCCAACTTTATTCTCTGCTTCTTTATAAAATTCATAATCAAACCTTGCTTTTGTGTTTTTTACTATACATTCTAAAATTCTCAAATCCGAGATGCTTTTAACAGGGTGTTCAACATAATGCCAAGAAGTTCCCCATTCCCCTAATCTCTTTTTTCCTCTTAATTGTCCGATAGGGGTTTCATAAGTCAGATGTATATCATTATTTTTTCTTACCTCTCTAACTTTTACTCCTTCTGTATGCTCAAATTTTATATAAGTTTTGGGAGACGAAATATCCGTTGTAGAGCCGTAATAGTACCTTATTGAAGCACTGAGATCATCATAGATTTCAAGAACCCCTTTATTTTTATACTTTTCAGGAAGAGTTCCTTTAACCTTCCTCACGTCATACCAATGTTCAATTCTTGGCTGCCATACTATTTCGTTTGCTCTCTTTTTCGTATAAGTAGCCATTATTCTTTCTCGGAAATTTGAACTGTTAGAATACATTACACTCTCTCTTTAGAGATTTTTCTTAAATTTTTATTTGATATGAGCAAGATTATACTCGTGAACCATTTTGCGAAGCTTGAAAAAAATTCTTCGTCTAAGGATTTATATAAAAAGAGGGGAAGAGCGGGTATAACCGTTGCGTCATGCTATACGGGCCTTAAAATTCTATCTCTTACGGAATCTCTGAGCCTATTGATTATAATTGCTGCAATCACCAAACATCCAAAAACAATTTCTCGGAGGAAAGGAGAAACAGCAAACATCGAAAGTCCAGCTTCAACTACAGCCAAAAGAATTAATCCTGCAAAGATATTTACTACCGATCCTCTCCCCCCCTTCAAGCTAATCCCACCGATTACGGCAGCAGCAAAGGCCGGGAATAGCGCTTCCGTCGCGGTATAAGGGCTTATAGCAAAGAGAAATCCAGTATAAAACAAAGCTGACATTCCGCAGAAAAAACCGGCAATTAAATATACGAAGAAGTACATTCTACCTTTATTGATTCCAAGCATGCTCGCCGTTTTAGGTCCAGCTCCCAGGGCATAGAGATGAGCTCCAAAGCGTGTAGAACGGAGCACAAACCAAAGGACAATAAGGGTGGCGATAAACACAGATAGAGATATTACCTCATTATTCCCTATCATCGTGTAAATTTTTGGAAGATCTGTTCCATAAATTGGATGTGGGTGAATTAATAATTTTCCACCCAAAAATACCATAGAAGTCCCCAACGTTGCAAGGAATGGGTTAAGCCCTAAGAAACCTACAAGGGATCCATTTAGAGCTCCACAACCCAATCCGAGAATTAGCGGTAGGAGTATAGTCAGGGGGGCAGGAATAGTGTCTGGTAACCACGATATTATTATCACTCCTGCCACCATACCTATAAAACCTGTCATCATACCAACCGAAAGGTCAAAATTTCCAGAGATAAGACATATTGATTCAGCAAGTACGATAAATCCCAGCGGAACTGCAGAATAAATTATAAAAACGAGCGTACCCCATCTAAGCATTCCCGTTGGCCTCAATACAGCGAAAATAACATAGAACAATATCGCAAGGAACCAGGCTATTTTCTCAACAAAAAACAACATTACTCCATCACGAGTTGCACCCATTTTTTCAACCCTTCTTCGTCTCTCAACTTAGTAAATTATTTCTTGATGGGATCTTGGCCATCATGACCTGAAGTTCGTTAAACGATGTGTTCTTCTTTTGGACATCAAATGTTTTCTCCCCACGAGATAGAACAACAAACCTGCTTGCAACTGGATACACATTATAGAGATTATGCGTTATAAAGATAACCGCGATTTTCTTGTTTCTTAACTCTTTTACGAAGTTGGATACCTGCTCAACGCCTTTAACTCCCAGCGCCCTACAAGGTTCGTCTAAGATAACAAGCTTGGCCTTAAAGTACATAGCCCTTGATAATGCTACTCCTTGCTGTTCTCCACCGGAGCAAAACCGGACTTCCTGGTTTGGTGATGCTATATTCAACCCTAACTGCCCAATCAACTTCATGCTTTCTTCACCCATATTTTTATTGTCTAGAATTTTCATTGGACCCCAAGATTTAACTTTTTCTCTTCCCAAGAAGACATTTCTCATTATGCTCAAAATCCCTATTATACTCTGTTCCTGAAACAACGTCTCGATTCCCAGTTTTCTAGAGTCATCAACTGAAGAGATATCGACTTTCTTTTCATTCCAATATATTTCTCCCTTATCCTTGCGGATAACTCCTGCTAGGATTTTTATTAACGTCGATTTGCCGGCACCATTATCTCCTACCAATCCCACTATCTCACCGGGCCAAATTTTTATATTTACGGCCTTGAGAGCGTGGACTTTTCCAAACCACGTATGAATGTTCCCCATCCGTACCAACGCTTTTTCCATAATTCCTCCTCTGTTTAATTAACATAACACTTGTTAAAAAGTAGTAGGTGTGACTCCCAATCATTTGGCCAAAGAAAGGTCAAATAACACTCGTGGTGAGCCGAAGGCCTGTATAACACGTTCCTAAACAAGAGTTGTACGCCTGAATTAGAACGCTGCTGCAGAAATGGCATCTCAACTGATCTGGAAGAAGTGATAATTAAAAGGTCCGTTACCTGTAGCGTCATGCTATACGGGCCTTAAAATTCTATCCCTTACGGAATCTCTGAGCTTATTGATCATAATTGCTGCAATCACCAAACACCCATAAGCAAACTGTCGGAGATAAGGAGTAACAGCAAACATTGAAAGTCCAGATCCAATTATTCCCAAAAGAATTAATCCTGCAACGGCATTTACCACCGATCCTCTCCCCCCCTTCAAGCTAATCCCACCGATTACGGCAGCAGCAAAGGCCGGGAATAGGTCATTTGACCCTGCGTAGGGATCTATAGCAAGGAGAAATCCAGTATAAAACAAAGCTGACATTCCGCAGAAAAAACCGGCAATTAAATATGCGAAGAAGTACATTCTACCTTTATTGATTCCAAGCATGCTCGCCGTTTTAGGTCCAGCTCCCAAGGCATAGAGATGAGCTCCAAAGCGTATAGAACGGAGCACAAACCAAAGGACAATAAGGGTGGCAACAAACACAGATAGAGATATTACCTCATTATTCCCTATCATCGTGTAAATTTTTGGAAGATCTGTTCCATAAATTGGATATGGGTGAATTAATAAATTTCCACCAAAAAATACCATAGAAGTCCCCAACGTTGCAAGGAATGGGTTAAGCCCTAAGAAACCTACAAGGGATCCATTTAGAGCTCCACAACCCAACCCGAGAATTAGCGGTAGGAGTATAGTCAGGGGGGCAGGAATAGTGTCTGGTAACCACCATACCATTATCATTCCTGCCACCATACCTATAAAACCTGTCATCATACCAACCGAAAGGTCAAAATTTCCAGAGATAAGACATATCGATTCGGCAAGTACGATAAATCCCAGCGGAACTGCAGAATAAATTATAAAAACGAGCATATTCCATCTAAGCATTCCCGTTGGCTTCAATACAGCGAAAATAACATAGAACAATATCGCAAGGAACCAGGCTATTTTCTCAACAAAAAACAACATTACTTTATCACGAGTTGCACCCATTTTTCCACTCTTTTTATATTCGTCAAAACCAGTTTTGGATTTAATCCGTTTCAAATAACATCGAGTTTCCCGCTTGAATCCCTTCTTGAGTTTAATAACGCTTTCTTTCTGTTCAAGATCGCCATAATTGCAAGGAGAGTGGACGGAACGTCTGAGAGATTTTGCGAGAGAAAAAATCTACATTGGCTTTCCAATTTAAAGAGGGACAAGGCCCTTTTACCGAAAAAGAAGGAGGAGAAAGGTAAAAAAAGTGAAAAGGCACGGAAGAAAGAGGATAAGAAGGTATCGTACGATAAAGGAAATTAAAAGGCATTGGAACCTTGTCTTTTTGGCTTACACCTTTTTAAAGATGGGTAAGCTAAAAGGAGCTTTTCGGAGGGCATTTAAACCCAACGTAAGCTTAAAATACCCTTAGAGACTTACTCAGAGCTTTTAGGAAGCTCAGTTTTCTCCGTTTCTACACGTGGCTTAAGGACCACTATGACATTCTCCTGGAATGTTTCCAAGTGAAAGAGCCAATTTTCGCCTAGATTTTTGTCCCTTGGATACAGATAACGTTCTAACCCTGTATCCAAGGGAACGTGAGCTCGTTTTTGAGATAATTTTTGCCAAAGTCTTGTACTATGAGTGGATGCTATTATGTGGTGCATGAGTACAGCAACTACAAAAAATAAAAAGGGAAGGCTTTATTTTATTGGCCTCAACCATTCCCTTGCTGCATTTCCCCATATTGATGGATTGTCGGCTGTTTCTGGTGTTACCTCCATTCCAGATACCTTAAACCACCTGTGTCCATAGTTCGTTACAACTTCGGCAGGAAACCATGTTTGAGCGTCCAATGCCCATGGTTCAAACAGGTGTTCGTATCCCGTTATAACGAGGTTATATGTTCCATCGGATTGGTGCCCATTAGTTTTATTCGGATTGCATGTTATCGTCTGACCGACATTAGGCAATCCTGCTTCGTCTTTTTCTATGAGTTGCATAGCGAAGTACATGGCTAAAGGACCGTAGAATAAGTTGGGCTGGACATAACCATAGTCTACTTTACCTTCCTTCATCATATCTATCCACTCGGGCGGAGAACCTATGGAACCCATCCACACATGGCCTGGCTCTCCTCTAAGTTCAGTCATACCTGTCCTTTCGAGTGCCATGTATCCCCCTCTTCCATTAGTCGTGTTTTGAGAAACAATAGCAACCGGCCTATCATATTCCATGATTGAGTCATATGCTCTTGCTTGGGCCTCGCTCATGACTGACTTGGTGTAAAACCACACATAATTGATGCCTGGATATCTATTAAAAACCTCTTTATATCCCTCGGCACGTACTTCATCTGTATCGACTGCCTCAGTTCCTTGAAGGCCAACAATGAAGCCCGAAGGTTCTTCGGTTCCCTGAACCTCTTTTAAGTACTCTATACATTTTTCTGCTACTTGCATTGCAGCTCTTTTATTACCGAACATTACAGTAATTTTCACAGCTGTTGTATCAACATCGGTATTGTACGTTACGAGGGGAACATCCTGCGACACGACCCACTCCGTAATACCTTTTGTAGCTACTGCATCGACGGGAGAAGATATTATTGCATCAACGCCAGCAGCTACCATATATCTATAATCTTTAATCTGAATTTCTGGATCGAAATGTGCATTTTTGGTAAGCACCCTAATTCCATGATCTTCGCCCCAATAGTGGATCGCGAGGTCAGTCACCCTCATCCACTCATCGCCCATATACAGGGAATCATGGCCAAAGTAGTAACCTGTTGGAGCCGGTGAGCACCATGCTAGAGGGACTGTAATTGCCACAGCGATGATCACTGTAATGACTGGGGCTAAAACGGTATTTATAGTCCTTTTCGCCATCTTTTTTACCCATCTTAAACTAATTCTTTTCATTTCCTTTACCTCCATATTTCGGACTTGGTTCATTTTTCTGTGGAAAGCTCCCAAAACAGAAAATAATTTCTCAACACTTTCTTGGAAAGCCTTCCTTTATTTCCCAGCTAACAGTTCTACCTGCTCTCTCACCTCCTTCTAGCCTTATTCTTAGCTCTCGCTTGTCAAAAAGATCTAAATTCATTGCTAAGTGTTAGCAAAAGAAGTTTTTTTGTCAAGCCCCCGTGTTAAGTCTGTTAATTAAATTATAATTCAAGCTCTGCTTGTCCTGCATCTTGCTTGCCGTGTAGCTCTACGTATTTTCTGATCGTCTATTCGTTCATCCCCACCTTTACAGGGAGGTTCCCACTAAATTAAGGTATCGTCAACAAAGGCTGCCCTAGTTTATGAGGATTCTCTCAGATATTCATCCACATCATCCCGGACAAACTCAGTCTTACATCTTCTTGTATTTACAGAGATCCTTACCACAAGATTCCAGTCATATCGAGAAAAATAAACAGCTGTGATTTTATGTGGATCTCTTGGCGCTTTTGGAAGATAGGAGTAGTTCTAATCAGAATGGAAATGAAAATTATTGGAAAGGCTTTTTTTATAGAACTAGGGGATGACTATCTCCTATTCTGATTTGAAGAATGAGGAGGTAAGGTTAAGCCCTTAAGAAATTCGAGAATCGTAATTTTTTCCAGAGGATAATTAACGCGTTCTATTGACAGAATAGAGCAAATAGATAAAAATTATCAATAAAACAGCCCAACGAAAAAGAGGTGATAAATTATGAAGAAAAAGAAAGCTACAACAGATTTTAGATATGATACTGGAGAAGCCCGTGTACCCTGGGCAGCAGTGGGCGAAAAGGTGAATGTGGATGATGTGGAGGGAATTGTAACTCCTCCCCTGGATAGTGCGCAAATAAAAAGCACCCATCACCTTTATCTTCTGCAGCTAGACCCTGATAGGCTAAAAGGGGATATCCAGGATTTGAAGAAAAAGCTTACTCAAAAAGGAGTAGTTCAGATTCCGCACTTTACCCCTTAACCCAGGAACAACTTGAGTATATGGCCGATGCAGTAATAGAATCAGTAGAAGAGATGCAAAGGTAAAAACGATAGGGGAGCTTTAGATCTATAAGGAGGATGATATGTCTGAAAAATTAGCCATTGAGGGAGGAAAACCAACTATCCAGGAAAAACTGCCTTCCTGGCCCTGGTTTACAGAGGAAATAATCCAGGCAGTCATGGAGCCCCTGAAGACAGGTAAAGTAAACTACTGGACAGGTCCTTTAGGAATGGAATTTGAAAAGCATTTTGCCAAGTGGTGTGGAATAAAGCATGCAATCAGTACCAGCAGCGGTACCTCCGCCTTGCATACTGCTTTGGGTGCCTTAAATATCGGTCCTGGAGATGAGGTAATTACTGTTCCTTATACTTTCATTGCTAGCTCCTTTTGTATAGTTCAAGCAGGAGCAATTCCTGTTTTTGCTGATGTTCGTCGGGAGGACCATTGTATTGATCCGGAGGATATTGAAGGAAAGATAACCCCTCGTATCCGTGCCATCATCCCGGTTCATCTTTATGGCAACGTCTGTGACATGGATAAAATTATGGTTATTGCTAAAAAGCATGGTCTTTACGTAATTGAAGATGCCGCTGAGGCACACGGTGCTCTCTATAAAGGGAAGAAGGTTGGCTCTATAGGTGATGTGGGAGCCTTTAGCTTCTGTCAAAACAAGACCTTTACCACTGGTGGAGAAGGTGGAATGGTTGTTACCAATAATGAAGAAATTGCTTGGGAGACGCGCTCCTTTCGTGATCATGGCTATGATGTTGAGAAGAGAATGAGCCTTTTAGAGATGGAACAGGCTTTGCCTTACATTCACCGGCGGATTGGTTTTAATTATAGAATGACTGAAATGCAATCCGCTATTGGCCTTAAGGAATTGGAAAGGATCGATACCTGGAATTTGCCAAGACGACGTAGATACGGAGAGATTTTAATTGATGAGCTCTCGGATTGCCCACAGATTAAGTATCTACCAGTCCACAATAAGGAAAAGCTAAATGGTTTTTATGTCTTCCCCATTGTTCTTGATCTGGATAGACTTACCTGTGATAAAAATAGATTTCTGAAGGCAATACTTGCCGAAGGTGTTGTAGCCTGGAAGGAGTTTTGGCCTCAGAGCTATAAGGAAAAAGCTTACACAGAGCATAATGGTTTTGGTAGATTTAAGTTCCCTTTTGAATCAAGAGAATATACCGACCCCAAACAAGTAGAGTACGACAAGGTCTTTTGTCCCAATTGTGCCTGGTTAGAGGAAAGAACCTTTGTTGTCCATATGTTCCCTACCTTTGAAGAGGAACATATTCATCTCATTACCAGAGCAATTAAGAAGGTTGCCTCTTACTACGCAAGATAAGGGAAACTAGATGACCAGGATTTTTGCCGGGTTCAGCAGAGAGGAGGTCTGTATGCCAGTAAAATGGGGAGTTATTGGAGCCTGCGGTATTGCTGATAGAAGAACAATCCCTGAGGGAATAATCCCTGCAGAAAATGCTAAACTTGTGGCATTGATGGATATAGATGAGGTGCGTTTAAAAAAGGTGGCAGAAAAATACGGAGGGTTAAAATACTACACCAAAGAGGATGATTTAATTAATGACCCAGAGGTGGAAGCCATTTACATTGCTACTCCCACCTACCTGCATCATCCACAAGCTCTTAAAGCTGCCCGAGCTGGAAAACACATCCTCTGTGAGAAACCTATGGCTATGAATTTGAACCAGGCAGAGGAGATGATGAGGGTATGTGAGGAAAATAGGGTAAAATTTACCGTAGATTATATGATGCGCTACCACTCTCATCATCGCAAGATAAAAGAGCTCATAGATGAAGGAGCATTGGGAATTTTAGTTATGGGAAGAGCTCAATTAACCTGCTGGTATCCACGTACGGAAGGGACCTGGCGTCAAAGGTTCGAGTTTGGAGGAGGAGGGTCACTTATAGATATGGGAACTCACTGTATTGATTTGCTGGAGATGTTTATGGGGAAGGCGGTAGAAGTTTTCTGCTATACAGGACATTTGGTGCAGGATTATCCGGTAGAGGATACAGCAGTAGTGGTTTTAAAATTTGAAAGTGGTGCTGTGGCAGTGGTGGATAACCATTTCAATATCCCGGATGCTTCCTCTGAAAACAGGCTGGAGGTTTATGGAAGCAAGGGAAGTATTCTGGCAAGAGGAACCATAGGACAGGAATCATCAGGCCATACGGTGGGAAGAACTGAGAAAGAGGTAAAAAGATACCAGGCAGCCCAGCCTCGGCAGGAGATTAAAGAAGAGGAAATTAAGGTTGAGCCGGTTAACATTTACCAAGCAGAGATAGAGGATTTTTCCGGTTCCATCCTGGAGGATAAAACACTTTCCTTTCCTCCTGAGCTTGGTCTTCGCAATCTAAAAATTGCTTTAACTGCCTACGAATCAGCGAAAAAGGGTAAACCATTAAGATTATAAGGCTTAAACTACGCCTTAAAGTTTAACTACTTAATTGCTCCGGCGGGAAGACCTTGAACTAACTTTTTTATTCAAATCGCCGAATCTGAATTTAATTTATCCCTTTATAGCTCCCCCAGCTAAGCCTCTAACCAATTGTTTTTCAATCAAAATAAACAAGACTATAACAGGGGTAACAGCGAAGAGAGAAGCTGCTGTAAGATACTGCCACTGCACTTCCCACCTTCCCACAAGATCATAAAGACCCAGTGTTAATGGCTTTTTTGCCGCTGTATTGATAAGAGTTAAGGCAAACATAAACTCATTCCAGGCCCAGATAAAGGTGTAAATAAGAGTGGTGACCACGCCAGGCATAGCAATGGGTAGAGTAACATGGATTATGGCTTTTAGACGAGTGCATCCATCTATAAGAGCAGCCTCCTCTATTTCCATAGGTATAGTGGAAAAGTAACCATTCAACATCCAGATGGAAAAGGCCAGAGTAAACACAGTAT
>Ga0315543_1001829_pt1 | contig 21976 bp, 15 predicted proteins | sample SalMarSW160210MG_2_FD_203098 | JGI IMG/M metagenome (GOLD analysis project Ga0315543, IMG submission 203098) | Salt marsh sediment microbial communities from the Plum Island Ecosystem LTER, Massachusetts, United States - Salt Marsh Sediment SW1601-210 ...
TTCTGTTGGGAGACAACGGCGGTGGAGCGGGGGGTCAGTGGATGCAGATGGTCCTGCTCATCGCCCCGATCGCCTTCCTGTTTTACTTTCTCCTGATCCGGCCCCAGCGCCGCGAACAGGCCCAGCGTCAGGCGATGCTCGACGCCGTCAAGAAGAACGACCGCGTGATCACCGTCGGCGGCGTCTACGGCGTGGTGACCAACGTGCACCGGGAAGCCAACGAAATCACAATTAAGGTAGACGAAGCGACCAATACGAAACTGCGTCTGACGCTCGGCTCCATCGCCCGCGTGCTCAGCAGCGAACCATCACAGGAGTAATGAGAAGAATGAGGAACCTATTGCCGGCCAGAGCAGCGCGCCTCGGCTGGACCACCTTGGGCATGGGCGTGTGCATCGCGTGGGCGACCTTCGTCGGCTCGGCGGTTGCGGCCGATGCGCCGCGAGTCAGTGGCGGCCAGTTGAAGCAGTGCAGCGATACGACGGCGACTATCGAGTTTGACGTGGCGCCGGGCGACGGCGAGAACCTCGAGGTGGTCGTCTTCTACGGCAAGGAGGACGGCCGAGAGTCGGACGACGGCTGGGCCAGCAACACCGGCGCGCTGAAGCCCGAGGGGGCCAAAGGACCGACCGAGTATGCGGTCGAGTTGACTGGGCTCGATCCGGACATGGTCTATTTCTACCGCATCAAGGCGGCCAGCACGGTCGGGATCACCTGGTCGGAGCCGGGCGATCTGCGCACCGAGAAGGCCACCACGCCCTTGTACATCACACTGGCGTTTGTTCTCATCTTCTTCGCGATGTTGATCGCCCCGTTTACGATCGGCGGGTGGCTGGCCCGGCGATGGCGAATGCCCGACTACGGCTGGAAGCTCGGGGTGATCCTGTTCTCGATCGTCTGGGGCATTTACCTCGTCGTGGGAGCCGTCAGCGGCTTTACCCAACCGTTGAGCCTGGGTATCGATCTGAGCGGCGGCGTGGTCCTCGTCTATGAACTGGACGAGAAGCCCGAAGAGGTCCCCGAGGTCAAGGAGGGCGACGAAGAAGGCGAGCGACCCGAGCAGAAAGAGGAAGTCAGCAAAATTGAGATGGACAAGCTCATCAGCGCCGTTGCCCTTCGTGTCAACCCGGGCGGCACGCGCGAGGTGGACATTCGCCGATACGGGCCCAAGCAGATCCAGATCATCATTCCCCGGGCCAACCCGGAGGAAGTGAAACGCATTCGCAGCAAGATCAGCCGCGTCGGGACGCTCGCGTTCCGGATCCTGGCTGACGATCGCGATTCGAGACACAAGCAAGCGATTACGCGAGCACGTCTGACCGACGCCGACACGGTCTGGAGCTCGGATGACCCGGAGGAGCGGGAGGAGCTGGGTTGGTGGGTCCCGGTCCGCGCGGGCCGAGAAGATAAACTTGCTGAGAGTGGCGACCTCATCAGCCGAACAAAGCCCAACCCCCGCGGAAAGGAAGTCCTCGAGGTTCTCGTGGTCAATGACCCGTACAAAGTCGAGGGCGATAAGCTCAGACGCTGTGACACCGGCATTGACGAAAAAGGGCGTCCCAACGTGCGGTTCCGTTTCAATCGAACCGGTGGGCAACTCTTCGGCTGGCTTACCCACGACAATAGACCCAACGTCAGCGTACAGGAGTTTTACCGCAAGTTGGGCATCATTCTCGACGGCCGTCTCTACTCGGCTCCGATCATCAAGACCGTGATTCACGACCAGGGTGAAATCAGCGGTGACTTCACGCAGGAGCAAGCCCAAGACCTGGTCGACGTGCTCAATGCGGGCAGCCTGCCGACGGCGCTGAAGAAGAATCCCAGCAGCGAGTTGAAATCGGGGCCCACGCTTGGACGCGATACCATCCGACGGGGAGCCTACTCCATCGTCCTGTCGCTGGCCGTCGTGCTGGTGTTCATGCTCGTCTACTACCGTTTTGCGGGCCTGGTCGCCTGCGGCGCGCTGCTGATGACCCTGCTTCTGTTGCTGGCGATCATGATCGCGGTCAAAGCCGACTTCACTCTGCCGGGCATCGCCGGACTGGTGTTGACCGTCGGCATGGCGGTCGACGCTAACGTCCTCATCTTCGAGCGTATCCGCGAGGAACTTGCCCGGGACGCCGCACTGCGCATGGCCATCCGCAACGGGTTCCGCCGGGCATTGTCGGCCATTGTCGACGCCAACCTGACCACGTTGATCACGGCCACGTTGCTCTGGGCCATCGGCACGCCGCAAATCAAGGGCTTCGCCGTCGTGCTGTGGCTGGGCGTCGTCTTGAGCATGTTTACGGCCATATTCTGTTCACGGGTCGTCTTCGACATCGCCGAGCGACGGCGCTGGATCAAAAAGCTGACGATGATGCATCTCATCGGACGCACCAGTTTCAACTTCATCGGCATGCGCAAGATCGGTGCGGCCGTTTCGGTGACGCTGATCATTATCGGCATGGTGAGCGTCGTCGCCCGGGGCAAAGGTCTTCTGGACATCGACTTCACCGGCGGCGAGTCGATCCAACTGCTCTTCAAGAAAGATCAAGGCCAAAGAACCGCGGATATTCGTAAGACCTTGGAAGACGCGAGAGACAAGGCGGGCGAGGAACTGTTTCCGGATCTTGCCGTCACCGATACGAAACTCCCCGGCGAGGGAGAGGGCTTAGAGGGCTTGCGTTTCATCATCAATACGTCGAGGAAAGTCGAAGAGGACAAGTCGGCCATCGACGTCGTCCAGGAAGATTTGCGCGGGATCTTCGGCGATAAGCTGGACACCAACCGTATGACGGTCGGCGCGATGAAACCGATCGGCCGACCGGTCCAACCGAAGCCGACCGAGTCCGAGCCGGCCAAACCGGCCGAAAACGAGCAGTCGCTCGACGATCTGCCGCCGAGAACGTTGCTGGCGTCGACCGATCCGGCAGCCGTTCTGTTGGCCCAGGCCGGTCCTACGGCCCAGCCGAGCGATAAACCTCCTGCCGAGGAGCTTGAAAAGACACCGGCCGAGGAGGCGAAGGCCAAACCCGGGGACAAACCGACCGAGACCAAACCGGCGGAGGAAGAGCCCAGGGAGCAGCCGGAGACGAAGGACGACGCAAAACCAGCGGCCGAGGACGCCAAGGCCAAGCCGGCTGACAAGCAACCCGTCGAAAAGCCGGCCGACGCACCGGCGCCGGCGCCGGTCAAGCCGACAGCTCGCTTCGAGGGCGGCACCGAGGTTGCTTTGAACTTCGAGCACGAGTTGGACTATGAGACGCTGCTCGAGGACATCATCAAGCCCCAACTGGCCAAGGTGAACCTCGACACGATTCCCTTCGATCTTTCCAACGAGACGTATGAGCCGGGCGATACCGAAGCCTACCACGATTGGGTGCTGCTGATCAAGCTGCCCGAGGACGAGTTGAAGGAGAAGGTGCTGGGGCCGATCGAGGAACAAATGGCGGCCACGCCGTTCTTCCCTTCTTCGAGCAGTATCGGCGGCAAGGTGGCCGGCGACATGCAAGTGAAAGCGATCTACGCCCTGCTGGGCAGTCTGATCTGTATTATCGGCTATTTGTGGATCCGCTTCCAGCGCGTCTCCTACGGTCTGGCGGCCGTCGTGGCTCTGGTCCACGACGTGCTCGTCACGCTGGGCGCGTTGGCCATCAGCGCCTATCTGGTCGAACCGCTCGGATTTTTGGGCGTCGAGAAGTTCAAGATCAGCCTTTCCGTGCTTGCCGCGTTCTTGACGATCATCGGCTATTCACTCAACGACACCATCGTCGTCTTCGATCGCATCCGCGAGGTGAAGGGCAAGTCGCCCGATCTGACGGGCGATATCATCAACACGAGCATCAACCAGACGTTGAGCCGGACGTTGCTCACCTCATTGACTACGTTGATCGTCGTGGTGATTTTGTATTTCGGCGGCGGCACCGGGCTGCACCCCTTTGCCTATTCACTTTTGGTCGGCGTCATCGTCGGTACCTACAGCTCGATCTTCGTGGCTTCGCCCGTACTGTACTGGATGAGCAAGCCGGCCGTCGGCCGTGCCAAGAGGGCGTAAGCTTTGCCTGAAGACGCCAACGGGCATGGCCAGGGTTCCGGCGCGCCGGGACTCAGAACGTGTTTTGAAAATGGTTGTAGTTCTCCCAAAGGGTGCCACTGCTGGCTTGTCCAGCAGTGTTTTTCCCGGGAAATTTGCTTCGCACTGCTGGGCAAGCCAGCAGTGGCACCCTTTTCAAAACACGTTCTCAGACCCGGGCACCCATTCCAATGAATCGGTCTTGGGATAAGCTCAAAAACAAAGTCTAGCCCATCGTGTCTGGCTGACCGGCAGACTCACCTCTGCCCGCTCCACTCTGCCCAGGCTGCGTAACCGCGACTCGCGCCGTCTGCATCTTCGCCAAACACCTCATCAACAGCCCCGCCGACAACCCGATCCGGCCGTTGGGTAGGATCGAACGGCAAAGGCATCGCTTGCCGACCGACAAAGAACCGATGAAGTAAAGAGACGAAGCGTGCTGCCGGCCCGGATCAGGCGCGGGCCATCTGGGCCGGCGCTGCGTTATGGCCCAGGCACCCCTCAAGTATTGACAATGCAGAGGTCCATCGCTCGACAGCGGAGTTTTGCCATGCACCGAGGAGTCAAACTTGCGCTTGCCTCCGGCGTGTTGCTGCTGGGGACAACGGTTGCCTTGTTCTACCGTCATTCGCCGTCGGCGACGACCGAGCCAACCAACGCCAGGCCACCCATCCTTCGTCAGTGGACCGGGTCGACTCAATCGCCCGACCCGGAGCGACCGCGATTGGGAGTCACCAAGGCATCCCCGGTTCGTCATCCTCGTGCGACGATTCTCGCGGCGCTCGAAAGAAACGAGCCGCCTCCGGAGCTGGCTCGCGTCTATCCCCGGCCCGACGACTCGTCCTCGGCCGCGCCGGTGAGCCTTCCCGACTATCAACTGCCGGAGCCGGCCGACAGCCGTCCGGCGTTGCGGATCCACAAGGTGGCCGACGGCGACACCTTGGCGTTGTTGGCCGAGCGTTATCTCGGCAGCGCCGATCGGGCGATGGAGATTTTCGAGTTGAATCGGGAAGTGCTGCGCAGGCCCGACGCACTGCCGATCGGCGTTGAGTTGAGGATTCCATCACGGTCGGCACCGGCGCCGAAACGTGACAAGATGCTTCCGGAGCGGCCGATGGTGCCCGTCCAGCTATGAGCGATTGCCGGCCGGAGACATCCGCCCAAGGTTCTTGCGTGGACTTTGTCACTGGTCGGCACTCGGTCGGCACCAGGCGCGTCTCACGGCGACGCGTCGCGGTTCTTCCAGGGAAAATCCTGGTCGACCAGGCGCAACTTGATGAACAGCTCGATCCGCTTGGGAACCTGTAGCGCCGGCGTGTCGAGCATCTTCGTTCCCTGCAGGCTGGTCGGCAAGGGTACGTAGAAGAGGGTCCGGTCGGCCGGTTCTTTGGCCTCGGCACTTGGATGAAAACGCTTCAAGGTAGCATGGAGTCGTTTGGCCTCATCCAACGAGCGCCTATCCTCTTTGCCCACCAGGATCATCGTTGAGAGTTGACGGAGTACTTTCGGCTGGGCCAAGATAGGACTCATCTGTAGCGTCCGAAACTTCCACTGAGGTGAAATGAGCACGACGGCCTTAACGTCCTGGCCTTGCTTGCCGGTGACCAAGGGAGGCCAATTCCAGTCGAGTCGGGCCCAGTCCATGGCCACGACGGCTCCCATCTCCGCTCCCACCAGACAGAGCTTCTCGATGTTCAATTCCTTAACGTTGTTCTTGGCCATGAGGAACTTTTTGCATGCCTCCATGTCGGCCGTGACCATGGCGCCAAACGCTCGGGACCGCATCGTTTTCACCTTCAACCGCCGAGAGCTCCCCTGGACTCGCGTACTGTCGCCGTGTCCGCGCAGGTCGGGTACGAGCACCGCGTGCCCCTGCTTCTGAAGGAAAAGAGCCAGTTTGGCGCAGTCCTTTCGGCTGCCCTTGTACATGTGCAATATGATGATCGGTACCGACTTCTTGCCTTTCGTGCCGGGATAAAACGTGGCCTTCAGAACCACGCCGTCCTCGGTCACCAACTCGCGCTCCTCCTCCGGCGGAAGCGGTTCCTCTTCGGGCGTTGCTTGCTTCGCCGCCGGGCCGGCTTTGCGCTGGGTTTGCGCCGCTACCATCGACGACCATGCAGACAGAACCGCCAACATCAGCACGACAAGAAGTGACCAGCGACACGATGCACGACCGGGTAGAACTGACCCAGTGGACATGATCAATACCCTCAAACAGAGACCCAACTACGAAAAACCGCCCTGTCGGCGGGACACTACTTCTATCCTAGAATGGCGAATGACCGCCGTCAACGCGCATCGCAAACCATCCGATCCGCAGCCCGCGCAACAAAAAACACCCCCCGGCCGGAACCTGGGGGTGTCCAACGACTTGGTTTCGCTTTGAAGCGCCGTGCCGTCAATCGAATGCCGCCGAGTCGCCGGCGAAATAGGCGCGGTGGTCGTGGGCGTAGAAGCGGCGGGCAATCTCATCGGCCAAGACACGGATGTACTGCCGACGGAATTGCGACTCTTGTTTCTCGGAGGTGGGAACGCCCGTGTTCGGCGGCCAGACGCACTGCTCGGGCGACTTCTGGAAGACCGTCTCACCGGTGTGGCAATCGACCACCTTGATCTCGTAGTCGGCCTCGCCTCGGTAGAGTGTCTGGCCCTGATAGATACTGAAACCGAGCAGATCGACCCCGAGCACGACGTCGGCCTCAAAGGCCCGGCCAATCTCGGCATACTCTTCCATAGTATTGCTATCGAGCCACTCGTCCACCTTCTGGCTGTTGACCACCTCGACCCGCGAGATATTCTTGCGCAGCAGTCCGGTAATATCGCGGGCGATCATTTTCGAAGCGTTCATATTACTGTATTGTTGCTCCATCAGCGGCCGGCAGACGACGACGACCCGTTTCTTCTTCAGGCCTTTGAATTCCGCCGGCGTGTCGCCGTAGCCGAGCAAGTAGGCTCCGGTCAGCAGGGGCCCCGTGCAACCGACGGAGACCGCCAATAGGATCAACAACGCGGTCAGACACGCGGAATGTGAAATGAGAGGTTTCATCCTGAATTCCTCGATAGGAGAAGAGAATTGTATTCTGATGTTCCGATTTCTTCGTGAAAGAAACGAAACCGTGATTAGCTCATCTGCTGCAGAGCCGGACAATCCAGTCGATGACCATGATGGCGGCAATCGTGGCGGCGATCAGCGCGACGCGAGGCCCGCTCGGAACCCACACCAGCCACCGACCACGCGCGGCCGACAGGAGCAACCAAGGCCCGGCCACCGCAAACAGCCCGACCAGCAACGTACCGCCCACGTTTGCCCGCAGGGCCTCCGTCAGGCGGCCGCGCACCGCATAGGCAAACGCGGTGGTCGATCCGCAACTGGGACAAGGCACTCCAAACATCACCTCACACGAACAAGGAGGCAACCCCAACTGCTGGTGCGTCCCATGCCCACGCCCGTCCGGCTGCAGAAAAGCGGCTACCGCCAACGGGCACAGAAGGCCCGCGCCCAACAGCGCTGCCACGGACCGCTGCCGACCGAAAAGCCGTTGTTTCGAGGCTCTTGCTTGTACCGTCACACAAACCAACTCAATGAGGGGCGGAGAATAGCGAGAAGCCCGGGAGCGGGCAAGGGCAATCCAAGGCTGTCACAGCTTGCCGTGACACCATTGTCTTACATGCACGGCCCACCGCAACCCGGCGCCGTAGAGCCAGCCCGGATTATTCATGAATCGACACTAACCCGACGCGCAAGCGAGGGCCACGAAACAGTTTACGCTCGCTCGCGCTTCGGGTCCGTGTTTCTCGAGCCGCGCCGAAAGCGCTGGTTCATAAATGATCCGGGCTGGCGCAAGCTGCACAAGATAAGGAATGCTGGGCTACTCCGTTGGGTGTGTTCGCTCACCCAACTCAGCCGCCCTGGCGGCGTCCACGACGATTCGACGGATGGCCGTGGCCCGACCGGTGACCGCGTCGGCCTCGACCAGCGTGGCGTGTATACGAGGCTCTCCGGTGGCCACTTCGAAATGGGTTGGGCGGAAGGTGCGAACCGTCTCCAAAACACGGTCGATGCGTCGGCCCAAGATACTCTCGTGCGGACCGGTCATGCCAACGTCGCACTGGAAGGCGGTTCCGCCGGGCAGAATCTGCTCATCGGCGGTGGTCACGTGGGTATGGGTTCCCAGCACGGCCGTGACCCGACCGTCCAGATGACGGCCCATCAACTGCATGTCGCTGGTGGCCTCGGCGTGGAAATCGACCAGGATCACTCGAACGTCCGAAGCAAGGGCATCCAGTACCCGATCGACCGCGTGAAACGGACAATCGACCGGTGCCATGAACACGCGGCCCAACAGGCTGATGACCGCGACCTTCGTCTTGCCGCGCGTGCCGAGCACGGTAAACGCTCGTCCGGGGGCTTCCTGGGGGAAGTTCGCGGGACGGACGATGCGCGCCTCGCCATTGAGGATCGGAAAGATTTCACGTCGCCGATAGATGTGATCTCCCATCGTGATGCAGTCGACCCCGGCGGCGATCAACTCATGGTAGATCGCCGGCGTCAATCCCGAGCCGCCGGCGGCGTTCTCGGCGTTGGCGACGACCAGATCGATCGACTCCTCGATCCGGAGGCCCGAGACGGCCCGGGTAACCAGTTGACGCCCCGGTTTGCCGACAATGTCTCCAATAAGCAGTAATCGCACGTGATCGTCTTTCTGCAAAGAGTCTCGGGAGTGCCGGCGTCAGTGGGCCATCTCGATGTGGCGTGTCTCGCGCAGGACGGTCACTTTGATCTCGCCTGGATACGTGAGACGTTCCTCGAAGGCCTTCGCAATGTCGCGACAGGTTTTGGCGGCCGTCTCGTCGGTGGTTTCCTTCGCGCTGACCATCACGCGCAATTCACGACCCGCCTGGATGGCATAGGCCTGTTCGACGCCGGCAAAACCGGCGGCGATCGACTCGAGTTCCTCCATCCGCTTGACATAGCGTTCGAGCGTTTCGCGTCGGGCACCGGGCCGCGAGGCGCTGCAAGCATCGGCCGCGGCCACAATAACCGTGTAAGGATGGTCCAGGTGCAGATCGTCGTGGTGGCCGGCGGCGGCCTGGATGACCTCGGTCGGTTCGCCATAGCGTTTCAACAGATCGGCGCCGATCTTGGGATGTCCGCCCTCGACATCGTGGTCGGCCGCCTTGCCGATATCGTGCAACAGGCCGCAACGGCGTCCGAGTGTTCCGTCGAATCCCATCTCGTCGGCCAGCATCCCGGCCAGGAAAGCCACTTCGATCGAATGCCGCAGGACGTTTTGGCTGTAGCTGGTTCGAAACTGCAGGCGCCCCAACAGATTGACAATCCGCTCGTGCAGCCCGTGCACTTCAGTTTCCTGCACGGCCTCGTGGCCTATTTTCTGGATATGGCGCTCCATCTCTCGCGTGGTTTCGGCGACGATTTCCTCGATGCGCGAGGGATGGATGCGCCCGTCGGCGATCAGTTTGTTCAGCGCCAAGCGAGCCGCCTCACGGCGAATCATGTCGAAGCCGCTGACGATCACCACGCCCGGCGTGTCGTCGATGATCACGTCGACGCCGGTGGCCTTCTCAAACGCGCGGATATTGCGTCCTTCGCGTCCGATGATCCGGCCCTTCATTTCATCGTTGGGAATATCGACGGTGCTGGTCGTGGTCTCGGCGGTGTGGGCGGCCGCAAACCGCTGCAGCGCCGTCAGGAGCATTTCCCGCGATTTCTCCTCGCATTTCTCCGTCCATTGCCTCTCGTGCTTCATGATCACGGCGCCGGCTTCCTGGCCCAGTTCCCTGTCGAGATCCTCCAGCAGTCTTGTGACGGCGTCCTCGCGACTCAATCCACTGAGCTCGTGCAGCGTTTGACGCTGAAGATCCAACAGTTTGGAGAGCTCCTCTTGGCGGCGATTGGTGTCCTGAATCCTCTCGGTCAGTTTGCGCTGGGTTCCTTCGACGGTTTTCTCTTGCTTCTGTAGCTGTTCGGCCTGCTTCTCCAGCGCGTCCTGGCGTTTGTCGAGGATGCGTTCCCGTTCGTGGAGCTCTCCGCGCAGCTTGCGGAGCTCGCGTTCGCCCTCGGCCTTCTGCTGGATCGCCCGCTCCTTCAGTTCCAACTCGGTTTCACGGCGCAGACTGCGGGCTGCCTGCTCGGCTTCATCGACGATTTGGCGGGCTTCCGTTTCCGCGTCGCGACGGCGAAGGCGGTCCAGCCCCTTGATGGCAATAAAAGTCCCGATGCACGCCAGCGCGGCGATGATGAGATATTGTATTCCCGGATCCACAACAATGACCCTCGCTTGTATCGGTCCAAGCGAGTGTCTTACCCAGAAACGGATCGGGACACGCCCTTCGCGGTCGGGCCGTCTCCCAGACTGGGGAAACGGTCGTAGACCAGCGGCGCCTTAGACAGAATAGAGACCGAAGCGGTGTGCGTGTTGCGGATCGAGGTGAGTAGTCCGGTGTCTCCTAAGAGAGATGCCAAGACTGAACCATACTGACCCACCTCCAGAGCCGTAAAGGGGCAGACGCCCCTCAAGCCTCCCGGGCGGATCAACACACACTTTCAAAACACGGCCCACATTCATCCCGCCATTATTCGGCCCACGGCTCACGTCGGCAGACCATTGGCGTGGCACGGTCGGCAGACCGCGCCTCTCTCCGACGCGCCGGAAGAGGGTCACGGGTCGCACCAGCCAAGTAGTGCAACCACGCAACCAATCCACGGCATATCGGACTATCACCAACAGCCAAAACATGAACCGATCAAATTCCTAATAATGGATGGTTGTTGCTGCCAAGTTTGTCGCCAGCGACCTGAATCCTGCCTGTGCTTATTCGGCACCATCTGGGTTTCGACGTTTCGCCGATCCGGCTGTAGCCAGAGACACTCGCAGTTTCCTTGTTGTACAATGTCTTCTACGAGAGAAGACCAAGTCCGGTTTCCGCCCGGCCAAGCGAGTTGGTCGGGCAGGAAGACCTTCTTGCGACTATCCCAATCGTACCAGAGTTTTGCGAGACTGCAACCGGAAATCGTGCCGCACCGACGAGATAACCTTACGTGAGAGTACAAGTTAGGGCGATTAGTTGAGCGAGGGAGGTAGGTCTGACTCTCAACCGCGCCAAACAACCATACAGATCCGAACACCCCCCTGGCGAACTAGAAACCAGACCCACGACATGCTCTGGGAGGGCGAACCTCCTAGTGAGCCAAGCAGCTTTGCCACCTGGAACCCCCGGCATGTCGGGACTCGCCCACCCGTTTTGAGACAAACTCTGGCGTGGGAACCAACACGAGACCCAAACTCATGCCCTTCGATCTCGAAATGCAGCTTGCCCAGACGTGGCCGCCCGGGCAGTGGCAGGACGTTACCGTCCTTCTGGCGGTCTCGGGCGGATCGGACAGCGTGGCACTGCTGCGGGCAATGAAGTCGCTCAAAACGGCCGGGTCCGGCCAACTTCTGGCGGTCCATTTCAATCATGGCCTGCGCGGCGAGGGGTCCGACGCCGACGAGGCTTTCGTCGTCGACTTGTGCCGGCGGCTCGAGGTGCCTTGCCGGCTTGGCCATGCCCCGCCGACTTTGAGACGCCGGCACGGCGGTGAAGGGCTCGAAGCGGTTGCCCGCCGCGGGCGCTACGATTTCTTCCGCCACTCGGCAGCCCGAGCCGGTGCCCGTTATCTGGTCACCGGTCACACGGCCGACGATCAGGTCGAGACGATCCTGCACCATATTCTCCGGGGCACGGGAATTGCCGGACTGGCCGGCATGGCCCGCTGCCGAGCGCTCAGCGAGGCTACGACCCTGATCCGGCCGCTTTTGGGCATGCGCCGGGCCGAGTTGATCGGTTATCTCGACCAGTTGAACCAGCCCTACCAGACCGATTCGAGCAACGTGGACACCCAGCTCACGCGGAACTGCATCCGCCACGAACTGCTGCCGCTGTTGGCCGAGCGGTTCAATCCCACGATCGACGAAGCGCTGCTCCGTTTGGGCACACTTGCCGGCCAAGTTCAGTCGGTCGTCGATGGGCTGGTCGAAGGCGTGGCTGATCAGGCTGTTGATTTTCAGGAGGTTGGCGCCTCGATCAACGTGGCAATCATCGCTGATGAGCCCCGCTATTTGGTTCGCGAGCTGCTCATCCACGTGTGGCGTCGGCGCGGCTGGCCGTTGCAGTCGATGGGCTACGCCGAGTGGGACGAAATGGCCGAAATGCTGCTCTCCGGCCGGCCGAAGAAGAAAATGTTTCCCGGCGGCGTGCTGGCCAAGCGCGTGGAAGATCGGCTCTGCCTGCGGCGAGAGGAAAAAATGAATGATGGTTAGAGCGTATCCCGGGTCAGTGTAGCGGGTGCCACGGGCATCTTGCCCGTGCTGTTCTCCCGAGCACACTGGCGAGACGCCAGTGGCACCCAGCTTCATGCCAAGCATTGCCATGAGAATGACGATCACCAAGAAACTCGCGCTGTTGCTTTTGGCAGCTTTCCTATTGCGTCTGGGGGCTGGTCTCTGGTGGCAGTCGCGAATTGGCGTCGGATTCGGATTCGGCGACAGTGAAAGCTACTGGTCGCTGGGCCGAACGATAGCCTTGGGCGAACCCTATCAATTCGGCAAGGCCGACTCGCGCGTGTTTCGCACGCCCGGCTATCCGGCGTTGTTGGCCCCGGTTTTCCTTCTCGGCGGCCCCGATCCGCCGGTCTTTTGGGGACGCGTGCTCGGCGCACTGTTTGGGACACTTTCGGTTGTCGGTGTCTGGTGGTTCGCCCGAGGGCTGTTCGGCTCGCGGGCCGGCTGGATCGCCGGCGCCGCAGCGGCCGTCTATCCCGAAGCGATTGCCGGCAGTGTGTTCGTGTTGAGTGAAGCCCCGTTTTGCCCGCTGATGCTGGCCAATCTGGGCCTATGGGTCGTGGCATGGCAAACGGAGTCGCCGCGTCGGGCCGGCCTTTTGGCCGCGGCGGCCGGCGCCACGGCCGGCGTGGCCACACTGGTGCGACCAAGCTGGCTGCTTTTTCTGCCTTTTGCTTTGGCCGTTGGATTGGCTTTGGGACCAAAGGGGACAGTCCCATTTTTGCTGCGCAAAAATCGGGACAGTCCCCAGGCGGCGCGACGCCGTCATCTCCTGCTAGGGCTCGTCATGCTTCTGGGCATGGTCCTGGTCATGGCACCCTGGTGGATCCGCAACGCTCGGGCAGTCGGCCGCTTCGTACCGACGACACTGGAGGTAGGCGCAAGTCTGTACGACGGTCTGAATCCACGTGCTACCGGTGCTAGCAAGATGTCGCTGGTCGACCGGTTCCTCCAGGAAGAACGACTCGACCAGAGCAACCCTGACGAACCGCTGGAAGTGCGTCTGGACCGCCGGATGCGCGACGAAGCATTGGCTTGGGCCCGGGCAAACCCAGCTCGGGTGGTCCAACTGGCGGGAATCAAGTTCTTGAGAATGTGGAATATTTGGCCAAACGAGGCAAGCTTATCCTCGTGGCCCTTGCGGCTGTTGGTCATGCTGACCTACGTGCCTGTGCTCTTGCTGGGTATACTAGGCGCGGTGAAAACCATTCGGCAAGGCTGGCCGTACTGGTTGTGCTGGCTGCCGGCCGTCTATTTCACACTGCTGCACGTCGTGTTCGTCGGCTCGATTCGCTATCGACAACCGGCCATGCTGGGATTGATTGTCCTGGCGGCCGGCCTGGTTGTTGCATGGCCACGCGACGGAGCCACCAAGGAAGGGTAGCCCTGTTGATCAAGGACCTGATCAACTTCTGCTGGTTCGTCTTCAAGTGGGGGATCGTTCCGGGAACGATCGCCGCGCTGGTTGCCGTTCTCTATTTTTCCCAGCGGGTCGACGAGGAAATCCGCTGCCAAGTCGAAGACCGCGTTGCCGAGCACTACCGCGACTTGAAGGTAACCGTCCGCTCGGCGGTCCGTGTTGAAGGCGAAGGCATCGAGGTTCGCGACCTCTCGATTTCCCAACCGGGTGCCGAAGGTCCGCAGGCCACGATGCTGCACCTGGAACGGGCCTTTCTCCGCTGCAACACCGATCTGATCGACTTGATCGGCGACGACGTGTGCGTCGACCACATCACGATCCAGCGTCCCACCCTGCGGCTGGCGCGGCTCTCGGACGGCACGTGGACCGGACGCCAGTTCTGGCCACCTCCGAAGTTCAGCGAGGTTCCGCCCAACGTGACTATCGAAAACGGAACCGTCGAGATCGTCGATCTGGCCAAAAGTCCTCCGAGCACGATGACGTTTCGCGACGTCAACCTGACGATCGAGAACCAGCCATCGCCCGACGGCGATCCGTCGCGCGGGCCGATCCGCGTCGTCCGCGGCACGTTGACGGGCGATCATCTGGGGCAAATCAAAATCATCAAGGGCCAAGTCGCCCCCGACCGGCAAGATTGGTCGTTGGTCGGAATGATCCACGACCTCGAGGTTTCGCCCGAGCTGCGAGCCGCGCTGCCGACGCCCCTGGCGGGCGCGTTGGCCGCCTTGGCCGGGTTTCGTGGGCACGTTCAGTTGGGCTTCGAGGCCGTAAGCGACCCGGCCGAGCCGTGTGGCTGTCGTTTCACCGTCAAGGGCCGAGTGACCGAAGGTCGCGTCGACGATCCACGGCTGCCCTGTATGCTGACAAATATCCGCGGTTCGATCTCCGCGGACAACAACGGTTTTGTCGTCAAGAATCTGTTCGCTCGTGGTGGCCGGTCGACCCTGTGGATTTCCCGAGGCCAAGCCGGCTTCGGTCCCCGGGCCCCATGGTCGGTCCAAGCCAAGGTAACCCGGCTCACGCTGGATGGGCGTTTGCTGGCGGCTCTGCCCGAGTCGATGCAAGCCCTTTGGGACAAGTACAAGCCGGCCGGCGAGGTGGACATCAACGTCAAGCTGAAATCCGACGGCCGGCGGCTCGATCTGGCCGGCAGCCGGGTTACCGTCGACTGCAAGAACGTGGCTTTCACCTACCACAAGTTCCCCTATCGCTTGCACCGCGGCCGAGGCAAGCTGGAACTCAAGGATGATACGCTCTTCATCAACATGACGGCCCACGGCGGCAATCGGCCGGTGCGGCTCTCGGGCCAGATTAAGCAGCCGCTGGTCGCGCCACACGGTTGGTTCAAGGCCCATGGCGAGAACTTCCCGGTCGACGTGAACGACGAGAAGCTTCTCGGCGCGCTCAACGAAAAGACGCGCCCGATCGTCCGATCGCTTGCGCCACGCGGATTGTGCGACTTCCAAATCGAAGTGTGGCGAAACCATCCGGCCGACGAGCCGCTGCGGCACATTGTTCTTGACTTCAAGGACACCTCAATCTGCTTCGACAAGTTCCCCTGTCCGGTGCAGAAGATTCGCGGACGGATCGAACGGTTTGCCGACGGGCGTTGGGAATTTCGCGATCTCGTCGGCACGAACGACACGGCCCAGATTTGGTGCAACGGCCGGCTTGTCGACGGCCCGGTGGGCAAACAGCTTTCACTGGTGCTCCGTGGCAAGGACGTTCTGCTGGACGAAGAGCTGCGCGACGCACTGAAGCCATCGATGCGCAAGGCGTGGAATGACCTGGAGCCGCGCGGCGTGGTCGACTTCGAGAGCAAAATCAACTGGTTGGTCGGGCCCAAGACGCTCGACCTGGTCGTGGAGGCCCGACCCCAACCCGAGACGACCTCGATCAAGCCGAGGATGTTTCCCTGCCACATGGAGCGGCTTCAGGGCACGCTCGTCTATCGCGACGGCCACGTCACGTTCGAGCGGTTCCGCGCGCGGCACGGCCGCACGACGATCTCCGGCCAGGGTCATTGGAACTTCCAGCCGGAGGGAAGCTGGGATTTCCACCTGGAGAACGTCTCGGTCGACCGGCTGCGGCTCGACGACCGCGAGTTGGTCCAGGCCCTGCCCGAGCGGCTCCGGAAAGGACTCGCCCGACTGAATCCCAGTGGCCCGATGTCCTTGCACCACAGCACGCTCGACGTGCGTCACTCGGGTGTGGCCGGGGAACCGGTTCAAGCGGACTGGGACCTCCGGCTCAGTTTTGATCCGGGCCGCATCGAGTGCGGCATTTGCCTGGAAAACATCAACGGCCAGTTGAGTCTGCGCGGCGGATTCGACGGGCGGCATTTCCACTCTCTGGGCGAACTCGATATCGACTCACTCACCTACAAAGGGCTTCAGTTCACCCACGGCAAAGGGCCCGTCTGGATCGACGACGGGCGCATCTTGCTCGGCTCCTGGGTGGCTCGCCGGCAGCCCGGCCGCGACGGTTTGGCGTCCACGCCGCCGCGTCCGCTTTCGGCCGAGCTCTTCGGCGGCACGGTCAAAGCCGACGCCTGGATCGCGCCGAAGCACGTGCCCTGCTATGCGCTCAATGCGGAATTGCTCGGCGCCGACCTGGCCCAATTCGCCAAGGAAAGGATGGCGGGCAGGCAAGACCTGCGAGGTCGCGTCGGGCTGGTGCTCAACCTGGAAGGGCTCGCCCCGACGATCAACGGCCTGAAAGGCCGTGGCCGCGTGTGGCTCCGCGACGGCAACGTCTATGAGTTACCCCTGATGATCACCATTCTGAAAATGCTCACCGGCCGCCCACCCGACACCACGGCCTTCAGCGACGCCAATATTCAGTTCCAGATCGCCGCTAATCACATCTACCTCAAACCGATCGAATTCAACGGCGACGCGATCAGCCTGGTGGGACAAGGACAAATGGACTTCCAGTCGAACGTCGACCTGGCGTTCTATGCAGTCGTGGGACGCAACGAGTGGTACGTGCCGCTGGTCAGTCCCATCATGAGCGAGGCGAGCAAACGCACCATGACGATCAACGTCCGCGGCCCCCTGCAAAAACCGGAGGCCACCCGCGACGTGCTGCCGGGCGTAAGAGAGGCGCTCCGCGAGTTGGAGAACAGCCTACGGGCCGCGCCCAGGGTGCCGCCTTCCTCTTCCGCCATGGGACGTCAGCAGCCGAAGGACAATTCCAACACACCACAACGCCGATGATCGAGGGTCATTCCATGAGCATCGGTCCGGTGGGAGGACTTCCGACAAGCGCGGCCGGCTCGCCGTTGGCACAAAATAGCGGCCCAGAGGCGGACCGCGCCACCCAAGATGCCTCGGCCGAGCACCGGAAGATCGACGGCCAACAAAAGGCCAGTGATGCGGCCGGCGTCGGCCGGACCGACGGCGAAAACCACGAGACAGACCAACGTGACGCCGACGGTCGACGACCGGGGCAGCGGACCCCCGGCGGTCCCGATGCGACAGGCGTCGAGGATCAATCGTCACCAGGCTCAAGCGAGGACGCCCTGGAGGGCCGTGGCACGCGGCTCGACCTCAGTGGCTAGCGCGATGCGCCATCAACATGCCTTGCCGGTACTGGGCTCACCGCATAGAATGAATGCCCCTGGTTTCTTGAAAACAGCAGAGTTGGCATCATGCGATTCACGAAGATGCATGGCACGGGCAACGACTACGTCTATGTCGACTGCTTCGAAGAAGCCCTGCCCGAGGACCGGCTGGCGGAACTGGCCCGAGCAGTCTCCGATCCGCACTTTGGTGTCGGTGGCGACGGGATGATCCTGATCCACCCGTCAGACGTTGCCGATGCGCGAATGCAGATGTTCAACGCCGACGGTTCCGAGGCCGAGATGTGCGGCAACGGGCTCCGCTGCCTGGCCAAGTACATCTACGATCACAGTATTTGCCGCCGCGAGACCCTGCGGATCGAAACGGGCGCGGGCATCCTTTCGCTCGATCTCGAGGTGGTCGACGGCCGAGCCAGACGCGCGCGTGTTGACATGGGCGGACCCGTTTTGGAAGCTGCCAAGATCCCAACGACCTTGCCCGGCAGCCCGGTTCTCAACGCAAAACTGACCGTCGCCGACAAGACGTTCTTCGTGACCTGCGTTTCGATGGGCAATCCCCATTGTGTCACGTTCGTCAAGGAGCTGACCGATGATTGGGTCCTGGGCCTTGGGCCCAAGATCGAGACCGATTCCCACTTTCCCAATCGGGTCAACGCCGAGTTCGTCGAGGTCGTCTCGCCGGTGGAGGTCAACATGCGGGTATGGGAACGCGGCACCGGCGAAACGCTGGCCTGTGGCACCGGCGCGTGCGCGGTTTGCGTGGCCGGCGTCCTCACGGGCCGGACCGGGCGCACGCTGCTGGCGCACTTGCCCGGCGGCGACCTCGAGCTGCATTGGTCCGAGGCCGACGGCCACGTTTACCTGACCGGAGAGGCGGAAGAGATTTTTTCAGGCGAGTGGAATCCAAAGTAGGGTGGGCATCGCCCACCAAGTCCGTTTCGTAGGTCAAGGAGGCCGCCACGTGAAAATCCGAAGTCCTTTGCTATTCAAGCTCGGTGGACTGTCGATCGCAACGGCCATCCGGCATTGGATGGGCACGCTGGACTATAAGGCTGCCTACTACGACCACACGGTCGACCCGGTGTTCCCGGAGTGCCGCGGCCAGAAAATCTATATCTTCTGGCACGAATACATTTTGTGTCCTCTCTACTTGCGCCAACACTGCAATGTGGCGATGCTGTTGAGCCGGCACCAGGATGCCGAGATACTCTCGCACGCGGCACGGCTGATGGGCTTCGGCGTCCTCCGCGGCTCGACGAATCGGGGTGGCACGACAGCGCTGCGTGAGATGCTCCGCACCAGCCGGCACATGCACCTGACGATCACTCCCGACGGGCCGCGCGGGCCGCGACGCCGGTTGGCCCCGGGGTCGGTCTATCTGGCCTCGAAGCTCGGATTGCCGCTGGTGGCCCTGGGTTTTGGCTACGATCGGCCGTGGCGATTGCGCCGCGCGTGGGACCAGTTTGCCGTGCCGCGGCCGTTCTCGCGCGCTCGGATGATCTTCAGCAGCCATCTCCACGTGCCGCCGGACCTGGACCGCGAAGGAATGGAGCACTACCGCCAAAAGGTCGAGGATCTCTTGACCCGCCTGACGCTCGAAGCCGAAGCCTGGGCCGCCAGCGGCACACGAAAACAGCAGCAAAGCAACTTGCGCCGCAGCCCCGCCTCCCTGTCCTCGCGACGCCGCGCTGCTTGAACGTTCCACAAGAGCTGATCACACACAAGGAACTTCGACCGTGGAGCCGCCCGAGAAAATCCTCACCGTCAGCGAGTTGACCGCCGGCATCAAGGAGCTGCTGGAGGCCGCCTTTCCCACCGTCTGGGTCACCGGCGAGATTTCCGACCTCGCCCGCCCGCGATCGGGCCACTGCTACCTGACGCTCAAGGACGACCAGAGCCAGCTTCGAGCCGTGATCTGGCGAGGTACCGCAACTCGCGTGAAATTCGGTCTGGACGATGGGCTCGAGGTCGTCTGCCGTGGGCACGTCGACGTCTACGCCCCGCGAGGCAGCTACCAATTGATCATCGAGGAGATCCAGCCGAAGGGGCTCGGGGCACTGGAGCTGGCGCTGCGCCAGTTGCGCGAGAAGCTCGCCGCCGAAGGACTCTTCGCGCCCGAGCGAAAACGGCCGCTGCCTCCTTACGTCGGGCACATCGCCGTGGTCACAAGTCCCACCGGCGCCGCGCTTCACGATTTTCTCCAGGTGCTCGGCCGGCGGTGGCGCGGGGCCGACGTCCTGGTCGTGCCGACGCGCGTTCAGGGCGAAGGCGCGGCCGAAGAAATCGCCGAGGCCATCGCCATGGTCAACCGACTCGCCACGCCGGTCGACTGCCTCGTGGTGACCCGAGGCGGCGGCAGCCTCGAAGACCTTTGGGCGTTCAACGAGGAGCCGGTCGTCCGCGCGATTGCCGCCTCGCGGGTGGTCGTCGTCTCGGCCATCGGTCACGAGATCGACGTCACATTATCCGACCTGGCGGCCGACGCCCGTGCGGCCACGCCCAGCGAAGCGGCCGAGTTGGTCGCCCCGGCCGCCGAGGAGTTGCTCGCCGGACTGGGCCAATTCCAGCGGCGCTTGCAGGCCGCGCTGGCGAGCAAAGCCGCTTCGGCCCGCACGCGGCTGGAGGCCGTGGCGGCGGCGCGCGCGTTTCGCCGGCCACTGGAAATGATCCACGACCGCAGCCGCCGGATCGACGAGTTGGATGCCCGGACGGGCCGGGCCATCGAAGGTCAACTCTCTTCCGCTGGCAACCGGACGGCGGTCCTGGCCGGCCGTCTCGAATCACTCAGCCCGTTGGCCGTGCTGGGCCGCGGCTACAGCCTCACGCGACGTACCGAAGACGACCGGCTCGTTCGCGATATCAGCCAATTGATCGTCGGCGAGCGGATCACAACCCATTTCGCCCGAGGCGAGGCCGTCAGCCGTGTCGAGCGGTTGGAATCGTAGAACAATCAAGAAGTCTCTGCAGGGTGGGGCGTACCGAAGCTCAACTAAGGGCCTCGCCGGTCGGCATATAAAGACGGTGGCTGCGGAAGCCGACGTGTCAAGAAATCACGAGATAGGCTTTTGGGGGGGAGCCCCGTCTGCTACAATAGCGGCATTGCAAGTCTCGGCCGGTTTCGAGCTCGACCCACATGGGCGATGTCGGTTGATGGTTCACACAAGAGGAAACACCGTTCCCTGGCTGCGCTATGGTCACAAATACTGCGGCTATCCCCAAGCCCTTTTTGCGGTGGGCGGGGAGTAAACGTAAACAGATTCCGCGACTCAGAGAATTCTGGAGTGCGGATTACAAGCGATATGTTGAGCCGTTCGCTGGGTCAGCTTGTTTCTTCTTCAGCCTTCATCCCGAGAAAGCTCTACTGGCAGACAAGAACGCAGACTTGATTGAGACTTATCAATTGGTGCGGCACGATCCCAGTAGGGTCTACGATCGCGTAGCTGCAATTCCTCGCACGAAAAAACGTTATTACCTCGAACGTGCTCGAGAACCATCCGAACTGACTCCGATGCAGCGCGCCGTTCGTTTCATCTACTTGAATCGCAACTGTTTCAACGGCATCTACCGCACGAATCGATGTGGGCAGTTCAACGTGCCGTTTGCAACTTCGAGAGCAGGTGCATTCGTAACTCGTGACGAATTCATCGCAGCAGCCAAGTCACTAGAGCGTGCAACACTTCGAGCATGGGATTTTGGAACAACACTGCGCTATGTTCGTGACGGCGACTTCGTGTATCTCGATCCGCCGTACGCAGTTGAATCGCGGCGAGTATTTCATGAATACGGCGAACGCCCCTTTTGCTCAAATGACCTGTATCGATTGAGTAAACACCTTGCAAAAATACATAATCGCAATGCCGCATTCTTAGTTTCATACGCAGATTGCCGGGAGGCAAGGGCCTTGGCTGAAAACTGGTTTTCGTACCGGATGCGCGTTCGTCGGCATGTTGCCGGTTTCACCGGTGCCAGAAAGGCTGCTTACGAGTTATTGATAACCAACATCGAACTATCGGAGTGAATCCGAAAGGGTCCGGTATCCATTATGAAGGTCAAGAAGAAGTCCGCAAAAAAGAAAACGGTATCTGGAGGATTCGGGCCACGCCAAATTGGCGTCAAGACGATTCCCACCAATAAGCTTTTTCCAAATCCTCATAATCCGCGTGTTCTCTTTGACAAAGAGCCTCTCGACATACTTCGAACGTCGATCGAGAAAGTTGGGATTCTAGTCCCTCTTACTGTCTACTTCGATTCTCGCAAGAAACGTAGTGTGATACTCGATGGCCAGCGGCGTTGGATGTGTGCCAAAGAGTTGGGACTGGCAAGCGTCCCGGTCAACCAAGTAGCAGAGCCGACGCTGATTCAGAACATTGTCACAATGTTTCAGATACATAAGCTTCGCGAAGACTGGGAGCTTATGCCGACAGCGCTGAAACTTGAGCTGTTGATGGAAGAATTGAAGGAGCGAAACGAAAAGAAGCTTGCTACCTTGACCGGGCTTGATCAAGCGGTCGTTCAACGCTGCAAGAAGTTGTTGGATTATCGAGAGAAGTATCAGGACATGATGTTGGACCCCG
>Ga0315543_1001832_pt1 | contig 21961 bp, 22 predicted proteins | sample SalMarSW160210MG_2_FD_203098 | JGI IMG/M metagenome (GOLD analysis project Ga0315543, IMG submission 203098) | Salt marsh sediment microbial communities from the Plum Island Ecosystem LTER, Massachusetts, United States - Salt Marsh Sediment SW1601-210 ...
TGGCGGCCACCGGCGTCGTAAGAGCCGATATGGATATCCTTGCCCTCGAGGTCTGCAAGGATACCTACCAGCTGGGCAATAGCTTCCCTTCTCTGCTTGCGCAGCGGGACCCGGGCTTCCCTCTTACCAAGCCGGACCGCGACCCTGGGCTCTGGCGTCTCTATCTCGACCTTCGCCTCTTCAAAAAGGCCGAGCTGCGTGGTCATGATTTTGTCCCCTCCTTTCTATTCTTGTTCAGTCTCAAGTTTACCTTTCAGTGCTTTTAGCTCATCTTCGATGTGCTCATCCGTGATATCCTCGATTTCCTCTATATGAGTAAGCGAGTGTTCCACGCACTGATGCAATAAGGCTATTTCTCTTTGGTTTAATTCCAATCTAATCACCTCCCTTCTTCTCTAATTTTGGGCATGGGTTTCCCCTGGAAGTGATACACTTTGCATCAGTTTGCATCACTTTGAGACAGTTTTAGACAAGAGCTGGCGTGCTGCCGTACTTCTGGGTGACCTGGTCGGACTGTAAGGCATCTTTCGGTATGTGGTCGCGAAGTCTATCAATGGCTCGTTTTATACTGCCATCCTGATGCTCTTTGCTCCAGGAAACCTCGCCGCCAGTGACTCTCTCAATTTCGGCAAGGATAGAGTTGAGTCCCTGCTCGATGTACTGGGGTAGTTTGTCTATCTTCCGGGCCTCTAGGGCAGCAATCCTAGCCTGCTCCAGTGGCTCGGCTACCTGGTTGATGAGTTCTTCAATCTTGTCGGCTGCCTCGCTCACCTTCAAGGCGCTCCATTTTATAGGCACAATTTCACCTCCTTCCCAGGGCATGGGTAGCCCTGTAGATTTGAGCGGTAGCCCGCTCATCTCTGACGCCTAACCGAGCTAGGCGTCAGAGTGAATTGGTTACAAATGTCATTCCCGCGGAAGCGGGAATCCAGGCTAGCTTTTGAGAGCAAAGTCTATGGCTGTCATCACCACCTCCGACCAGCACCCCAGCCCGCTATCCACCCCCTTTCTCACCTGGCGTAAGACATCATCGGTTATTGCTTCTTCAGGAATACCCTTCATCCTGGCGCACTCCAGGACGTCCTCTTTGGTGAGGACAAAGATAATATCTTCTGCTGCCATTGGAAAATCACCTCCTTTCCGCCACAAACAAAAAAGGGGTAGTCGTTCCCACGTAGGGGAACGATTACCCCTGAAAAAGACAAAAAGAGGCGGAGTTACCCCCGCCTCTTTTGCGTGGCTTTCTGTTCGGTCAAGCGTTCAATTTCGGCTTAAGCTATACGGCTACTGGTTCTTTCGCCTTGCGCTTCCGCTTCGGTTTTGCCTCGGCGGGTGCTGGCTCGGCTTCCGCTTCGGCTACTGGCTCGGTGTCCTCGGCGGGTGCTGGCTCGGCTTCTGGCTTCTCGGCGTTGGTCAGCATCGGCATGGTGACCAACAGATAACCGTCAACCTGAAAGAGGACTGGCGTTTTACCATCGGTGAGCTTTAAGTCCACCATACCGCTACAGGCTTTTAAGGCATCGGCAAGATACTTGCCGTCAAGCCGCACCTTGTTGACCTCGCCCTCTATATCGGCTGGCATTACCGCCCGCCCCTTATCATCGGGGCTTGACAGCATCACCATGCCGTTATCAAAAGTCAGGTCTATCGGGTAGGACTTGCTATCGGCAAGCACCTTAAGAGAGCCTACAGCCTTGACTGCCTCAACAGAAGCATGAACACGATGAGCACCTGAGTATACTAATCGACGCCATAGTCGAAAGGAACGAGGCTAGAACCGAGGCCGTGTTGTTAGTCTAGCGGTCTCGGTTTCTTTTTTTGATACCAGTGGGGGTATGGATAGAAAGAGAGTGAATAGAAACAGTGAGGCGCAAATAAAGGTGTTATGGGAGAGGCTATTCGCAAAGGACGCCCGGCACTCTCCTTTTAATAAAGGGCTAAGCGACGTAGAGATAGCGTCTTTCCTCGAAAAGATGGAAGAGAATCCCCCAACCATTGAACAGTATGTCCTGGAGGCAACAATAACGTACCATCCTCAATTCGTTAGACTTGTACCTGAACTCTCGCCCCCTGCATTCAAGCTTAAACTTGATAAGCAGTTGGCACTTTGGTATGCGTTACGGGCTATCAATCCTTCGGGTAGTGGCAACCTGGTCCTCAGCGATGCTATAACTGCTCTGTGCCACTCATTAGACTACAGCCAGCGCAACATTTATCGGCTCCTGGGGAATGGCAAAGGTAAGTTTTGGGATACCTGTGCTTTTAAGGAACCACATACAGGAGCATCATGCACTAGAATCAAAATCTATAGCCTTTTAAGGGTCTGCGAGCACTTGGGTGTTTATCATGTGAGAGTTTTTGTTGAAGTGCCAGTTTCGGCTTTTCAGAAGCTTAGGGAAAAGCGTTCCTGGCTCTATGCTTCATATCACCAGCCTCAAGGCCACACGGCAAATCCGATATCTAGGGCTAGTCTTGAGGTCGCTACTGGGGTAAGGCGAAGGACACAACAGCGTTATGATAAAGTGACCGGAACTGTGAAAGTGGCCAACTTCGCCAACCAGAAAAATAGCGAGGCTAAGATGGTTCCCATCCTTCATCTTGTCAATGGGAAATCAAAACAGTGGCTCAAGCATCGGCGTCTAGGTAACACTTATTACAGTAGGGTGCTAAAGGCAGCCAGAGGTATGACAAAGAAGGTAAATGTTTTATTTAGGCAGTCTTTAAAAAGGGGAGAGGCATGCCTACTGAAGCGTTTTTTCTTTTCTCCTCGCAGTTTTACCAGAGCTACAGAGAAGCACCAAGAGCCTTTCTTGTGGGTAAACCCCAAGGAGAGGATTATACCAGGAAGAGTAGAATGGTGCCTTGTTTAATTCGTGCCTATTGCCAAAATTGTCACACATAATTAGGGGTAAATATAATCCTGCTCCTAGGTTGAACCTACGACAAAGCAATAAAAAATAGTGATGAAATACCGAGTATAAGGACTATGGAATGACACAGGTAACTCCGATACGCGACCTAAAAGGATACCTTGTACCCGAGCAGGTGAAGAGGCTTATTGCCGTGGCCAAGACTCTCAGGGATATCCTTCTTCTCCTCATTCCATGGCATACCGGCATAAGGGTAGGCGAACTCATCCGGATACGGGTTCCGGACATAGACTTTGAGAATCGAGCCGTCCTCATTAAGGTGCAGAAAATGCGTAAGAGAGACGGCAAGGCACTTGAAAGGAGACGGGTAGTTCCTATTGACCAGGGTACCCTGGATATGATCAAGGAATATCTTCAGTGGAGAAGGCAGTTTCCATATAAGGGCGACCTTCTTTTTCCCATTACCAGACAAAGGGTTAACCAGATTTATTGGAAACTGGGAAGAAGGGCTGGGATAAAGGAGATAGGTGACCCTGCCGTTTCCAAACATAGAAAACTGCATCCGCATGTGTTGAGGCACAGCTTCGCCATCCATTGCATAAAGAGAGGCATGAGCCTAGAGCGGCTACAGAAGATACTCGGGCATCAGTCTCCAACCACGACTTCAGTCTATCTCCAGTATTCAGTGGCTGACCTGCATGAGGACTACGACAAGGTATGGGCAGAAGATGAGGCAACGGAAACCAGGGATTGAGAAGACGCCAAAGGAGTCTGTCCGAAAGAGAAAGGGTCCCGGTCCCAATAGCATGACCATTCCCTGGGGGCGGGCTGGCTCGGAACATCGACCTGGGCGCTTTAGCAAGCAGTATCTGTCGGAGCATGGCGAGGCGTGTGCCGCGGATATCTTCTACGCGCTACGAAAAAACCTCGATAGGATAAACAAGGAACGCATTGAGGTTGGGGAGAAACCCATTAGGGGCTGCACGTATAACTCGTTTGCCAAATACTGGCACTGGTTCAAGCTCCTTGAGTTCATTGAACCTGTTGACAGACGAGAGGTACCAATTTATGACTTTCTTAAGGAAAGAGTATTTTACCGCTTAACCGACAAGGGTAAAAGTGAGGTTCGTGGTTGGGAGGACCCACTTTCAGTGGCACATCCGGAGTTTCGCTGAAAACCTGAATCCTGGTTCATGAAAATAAAGTTATGGAGGCGTAAGATGGATTTGGAATCTGTAGCTAAAGAGTTAAAAATGCTTGCCAGCAGAGAGAGGCTGACCGCGCCAGAGCTTGACCGGGCAAGAGACCTCATGGCCCAACTGAAAGGAAAGGGCATGTCAAATCCAGAGATAGTGGAACTTAACGGAGGCCGGTGGAGTGAGTCGACAACAAAGGGCTATACCAGGGGCGTTAGAGCAACCGACCCTGAACCCTGGAAAAGTACCGCCGCATTATTCAGCGAGATGCTGTCCGAAAACCTCACCCTCACTGATGTGAGTGCGGCTATGACTATCAGTGCGGAACTCGAGGCCATGGGGTCATCGCTGCGTGATGTGGTGGGCTTCATGGAGGACCTCGAAAGAAAAGAGACCAATGTGGGCCAATTGAAGGAGGCGATAAATATCAAAACCCAACTTGAGCAGATGGGGACATCACCTGCTGAAATAGCTGGCTTTGTTTCGGAACTCGAGCAAGAAAAACTGGATGTTTCCGCCTTTGTTTTACTCTTTCGCCAGTGGCATGAGGCAGGACTGACACCGACAGCTGCCCGGTTGGCTCTGAGTTATAAGGCACAGGTCGAAGGAGCCGACCTTGATATCGACACCCTGTCTCACATAGCCGAGGCTGCCGGGAAATTTGGTGGTCCTGGAGAAGTGCTTGAGGCAGTGGCAAAGTACAGCAACCTGGAGGAGTTGGACCATGAGGTGCAAAACAGACGAGAGCAGCTCGATACCCAGACCGCCGAAATGGAGAGCCGCACCCAGGAGCTGGATGCTGCTGAGCGGAAAATGCAAGAGGTACAAAATGAGACAGCGGCGTTGGAGAAGGTACTGGCAACTTACGAAAGACTCGAAGCCATTGGCTTTGATGAGAAGGCGCTGTGCGAACTCGCCACGGCAGCCGAGAAGTATGGTACACCCAGTAAGGTTCTTCGGGCGGTAAACAGGTTTGTTGACCTTACAAGAATCAAGGCAAGTGAAGATGAACTACGAAACAAGGTGAAGCAGAAACAGGCAATGGTGAAGAGCCTGGAGGAGCAGCATTCTCACCTGAAAGAGCCGATTGAAATGTGCAAGAAACTACTCAAACGGAGGTTCGGACTCACCGCCCTTTCACTGATAAATGCGACGGCGTGGAGATATGGCGAGCCCACCGAGGTTATGAAATCGATTGAGGCGTATGGTGCGCTTAAGGAGATAGAGAAGAAGACCGCTCAAGCGAAGGTTGAGCTGGCCGAGGTCGAAGGTAATGTTCAGGTATTGAAAGAGGCATACAATGAGCAAAACGCCAGAAACAGAGCTATGCTTGATCAGTTCGAGGCATTAAATGCCAAGGCGATTGAAGTTGGCCGCACGGTGGGCAGTGTTGAGCAACAGCTTAAGAAGGATACGTTAGCCCGCGATGCCCTGAACCTGCTGCAAAACCCGGCCTCAGCGGGCTATGAACAGTACCTGCCGCTTGTACTGGTTATGGTTAAGTCTATCAGCGTTTGGGCGACTAATAACAAAAGCCAGTTCAGGTTTTCTTCTCTCGTAGATAAGAACCTGCAAGATCTGGCAGGGTATTTAGGTGGAAGCTGATGGGTGAGGTAAAGGGCGTAGTTTCTAAGCTTGTGCGGATGCTGGAGGTCAAGCAAAAGGAGACAGAGGGTTTGGTTGACACCATGCACCAGCTGCACGCCTGTCTCCAGGAGGAGTCCAACACCATCATCTGCGGAAGCCTTAACCGGCTGCTGAGCACAGTCAGGATAGAGGCGGCCAAGATAACCGGAGGATCGGTTGTAGTGCTTATCTCACCTCAGGGGAGGGCCACTGTAGACAAGACATATAGCGATGAGAACTCTGACTCCTACCTGAGGCGGCTAAAATCCCAGGGCTTTTACATCCTGACACTACCTGGGTTCTCATATTTTATTCAATCCCTTAAATCTGAGGTGGTAGAGGGGAACCTGGTACCGATAATTGAGTTCCTGAAAGAAAATGCAAAAATCGAGATGCCTCTAGTGTATCCAGACGTATCATCCGTAGCAGCCGGGCAGCCTCGTGAAGCGCCCACCACACCAAAATGGAGGCTGTCCGATTTCTTACCTGCTCCGTTCCCGCACCCGCCCTTGCCAAGGCGGCTGTTTAGGCATTAACATGTCTTGCAACCGGGGAAGCATGCTGGACTCTACCTCCCCGTCATTTCGAACCAGAATCTGACACCAATCCCAACACTGGCAGTATCGGCCACTATGCCTGCCCGGTTGGACGAGACACAGTATCTTTTTTTCATTATGCAGGGGAGCCGTAGCTTTGATAGTGGACTCGGTATCAACGCTGGAGCTTATGCGTTACCCTGTGGAATATCCTTCACTGGTCTTCAAGATGGCCACTGGCGTTGCTTAGATACGGACGAAGAAAGGACGAAAACGGGACGATAGGACGACGGCGTGAAAATGACCCTTTTCCTCTAAACCATCCAGCATCCCCGTCCCTATCACGTCATCATGGCAAGCGTCATGTACGGATTGTTGAAGGACCGTGGATATTTAGCCGGTCTTAGCCGGTCTAAAGATGAAAACCAGGTGAAAAACCAAGGCTGGTATACAACCAGTTGAATACCGTACCTGGTCTAAAGATAGCCCCTGACATCTTGGCATCCTTATTTCGTCCTCTTTTCGTCGTCCCACCGTCGTCCTCTAGCCCTTCTTATGGCCTCAATACCGTCCCTCTGGCGACTATAGGTAGAGACTTTTCAGGCTTAATCAGCCAAATTCACTTTATACTCACCTCTTACAAGCGGGCCTTTATTTTAGTGAGTCATTAAAAAAGTAATTACTTCCTTTTCTTTTCTAAAGGCTCTTTTGTAAAGCATACTGATTGTAGCAGATATGAGTTTTTGAGTAAATCATAATTCTGCTAGCACCTTAACAACTGAATATGAGCAAAGCCAAAGCTGGCATAGCCTAGCCTTGAGGGCAAATAAAATGCCCTAGCCACGGTCAAGAGCGCTAGGGCAAGTCTAAACAATGGGGGTTAAACCAATGCTAGACTACACTGAATATACCATAGGTGGCGACGGCTATCAAGGCAACGGTCATCATCGCAACGGCTATGACCACCTAGAGGGCGACTGGCTCACCTATTATAAGGTAGGCAAAGGTTTTGTCCGCAGGGTTAAGCCAGAGGATAGAGAGGACTTTCTACACGACTTGTTTATTGCCTTTGCCAGAGTCAAAGCCAGCTATCAAGCCAAAGACAAGCCATTGACCACTGGCGGACTGGTGAGGATAGCACAATACGAAGTAGCCGACTACTGGCGGAAGTGGTATCACCGTAACCAAAACTCTGATTGCGGGCGGTGCTCCAAAAGGCAAAGGCAAGAGTGTAAAGCTAACAACTCTTATGGTAGTAAGTGCCCAAAGGCGGTCAAACAGGAAAGCCTTGATGCCCTTGTGGAAGATGGTAACGGGGATAGCACTCCACTCCACGAACTGATAGCCGATGATAACGCCGACTTCACACCTAGACTGGAAGCTAAACTCATTCTGGAAGCCTATCCTAAACGCTTTGTCCAGCTTGCCTACAAAAAGTATGCGGGCTATCGGCTAACAGATAGCGAAGCACACTACTACTGGCGAGAGCAAAAAAAGGCTCAAAAAAAGCTGGTAGAAGTGTCATAAAACGGGGCGATTTACCGATATATATAGTGGAAGCACTAAAATGCTTCTGGGTGCTAGTCACCAGTGCTAGCGTATCGCAGACTGGTGATAGTGCTGATAACAGAATAAGGCAAAGGCAAGCCAGCTTTGGCGGGCGGGATACCCCACAAAGGTTGGTGAGGACTAGCGGGCACAAGGCTAGTCCTCGCCGTTTGATAGTGCCAGCGAGTTGCGGGCTATCAATTCAAAGCCTAGCGGGGTTGACCATAAGCACAAAAAAGCTGATTGCGATATAGGGGAAGTCTAACCTCTAAACAGAGAGCGGGGCGGATTGCCTAGTGGTAAAAACGCTCCCCTTGATGTAGAGATAGTCTAACCTTTTTCACGGCACAGTGTCCGATATAGGGATACTGTGCCTTTTTTTGTGCTCTTTTTCAGGGGCAGTCGGGGTAAACTCGGCTGCCCTTTTTTTATTGTCCAGCACCCCCTCCCTTGCCCTATCATCCCAGCCCATTCGCTGCCCCGAAAAACCGCCCAGAATTTGATTCTAGAGCGTGTCCCGCTATAAGCTAAAGGCTCTCCCGATGGGACTGACCCCCTGGGGAGAGCTTCTCTTTTTGTCTTAGCCTCACTATTGACTTCTACCTCACGGATGGTATAGTCTCAAGGCAAAGAAAACAAGGAGGTCGATAGATGCAAGCATACTGTGTGAAGTGCCGTGCCAAAAAGGAGATGAAGGATGCCAAAAGCATCACCATGAAAAACGGCAAGCCAGCAACCCAGGGCATATGCCCGACCTGTAGCACGAAAATGTTTAGAATCGGCAAGAGTTAGGTCTACTCCGCCATAGCCTAACAGAACTCAGAAGGGCTGGATATTCCCGGTATCGGGATGTCCAGCCCTTTTTTATTTTGCGAATCACACTTATCAAGCAAATGTGACCCAACAATATACTTATTTGTTACTACCAGTAAATAAACCCGGAAATCATTTCGATTATTACCCTTCCATAATAAGGACGCGGATTTTCTTTCTGTGCCATTAAGTAACCTGCTCCTCAGCCATTATGGCTGCGCCCAAGGCATTAACGATTTGAGGTTGAGGTGGTACCAGTAATTGAATTCCCAGCTCCTCCACTCTTTTAATAAGCCCAACATTAAGGCCGCCACCGCCGCTGATGGCACACGGCTCCTTCAGCCCGACCCTGTCGATGAGAGTGGATATCTTGCCTGCTAGCGCCTTATGCACCCCGGCCAAAATATCTTCCTTGGGAATACCCTCGGATACTCTAGAGATGGCCTCCGATTCACCAAAAACGGCACACCCTGTAGTGAAAGTTACGGGATTTTTCGCATTAAGGGAAAGAGGACCGATATCCTTAAGTTCCAGTTGGAGTACGTTGGCGATGACTTCGATAAAGCACCCGCTGCCACTAGCGCAGGCCTCGCTGACGGCAAAGTTAGTCACCTGCCCATTCTTATCGACCTGGATTACCTGACTGGACTGACCTTGCACATCGATAACCATCCTTACCGAAGGGAAGATGCAGTTTATTCCCTTGGCGCAGCACTGTATGTCAGCCACATGTTGATTGCCGAAAGGAATGATGCCCGCCCCATGGCCGGTAGTTACCGTGCGGGCAATGTCCTCTGCGCATAAGCCCGCCTTTGCTAAAAGCTCTTCCCTTAATTTCTGGGACACCATCCTGTAATTAACCCCGGAAGCAAGCATGTGGTAGACTTCCAGCTTACCATCCTTAGTGATAACGCCTTTACTCGTTCCTGAGCCAATATCAATCCCCGTAAACCAGGCCATAACCGATTATCCTTTACTGGAAGAAAGTAACCTCTTCCAAACGACGCTCTTCTCTTGGTATAGGCCTACCTTGGGCTATAGCCTTTAGCGTTATTTCCTTCCCCAACAGGGCAGCACCTATCGCCCCGCTAAGTAGCGGCTCTTCAGGAACAAGGACCTCACAGCCCAGGTTTTCCTCTAATGCTTTAACAACACCGATGTTCTTGGCCACCCCTCCGGTAAATACCACTTCAGGTTCTACTTTCAATCTCTCCACCATCCTGGCTACCCTGCTGGCGATGGCATTGTGAATCCCGGCCAAGATGTCCTCCAAAGGTACTCCCTCAGAGATACGGGATACCACTTCTTGCCGGGCAAAAACAGTACAGGTGCTGCTAATGGAGACTTTATTGGTGGATTTCAAGGAAAGACTTCCTAAGTCGTCCAGCCTGAGGTCTAGAGAGTCAGCGATAATCTCTAAAAATCTACCCGTTCCCGCAGCACACTTATCGCTCATCGTAAAATCGAGCAGCTTGCCGCCGTTAATCTTAAGACCCTTAGCATCTTGACCTCCAATGTCGATAGCGAGCCTGACATCGGGGGAGGAACGGAACACACCTCGGGCATGGCAGGTCAATTCTGTAATCTGACGGTCCGCAAAAGGGACCCTAATCCTGCCATAGCCGGTGGCTATCACATAAGATATTTCATCGAATGATAAACCGGCTTGCCCCAGCGCCTTCTCCATTACTTTATTGGCCAGACGCCGATGTTCAGCTCCGGTGTGAGTTATCACACTGGCACAAATTTCCTCGTCCCTGTCCATAATCACCACCTTGGTCATGGTGGAACCGAGGTCAATACCGGCAAAATAGATGTGAATCACCTCCCGACTTATCTATCTTTTCGCCATCATCGTCTTGAATACTTCCAATCTCCTCTTGTATTCCTCGTGGTTATAAACGCGAGGGTCGAAGTTTTCCCATTCCAGTAATAAAACGGGTATACCCAGTTCCTTTTTTACGGCGCTCTCAATTACCAGGGCGTCACCAGCGACAGCCCGGCACCCCACATGAAATCGATCCAGCACACCGTCGATGTTCAACTTTTTACATCCCTCTATTAATAGAGGGATTCTCATTGCAGGAGGCATGTGCATTGCACCCAATTGCATCCCAATGCCAAACTTCATATAAGGGTCTTCCGATGTTTCTTTAATAGACACTTCAAGATTCCTATCTGTCGCTACGATAGCTATACCAACTTCACATGCCAAATGTTCCAGTCGGGGGTCTGTTTGCCCCATCGGAAGTGTAGCCAGCACTCTCGGAGCCTCCTTCTCAACTACTCCCAGTCCCTTAGCAACCCTTTCCTGCAATTCCTCATATAGCGTATCAATTGCTTCAGTCGCTTCTGTAATACCATCGATACTTAGTGCCAACACATTCAAGCACATCCAGATGTTCTCATGGGCGGGGCTGAGTGGCAACGGGGCACTACTTGCGATCAAGTCTCTTATTCTGCCAAAAGCTTCATTCAACTTGCCCTTGGCATCCTGTACCTCAAGCAACATGTCGTTTGTTATTTCAAAGCCCACTACCTCCTGAATTCTCTCGGTCAGCCTTTTCAGGCTTTTCGCGGCTGAGCTGGTAACCCGCTTAGATGGCTCGGGGTATTCCCCGCATGTCCGGTCCTGACAGGCATCAACGTACCACACCGGTATGTCATAAAGCTCGTGAAAAAAATCAACTGTCTTAGGGGATGTTTCGCAGAGAAAACCCGTGGTTACCAGCAGGTCAGGCTTTGGATACAGGCCCAAGGCAAGCGGCCCAACCAGCGTTTTTAGGTTGGCGCAATGAGCCACCATCCCGGCTTTAAGCCATTTTCTCTCTGCCTCCTCCAGTATAGGCTCTATTTTACCAAAAATACAGCCAACCACAATTTGAAAAGCCCAGCTATGATGTATCGAACACACATCCTTGGATTTAGTGACTAATGCCGAACTGAGTAAATCAAAGCCCGGCGCCATAAATCCATAGATGACTTTTTTCACACCTTCATCTCTTACCAGCAATGCGTCGACCAGTTCCCGTACAATCAACCGTAGGGCCTTTCGGACACCTTTTAATTCCACGTCATAATATTTGTTGAGCCTTTGTTTGCCCCTCTCGATATCCTCAACGGTTATCCCCAGCTTGTTGAATGCCTTCCCTACCCTGGGTAACTCCGACTCGATTTCCTGTTTACTAAAACCACACAATTTAAGCAGTTCAATCATTATTCCATCACCCCTCTTAATATCTCGATAAAAGCTTCGATGCGCGTTTTAAGTTGACCTATGTCTGCTGCGCCGTAATCCGATTCCAGAATAAGCATCGGTATATTCCGTTCCACCATCTCCTGAGAAAAAAAGTACGATTCAGCGTCGTACGTCTCGCAACACAGCAACTCATACCATATTACACCAGACACCGCGAAGTCCTTAACCAGTTTGAGCGTAAAATCCAGCCTCTTTCTGGTCGAGTATCTCATAAAGGCACAGGGTACTCTATCCACCAGATATCCCCTGACCAGAGACTCAAATAAATCGCCTTTGCTCTCAATTTTGTTCCAGTAATACCTGATACCTTCGCATATCTCTTCGATGACAATGTCGCCACCGGCTGCCTTTACTAATTCCAAAATTTTATAGTCCCCATATCCAATGTTCGGACCAATTAGTAAAATCCTGGGTTTACCGGTCTCAGTAGTCTGTTGTTTATCCTTTAGTTCATGATAGACAGAATCCAGAAAACCCACCATGAAAGCTGGGTCGGCGTAAAAAGAGGCATGGTTTAATTCGACAAAGTCCCGAGAGCTGAGTAGAGACGGAGAGGTGCAGCGTAGCGTGCTTATCTTCCTCAGAAGCTCTCGCATCCTGTTATAAAGCTCAATCGCTTCACTTATTTTTTCATCCGTAATTTCATTACCGGTGAATGCTTGCAGCCTGTCCTTCAGCACTCTTAACCTATCGGTAAAATATTCCAGCTCAAAGTCATTATTATGTTGGTGTGGAATCCCCAGCTTAAATATCTCCAAATCACCGTTGTATTCCCATACTTCGGCCACCTTCTTCAGATGCTGGCATGTGATTGGTGCTACCAGCATGTCTATCATGCTGTAATACGGGTTCTCTTTTAAGAGCCTCTCTCCAATCTGGGCTCGGGCGAAGGGGCAGATGACATGAGGTACGATTGACAGAGCCGCCTCGGCTGGTTGGGAGTCGCCACCGTTAATAAGACATAATGGTACGGCCCCGGAGGCGTAAATCAATTCCTCTGGCACATAATTCCCGGGAAAGTAGCCAATAATCTTAACCCCCTTGTTCTTTGCCTCCTTTAATTGGGATGGTCTCTCCCTCAAATGGATAGCTAGACGTTCTTCCTGCATTACATTCCTCTTTTACTTTTAATTTGCGGACTTTATCTTAGGCGTCATAAACAGCATCCCCCCGCCCCCTTTTAGGAAAGCAGCTGTAAACGCAGTTTGTGACCTAAATGATATCTTCTATCCACCATCTTATCGAACCGTTTGATGGGTAAAACCACATTACCAACTCTCTCGAAGGCAGTCCGGTCGAAGCTTGTCTGTCCACGGGGTATTCGATCTCGATAAAGGCTTCAGTCCATCGTACGAGCTCTATACTCAATAGCAAAGCTTCCTAGCCTGCCTCCTAGAGTCCAGCCATGGGTACATATTCTTAAATCGTTCCATGCAAAGAAGCTATATAAGATCTAGAATCGATGACTGAGCCAATAGCTGATAAAATATTGGACAAACTCCATTTGTGCATCTCTTCATTAACACCCTGGCAGCAATCACTCAAAGTATATATATTGTAGCCTCGATTAGTCGCATCTCTGGCAGTTGACTCAACAATCCAGTTGGTAACCAGTCCGGTCAATACCAGGTCAGTAATTCCTTTATTACGCAGGATAAAGTCCAGCTCTGTATAGGCAAAGGCATTGGAAGAATAATTATATATGATTATATCTTCAGCCGGTGGCCTAAGCTGGTCAATGACCTCGGCTCCCCATGACCCTCGCATCAGACCGCCAGCTTTGGCAATACTGCTGCTCATAGAGGAGGTGCTTGGTGATACTTCAGGATAACCTGGCCGGTGGCTGGCATTAACATAAACTACCAGCATCCCTTTCTCCCTGCTCGCTTTAAGGACCGCTTGAACATGCTCAACAGTGTGAGCCGCTGCCAGTCGCTGGGGCATATCTCTGGCCAACTTACCGGATGGCATAGCGATGTCATTTTGCCAGTGTAATAACAGGAGCGCTGTCCTGGCCGGGTTAATGGTTATGGTTCCCTCACTTTTCTGTTCCATGACTTTCTCCTATAGGCAATCTTTTATTTAGACCGAAAATATACCCAGATTTCCTTGTAGACGATACACAAATACGTATTTGGAAGTATTACTTCTGGGGTGAACCCCGTCTTAGGACCAATTATTGGGAGACAGCTTTTAATAATCTTGGCGATTACCAACAACAGTATGAGAGCTACTATAATGCCAATGACCAGAACTGTTATATTCATATACGGTGTTCTCCGAATGTTTCAATTCATGATAGTGCCTGTTGAAACGTGTGTCAATATAGCTTCAAAGATAGCTGTCCAACAAAACGCTAAATTGTTCAGTAGGCCTTAATTACACCTTTTACTATAATGCGACAAGTGCACAAATCACCTACCGGTAAAGATGTGTTCGAGCTGGAGCAAGGACAATGGGTTGGCCGAGTCTGTTTACAAAGGACGGGCTGGTGAGCTAACCAGCAGGAATCTTGCACTCCTTATCAATGTTCAAGCATAATACTCCTATGGGTACACCATTTCCGGTAAGCGATTTCAAATCTGACTACCTATGCGATGTCTGCGGTGGCATCGTATATTGCGAATTAGACGATGCTTCGCGCCAATTCTGTATTAATCCATTATGTCAGAAATATGATCACACGTTTACAATTCTTGACCCATCTGCCAAGGCATCTCCACGACTACATGAGGAGTTGGAACAGGAAGAAGCTAAGCTATTAGCTCTGATTGAGTCGTATGACCATAAAACTCTGGCTATGTATGTCTATAGCATGCGTCTAACTCTGATTGATAGTGCTGTCACAGGAAGAGTGATGCCTTCTATTCCAATGTGGCATGCCATCGGCGACCTTCTCATTAAGGATACTTCTAAAAAAGTCTGGATGGTTGCTAACGGACCCTGTGACCTTATCCGAGCAACCGATCCTGACAGGTCAATACTACTGATACCTGGTACGTTGCAATTGTTGAGTGAACCAATAAAAGACCGCGAGAGGCTTAGAACAGAGTTGTTGGAGTTTGAAGGAAACCAATTCCGTATTGTTTGGGATCACACGAACTTCATCTCTAAACGTCATGATGACATCAAAGACTGGGTAGATAGAGAAGGGTGCTCACGTAGCCTACGCCTAAGACTTCCTTTTGCCTTACAGATTCAACAAAAGTTCGCTACTCATCTCACTCGAGTTGGTCAGCCAGTTCCTCCCCCTCATTATGAACTTGTGGACCTTGAGTCTTATTGGGAGGGTGAAGATGGAAACTACCAGGTGCTTCGCGAACCAATTAATAATGGGGCATTCATTATCTATTTAAAGGATAAAAATAGCCTTGTCTTTACGGTAGAGTGTGCTGAGGCCTTGTTAGGAGAAGTTGATAAAGTTATAGAACGACATGAACGAAAAATAGGTTCTTTAGATACCACTGATGGCGGTTACCAAACCAAGAAGGCAGGATTGGAGGCCAACCTCAGAAGTCTGCGGGCGTGCAAGGAAGATTGTGAAATATTAATAATACTTGAAAAACCGCTGCCACTAAATTTTACAAATAAAAAGGATCTCAAGCCTCATGCACTTTGCTTATACCTAAACGGTATGTTTGATGGGCCATACGATGCAAGGACACCGATTTGTCTAAATATTAAATATGGCAGTACATTGCAAAATGCGAATGACTCACCGTCTGAAGTAAGTCCAACTACGGAAACCGGTAACGAGGTTACGAATGGCTAATTCCACACGTCATATCCTAAGTTTATCCGGAGGCAAGGATAGTGCAGCGCTTGCCATCTACATGCGCGACCGTATTCCCAATATGGAGTATATATTCCACGATACAGAAAAAGAACTGCCTGAGACATACGAGTACTTATCCCGATTGGAAGCTATTCTTGGAAAGAAAATCTCTAGAACGATGGCCGATGTTGGTTTCGACCATTGGCTCAAAATATTCGGTGGTATGATCCCTTCAAATCATCGACGCTGGTGTACGCGTTATCTTAAGCTCAAACCATTTGAACAATATATCGGCGACAATCCTGTTATTAATTATATAGGATTGCGTGCTGATGAAGACAGAGAAGGGTATATCAGTCATAAACCCAATATCACCCCGACTTATCCATTCCGTGAAGATGGGTTAGAATATGATGACATCCTTCGTATCCTTGAAGAATCCGGTCTTGGATTGCCCAAATACGTACAGTGGGGGCGAACACGCTCAGGATGCTACTTCTGCTTCTATCAGCAGAAGATCGAGTGGGTGCGACTGAAAGAAACTTACCCGGATCTTTTCGAGAAAGCCAAGGCGTATGAATATGCAAACAAGCTTAACGGAAAACCATTCTACTGGAATCGCAACGAACCTCTGGAGGAATTAGAAAAGCCGGAACGAATGGCAGAGGTCAAGCTTAATTGGGAAAAGAACAGGGAACACCGAAGGAAATCCTCGAGAGCCAAAACACTGATTCATATCTTGGGTCAATACGAATATGAAGAGCCGGAGCCGGAAGGCTGTTTGATATGTCAGCTCTAACCAGTAAAGATCATGAAATAGACTCGCAAAGCTCACTCTTAATACCGTATGACAGGATATGACCTCGTGAGACGAAATGCACACAGACTCAACATTATGACGAAAAGTGTCATTGGCCGGGATGGTCTGTCACTATGTAACTACATTACGTCTCGTCCAGGCTCTTGAAGCCAAGCTCTATATGCCCGAAGGATGTCACTATCCCCGAATGCTGGCAGCCGCAGTTGTTTTAATACATCAAGTGTTCTGACAGAAGCATCTGCGGATGCTCCCCTGGCTATCGTGAGGATTTCCTGAATCTCAAGCCTTAGTAGAACAGAGATGTCGGACGCAACTGCGTCCGAAAAGCTTCCGAGAGTGATGTCCCTTCTGTCGATAGGGGCAAAAAGGGCACCCTTTATCGACCAGTCTGGCATCTTATTCCTTACCGCGCTCAACTGGCTGATTAAGGGTTCAATCTTCTTAGATAACTTATTTTCAATGGTGCAAGAAATTAAAATAATTTCCTTTTCACGTTCGGCGAACGCCAGCAAATCAACACCGGGTAGGTCAAATCCCTTACCAAAGACTTTCCCCAAATGCAAAACATGTAGACCTGATATGGTAAGTAATGTCCATACACCTAACTCAAACCCGTCCGCATCGGTAGCCTTATTTTGGACGCCAAGACAGCGAGTAAATCTATCCCACAGGGTTTCATAAGCGCCGCCTTTTCCGGCAATTTGTCCTAGAGCTTCGAATGCCGTCAGAATGGTGGCTTTGACACCACCGATTAAGACATTGAATGAATCTGCGGGTATCTCGTTGCTTTGATAATAGACTAGAAGCCTTGCCGAAAGGGCTTCCTGAGGAATCGCTATCTTTCTTTCCAGATAGGTATTCCCTTCTTTGAACTGCTTATCGTCCTGTGTAAACACTAGCTTATCCTGTCGCAATATTTCGGCTTCGGTCTTCCCATAAAGCTCATATCGTAAGGTTATATCGTCTGGTTTGATTCCTTCCCCGCATAGAACAATAGCTTTGATGTATCCTGGTTCCGATTCGCCATAAGCAACGAGGTAAATCGGCGCGACGATTCCAAAGTAGATGACATAGCTACCTCCCACTGGGTCGCCTGTCTTGGCAATGCTGAATTCTTGAAGACCTCCTTGATAACCGTACGAGTAGAGAAGCCGATTTATTTCGTTCTCATCAACATGTTCGTGAACCGACCCCAGAGACAGATAAAGGGTAAAATAAGGAAATATCTTCTCGGGAGGCTTGTCTGAGCGCGAGTGAGACATGTAAAATCCGAAGGAGCTTTCTTGCGGAGGGGCTCCCGTGCCTATGACCGCATCAGTGTCACCCACGTGTATCTTGCCGGTGCGCATCTCGTCTACAAGAGTCCATATCGAATCTATTTTCCTGTGTTCAACTATGGCACGTAAGTTGAGACTATCAAACGTCACCTTATGACCATACTGTGTCGGCTCAGTGTCTCTGAGATAGGCCATCACTTTTAATATGACCCACTGTTCCTCTTTAAGTGCGAAAAGAGCACGGATTTCGATGGATTTCCACATGGAGCCATATCTCTCGAACTGAGTCTCAAATTTAGAAAACGATTGTTCAGCCATTATCGCTCCTAATTCATCAATTCTCTACTGGCGCTTGGTGCCGTAAGCGACTGCAAATTGTATTGCACGCAACAACGGATATCCTTCAGGCACGGCAGACTTCATAGGACTGAGGTTGATGAAAAATTGGGTAACCTCCCGAACGAATTCTGGGACTAATATCACTTTGATGCTATTGCCAAAATCGATTTGGTTCAACGTTTTTCGGGAGAAACCTACTATCGCTCGATTCTCTATTGAATCAAACTGGAAGTCAAAAATTTCTTTATAATGTCTCTTTGCGTTACTGAACTTCTTAGTAAATCGTTTCTTGCGTTCTGGCCAGGAATCAGCATCTGTCGAGGCTTCAATGTGAATGAGGTGCTTTGTCTTTGGGTCGAAAGCAGCTACGTCGATTTCGCCCTCATACCCTCCTGCTGGACGTCTGCCAAACTTGACGTTAGTCCGGACAAAGAACCCTCTATATGCATACCACTCAGCTACAAACTGTTCCAAGAAATTCAATATAACTTCTCACTTTGATATGAGTTTATTTTCTCACGAGTAACCATTATTGTAGTGGCCACCGGGGTATCAAAGCATCTATCTCAGCCATTAACCTAATCGTTTCTTTAATCGTCACTACTATCTTCTGATAGTGGGTTGATTCATCAACTCCTATTTTCCTGCCTTTGCGGTCTTTTAACCATTTGTCGCAGACCTGGTAGCCACCGACGTGGAAATCCCATACCTCGGATGGCACACCCTCAAAGTATTGCTCTTTGTTGATGCGTGCGCGCTGTGTCTTCTCGTCGTAGGTGACTTTGTCTACCTCATTGGAGCCAGTGACCGGATACTTGGTAATAGGCTTATTCAGCACGGGTGACTCCATGAGATGCAGGGATACCAGCTCAGCGCCCTTCTCTGCCAGTGTTTTGAAAAGCTTTTTCTCCGAGGTGAGCGGCAGGCGTGGGAAGTCTATCTTGAGAAACTCCGCATAGCGAGTGCGGTAGGTAGGTGAGTGAAAAACAGCATAAGCGTAGTTGAAGATATCCTCCGGGCCGAAGGTTTTTTCAAGGTCTCCCCGGCCTTCTTCGATGAATGCCAGTCCCAGCTTATCCGAGACAGCCTTGATAAACTCCGAGTTGAGGTTGGGGTGGCGGCCGGTAAATAGCTGCATCTCGCCCTCGTTGGGGTATAGGTAGAGGGGAAACGTGCTATCAATCGTTTTTAACGATACGGCAACATGTTCAACCATATTTGCCGTGCATAAAATATGTTGCCATGTACCAACTGTTTCTACCCTGCGAGGACATACTAAAGCAAGATTAGTATTTTGTAATTCGTGCATAACCTCGGGACGAGAACGTTCAATCACTTCCTTGTGGTAGAAAAGTGATCTTATATCAAAAGGCCGATATAGGCAGTTAGTGAAGGCTTGCTCGTAATTATCATCTTTTTGAATAGCTTTGCGGGCATCAGTAACATTCCAAACCTTAGTATCTTTCAGGTTGAATTTATCCCGGATTTCATCATCACTAAGACTACTACCTCGGAATTCCTCGATGCGATTTCTCAGCTTACCCTTATCAAAATCCAGCACGAAGTCATCTCTGGCAGTAACGATTCCTACACTGTTGACCGGGAAAATATCGGTAACTTTCCAGCCCTTTTCATACTCTTCCGATTTCGCCTCATTTCTGGGCACGAAAAGGTAAAATGGACTGTGAGGTTCAAGTGCATTCCAAGCGGTATCGTGAACATCAGTCTCTGATAGGGTTTGATATTTACCCTCTCGTATTCCCCACAATTCGGAATAATGCACCCTGGTCGGCTCGGTATTGTCCGGATCTTTTACCAACAGACAAATGGCTACCCCCTGCTGAATATCAAAGACGTTTTCATCCTTGTCGCCTTCCGGGGCAATCTCTTTTTTCTTGGCGTTGCCGTGCAAGTTAAGTATATAAATATCGTTAAAAGTGTTCATCAGGGACTGGCGCATGCCCCGGAAAGTCGGGTTATCTAAATAGGAATGATTGGTGATAAAGCCCAGCACACCCTGCCCGGTGCGCTCGATGCGCCACTGCCCAAAGCGGATAAACTTCACATAGTCATCCTGGAGCCACTTGGGGTTTTTCTCTCCCAGCGGTTGGCCGTCAACCGTTTTATATGTTTCTATCAGTTCCCTTGCCCAATTTCCCTTATTAGCCGAATGCCCGGAATACGGCGGATTGCCCAGCACCACCATAATCGGCTTTTCCTTTTTAATCTCGGCGGCTGCGTTGGCTTCTTCGCTTATCCACCGGGCAAAGAGTGTCTCCGAGTGTTTTATGGCCTCATCCAGCGTGTTAGTCAGGTAGACGCCCAGCCGCTCGTCACTATGGAATTTGTAACCCGTTTCCTTTAGCAATAGCCCCAGCTTGAGATGGGCAACGGCATAAGGAGCCATCAGCAGCTCAAAACCAAAGATACGTTTTAGCAACTTCCCGGCTACGTAGTCATTCCACATCCCTTCCTGCCCGGCAAAGGACTGGTGGATTTCATTGATGACCATATAGAGGAAAGTGGCCGTGCCAGTGGCCGGGTCGAGGATGAGGGTATTATCATCGGCCAGCCCCTGCGGCTTGTTGAAACGGGTTTTCAGCAGGTGGTCGATTGAACGCACGATATAAGATACCACCGGCTCCGGCGTGTAGTAGACGCCGCGCATCTCCCGCACTTTGGGGTCGTAGGCTTTCAGGAAGGTTTCGTAAAAATGCACCACCGGGTCTTCCTTGCCGCTATGTTTGCCGAAGTTCTTCAGGACGGCTTCCATGTCCGCCTGCGCCAGTACCTGCGCCAGGTCGTCCACCAGCCAGGCAATGCGGTCATCAAGTTCATAACCAGCGATATGCTGGAATAGCTTCCTGAGGAAAGGGTTAGTCTTTGGTAGATTTTGAGCAGCATCGAAGCGGGTAAATTCCTTATTATCAGGAGCGGCACACCGGGCGGCAAACAGCCCGTAGGCGATGGTCTGGGCGTACATATCGGCAAAATATTCAACTGATAAATCAGGGATGAGGTTATCGCGGAAGGCAAGAAGCTGGGTATGCAGGCTGCCGCTTTCCGCCTCCTGCTTGAAGGCCTCGATAATCAGGTCGCGAATCATATGTGCCAGCCGGGCCATGCGCTCGGCAAGCTCATGCGGTGTGCCGACCTTCTCGGCCTGATGGTCAAGAAAGGTTGTTGAGAGTTCGGCAACTGCCTGAATCCCCTCTTTGTCACGCTTGATTTTGCCGTCTTTGGTGGGTGTGCCCAGACGTGCCGATAAGCGCTTCTCTCCATCTACATACCAGCGGAACTCAAGATAATCCGTCAAGATAAGATTAGTCAGGGAATCACGATAGCGTTTTAGCTGTTCTGAATTTTCGGCTTCGTCGAGGCTCTTTCCAACATCCTTAGCCTCGATGTATCCAATCGTGGTGACGCCCTTGGTAACCACGAAGTCGGGAGCACCGCATTCTATGTGTGTTGGCTCGTTAGTTGCGGTAGCTCCCTCAGCTAGCCCTTCCATCAATACTTTTAGTGTCGGGCGGTGAGTATGCTCAGTCGCGTTACCGGCAACCAACTCTTCTTCAATGGCGTGTGTATATTTAGCAAACAGCTTCACATTTGCTTGTTCCATAACATGCTCCCGCCATACTTGAACATCGATTTATCAGCATTATACTACATAATATGATACGGCGGTATACATAAAGGGGTGTTGATCTGTGGGAATGACAATTCATTGCTGGAAAGGCACAAACCACACAGTGTAGCGCGCTTGGCTATGCCTGGACTAAGATTGCACATCATACTATTTGGTTTTTCGTCAATAACTCCAGCTGTATTTTCTTGATTTCAGCGGCGGGCGGCCCCAAGCCTCGATTTTCCTGGTCCCCAAAATAGCAGCCAGATGCGGG
>Ga0315543_1001841_pt1 | contig 21913 bp, 22 predicted proteins | sample SalMarSW160210MG_2_FD_203098 | JGI IMG/M metagenome (GOLD analysis project Ga0315543, IMG submission 203098) | Salt marsh sediment microbial communities from the Plum Island Ecosystem LTER, Massachusetts, United States - Salt Marsh Sediment SW1601-210 ...
GAGATATCGCTTATCTGGTTATCGGATAGACTCAGCCTTTTCAGGGCAGTTAAGTTCGAGAGAGGAGTAATGTCATTTATTTGGTTGCTACCAAGGTCAAGATGGAGTGAAAGTGCAAACATCTCCCACTCTTGGGTACCTAGACCTACTAGATTGGACAGAGGAGTGATGTCATCTATCTGGTTATTGGCAAGATGCAGCATTATCAGATTTGTGAGACTGGCAAGAGGGCTGATGTCCCTTATCTGGTTATCCGACAGGCTCAACTTTGTCAGGTTAGTGAGGTTAGCAAGAGGGGTAATGTCACTTATATTGTTACCATCAAGAACCACCCATTCCAAGCTGGTTAGGTTTGAGAGCGGGGATATGTCACTTATCTGGTTGTGGCTGAGGTCGAGGTCGACTGAAGGCGGGATTGAAAAGAATGTGTGCTTACCCAAATTCACCAGATTAGATAGTGAGGTGATGTCACTTATCTCATTATCGACAAGGTAAAGGTAGCTCAGGTTGGTGAGGTTTGAGAGAGCACTGATGTCGTCTACCTGGTTACCATTAAGGTTTAGGAGTTCAAGATTGGTGAGGTTGGCCAGAGGTGAGATATCGCTTATCTGATTATCCCCAAGCCGCAGGTCTGTCAGGCTGGTGAGGTCAGCCAGAGGCGAGATATCGCTTATCTGGTTATCCCCAAGCTTCAGTTCTGTCAGGCTGGTGAGGTTGGCCAGAGGCGAGATATCGCTTATCTGGTTATATACAAGGTAGATGTTGGTCAGGTTGCGGCAGTACTCCAGCCCAGTGAGGTCGATGATATTCCTGTCCCAAGCGTAAAGGTAAGTGAGGTCTTCCAGGTCTGAAGGGTAGATGGGGTCCTCGGGTATGCCGATTTCTTCCCTGACCGCTGCCTCAAGGTTGGGGTCGGCGAAGGTGACCGACAATGGGAACAGATGCGGTGTAGGTATGGCTACTACTATTACGATGACAACTACAATACAACCTACGATGATTCCTGCCAGCTTTTTCTTACTCATTCCATCCTCCCTTCACAATGAAGACCGTCAGCCCACTCTTCTGAACCTTCCCCATTGTTTCCTATTTGAATACATCATACGGAGACTGACGGGACCTGTCAATACGCCTCAAGTATGCACTGAGATAAAGTTTGAGGATAGCTTGAGGCTTTATCGGAGGATTGAGTGGCTTATGGCAAGGGATTTGACTTTCGTCACAAGCATAACAGAACGTCACTATGTGTAGTTGTTTGGCCACCCAAAGTCATACTCTCTAAGCCGCGCCCCCATTTGCCGTTGCCTGCTGGCCGAACCTCGCAGATAGCACCTCATGGTTCAAGTCTATCGTAGCGTGTACCGTCGATAAAAACTGCTTCCACATCTTGGTGAACCGTATCGCCTCTCATTCTTTTCAACTCATGTTTGGTACAAATGTATTGCCCAGCTTGGTAATAGGAAATAATAAGGCTTCTGCCGTTTGGGATACGGCGCGAAGGACTATCATCCTCGATAACCTCCGTGTAACGTCCTAGCCTGATCCCCTCCAGAATCGAGTGGTCTATGAGTAATTTTTTGAGTTGCTCTTTGGGCAGTTTTGTTTTTTTTATCATAGATGGTGTATAATACAAATCCTAGCAAAGTAGCGCTTGTGTAACACCGTAAGCAAAAGGTACAGCGCAGAAAGGAGTGCAATGGTTATTGACAATAGGGTGAAGCTGCTGGAGGCTTTGCTCAGCGGCTGCACCGGCATTTACGAATTCGGGCAGGGACTGAGCGACGAACTCTTTCAATTGCGCCAAGATGCTACCCCCACTGAAGAGAAGACAGTGCTTTCCAGAATACAACTCTATCTGCATGAGTTCGATGAAGGCAACCGAGATATCCACGAAGTTTACATAGCTGCCCAAGCAGCTCTTAATTTGGCAAAACCATCTCGCATATCCACGCAGCCCAAGACGAAGACAGTTGCTCCACCTAGCCAACCTGATACCTTTGTTCCTACAAGCTCTTCAGCCACCACCAGACTTTTGCAAGTTGCCTGAATTGCAATTGGTGTAGATAGGCTCTATCAGTATCTTTGAACTCAGGCTCGCAATTTCTGGCGTTCGTATAGCATTTGGAACGGTATTCTACTCTTGACTTGGTCATTCAGGATAAACTCGATCCAGTACACCCCTTCCTTTGCTATACTTACCGGTAGCGTTACTATGATATTGTGTCCCTGATTAATTGAATTTAATGTGAACGACCACGATTGAGGGCTTCGCTGTGTCTCACCTCCAGGGGAGATAATATTGAAGGCTGCCTCATGACTTCCTAAACCGCCGACCCAACTCATAATGATGGTTAAGAGTTTCAGTCCATGAGGTAGTTGGTCAGGTGGCTCCTTTCCAGTAATGGTAATCGTAAATTGATCCACTATGCGGATAAGAGACAACACACCGTCCTTCTCCTGTAAGACTCGCTCACAAATAGTACCAAGCTTCAAATAAGGCTCTATTGGACCTGTCATGGTACTCCTTAACTCAATCTTATGTTTTCTATTTTACCATATTTCTTATAGCATTTAAGTAATATGGTTTAAGTTAGTGTGGTTTATGCAGCCTTTCTAAAATAGGATATTCTAAAGCATTAAGGCTAAGAATGCGCAGAATATAAGGCCACTTAAACTCTATTATGTATATCATTTAATTTATTCATCGCTCAAATTCCATTGAGCACGTTTTGAACGAATCATAATTTACACAATGCGGGACTGCACGGATTGGAGAAAGCTATTATTGAGTCATGTTGATTTGTCGTAAATAATAAAAGCTGTTATAATAGCACATTTTCCAAGCGAGCAAAGTTCCCATGAAATAGTCAGGGGAGGCTAAATATGACGACAAAGTTCGAAAAAGACGGAGATCTAATTTTAAAATTGTGGTACATGTCGCACCGAACCCGCGCCCTGCTTAAAATGTGTGAGGACCAAATATACGGTGAATACAATCTTACTATGGAACAGTATGCAGTGCTTGCGGCTATAAAACACATCGGTGATCCTGTAAGGCCAACTGAGATAGCCCGGTGGTTAGGGCGTAGCACGAACAGCATCAGCATGATAGTCGACCGTATGGTCAAAGCTGGTCTGGTCAGAAGGGTAAGAGACAGGAGAGATCGCAGGGTAGTAAATGTGTTTATCACCAACAAGGCGGAGAACGCCCTTAAACCGGCAACTCTGGCAGGCTGGGAGTTTATCCAGAAAATCACATCGGCACTAGAATATGAAGACAAGCATACCTTTATCAGGTTGCACGAGACGCTAAGATACGAGATACTTAAGTATCTCAATCCAGGGATGAATATAGAGGAAATGGCAAGAAATGAGGACGAGCAACATGCCAATTTAATGGAACGGCTGATCCAGTACGCTTTGCCCTCCAAGCCGAAATAATCCCATGGGATAGTTTAAGTTAGTGTAGTTTATGCATCCTTTCACAACAGTATTTAATAAAGTGTTAAGGTTAAGAATACGTAGAATCCAAGTATTCTCCCCAACCCAAGCTTGAAAACAGAAGACTGAAGTGAGTTAAATCAATCAGGCTTGCTATGTGGGGTAAGGAGCATTTGCTCAGTATCAGCGGAATCAGCCATAATATCGGGTAACTGAATTCCCATAAACTATAAGCCAATGAAGCTCATTGTCGGGTTAGGGAACCCTGGTAAGACTTATGCCCATAATCGCCATAATATTGGCTTTCTGTGCCTGAATTACTTCGCCAGGCTTCATTCTATTCGCTTTGACCACAGGCAATGCCGGGCTAGAGTAAGCCTTGCTGAAGTAGGGGGTAAGCAATTACTGCTGGCCAAGCCCGGGACGTTCGTGAATATCAGTGGCGAATCCGTGGCTTGTTTGGTGCGTAAGCATGACACTATTTTGAGCGACCTCCTGGTAATCTATGATGACCTCGATTTGCCCCTGGGCAAAATCCGCCTGCGACAGAGCGGAGGCTCGGGAGGACACAAGGGGATGAATTCTATTATTTCCGCCCTGGGAAGCGAGGACTTCCCCCGAATCAGGGTGGGGATTGGACGACCCCACTCAGAAGAGCAACCCATTAGCGAGGACGCTATAGTCAATTATGTGCTCAGCGATTTCTCCCGCCAGGAAGAGGCAATAATCAAGCCTGTAATTGCCACAGTATCTGAAGCCATTGATTGTTTTCTTACCCAAGGAATAGAGGCAGCAATGAGCAAGTTCAACTAGCCGCTTTACGGGGATTTGAGAAGCGCCAGGTTGATAGCTCAATTCAACCTTTCACCTTCAGATTTTTGTAGTTGCTTGCTTTACCAGGTTGTGCCATTTTGATCATCGTCAAACAACTCCTAATTGCACGTTTTAACGCTTCATGTAATTACCAAAAAATCATGTAATTTTGCCTCGTACATCTTTGACAATCTGCTAATATTAGTATATATTGCTAACTTTATATAATGTATACTACCTTCCGGTTCCTCTATTAGGATAAACTTAACAGTGCGTGAAGAGATTCTGGAAAAAGTCGCCGCAGACTTACTTTCTATTCCACCGCTTATCTTCAGAGAGATACGCAGAAAGTTGATTAAGACGACCCTTGCCGATATCGATGCCGGTATTACGCCGCACCATGTTGAGATTATCAGGTTACTAGAAAAAGAGGGTAAATTGCATGTTACCGAAATTGGGGACAGACTTCAAATTGCCAGAGCACAGATGACCAAACTCATAGATAAGCTGGTAGATTTGGAGTTAGTGGAAAGACAGACGGATGTTGCTGACAGGCGAACTTGTATTATTACCTTGTCTCTTCGTGGGAAGGTTGTTTTGGAAGAACACAGAGCCAGCATAATGAATGCTATTCGGGAAACCATGGGGCAACTGTCGGACGAAGACTTGCAAGATTTATCTGATACATTGAGAAGGCTCCAGGATACATTGGCAAAATTGCACTAGGGTACACCGGCTGGCACTTAAATAAATTTACAGGTGTGCACGGTTTAGCTCTATGAATAATAGGCAAGCAAACATACTGGACGATGACCGAATCGGTCAGTTGCTGTTGAAACTATCCCTGCCTGCATTTATGGGCATGTTTGTCATGACTCTCTACAACGTGGTTGATACGATTTTCGTCGGACACTACGTTGGTCCCCTCGGTATTGCGGGGCTTTCTATAGTTTTTCCTGTTCAAATGCTGACAATGGGGATTGGGCATATGATGGGGATGGGTGGCGCATCGCTGATCTCCAGATTAATCGGGGCCGGTAATACCCCCAGAGCTGAACATGCTCTGGGGAACGCTATAACCGCTGCCGTTGTGCTTTCCGCTCCAGTGATGATAGCTGGCCTGTTAAATCCGGACTTATGGCTCAGATTCATGGGTGCATCGGAGACTATCCTTCCTTATGCCCGGGACTACATGACAATTATTCTTACTGGTTTGTTTTTCCGAACCTTCGCTATGTCACAAAATGCTCTGATAAGAGCTACGGGAAATGCCCGTGTTCCTATGACTGGAATGATTATAGGTGCCGTTTTAAACATAATACTTGATGCGATATTCATCATACCGCTGGATATGGGAGTGAGAGGAGCAGCAATAGCGACTGTAATAAGTCAGCTAGTTACCGCCCTGTACTTTCTGAGTTTTTACTTCTCCGGTAAGAGTTTCCTCAAAATCCATTTGCAGAACATGATTATTAAATGGGATATATTGAAAGCCATTCTTGCCATAGGCATCGCCGCGTTTGCCATGACAGTAGCTGGAAGTCTATCAGCAGTTTTTGTCAATAGAACGCTGATCGCTTTCGGCGGTGATTTAGCTATCTCTAGCTACGGACTTATTCAGCGCATGATGATGTTTGCCTTGATGCCAAGTATGGTCATCGGCCAGGGTATGCAGCCCATTCTGGGTTTCAATTACGGCGCAAAGCGCTACGATAGGGCATTAAAAGCCATAAAGATAGCTGCTATTTCCGCAACAAGCTATAGCATCATTGCATTCTTTGCTCTCTATTTCGCTCCGGAGTTGCTTCTTCGTGTTTTCACTACTGATAATGCACTCATTGTTTTGGCCGCTCACGCCGCAAGGCGTGTCTTTTTTGCAAAGTATTTGATAGGCTTTATCATGGTCGGCTCTACGGTATTCCAAGCAACGGGTAAAGCTCCTCAGGCATTCGTTGCGGCAATAGCTAGGCCAGCTCTGTTCCTGCTTCCTTTAGTGTTTACACTGCCAAACTACTGGCAACTTGACGGCGTATGGCTGGCATTTCCGATTGCAGATGTGCTTACTTTCATATTAGTCCTTATTCTTCTCATCCCTCAGATAAAGATGTTTCGCAGGATGGAATAAGGCAAGTTTAATCAGGATTTAGCTCTCCATTCATAAAATCATTCCAATGGGCGGTTTGTTAAGCCTAAAGCCCAAATTATCCGTCCGGGAGAACGCCATGTTATAATTCGGTACTGAACAAGCCTGACATCTGCTCTGATTTGTAGGCCAAAGAAGTGGAAGCCAAGGGTAGTAATCCACAAAACGAATTGTACTACTAACCGAACAGGGTTAAATCTAATCTGAATAAAGGTACTAGGCGAGATGAATCCGGAAGCGATGAAACCTTACGGCCTCGCTCTGTCGGACTACGATAAGGGTAATCTATCGGCTACTCTAATCATTTATCGGGACGATGGCTGGAGAGAGGAGCTATCGGTGAGCGGGTTCTTCCGACAGCCGCAAGAATATGACTTGGAGCGTACTGCCCTCGACCTATGTTACGGTCACGTTTTAGATGTTGGTGCGGGAAGCGGTATTCACACTCTGTTCCTTCAGGAAAGAGGTGTCGTCGTATGTGCGATTGATGTCTCTCCTGAGGCAGTTCAAATTATGCGACGAAGGGGAGTATTGGATATACGTCAAGCTGATGTTCTGTCATTCGAGGACGGTGAATTCGATACCGTCATCATGATGGGACATGGTATCGGAGTAGTCGAGGATATGGCAGGCTTAAGTAGCTTTCTGAAGCACGCACCTAGGTTGTTGAAACCAAGCGGCCAGATTTTACTTACGTCCTTGGATGTCCGGGTCACGAACAATCCTACACATTTGGAGTACCAGAAAGGAAACCTCGATAGCGGTCGATATTTCGGCGAAATAAGGATGCAATTTGAGTATAGGAGTATTAGAGGGCCTTTATTCGGTTGGCTACACATAGACGCTGAAACGCTCAGTAGTTACGCTTCGAAGACCGGATGGAATTGTGACGTGGTTCAACGACAACCTGATGGGAATTACCTAGCACGCTTCACTAGACGGTACAGGCAATAGCCTTTGTGAACGCACACCACACATTTGGGTAGTTTGTTAAGTCTAAAGCCCAAATTATCCGTCAGGGGAGAACACCATGCTATAATTGTGGGATAAGGAACCCAGTGAGTGGGCGATTTTAGACATTGCGAATGCGCTAAGGAGAGAAATGCGTTTCAAATGTGTTACCTGCGGAATTGAATTCGCTACTATAGAGCAGTTGGCTAGCCATAAGAAACAGCACCAGGCTGGTCCAACAAGCTCCTCAGGAGTAATCTGCCTGGGTTGTGGTAAAAGTATCCGTTTGGAGCCATCTAAAGCTAACTACAGTGGGCCACTCACCTGCCCTAACTGTCGACGGACAATGACCGTCGTCATAGAAAATGGTGAAGTAGCTGTAGCCCGGCTGGGCTAACGTCTATGTCTAAACGTTTGAACATTAACAGTGTCCCGGCTCTAGTCGGCATCGTGGGACCCATTGTGGTGATTGTTGGAGACATCGCAGCGTCTTTATCTATCCCCGGTTACAGCCCGGTCCGCGATTCAGTCAGCAGCCTGGCGTTGACCCCCATAGGCTGGCTACAATCGATTTGTTTTCTAGCTACGGGCTTATTGCTGGAGATCTTTGTAGCCGGGCTCTTTTTCAATATTCGTAGAGCACGGGGTTTTCATGCCGGCATTGTACTTCTCGCTATCTGTGGCTTCGTGCTGCTGTTGATTGCCGCTTTTCATATGGACCACCCTGGAGCTCCGCCCATTGATGGAATAATCCACACGATAGCATCTTATGGCCTTGGGTTGTTATTCCCCGTCGCTATTTTATCGCTCACACCCAGCCTCAAGAGCACCCCGAATTGGAAAAACATTTTTGTCTATACGCCGGCCGCCGGTATTCTAGCTTTCGGCCTGATAATAGGGGCGTTCTTTACTGACCAAACGGGCTGGTTTGGTTTGTATGAGCGAATTATAATACTCAACGCCCTAGTCTGGATAGAAGTAGTAGCAATGCATCTTCTACGCATGTCACTGAGGCGGGAGCCAAAACCTCAATCCTGATTCGCTCTATTGGTAGCCTACTTACCCATTTACAAGTGGGTAGCAAGCGAACCTTTGAAGCACGTCTGCAAAGATTGTACTTTTGTCCAGATGGTTACCCTTCGCACTGCGATTCACATTGTTGATTTACTGAATCGCTAGTATAATCATTTCCAGATGGCCCTTTTAATCCGTTCAAGGAGGTCTTAATGCATATAACCAGGTTGGATAAAGTCGAAAAAACTATCATTGGAATGGAAGGCGCTAGAGATGTCTATAAACAGATTCCTTTATCCAGAAAAGATGGAGCCCCGACATTCTCATTTCGAGTATTTACCATTGAGCCAGGGGGATATACCCCATTTCACCAGCACGAGTTCGAACACATGAATTATGTGATAAATGGTGAAGGAGTTTTAGTCGCTGAAGATCGAGACCATGAGTTAAGAGAAGGCGATTTCGCCCTAATCTTAGCTGGAGAGAAACACCAATTCAAGAACTCTTCTGAGAACCAGAACCTGCTTATAATCTGCGCTGTCCCGAGAGAATACGAATGACAATTCACATGGTAACAATCGGGCGGTCTGTTCGATAATCGCTCATAGCCTTTCGTGTTCTCCTCTTCAAGATGAAATCGTGTTACAATGCAATTCACTAAGACCAAGCTGTGTGATAATATAATATGGTAAGCCACGAAATGATTATCGGCGTCATTGGAGATTCCTCCTGTTCTCCAGAAGAAGCCAAACTGGCTGAAACTGTGGGTGAATTGTTAGCCCAGCGGGGTGTCACTATAGTATGCGGCGGCTTGGGTGGTGTGATGGAAGCTGTTTGTCGCGGGGCTAAGTCAAAAGGTGGCTTGACCGTAGGCATTCTGCCCGGACAATATTCAAGCATGGCAAACCCCTGGGTAGATATTCCCGTGGTTACTGGAATAGGTGAGGCCAGAAATGTAGCGGTGGTAAAGTCGGCTCAGGCTATAATTGCCATTGGCGGAAGCTACGGAACGCTGAGCGAAATTGCTTATGCTCTGAAGAGTAGTATCCCAGTCATCGGCTTGAACACCTGGTCGCTGTCCCGAAATGGGCGAGAGGATGATTCCATAATCAGAGCTCAGAGTGCTATGGAGGCGGTGGACAAAACAATTTCCCTGGCTAAGAGACGCAAAAATTATGAGATTGCTTCGCTACGCTCGCAATGACAGGGAGTTAGCCATAGAATGCGCTCAGCAATAGCAAGTATCGAAACTGTAAAAGCCAGAGAGATTCTCGACTCGCGGGGCAATCCCACCATAGAGGTGGAGGTAATATTAGTTGATGGCACCACAGGTGTCGCCTCTGTCCCCTCAGGGGCGAGCACCGGGAAATATGAGGCTGTGGAGCTCCGGGATGGTGATAGAAGTAGATATAGGGGGCTCGGCGTTCTAAAAGCCATAGAACACGTCAATACTGAAATTGCCTCAGCAATAGTGGGTATGTCCACTTTAGAGCAGGCGGCTATTGACCAGCGACTAATTGAACTTGATGGCACTGCTAATAAAGCCCGGCTTGGGGCTAATGCCCTACTGGGGACATCTCTTGCCGTAGCCAAGGCCGGCGCTAGCTTCCGGGGTATTCCTTTATACCGCTATTTAGGTGGGGCAAGAGCTAACCTATTGCCTGTCCCCATGTTGAATATTCTAAACGGGGGTAAGCATGCCCTGGGTTCTACCGATTTTCAAGAATTCATGATAATGCCAGTGGGCGCTGCTAACTTCAACAAAGCCATGCAAATGAGCAGTGAGGTATACTACTCCCTGCGTAAAGTACTTGAAGATAAAGGATTAAGTACCAATGTAGGAGACGAGGGTGGCTTTGCTCCCCGGCTTTCTTCTAACAAAGATGCACTGGAGCTGATACTAGCAGCCATCAACATGGCTGGCTATAAAGCTGGCCAGGACTTATTTATCGCCCTGGACCCAGCCGCCAGCACTTTCTACCAACATGGAAAATATGTCCTCTCCCAAGAAGGCATTACTCTCAGTGCCACAGAAATGATTGACTATTATGTCCAGTTAGCCTCGGATTACCCTGTCATCAGCATTGAGGATGGGCTGGCTGAGGATGATTGGGCAAGCTGGTCATTGCTCACTGCTCAACTAGGAAAGCAGATTCAACTTGTCGGCGATGACCTTTATGCTACCAACATGGAGCGCCTGGAAAAGGGCATTGCTCAGAAGGCCTCCAATTCAATCCTTATTAAGCTAAATCAAATAGGCACGCTCAGTGAAACCCTGGCTGTTATCAAAAGAGCACAGCAGGCCAGGTGGACAACCATTATCAGCCACAGGTCTGGTGAAACCGAAGATACTACTATTGCCGACCTGGCAGTAGCTAGCAATGCCGGATTCATCAAAGCTGGTGCCCCTTGTCGCAGCGAGAGATTGGCTAAGTACAATCGCCTCCTCAGGATAGAGGAGGAATTAGGAGAGGCTGCACAATACCCTGGTAAAAGGGCGTTATATAATTTGGAGAGAATGAAATAATGCAGGTATTAAACGGTGTTCATCAAATAAAAAGTCCTTGTCCTGGAGGTGCATCATGGTATACCAATGTTTATGTAATTGAAGGTAGTAATGGTCATATACTCGTTGATAGCGGCTGGGATAGCCAGGAATCGCTCTGGGCCCTCCAGGAAGGGATAAAAGCGGCAAACCTCAAACTTCGAGACATCACAAAAGTAGTTATCACCCACATACACCCCGACCACTATGGGTTAGCATCCAAGATAAAACAAATCTGCGGGGCCCAAGTAGCTATTCACAGGATTGATGCGGGTTTTGTCTTTCCTAGATATAAAAATTTTGCTGACCTGGTTAAAAAGACTGAGGAGCTGCTTCGGCAGAACGGTGTTCCTCAGAATGAATTGCCTCAGTTAAAAGAGGCTTCGTTATGGATGAATAAATATGTCACTCCGGATGCGCCTGAAGTTATGCTAGAGGACGGCGACACAATTTCCAATGACTCTTTCGAATTTGAGGTGTTATGGACGCCGGGGCACTCGCCGGGCCATATCTGCCTTTATGAACGCGATAAGAGGTTTATTTTCACCGGCGACCATGTTTTGTATGATACCTTTCCCCATGTTGGCATCAATCCCCAATCTGGCGATAACCCCCTGGGCGACTATATTTCTTCCCTTAAAAAACTAGAGCGCCTTAAGGTTCATTTTATTCTCCCGGGACACGGGCCGGTGTTTAATGCTTTAGGGCTGAGAATAGAAAATATACTCCAGCATCACGAGGATAGGAAGAGGGCCATCATGCAGTCTCTGCGCAACGGCTTGAAGACAGCCTACGAGATAGCTCAGCAAATCCCCTGGATGCTTGAGGAGGGAGGTATCGCTTTTCAGGATTTAGCAGTCTGGGACAGGCGAATGGCTGTTGCCGAGACCCTTGCCCATCTTAGGCTCTTGACGGAGGAAGACAGGGTGGGCAATGTTGATATGGATGGCGCTTCTTTGTATTTAGCTAAAGACTAGCAAGAAAAGAGGAGGTATAGAAATGGCAACAAAAGTAGGAATCAATGGCTTCGGGCGTATTGGTAGGTTAGCACTGAAGGCAATTATCCACCGTTGTGGCGATAAGGTAGAGGCAGCGGCGGTGAATGACCTTACCGATGCTAAAACCAATGCCCATCTTTTTAAGTATGATAGCAATTATGGCATCTATCCCGGTAAGGTGGAGGCCAAAGACGATTGCATCATAGTTGATGGCAGAGAGATAAAGGTCTTAGCTGAGCGTGACCCAGCAAAAATTCCCTGGCGAGACTACGGGGTGGATATTGTGATTGAATCTACCGGGCTTTTCACCCAGGCGAGCAAGGCTGCTGCCCACCTTCAAGGCGGTGCTAAGAAAGTAATCATTTCAGCACCGGCTCAAGAAGAGGATATATCAATTGTCCTTGGGGTCAATGAAGGGCAATATGACCCGGCTAAGCATCGCATTATATCCAACGGCTCCTGTACCACTAATTGCATTGCCCCTGTAGTTAAAGTCCTTCACCAAAACTTTGGCATTGTTCACGGATTAATGACTACCGTCCACTCTTATACTAATGACCAAAAAATACTGGATGTGTTTCACCGCGACCTGCGCCGAGCAAGGTCTGCCGGTACCAACATTATACCCACCACCACCGGCGCCGCTCGCATCGTAACTGTGGTCATACCTGAGCTTAAGGGCAAGCTCCATGGCATCGCCATAAGAGTGCCTACCCCCATAGTATCTCTTGTGGACTTTGTCGCTGATTTGAAGAGAAAGGTAAGCGCTGAAGAGGTTAACGATGCCTTTCGTAAGGCTGCTGACGGAGAGCTTAAGGGAATTCTGGAATATTGTGACGAGCCGCTGGTGAGTTCGGATTTTAAGGGCAATCCAGCCAGTGCTATTTTCGATGCCCTAAGCACCATGGTCATTGATGACAACCTGATAAAGGTCTTAGCCTGGTATGACAACGAGTGGGGCTATAGCTCTCGTCTTGCTGACCTTGTCGCTTATATTGTTAAAAAGGGATTATAACTCCCAAACCTCTTCCTTGAAAATTACGGGCGGGGACAAGCCCCGCCCCTACAGATGAATGTAGTGGCGAGGTTTATCCTCGCCTTGTAGGCAGAGAAATAAGGAGAGAACAAACAATGCACGTCAGTGTGTGCCAAATTAAGCTTCGCCTCCCTGAGAACCATTCCCTCAAAGGTAAGAGACAGGTAATTAAGTCCATCATTACACGGCTACAAAACAGGTTCAATGTTTCCGTAGCTGAGGTGGATAACCAGAATTTATGGCAATTAGCCACTTTGGGCATAGCCTGCGTTAGCAACCACAGAAGACATGCCGATGAAACTTTATCCAATGTCATAAAGTTCATTGTCCAGAACTACCCCGATGTGGAGTTATTGAGCTCGGATATAGAAACTTTTCCCTGATGGATGCTGCTGCCTTTCTCCATCACCTTGTTAGCTTGCCTGATTATCGCCAGCAGGTTGTCCATATTGAACGCATTCCCTCGCAGGGCGCTATCTTTGGCAAACTGGATAATCCCCTCCATCCTAGCCTTCAAACATCTCTGGACTCCCTGGGCATATCAGCTCTTTATAGCCACCAGGCGCAGGCCTTGAATGCCATCCTGGTTGGGAGAAACGTGATAATAGCCACACCCAGTGCCAGCGGCAAGACCCTGTGTTATCACTTAGCTACGCTTGAGGCGCTTCTACATGATAAGGATAGCCGTGCTCTTTATATCTTCCCCACGAAAGCTCTGGCCCAGGACCAGCTACGTAGCCTGAAACAAATCCTTCACCCCCTGTCATTGCGAGTCCCGACAAGTCGGGGCGAAGCAATCTCCCCAAGAGCTGTGGCTACTTTCGATGGTGATACACCACAGAATGACAGAGCAAACGTAAGAAAACAGGCAAGGATAGTGCTCACTAATCCAGATATGCTCCATTTGGGCATTTTGCCTAACCATCAATCATGGTCTAGATTGTTTCGCAATCTCAAATATGTCGTAATAGATGAGACCCATATTTATCGAGGTGTCTTCGGCTCTCACGTAGCTAATGTCCTGCGGAGGTTGCGGCGGCTTTGTGCTTCTTATGGCTCTAACCCTCAGTTTATTTGCTGCTCGGCCACCATTGCCAATACCGAAGAGCATGCTCAAAATATCGTCGGCTTGCCTTTCGAGGCCATTGTTGAAGACGGCTCACCACATGGCGAAAAATACTTCACCTTTTGGAATCCGCCTGTCATTGATGAAGCTAAGACCAGGCGCCGCAGTTCCAACAGTGAGGCAGCCTTTCTACTTGGAGAGCTTGTTCAGAAAGGTATCCGTGGTCTGGTATTTGCCCGCACTCGTAAGCTTACCGAACTCATTTATATCTATACCCAGGGACAATTATCTCCCTCACTGGCCGATAAGATTAGCCCTTACCGAGCGGGGTACCTCCCCGAAGACAGACGCCGAATTGAGCATCAATTTTTCGACGGCGAGCTTCTCGGTTTGGTCGCCACAACCGCCCTGGAGCTGGGAATAAATATTGGCGACCTGGAGGCGACAGTGCTCACCGGCTATCCCGGAAGCATTGCCAGTGCCTGGCAGCAGGCAGGACGTAGCGGACGAAGCGCTCATAGCTCTTTGAGCTTTCTTATCGCCCAGGAAAATCCGCTCGACCAATACCTGATGCGTAATCCCGATTTCTTTTTCAGCAAGAACTTTGACAATGCCATAATCAATCCTGGCAATCCTTATATCCTGAAGCCTCATCTCCTCTGCGCTGCCTGGGAGAAACCTCTGGAAGATAAGGACAAGGAATTCTTCGGCGAAAGCAGCACCATGCTAACTGAACTGGAACAAGAAGGAAGGTTAAGAAAACGCCATGAGAGATGGCACCCTGCTCCTTCTATCTCCTATCCCGCTCAGGATATAAATATAAGGGCAACATCAGGGCAAAATTATGCTGTCATTGATGGTCGGGAGGGTTGCTTGTTAGAGACAGTGGAAGCCAGCGTCGCCTTCTTTCAAGTACACCCCGGCGCTATCTATCTCCACCAGGGTGAATCTTATCTTATCAGGGAACTCGATTTAGCCCGGCACATTGCCTGGGCAGAACCACGCTCCACGGATTACTATACCCAAACTATGGAGATACACAACATCCGGCTCACTAGGCTCCTCAAGGAAAAAGATTGCCATAGGGTGAAGGTCTACTTCGGAGATGTTGATGTTACCGTCACGGTAGTCGGCTTTAAAAAGAAGAGGCAGTTCACGGAAGAGGTCATCGAAGAGGAGCCTCTTGATTTGCCACCACAAAACTTTCCCACCAAGGCCCTGTGGTTTGATTTGCCGCAGAAGGCGATTGATAGGATAGCCGATGCTGGGCTTGACTTCCACGGCGGTTTACATGCCTGTGAACACGCTGCCATTGGCATACTTCCCCTATTTGCCCTTTGCGACCGCAATGACATCGGCGGCGTTTCCACTGCTTTTCATCCCGATACCGGCAAGGCGCAGATTTTCATTTACGATGCCCACCCCGGAGGCATTGGCATCGCCGAGAAGGGATTCGAGATGATAACCGAGCTCTGGCAGGCTACTTTGAAAGCAGTTGAGACATGTCCCTGTGCTGACGGCTGCCCTTCATGCGTGCAATCGCCCAAGTGCGGCAATAATAACCAGCCCCTGGATAAAGAAGCTGCGATAGTATTGCTTAAAGAACTCATGGCCTGAGGGGAAATGACTAAGATAGCCGGGTGATTATTCTCAAGGCTAATTGCAATATTATTGCATTTAGTCTTCCCTTCAGGTATAATACTGCCGTGGTTCAAGATTCAATTCGAATTTTGCAAGCCCAGGGGTACAAGGCAACCAAGCCGCGGAAGCTGGTGCTCGAGGTGCTCGAAGAAACCGAAAAACCGCTTTCCCCTTACGATATACAGGGGCTTTTGCGCGCCAGAGGCAAATATCTAAACCATGTTACCATCTACCGCATACTCGATTTGCTTTGCAGCCTCAATCTAGCTCACAAAGTGCTATCCAGCGGCGGATTTTTGAAGTGTAGCCTGGATGCCATAGAAGGCTGTCATCGCTTTATGGTCTGCCAGCACTGCGGAGCCATTCAAGAATTTGCCGACAGAGGATTATGTCAAGAGGAAAACGACTTCGCCCGGAATTTTGGCTTTCATACCGAATATCATCTTTCCGAATTTTCTGGACTCTGCTCCCGGTGTTATAAAAAATAGCCCCATTACCAAAAAAGAGATGCTCAGGCTCATAGCAAAGGAACTCAAAGAGCATATACCTTTCACGGCCCTTGGCGCTCTTACTGGTATTATCATCACGGTTATAATAGTTTTTGGTGACGTTCCTTCCCATGTTTCTCACACTGCTTTTTACACCTTACATCCACTCCATGTTTTATTGAGCGCACTTGTAACCACGGCTATGTATGTAAGATACAGGAAAGCCAAAATCTGGGTGGCAATTTTGATTGGGTGGACAGGGTCGATCGGCATAGCCACGATAAGCGACGCCATAATTCCTTATCTAAGTGGAAGCTTACTTCATGCCCAAATGGAGTTTCATGTGCCCTTTATCGAGGAATGGTGGATAAATCTCTTGGCGCTGGCTGGCATTGCTATCGGCTATTGGAGGCAAACAACCAAAATCCCGCACTTTGGACACGTATTGTTAAGTACCTGGGCATCCTTATCCTACATCATGGCATTCGGAACGGCTGAGTGGATTCCTCTGCTCCCTTTTATTTTCTTGTTTTCATTCCTTGCGGTCTGGCTTCCTTGCTGCACCAGCGACATAGTTTATCCACTTTTATTCGTGAGAAAGGAGCCGGAGCCACCTTCGCCAGAAAGACGAGAAATCGCCAGCTAAAAAGTCATCTACCCTTGTGCTATTATATACGGGCACCATTGATTACGGAGGCAGCTTGTTCGATTTGTTAAAAAAGACTGAACCGGGAGTGAAAAGAAGCAAGGAAACCTGGTTCGGCAAGATAGCCAATATTTTTAACCGGGACGCTTTCGGGGATGAGGTCTGGCAGGAATTGGAAGAGTTGCTTGTCTCGGCTGATGTTGGTGTAGAGACCACTAGCAAACTTTTAAGTAAAGTCAAACAGCGGGTGAAAACAGACAGGCTTTCAGAGGTATCTCAGATACGGGAAGCTTTGAAAGAGGAGATGATAAGCTTACTAAGCATCCCCCAGGAAGCAAATCCGATTCCTGAGCAAAGTGGAGAATTCCCTTGTATCATTCTTGTGGTCGGCGTGAATGGTTCGGGCAAGACGACGAGCATTGCCAAGCTGGCTTATGGTTTCACCTCGCAGGGAAAACAAGTTATCCTGGCGGCAGCAGATACCTTCCGGGCAGCAGCTATTGAGCAGCTCAAACACTGGGGAGGGAAAGTAGATGCCGAAGTCATCTCCCATCAACCCGGTGGCGACCCCGGAGCAGTTGCCTATGATGCCGTTCAGGCTGGCTATAGCCGCCATGCTCAAGCGGTGATTATCGATACTGCTGGTCGCCTTCATACCAAGTTTAATCTCATGGAAGAACTCAAGAAGATAAAGAGGGTAGTAGCTAAGCACGATGCTTCAGCTCCTCATCAAGTTCTGCTGGTAATGGACGCTACCACAGGGCAAAATGGACTGGCTCAGGCCAAACATTTCACCGAAACTGTGGACGTCACCGGTATTTTCCTGGCCAAGCTGGATGGCACAGCCAGAGGAGGCATAATATTTGCCATCTGCGACCAGTTAAATATACCCATTTCTTATATTGGTACCGGTGAAAAATTACAGGACATGGCTCCCTTTGACGCTGAAGTCTTTGTTAATGCTATTTTCTCTTAAAACGAAAGGAAAAAATAAATGCTCACTATCAGCATAGACCCCGTTGCTTTCACCATTGGCTCCCTAACGGTACGTTGGTATGGGATTGTGGTAGCTGTAGCGGTTTTAATACTGTTAGCCATCATGCTCAAGGAAGCCAAAAGGCTAGGCATCACCCGTGATCTCTACAGCCTTTCCCTTTGGTGTATTATTGGCGGCTATATCGGAGCCCGGCTAGCATATGTAATCTATGACTGGGAGCATTTCGTAGCAAACCCCCGAGAGATTATCGGCTTTGCTGGCCTTGCTCAAAACGGGATGGTTATCGGGGTCATTGCGGCAGCGTTGATCTATATGAGGGTAACGAGAATGCGCTTCCCCACCCTACTTAGTATAGGCGATGCCGTTGCTGTTGGGATGCCTTTAGCTCTAGGTATAGGCAGGATTGCTTGTACCATAAACGGCTGCTGCTCTGGCAAGCTCAGTCCTTTTCAGTATTTTCCGGCGGCTGTAACTTACGCTCCGCGTCCACCCGGTACTCTTCCTCAAGATTGGTATCACCTCTCCAGCCAATATTTGGGGGTGCCGATTTACCCCACTCAGATTTATCATTTATTATGGGGACTGATAGTTTTTGCTATTGTCTGGCGACTTCGGGGGAAATTTAAACCCGAAGGCTGTTTTGCGTTCTTTTGTTTTTGCGTTTTTGCCGCCGGTGATTTTGGCATAAGGTTTTTCCGTATTGGCGAACCATTGCTCTGGGGTCTTTATCAAGCCCAAGTTCTTGACTTAGCAATATTGGTGGTATTTTTGCCCTGGCTTATTATCAGAATGCGCAGATTCAAGAAACAGTCTTTGGTGACCGAGCTTGCTAACGGAGCTGATCAGGAGCAAAGTCTCGAAGATTAAGACCCAGCACTTCCTCTCCATTCCAGCGACTTTTCTCCAGGTTATAGACAATATCTATATGAGATGGAATTTCCTCCCGTTTTCTCCGCGACTTAAAATCTACAGCTTGCCAGGTTATGTTTCCTTGTTTGAGTTTTAGCCTCAGCCATTCGCCCTGGTTGCCGAAGTTACGACACTCGATTACCTCGACCTGCCGAGTGAGAAAGGTCGGCTGCGGGTTGCCCCGACCAAAAGGGCCCAACTTTTGGATAAGGTTAAAGGTGTCTCCAGCAAGAATAGATAAGGAAATCTCAGCATCAATCACCAGTTCCGGATGAAGGTCGAGATGACTTAACTGGTCCGAAGCTAGTCTAATAACCTGTTCCTCTAGCTGGGCCAAATTTTGACGTGCTACGGTGAAGCCAGCAGCTAAGGGATGGCCACCAAAGGTGGTAAGCAAGCCACGGCATTCTGCTAAAGCAGACGTAATATCGAACTCAACTATGCTACGACAGCTACCTTGACATAGCTCCGGACCTAGCTTGATGATAATAGTTGGCTTGTAAAATTCATCTACGAGCTTGCCGGCAACAAGCCCGATAACACCGACGGAATAGCTTTCGTCGCCTTCTATAAGCACCGGCAAGTGTAGTTTGGCAGCTAGTTTCTCCCTCGCTCGGCTTAATACTTCATTGGTCAACTTTTGCCGCTCGGCGTTCTTTCCCTCCAATTCCAGGGCCAGGAGGCGGGCTTCCTCTGGTGACTGCGTGGTGAGCAGCTGGTAGCTAGTGGAGGCATTATTCATCCTGCCAGCAGCGTTAAGGCGAGGGCCCAGTACCCAGGAGATATCTTCAGCATCAAGTTCACCCGGCTTCAGCCCGGCCAATTTAACCATTTCTTGAATTCCCACGCGGGAGCTATTACTAAGCTCTCTCAGCCCTTCCTTCACCAGGTAACGATTCTCGCCAACGAGGGTCACTAAATCGGTAACGGTGGCTAAAACTACTAAGTCCATCAATCTGGATAGCCATTTCTCCCTGCTATCTTTGTGGAATAGTGCTTGCAGGAGCTTGAAGGCAACGCCAGCACCAGCCAAATCCGGATAGGGATATACTGAATCCTTTCGCTTCGGGTCAACCACAGCTACGGCTTGAGGCAGGCTCTCCAATGGCATGTGATGGTCGGTGATAATCATATCCATCCCCATCGCTTGAGCCTGTTTTACCTCTGCAAGGTCAGTTACGCCACAATCAACTGTAATGACCAAATCTGCCCCCTGGGCCTGAAGCTTCTCCAGAGCTGAAATCTTTAATCCGTGGCCCTCGTTGACACGGTCAGGAATATAGGGAATAACTTCAGCGCCAAGCCTTGATAGCCCTTCGACAAGAATAACTGTGGCCGTGACGCCGTCAACATCAAAGTCGCCATAGACGGCAATCTTTTCCCGGGAAAGCACGGCCTTATAGACCCTGCTTACAGCCTGTGATATATCAGGAAGCAAGAAGGGATTACCTTCCAGCCTACGGTCAGCAGACAAAAAGAGGGCGATTTCCTCTAGCTTGACACCACGATTGTAGAGAAATTGAGCAATCAGAGGAGAAAGGCCAGAGGCATTTAAGTATTCGTCGGGTACCGGAGGCAGGATTTTCCATAGAGTCCGTTGATTCAATTTCGCAGCCTAGCTTAATGCCTTTTCTTTAGAATCGCTAACTATATCACAGAAAAGGCTTTAACAAAATGTCTTTGCGAGCGAAGCGAAGCAATCTCACATCCTTTTTAGAGATTGCCACGTCATAATTCTCTCTCCCCTGGCGGGAGAGAGTTAGAGAGGGGGATATCACCCTCACCTAAATCCTCTTCCATCAAGGGAGAAGACTTTGTAAGAACTTAGGCAAGATACTATAATCCATACCAATGAGGGTGGCTTTTTACACATTGGGTTGTAAGCTCAATCAGGCCGAGACGGAATCTCTGGCTAATCATTTTAGCCAAGCCGGATTTCAACTTGTCACCCCTGGTGACGGGGCAGATATTTATATTGCCAATACTTGCACAGTCACCCATATCGCCGACCGCAAGTCACGCCACTGGCTCAGGCTGGCAAGGCGAAGAAATCCCCGAGCCCTAATTATCGCCACTGGCTGCTATGCCCAAAGAAGTCGTCAAGACCTAGCCCCGCTTGCTGACCTCGTAGTTGATAACAAAGAGAAAGAGCACCTGCTGGCCCTTGTGACGAGCCTATCATTTCCAACACACTCTTTCGTCCTTGATAGGACGCCTTTACGTCATTGCGAGCGCAGCGAAGCAATCTCATCGCTCGCTGCCACCGTTAAGACCCGCAGCCTGATAAAGATTCAGGATGGCTGCCATAGCCCCTGCACATATTGCATTGTGCCCCAAGTAAGACCCCACGAATATTCTCTGCCCGCTTCCCAGATAATTGACCAAGTCAAGAAGAAAGTGGCCCTCGGTTACAAAGAAGTCGTTCTCACCGGGACAAAGGTCGGCTCTTATAGAGACGCTGTCCTGAGCTCTAGCGAAGGATCTAGTACTGACCTCAGGGACTTGGTCAAGCGTATTCTCACCAGCACCGGCATCGAGAGATTGCGTCTCTCGTCTTTGCAGCCTTCGGAAATATCTCCGGAACTTCTTGCCTTGTGGCAGGATGAAAGGCTTTGTCGGCATTTCCACTTAGCGCTGCAAAGCGGAAGCGAGACGGTGCTTCAAAGGATGAAGAGGAGCTACTCTCTGGTCCAATATCAAAGAACAGTAAATTTGATTAGAGACATGATACCAGAAGCGGCCATCACCACAGACATCATGGTTGCTTCCCCGGGGGAAAGCGATGAAGAGTTTGAGCAGAGCTATTCTTTTTGCCAGCAAGCTGGCTTTGGCAACATCCATGTCTTCCCCTTCTCATCCCGCCCTGAGACTTTGGCAGCCGGGATGCCCGAGCAGATAAAAGACAAAGTTAAACAAGAGCGCAACCAGCGGATGCTAGAGCTATCTCGAAGCTCCCGCCGCCGCTTCTGTGAGCGGTTCCTGGGGCAAACTATGCCGGTCCTGTGGGAGAAGGAAACCGGTCCCGGAAGCGGTATATACTCAGGGCTGACCGGCAACTATATCAGGGTCTTCGCTCACAGCGAAAAGACCCTGAGCAACCAGATAACACCTGTTAAACTGGTAGAATTTCATAACCAGGGAATGCGGGGAGAATTGGTTGATGAAAATCCAGGTTAAGGTTAAGGTTAAGCCCAATTCCAGGACCGCGGAAGTTAGCCGGGAAGG
>Ga0315543_1001843_pt1 | contig 21912 bp, 13 predicted proteins | sample SalMarSW160210MG_2_FD_203098 | JGI IMG/M metagenome (GOLD analysis project Ga0315543, IMG submission 203098) | Salt marsh sediment microbial communities from the Plum Island Ecosystem LTER, Massachusetts, United States - Salt Marsh Sediment SW1601-210 ...
AGCCCAATCCCTTACATATTGTTGCTGCTATCGAAGACACATGAAACGAGTGCTCTATTCTAGTGCACACATGGTCATTGTTAGGGGAAAAGAACACCTGTGCCTTGTGCTTCAATCGTCTGAAAGGGAGAGAATGTATAATTGCTGTCTGATCTCTAAAGTACGGTCCTCGAACGTCTTCATCTTTTGAATATAGTCTTTTCCTGCATTCTTTCTCATTTAACGAATTTTTGAATTCTGCTCCCATAATAGATATCGCACCTTTTTATCAATACCCAATTCAACAATTCATTTTATAGCCGTTCTCGGCTGTTAAAATGTTGATTATAGAACACAAAATCCCGCAATTCCCGCCAAATAATTTCATATCTCATGTATGGATTCCACTCCCGGATGCATCACGCCTTTAGCGACAGAAAATAACACAAAATAAGGGAAAAGCAAAGAAAAGCGGAAGAATATCAAAGCAAAAAGCAAAAATACTCAATTACCATGATAATTTAGAAAAAGACAAGAAAAAAGAGTAAAAAAGTGCACAAGGCGGAAGAAGAAAAAGTAAAAAGTCAAAAGGGTAAAAAATTGGCTTAACTGTTCTTGATATAAAAACGTTACGTTTGACAGAGCCTTTTATTTCACCTCGAATTCATATAGGCTGATACTGATGGGTTAATTTTCTCCATCGGTCATTTCTTTTTACTTCGTCGGATGAACAGATCCTGGGATTCATGTACATGTATATCGATACTATTCTGACTGCATTTTGATAAATACCGACATACATTGGCACATAACCGGTATAGCCATCATTATAGTTTGCCCCCGGATTTTGACCGAATGTATGGCTATCGCAGGTCCCGCTGCCAAAAAGTATCAGCCCAGAGGCCGCCATGGCAACCTCTGGGCTGATTTCTTAGCTGTTTTCCCTTAAATCGGTACTCCCACAGTTGATATAATCACTCCTGTCGGTGAAAATCAAATTGCCTACCAGTTACCAGTCAGTATTTCCTACCAGTCACTTGGCTGGATACAACCGAATGTCGTCAAAGTACATCAGGCCTGTACCTCCAGGCGACGTAGCATCGGGTTCACCAATGCCAATAGATATCTCCTTGACATGCTCCAAGTCCACGCCGAAGTCCACCAGCTCAATGTTCCATTCATGCCAAGCCTGGTCTGCAAGATTACTGACATCTTCGTCGGCGTATGTGCCGTATGTTACCCTTCCACTACTATTGCTCTGATCCGTGAGCTTCACCCACATCGGCTCACCAACATCATTACCTAAGTCCCCGTAGAAGTACAGCGTCAGTGCATTAACACCGTTTCGTGTCCAGTTCTCGCCAATAGGCAGATCCGACGCCTGCGCTGTGATTTGTGAATAATAGACATTGGGATTCTCGCCGTGAGTACCATCGTTTAAGTAATAAAACGGCATCGACTGGCTACCTCCATGGACGGTACCAGCCTCCATTATAGGCGGAGGCCAGTGGCCCACCTGAGAGGCTGTGCCGTTGCCTGGTATATTATATGGATTTGTCACAGTAAAGCCATCCCGCCAGACGTAGAATACCCTGCTACCTTCTTCACCTGTTACGTTGCTATCGCCATAAAAATCCATATCGTCCACAACAAGATAGTCGGCTGTCGTATAGCTCCAGACATCACCTTGCCAGGTCTGATCCCCATTTACCTCATCAATCCGCCAATAGTAAGTAGTGCCTAAATCAAGATCATCACCACCAGGGTCATAGCTGGCCTCACACCCGTTACCAGGAACAATCTCGGGCGTAATAGTGCCTTCTGTCACGGCCTGCTCATCGCTGCTAAAGTACACCTTATGCTCAGCCGCATCTCTTCCCGATCGCCAAGTAAGGATCATATCCGGAACAACATCTGGTGCCTCATCATCTGGGCTGGGCCTTCTTGCATACACCGGTATATAGAAGAAGCGAACCTCACTAAGACCATAATTTTCAAATATGCCATTGCTGAAATTGCTGTTAGCGGTAATCCGGACGTATTTTGCTGCCTTGCCACCGAAATTGACAGTTGTGTTGTGGGCATAGTCAGCTGAGCCGGGGGCCTGGTTAAAGTCAGGTACTCCCTCCAGCGGCGTCCAGTCGCCATCGGTGCCTGTGAGCGAGTATTCAATAGTAACACTATTGAGGCCATACCAATTAAGAGGGAACTCCCCATTGTAGTTCCATACCCACATCTGGTGCAGACTATAGACCTTGTCGAACTCATATTCGATCCAGGCCTGACCAGGTAACTCACTATCACTCAGCCACATCTCCGACGTGTTTGCCGAATGGAGGTCACCCTCAAGTGTAAGAGTATTTGCCGGATCTTTGCCTTCTACGTTGCTGGAGGCTGTGGCAATTACGTCCTCAATTGGAAAAGCAAAAAGCTCGACTGTGAATTGCCAGACATCACCCTGATCCCAGCCAGTAGGAGTAGTGCTGTTGGCCTCATCGACTCGCCAGTAGTAGGTCGTGCCCCATTTAAGAAGTTCGGGTGGAGTATAGGTGTTAGTATCCTGGATGACGCCGTCGACTCCTTCGTTGACGTCGTTAAAGTCGTCATTGAAGAAAACCTGGTGCCCGTTAATTTCTGGCGCATAGAATCCCGGCGTCCAGCTTAAAACAACATCACGACAAACGTCGGTTTCCTCATTATCCGGGAACGGGTCGGTGGCGAACTCCACAATTGCCGGTTCCGTAATCATGGTAATTTTGAGATTATCCACAAGGAACACCTGGGTCCACGACTCCCCTACGGCTACTGATGTACCCGGATACGGCGGACCACCAATCTCATAAGACCACGTGGGATTTGTCATGTCCCAGTTGGTTCCTTCCCACCAGGTTTTGGTTAAGTCCGCTAGGTTATATTTTACATGGACCCACTCGTCAGCTTGAGCAATATCCAGGGTAGGTAAACCATATCCATAGGTACCTGTACCAGCAGAAGAGTTGTATGTGAGCACAAAAATCTCTATCGGGTGAGGATCCCAATCACCTTGGAGGTTGCGTATATCAAGCTCGATGGTATAATCCGCCGGATCGGAACTGGTATTTCCGCTCATCGCGATGTCCGTCTTGTAACCATATCGAGTGTTCACGGCCCCTGTTTGGGAATTATTCACATTTCCGGTATGCTCCCGTACGATACTTCCCTCGTAATCCGAATACTGACCTGAATGCGTGCATGCACCGTTAGCCCAAAGCCAACCCTCAGTAGTGCTGCCTATATCGCGGTCTTCATAATTGTCCTCATGCACAATTATATCAGCAAAACTTGTCATCGATCCTGCCAAACATAGGAATAATACGATTAGAATTGTCTTTTTCATCCACATAACCAATCTCCTTCGAAAAGATTAAGAAAAGAATTATTGATATATTTCGATATATGATGTCGTACAGAAATGATCTCCAGCCTTCTCGACAGACATCGTGATCAAGGGTTCCCAAATGCCTATAAAACCTGTATTACTTTTTTTATAATACCATATCTTTGCCAAAATAGCTACTCTTTTTTTATTATACCGCTCAGGGGATTAAGGGGTCAGGTTGAACGAACCCCGGTTTGCCAGCCACTCGGGGAGGCGGCTGCCGACGGTAAGCCCGATGACTGGCACTAAGTCGTAACAAGGTAGCCGTAGGGGAACCTGCGGCTGGATCACCTCCTTTCTAAAGGATAATTTAGACGGTGTCCTTGTCATTCCTGCGAAAGCAGGAATCCATTAGGCTCGGATGCTGATAGTCAGGCCTTTCGCTGTAAGGCTTAACTGTTCTTGATATAAAAGCCCTGTGTGACCCACAGGGCTTTTTTTATTTGCTGATGTCATTCCCGCGCAGGCGGGAATCCAGAATCGAGTATCAAGATGCGAGATACAAACTAAGCCTGACCCGAGCAGGGTTGAGGGAAGCGACGAGATACACGCTGTGCGGTTTGTAGAAACTTGCGATGCTATCAATGCAGAGCATTTCGCGGCAGGTAAAAGTTGCCTGGCCCGATGCCGTAAGGATAAGGCTCACCGGTTTCCGGTTTCCATATAACTCTCATAGTCAGTGTATCTGAGGAAGAATATTTCTCGATATGCCCGTCTGCATAGCCGGCCTGCAGTTTGATCTCTGGTGTAACTGATCCGGCACTACCTTTGTGACGAGACCAATAAGCTGAGGAAAGCAGCGTCCCTTCTGTGATTGAAGCTCCTGCGAACCTCTCACAACTGCCGTAGCAATTTGGGCTTCGATGATGGTCATATCCAAAGTAATCACTCACAAGTAGTTTGCTCTGCCCTCGGCCAGCCGCGGAATTTCGCGGCCCTTTGAAAAGATAGTCCCTGTTTTCGAGATAACCTGTATAGTTCCAGTAAAAGCAATACGTCCCGCTCACCGGATCTTCCACGGGACCCGTTTCCGGGTTGTCCCACTCGTCGCCGGCATCCCAGGCGTCCCGAAGGTACTTGTATCTTCGAGGCGCTTTAGGACAATACATGATGTCGGCATCTTGAATATAGCTCCGCAGGTAAGCACTCATGGAACGATGCATGCGGGGACTGCGCGCACGATAACCCGTCAACATCATCGGTTCCTGCCAATTCCAGTAATTATAATCCCCTATGGTCGCAACCGATTCGGGATACTGCCCATCATTATCTGAGGCAAACATGCTTACTCCCATCACAATTTGCCGCTTGTTATTTGTGTCAACGATCATTCGTGCCTGGTACCGGACCTTCCCCAGCGCCGGCAGCAAAATACCTGTCAAAAACGAGACTATGGCAATCACTACCAATAGCTCAAGCAAACTGAACGCTCTGAGCGACTTTCGTTTCATACGATATCTTCCTGCTTGGGAGCCAACCGATTTTGGCCCAGTTTCCGCGCGCATCCTAACTGCAAATTCGTATACGTGAGTCTCTTCGTATTGTACTTATTATTTAATTGATTATCAATTAAAATCTTTTAAAGATACTACTGCCTACCTGGCAGCTGTACGCTCCTCGGACCACGCGGTTTCATTGAGGTAGAGATCACGGGCCTTGACTCGGAAACGGTGTTCACCCAGATCCCTTACCTCAACGCTATATGTGCGCGAGCTTTGCCATCCACTGCTAAAGTCACGCCTCGTGGTACACTCGAAGAAATACTCCACCAGTCCGCTTGCATCTGTTACCTGTGCCGCCTCCATCTCAATTAAATGAATTCTCGTCATCGGATCATAAACTTCTCGAGGCGCGCCATTTGGGGCCCATTGAGCTGGGTCAGGTGCGGGAGGAGTGGTATCCTCCTCTGGAGGCGTCCAGTCGCATGGTAGCATACTGGCCTGGCACGTGCCACCGTAGACTCCCATGTCGATGTGTCGATTTACACCATATATGTTGTCTGGGTCACGCGGCACGCTCATCAACTCATCACCCAGTGGGGAACACGGGTCACCTGCATCTATGCATAGACTCGTCATATCGTCCCATGTCCACGACTCGCTGTTTGTATTCCAACGCCAGCCTTCGCTCTTCAAGTGGTAATCGCCGTTAGCCGCATCGACAAACAGCGGATTAACGTATATGTTACCTTCGCCCCCGATTCTACTTTCAATACAGCTATATCGGCACTTGCACCCGAACAAATCCCCCTCCTTGTTGTGCCAAAAAATACAATTACTTATATCAGGATTTGAATCATCATAAGCCGCTATTCCGTAATAATTATCTACGATTGTGATATTGTGGATCTTAGGGCTGCCAGAGTTGATAGTTATTGCCCTACCGCTGTTTCTGATAATAAAGTTCTTTAGCACGCTGCCCCGTCCCTCACCTGTATGGAAGGTCACTGCGTCCCAGTCTACTAGTGGCGGAGCCTCGATCACAGCCGCACCTTCGGTGCCTGTAACTGTTATTGCCTTACCCTTAAAATTGATCTTACCGTACACGCCCGGCCGGACCAAAATGGTATATCCGTCTTTTGCTATATTAATGGCTTCCTGGATGGTGTCGAATGGGTGGGCTTCGGTTCCATCCTCTTGAAGGTAGCTGATTTCTTCTGGCTCACCGCTCCATGCATCGTAAGGGGCGTCATCATCGACATATAATAAGTACTGAAACTCATAGGTGCCCATATCTATGCGGCCTCTTATTATACGCCGGTTACCGTCAAGGTCTGTTTCGTTTGGTTCTGGTACATAGCCCGGATCACCTGAATCAATACATGGTGACGAGAGAGACAGTCGCAAGTTGTCATCTTCAGTGCCGGGGATATTGTCGGGGCCCAATATGTCCACGAACAGCGGGTTCTCATCGATGTTGCCTTCACCAGACCAACCGCCCTGGATGTTGCTGTAGAAGATATTCATTGTTGAGGGGGCGCTATTATCTATCCCGTTGCCACCGTCCCAAATGATGCAGTTGAATAACGTAACGGTGTTCCGCTCATAGCCAGATCTGGAATATAAGGCATCTCCCTCATCTGATGAATTCAAGGTGAATGTGCAGTTAGTCAGGATTGGTGCGCCCGAACGGTTGAATAACCCGCCGCCACGACACGCCCGGTTTCCGACGAATAGGCAGTTTTTCAGGGTCGGATTACTTATTTTGCTAATACGATTGTACATGCCGCCCCCTTCATCCGCGGCCGAGTTCTTGATGAATTTACAGTTGGTTAAAGTTATGTAGCTGTCATCTCTGTTGGATATGCCGCCGCCATCACGTGCCGAGTTTTCGATGAACGTGCAGTTGACCAGGCTCGGACCACTCATTCCGTTGTAAATCCCGCCGCCATCACCATCTCTTGCCAAATTCTCGATAAATGTGCAGTTGGTCAGATTTGGGTCGCTCAGATAATTAGATATCCCACCGCCGCCGTAAGTTCCGGCCACGTTCCTCGCGAATATGCAGTTGGTCAGACTAAGCTCGCCTCGATGGTTGTATATTCCACCGCCACTAAACAAGGCCGAGTTCCCCGTGAAAGTGCAGTTGGTAATCCGTATTTTACCGCGCTGATTGTTCAGCCCCCCACCATAACCATCACTTTTACCAAAGGAAGATTCGTAAGCATTGCCGCCGGTGATGGTGAATCCATCAAGGACTGCGACTGCATCTCTGACTCTGACTGCGTCTCCGACTCTCACGACGTGGTAACTGTTTTCCGCTCTGCTGGGTTCATCCCACAGATCCCCGGGATTGTTTACATCGACGTCATTGCCATATAGGTCACCGCTGAGGATGGTCTCATAAAGATCTATATCTCGCGCATTGGGGTCACGTTTGCCATACCCGGCATAGCCGCCTTTCATCGTCACGTTTTCGAGGACGAATTTGGCCGTCCGGTCTCCGGATGCTATTATGTGGTCGCCGGACCGCGATCGTATGCCCTGGCGGCGATCGGGCTTGTATATACCATTTGCCACCCGGATTTCGTCACCGGAATGTGCATCGGCAAGAGCATCCTGGAGACACAAGTATGCATTCTCCCACGATGAGCCATCATTGGCACCGACGGCGTCACCGTCAACGTAGATAACCTTTCCTGTGGCGGCAGTGTAGCTACCCAGTACCGCGAAAAATACTAAAATTACAAATCTTGTTATAACGTTTAATTTATTAGCCATAATGCACCTTCCTTTCTGCACTGCATTCTTTCGCAACAGGTGCAGTTCACCAACGATTGTTTATCAATTTCAAAGGCCATAACACGTTCGGAGAATTCTGTCGCAGTCTCCGGTAACTTCCTATCCTCGGCGGGGTGAATTCATTGCCGACATTATTAATATCTTGCAGGTAAGAAAATCTCAGTTCGCCCTGGTCACTGTTACTTAGTGAGAATGTGATTTTCTCGATAACATCGGTTTCCATATCGATGGTATAAACCAGCTCGGCTTGGTCGTGCGTCAACACAACTTCTGCTTTACGACTATCCTGTATAAGTTTGGTTTCAAACCACACCTGTTTCTCAGCCGCGTCTCGGCGCACCATATCGATTGTATGTAGCCCCATCCAAGGCCGTCCCAATCCCTTGAAGAAGCTGCCGCCTTCGTACCTTGCCACCGCTTTTCCGCTTCCGTCAAGCACACATGCCTCTGTCCCGCTGTCCAGAATCTTTAAGCCGTCCCCGAGCTTCAATTTAAGCCAAGGGCTGGATCGCTTGCTTGTTGCATACACAAACGGTATCCGTCCAGTTCCTGAGACTTCTTCTCCATTGACCTGGCCTGCAACCCTGAAATACGTCCAGCCTCGCTTGTGCATTGCATCTCGATTGTCAATGATTCTGGCACTCTCCGGCCAAGCGAATTGAAAAAATTCCTCTTCCAGGACATTGGTGTGGCGGTCTATCCTCCAGATTCTGTCGCCATAACCGCTAAAACGTTTTGAGATTACCAGCAGGGCCTTTCTTTTGCTGGAAACATACTCCATATCAGCCTGTTTACCTTCAACCCGAGAAATGAACCGGCTCAGATCCTCGTCGTCTGTGGGCAGTCTTCTTACAGACAGATCGGGACTGTACATGCGGAAATTGTTTATGTAGATAGTGTCTTTGTAATTGTAGTAGTTGGCATGCTGATTTTGCAGGCACTGACAGTAAGATTGTTTACCGGAGGCACCGGATTTAAGCAGACGTATCATTACAGGCTTACCGGCACCATCAGGGAAGAAATACCAGCATTGCTCCGTACCCTTGCTCGCTCCAGTTTGCCCTGGCGGATTGATGGAAGTTTGCGTCTTAGGTTCTTGTGGCCCTTTAGCGATCTTATCTGTTCCGGATGTGATTGCCACGGTGCCTCCGGCAATCACAACAGCAGTAGCTAACGAAACGACTGCTGTTTTGCTTGTTGCCATCGCTGCCAAGGAAGCCGCCGCACCAACTTTAAGGGTAGCTGCCGTTACAGATACGTTTGCAGCGGTCGCCTCCGTTGTAGCTGTGAGCTTTCCGAATAACACCAAAGCCGTTAGCAAGTACCCCTTGCTGAGCCCGTGACTGGATAGTTTTTTGCTTAATGCCTTCTTGGCTCGATAGAATAATGATTGGGCACCAAACTCTGTGCATCCCATTAACTTGGCAATCTCTGAATACGGCATCTCCTTGTAACAGCGCATGGTTAATATGGCCCTGTGGCGAGGTGCTAATTCCCGCATTGAACTAAAAACAATTTGTTTCAATTCTTGGTTAACCATATCGGCTAAGGCACTTTGGCTTTCCTCTGTCGCGGCCTCGCAACTGATCTCAGAGAGAGAAATTGTTTTATGCCGCCACTGCCGGCCATAGTGACTGCGAACCTTATTGAAAGCGATGCCGTACAACCAGGCCCAAAACCGATCGGCCTTTTTCAATTTGTCGAATACCTTAAACATTTCCAAAATGCTCTCCTGTACAATATCCTGTGTCAAATCTTCCTGTAACGTAAGACGGAGCACAAACTCACGCAGACGCACCCTTACCGCTTCAGCCAAGCGATTCAAACTTTCCTTGTCGCCGAGCTGTGCTTTCCTGACCAATTCCGCGTACTCTTTTTGATTAATCATTGACTCCTATTCGTAAGTTCAACAAATACGCAAAATCTGACGCAATTTCTTGAGTATTTTAACATTTTTTTTGTCGATCTTTGTGAAATTTCAGCCTAAATCTGCGTCGAAACATTTGCGGCCTCTGGCCGCTGTCAGGCATTTTCGTTGCCTGCCCTGAAATCGAAGGGCATTGGTTTAACTGTTCTTGATATTAATCTGCTTATGGCTGATTAAAGCACCGTGTTTCGGCGCGGGGCTTTTTTGTTTAATTTCCGTAGCTAATTCTGTATAATGAATATTATGATTCAACGAACAGTACATAAGTATCGCCTGGACACCGATTTCGAAATAAAGCAGAACCTTCAGTACTGGTTGGGCAGGGCGCCCAAAGATCGGCTGGCTGCTGTAGATTTGTTGAGACGGCAGATTTATGGAGATACAGAAAGACTTCAAAAAACTGCTCGAGTTATTCAACGCTCACAAAGTTGAATACTTAATCGTGGGCGGTTACGCACTGGCGTTCCATGGTGCGCCGCGTTTCACCGGCGACATCGACTTGCTGGTCAAAGCTGATCCTGAAAACGCAAAACGTATTCTTGGTGCATTAGAGGAATTCGGCTTTGGCTCGCTAAAGTTGTCTGAAGTCGATTTCACCTCGCCGAATAATGTAATCCAGCTTGGAGTGCCGCCGGTGCGTGTGGATATAATGACTTCGCTTACTGCCGTCGGCTGGGAAAAGGCCCAAGCAGACAAGGTGCAGGGTAATTATGGCGACACACCTGCTTACTTCATAAGCAAGGCCGACTTCATTGCCAACAAAAGATCGCTGGGAAGAAAAAAGGATTTGGCGGACCTTGAGGCCCTTGACGAAGAATAGGTGGCCGCTGTCAGGCCTTTCGCTGCCTGCCCTGAGTGAAATCGAAGGGTAAAGGCTTAACTGTTTCTTGATATTGAAAGCCCTGTGTGACCCACGGGGCTTTTTTTATCTTAACCAGCCTTGTGTACCATTGCTGAATGCCCATCGAATCATCCGGCCTTGTGCGAGGGCCGGGAGCTTTTACGTGTGAACAAATCGTACAATATCGGCATGACGATAAGTGTCAGAATACCGGATATCAAAATCCCGCCTACTGAGGCGATTCCAACGCCGTTACGTATTTCAGCGCCTATTCCTCTGCCAAGCGCCAGTGGAAGCATACCTAACACAGCCGCCAATGTAATCATTACTATAGGCCTGAAACGCTCACATGCCGCAGTAATCATTGCCTTATGAATCGGAACACCTTCTGCGACATGAACATTGAACTGGTCCATAATCAAGATGGCATTGTTGACCACGATACCAATCATCATGACAACCCCCAACAACACGAACATAGATATACTCTCACCTGTGAGAGCCAGGGACCACATAACACCAATCAGGGCCAGGGGCAAAGTAGCAAGAATTAACCAAGGCTGTTTGGGTGATTCGAGTATGGCAGCAAGCGTCAAAATCACAAGAATCACGGCTATCAGGCCGGCTTCGGCAAATGCGGCATTGGCTTCATCCATTATTTCATATTCGCCGGTAAAATTGTAATCATAACCGGAGGGGTATTGTTCTTTCGTATCGATTTCATTGCTGATGAGGTTAACCGCTTTTCCCATAGGCAAATCAGGCGCCAAATTGGCAAAAACTTTTGAGATCCTCATTTTATCTTTGCGTGTTATCTGGATTGGGGCGATACGTTGTTCTGTTCCGGCGAGGCTGGACAGAAGCACCGGCTTGCCGGGCTTACCGGGGAACATAAACTGTTCAACCTGTTGTTTTCCCTGTTCGTCGGCAAATTCTACAACAATATCGTAGTTACGGTCACCCTTTTTGAAAGTCCCAGCCTCTAATCCTTCAAGATTGGCACGAAGCGTCATTCCCAGTCCAACCGCGGGTATGCCCAAATCCGACAGAACCGCACGGTTCGGCAAAATCGCCAGTTCAGGCTTGCCGGCTCTTACGGTTGTGTCAATATCCTGCAGACCCTGAATTTCGTTACAAAGCTGTTGTGTTTTAATTGCCAGATTGTCAAGAGTTGTAAGCGACTGGCCTGCAATCTCTAATTCAATATCCTGGCTCTGCCCGCCAATGACCGAAGGTTTTGTTACAGCAACGATACATTCCGGGTAGTTTTCAAGTCTGGAACGTACTTCGTTCTGTAATTCATCGAGGGTTAATTTTCTCTGGTCACGATCCGAGAACGTCAATAACAACTGGGCAAGGTAAACACCTTCGGTTGACTGGCCGATTATTCCTTCTACTTTGCCGGCGGAACTCAATATATTTTTTAATTCAGGTATATCTTTGAGTCTTTTTTCAACCTGCTTTACGCGCTCGACGGTTCTGGCCAAATCGTAGGAAGTGGGGTATTCCAGTTTTACAAGTAACTGACCTTGATCTATATCCGGCATAAAACCGAATCCAACTTTGCCTGCAAGTGTCAGAGCATGAATAAAGAAAAGAAATATAACAACAAGTGTAACTACTGCAGCGGCCCGATGACTCTCGTTGAAAGATAATATTCTTCGATACCCGCCGACTGTTTTTCCCAGCAAGCGATTGAATCCAGCCTCCATGCGATCCAGCAAACCATCGCGTTTGCGGGCAGGCTTGAGCAGGACCGAGCATAGTATAGGGGTAAGTGTAAAGGATACGAACAGAGATACCGCCGTCATTATCAGCATGCTCAAGGCCAGGGGTTTCATGAATAATGCAACCATGCCGCCCATCATGGCAATCGGGAAAAGCACGACGATATTGGTTGCGGCACTGGCCAGAACGGCAACAAATGCTTCGCTGGTTCCAATCCGGGAGGCTTCTTTGACATTACCTGTTTTATCAAGTCTTTTGACAATCGCTTCAATGACCACGATGGAATTTGTTACGAGGATACCAACCGACATACCGATGGCGATTAATGTGGAGCTATTCAAAGAAAAGCCAACCATCTGCATAAAGAACAGGCCTATGACAATGGTCAGCGGCATCGTGATAGCTACAACCAGAGTTGAGCGGAAATTATATAGGAAGAAGAATAAAATTAATGCGGTCAATACAATTCCCTGTCCGACATTTATCCAGGCGCTTTGAACAGTAGCTTCGATAAAACGTCCGTTGTCGTTAATCCATACCAGCTCCATACCGCCGGGAAGATTCTGCTTAAGGTTGTTCATGGCCGACTTGGCACGATTTACGACTCGCACGGCGTTGGCTTCGGCTTTCTTTTTAATCTTAATATATATGCAGGGTTTGCCGTCGATATTAGCTTTCTGTCGCAACTCTTCGGTGGTCATTTCAACCCGGCCAATATCACGTATGTAACAGCGTTGGCCGTTTTCGTTAGCCGCTTCAAGTCCGCCGATATCCGCAACATCTTTATATTCAGCGTCAAACTTTACAGAATACTCACGTCCGGCCTCCTGAATTCGGCCGGAGGGTATTGTACGCACGCCGTTTTGAACAGCCCGGACAACATCCGAGCTGGACAGTCCCCTGGCTGCAAGTTTGTCACGGTCAATCAATACATGGACTTCTCGTGGTGCTCCGCCGACTAACTCAACGTCGGCAACGCCGGAAATGACCGTAATCTTATCTCGGAGCGTATTGTCGGCAAAGTCGTACAGCTCGTCTAAAGAGACATCGCCCGTCAAAGCAAGATTAGCGATGGCTTGTGCGTTGATATCAAATTTCAGAATCTTGGGATCTTCCACATCCTGGGGAAAATCAGCCTTGATTAAGTCGAGCTTTTCTCTAACATCGGTGGCGGCAATATCCACGTCCACATCCAGATTAAACTCTAAAAGGGTTTGGCAAACATTCTCCATGCAGGCGGAGCTAACGTGCTTAAGCCCATCTATAGTCACAACCTGATCTTCGATTCGCTTGGCTACGTCTGTTTCAATCTGTTCCGGGGAAGCGCCGGGATATACTGTAGTTATAGTAACATAGGGCACATCCGTTTTAGGTATTAACTCAAGCCCCATTTTACGATAGGAGTTTAGCCCGAGCAAAGTCAGCCCAATGATAATACAGCTCATCGCAATCGGCCTTTTTATCGAGGCGTCAGAAAGAAACATCAGATATCCCCCTTCTGCACGGTAACCCTGTCACCTTCGTCAAGCATATCCTGGCCCATTGTCACGACCATATCCTGCTCGTTTAACAGATCACTTACAACTTCGGTCCAGCCGTCGTTTTCAATTCCCGTTTGAACTTCCACTTTTTGAGCTTTGTCATCGCTTACAGTGAAGATGACGGACTTGCCGGCGCGTTGCTGAATCGATGTTGAGGGGACCGCTAAGCCCTGCCTTTTTTCCAGAATAATTCTGATTTGGGCCATAGCACCGGCTGCAACGGTTTCAGAAGGATTGTCCAGAAGGCATTTGACTTCAAAAGTTCGAAGCTTCGGATTTATTGTAGGGCTCTTGTAAGAGACTGGAAATTGGCCCAGAGTTGCACCCGAAACAGTAACGTCGATTTTGGTTTCACCAGGTATAATCTCTGCATAGTATTGAGCAGGAAGAAATACGCTAACTTCTATTAAAGACGTATCGTCGATACGAACAACAGGCTCGCCAGGCTGGCCCATCTCTCCAGGCTCCTTGAAGCGATGACTTATTTTCCCGTTTATCGGTGCGTATACAATTGTGTCAGCCAAATCTTTCTGGGATATTGCCAAATCCGCTTCAGCCCTTTTCACATTTGCAGTTGCCAGGTCAACATTCGCCTTAGCCAATTTTATTGCAGCCGTGAGTTGCTTGTATCTTGACTGTTGTTGCTCGAATGCGTCTGCGGTAACAGCCTTTTTCTCGAACAATCTTTCAAAACGATGATAGTCCAGCTCGGCTTTATGAAAATCCGCTTCGGTTTTTTCAAGATTGGCAATGGCCTGCTGCCAGGCGGATTCTCCCACATCTAACAGGCGTTGCTGTATTTCTACCGCTTGCTTTAGCTTTATTGAGTCTGTCTTAAAGAGCTTGCTTTGACCCTCGATAACTTCATCGCCCTCATCAAGATAAATCTGTTCGATAGTCCCGGCAATTCTCGGCGACACAACGGCAAAATTCTTCGACTCAAGATTTCCCTGCACGGCAACGAATCTTTCAAATGTTCTTTTTGTTACTTTGGTAGCGACTACAAGCACGCTGCTTTGGGTTTCTTGCAGCTTTTCGATCTTAGCCTTAGTGCCTCTTTTTAGAAAAAGGAAAATACCAATTACCAATACCACAAGTATTGCGATACCGGCTTTTTTCTGTGTAGATGTTAGTTTCTTACACTGTTTAGTTATTTTTTGCGACACTCTTGTCATACCTGCTTTCCTCATATTCTTTATCTGTTATACCCATCACATTGTAGAGCGTGGCAACAGCAACCTGTAGCTGGAAATGACTGTTGGTTAATTCCGTTTGTGCGTTATCTTTTTCAGCCAGAACATCAAGCATATCTGAGCTTTGAATCAGCCCCTCTCTCCACTTCTCTTCAGCCTCAGCGAGATGTCTTGAAGAGGCAGCGAACGCCTTCTGCGCCAATAAAGATTGTTCTTTTGCATCCTCTAAGTTTAGATATGCTTTTACCACTTCGAGCATTAATACAAGTGTTTGCTGTTCCCTTTCGATAAAAGCGTCCTTTTGCCGTTCTTTGGCTGCTTTGTATTCGTTGATGGTAGCAAAACCGTTAAATACGGACATCGTCCCCGACAGTCCGAAGGTCCAGAAATTGTCGTATAACAAAAACGAATCCGAAGAACGAGTTCGGTTCGCAAATCCCACCAACCTTGGCAAAAAACCGGCCAATGCGACTTTGACTTTTTCCTTTTCAATAGCGATATTCCTGTCGGCGATATGAAGCTGGGGATTTGAAATGAGGGCCTCGGCCACAAGTTCTTCCAAAGATTCGGTCGGGTCTTTCAAAGGCTGTTGCGCCTCAAGAGAAATTTCGGCTAACGGCGACAGGCCCATAGAAACAAGCAGGTCGGCTTCCGCCTGCCTGATTGCATATCGCACACTATCAAGCGTAGTTTTTTTGCTTAAAACCAGGACCTGGGCCTGCTCAGCCTGCCATTGAGTTACCAGACCTTCTTCATAAAAAGCGCTAATCTCTTTTTCTAAAACAACAGCAGCGTTAAGCTGGCTTTGCAGAGCGTGTTCAATTTGTTTCAACGATAAGCAGTGATAGTAATTAATGGTTGCTTCCAGGACGGTCATTTGCCTGGTGTATTTTGTAACTATTCCCGCAATTTCCTCTCCTCTTTGGTGCATTGCGTATAAGAACCATGTTGATGGATCGAAGATGTTCATCTGGATTTGCCATGTTATCTCTCGAACCCGTTGATCGTGCATAGCTGCGGCAGTTGAACCAAATTTGACCTTTGGCTGTTTGTCCCATCTTGTGTACTGGTAATCGAGATTCACAGTAGGCAGGAAATTGGAAAATGAAACTTTCCTTTCGAGCTTTGCGATTCTTTGCCGGATTTCGGAACTTCTTATATTAAGATTGTTCGCCAGCGCAATTTCAACGCAATCGTTAAGCCCAAAAGCTCCCTTTGTTGACAATACCTCATTTGTCCTTTCATCCAGTTGCTTCTGGTATTTTTCGATATGACTCTGTCGTTCTAAAAGGCCGTTATATTTGCCGCATCCGGCTATAATAAGCAGAAACAAAAGGCCGGCCTCAAACAGGATTTTCTGGATGGTCTCGTTCATTGCTTCTTACTCCGGCTTTAATAGACCTTCAAGGAATAATTGCTCAACTTTCTTGAATCTTTCCACGACTTGCGGCTGTTCAGTACTTTCGGCAATGTCAAATATTATAGTCTCTAAGGTAGAGTTGATTGCTTTGGAGGTAATTTCAGGGTCAACCGCGCGAAACAGGCCTTTGTCTATTCCTTCTTTTATAAGCTTCGCAACACTTGAATTAAGTTTTTCATGAATTTTACTGCGATCTCTGAACTTGGATATCCTTGAGCCTTGAACACCGAACGCAGAAACATAAAGTTTTATGACTTCTTCGTGTTGCTGTCGAAATTGTGCTATGCTCCTGAAAAAAATAGTTAGGCGTTCGGCCTCGCTTCCCGGACCATCCAGAATCCCCTTAAATTCATTTAAGACCTGCTGTCCCGTGTTGTCTATCAATTCCTCGAACAGATCCTCTTTGCTCTCGAAGAATTTATACAGTGTACCTACGCCGAACTCGGACCTGTTGGCAATATCCTGCATTGAGACATTATGAAAACCTTTATCTGAGAAAAGCTTTAGGGCCGCCGATAATATCTCCTTTTTATGCCTGGCCTTTTCTCTTTCTCTCCGGGATAATATTGTCTTGCCCATTTCAGGTCTCCTAATCTGCATTTTCAATGATTGGCCATTCATTATATGAACCTATATTCATTATACGGTCACTTGTTCATATTGCAAACAAGTTTAAAAAAAAATTTGATAGAATCGACTACTAACCGTTTTTTAGATAAACAACCCCATTTTATCACGATAAATCCTATGCGGTAATGTAGATACGATTTTTTTTGCCCCAAAGAAATTTATGTATGCAAATAAACAAAAAACCGCGACTATCGCAAAAACATTTCCCCAGTTCAGTTTGTAGGCTACAATTCGCCTGCATGAAGTCGGAATTGTCGGAAAAGGCAAGAAAAATCCCGTCGTTCGTGGCTCGTGACCCGAGCGGGAAAGCACGAATATCGAAATGCGAAACAAACCTGTCCCGAGCAAGGTCGAGGGAAGTGACGAGATATGTGGCCTCTGGCTACTATCTGGCCTTTCATTGTTTGCCCTGAGTGAAATCGAAGGGCAATGGTTTAATTGTTCTTGATAATTAGCCCTCGGACCTATGCCGGGGGCTTTGTTCTTGCGCGGTAACATAAAACAATTGTTGCCCTACCCACGGCCAATCGGCTTCGCTCAGGGCAGGCCTTGTCGAGGCATCTGGCTTACGAATTGCAAAACGCAGAGTTCAAAAAAAAGAAAAAGTACCGGACACTTTTAAATTCATTGATATTTTATGAAAGTTTTAGGATTAAATGGATTGAGATAATTCTGATAAAGCTCAAATTTTCACGGCGTTCCCTTGTTGATTTGAACGTCCACGCTTTTAGGATCCATCACGCGGATATTATCAAAATAAAAATGTATTTCCTTCAAGTCGCCGTATTCCGATACGATCTCGAAACGTTCGATGGCAGACCAATCAAAATCACCAACCGGATTGAACCAGCCATTATCCCACGACCCGTGTTCAGAGAATGCATCAAGTGGAATTTGCAGATGATCCCATTCGCCATCCCACTCGGCAATTCTTTGATCAATTGTATATCGCATGCGCCAAGGATGGTCATTGGGATCGTCTGCTTTGGTATCCAGAAACCGGATGTCAATTTTAGCATTTGGATTATTACATCGAATCCAAAAATCAATTGCAAAGCCATTACCTACCAACACGGAAAGGTCTTTGATAGGGGAAAAACGAAATGAGATATTGCTATATTGATTTATCCCCGTCCAGTGAATGCAGTAAACGCCGGAGGCTGGATTGTCTTTAGAGTAATAATCCAGGGTTCCTTCATTCCAACTGGATTCAACGATTTTTGGTGCAGTATAATCCATGTAAAGATCAAATCCGGTTGTATCCGGTTCGAGGATAAATTCTTTCTGCGGCGGAACCTTAAATCCCAACGCTTCAACGAGAGGGATATTTAAATCGTAGTCGAATAACTCGTTGGTTCCCTGCTCAAAAAGCCCAAAACCGCCGGTATAGTCCCAAATTGTCCAGGAGATACCTTTTTCTTCAAGATAGCTACGCACAACATTATACCAATAGACGCGGTTCTCGTTATTGCTATTGGGTATGTAAACGCCAAATTCTCCGCAGAATAAAGGAACATTACGTTTAGTTTGGAAATCTACAGCAATATCAATTAACTCTTTAACGCGTTCCACCGTTCCTTCATTTTTATAGTTTGCAAGATTGCCCCTTACCCAGGTATTCTCCAGCTCCGATGGGCAGTCAGGCATGCAGGCAGCATCGTATGGAAATGGCACCCCGGCGAGCGATACGAGCGATGGATTAGTCCAACTGGCACCTTGATGAGTGAATAAGAACGGATCATAAAAGTGAAAAGTGTAGATCAATTTATCATCTTCGTACGCGGGCATAAACTTGAGGTTGTTGTAGCTGTTCCATCCAGCCGGGCCAATAATGATAGTGTGTTTTTGATCGACAGCGCGAATTGCATCGATGACTTTTTGCTGGATCTCGTTCCACTTTGTATCCGATATGCCATGTGGTTCGTTGAGTACTTCGTAATAAAGATAAGTTGAGCGATCTTTGTAATGCTCAGCCATTTGCGTCCACACAGGTACCAGAACATCGCCAATGTTTGGATCGGTATTGGCCGCCGGATCAAATGTGTGATTGTCGAGAATCAAGTGCATTTCCAGCTCTTCAGCCCAGTCGATGATTTGATCTAAAAAGCAATAGAATAAAGGGTCAATCGTATAATCCGGCGCGCCGTTGGTCATAAAGTGTAAGTTAATGGGTAATCGAATGACATCGCAACCTAAACTTTTGATGTTGATAAGGTCCTGCTTGGTGAATTTAGTGAACTGAATATTTCTGGCGCTTGAGGCTTGCAGCCAACCGGTAAGATTAACACCACGTTTGAAAGGGATTTCGGCGCAGCAAGCTACATTGACCATTAGTAAAAAAATAAGAATAGTACGTTTCATAAGTTTTACCTTATTCAAGTTATGGTCAATCATCTACCTCAGAATTCCTCTGAATGATTCGAGCTATTCGGGCAATATCAGGGATATCAGGGAACACTATGCACATTTCGGTATTGTCTTTTCTTGTCGTCGTACCCATCAAATGGTCGCTCGCTCCAAATAATCACTTGGAAATCATCGATAGTAAATTTCCGGCTCCCTCTTCGGTTGGTTGTATTGTGGTCGGAGTTTTGCTAAAAGGCAAGGGAAAACTGGAAAAATTGATGATTGGTAATTGGTGAATAGTCATTGGATGTCCGAGTGGAGTGTGCTTGGATACTAGATGGTTTCCGCCAATGGCGGACTTAGGATTGTTGACCCATTCGACCGCGCTCCCCTCGGCCTTGCTCAGGGCAGGCTTAACTGTTCTTGATATTAATCCGCCTCTGGCGGATAAAAGCCCTGTGTGACCCACAGGGCTTTTTTTATTGCCGTGAAGCTTTTTTTCGCAACCACAGGTGATTTGGGAAATTAAGGACGGCAAAATCTTTGTGGTACTTTTTAGCAGCCAAATCGTACGCTTTGGCGGCTTCGCACTTGTCATTGAAATATCCAAGGTGGATTCTCCTGCCGTTACAAACGGTTGCCGCACGCCATAAATTTTTATCGCGGGCGAAACTGTTACACCTGTTACAGGCACATCTATAATTTAATCACTGGTCTTACATTTACACGGAAAGTATATTGGTCGGTGGCATTTACTGTATTGTCGGTAAAGGATGAAACATTTTTACCCACTTCGGCCAGTAATTTGAATTCGCCACTATTTACCGAACGCTCAATAGTAAAGCCTTCTTCGGCCAAATATTTATCGGCCCAGCGGATTTCAATAACGCTGTCTGATTTGCGCGTAATTCGAATATTTTTTACCGGAGTGTTGAATTCAATACTGTTTAGATATTTTTCCAGCATGGTGTAACCATCGGCCGCAACATTATTCCTATCAGCAGCATTCTTGGGGTCAAGGCCCTTCCTAATTTCCCATTCGTCGGGCATACCGTCATGGTCGGTGTCGGTGGGGGCTGTTGCGCTTTTCAGTTCCGGCCAGCCGCCAACGTCTGTCTGTGAATCAATAATACCGCATTTTTTTGATTTATCAGGCACGGGATTTTTTTGTTTGTATGTCAACCCTTCATAAGTCGCATAGCCATTATGGGTTTCGTCAACAATGCGTGCATCTACCGCATCGCGTTTGGGCAATGTGGCGCCTGCATTTTCAAGAACAGATTTATAGGCTTCTTCCGCAGTTTGCTGGTTAATAGCCATAGATGGCCACGGTTCATCTAGTTTGAATGCGAATTGGGGGGGTTGTACACCACCATTCCAGTTATCGGCTGTAACCGTGGCATTGCCCTCAACAACATTATCGGCAATATACCATTTGCCAGAGTCAGGGGCTCCATCGCGCGTTGAAGGATTAGCAATGCGGTGCGATACCTCGCCTGGTCTGGTTGCAGGTCCTGGCTTGTAATAATTGGCCACCATATTGATATTGGAGAAATTAAATTTCGCATTACCTTTTTGCTGTTTTTCACCCCCGTAGCAGCTTTGATAACCCCAGTTGTATAGCACGTTATTTCTGTAATCGGTATTTCCGCAACCCGAAGCGAAACGGGGATTACGGCTGGTGTGGTGTGCCAACAGGTTATGATGGTAGGTACTATAGTTTGATCCCCAAATACCTCCAAATCCATGGGTGCTTTTAACGTGGTTCGAATTAAACATGCTTTCCGAAATCAGACACCATTGAACTGTTACGTTTTCACAATGGTAAATAGACACTGTCTCATCAACACTCCAACTTGCCGACACATGGTCTAGAATAATGTTCTTAGTGTACCTGCTTGATATGGCATCTGAATCTTGACCCGATTCATCTCCAAATCTCACCCTTATGTAGCGGATGATAACCTCGTCGGCGCTAATCATTAATGGGTATCTTTTGAGAGCAATACCATCTCCCGGTGCTGTTTGCCCGGCTATAGTGATATTTGGGTTCTTAATCCTTAGATCACTTTTCAGGTCTATCGTCCCCGAGACCTTGAACACCACAGTCCTTGGTCCTTTTGCTTGGACCGCAGCACGCAGGCTGCCTTCACCGGAATCATTGAGGTTCGTGACTTCGTAGACCTTACCTCCGCGTCCCCCAACCGTGTATTTTCCGTATCCTTCGGCTGTTGGGAATGCAAGCTGATTCTGGGCGAAGCTGGTTGCTGGGCAGAATAATAAGGCAATGGCCAGGCATACTGTTTTGCATATATGTCTATACATAAGAAGACCTTCCAATAGAGTGGTCACATTTGCTTTTGATCTGATTCAAAGCAATCAAGATTCTTTCGGATGCTCTGCCTCATTTAGTTCGTTGGTTCAAAGATTATCCTGCGATAACCGGTAAGGTTATGCGTCCCGTCATCCGTAACCTCGCATATCACATGAAAGCTCTTTCCCGCTGAATTGGACGGTACATCTACCGTGGCACGACTCGAGTTGCTGTTTGAGATATTGGCATTCTGAGTATAGGTGCCCGCTTCGGATAAAATCCACCACTTGAACGTCAGTTTATCACCATCCGGATCAGACGTTTTCGATGCGTC